>Ga0209536_100012672_pt1 | contig 12229 bp, 9 predicted proteins | sample DeeMarSeWOR28_12_FD_187461 | JGI IMG/M metagenome (GOLD analysis project Ga0209536, IMG submission 187461) | Marine sediment microbial communities from White Oak River estuary, North Carolina - WOR-2-8_12 (SPAdes) (version 2) | ecosystem: Environmental > Aquatic > Marine > Intertidal zone >...
CCCTGCCTCCCCGAATCAGCACGACGGAGTGTTCCTGGAGGTTGTGCCCCTCGCCCGGGATGTAGACGGTGACCTCGAACCCGTTCGTAAGACGCACCCGGGCGACTTTCCGCAGGGCGGAATTGGGCTTCTTCGGGGTCGTCGTGTACACCCTCAGGCAGACCCCCCGCTTCTGGGAACATCGCTCAAGCGCGGGGGAGTCGCTCCGGTGAACGACGGCTTTGCGCCCCTTCCGTACAAGCTGGTTGATCGTGGGCATTCCTGAAACCCTTTCCGTCGATATTCTCTTCAATACTTGGAACGGAAGCAGATTTTCTACCATTTCAGGCCGGTGATGTCAACCGGTTTCTTCCTCGTCCTCCATCAGATCCTCCGCCACCTCTTCCTTGATCTCGGAGGGAAGCGGCGGATCCGCCTCCATGTCCACCATACGGTAGAGTTGCCCGCCTGTCCCGGCCGGGATGAGCCTCCCCATGATGACGTTCTCTTTCAGCCCGGACAGGGTGTCTACCCGTCCGTGGACGGATGCGTCTGTGAGAATCTTCGTGGTCTCCTGGAACGAAGCCGCCGAGATCCAGGATTCCGTGGACAGGGAGGCCTTGGTGATTCCGAGGAGCTGCGGGTCGGCCTTCGCGGGGATCTTCCCTTCGGCCTTGATCCGCTCGTTTTCCTCCTTGAACACCCATTTCTCCACGCTCTGCCCCACGAGGAAATTGGTGTCCCCCGGGTCGGCGATCTTCACTCTCCGAAGCATCTGACGGACGATGACCTCGATGTGCTTGTCGTTGATCCGAACTCCCTGAAGACGGTACACCTCCTGGATCTCGTCCACGAGAAAGCGTGCGAGCTCCTTGTCTCCCTGGACCCGCAGGATGTCGTGCGGGTTGGGAGATCCGTCCATGAGGGATTCCCCGGCGCGGATCCTCTCCCCGTCGTGCACCGTGATGTGTTTGCCGCGGGGGATGGTGTACTCCCGCGGCTCCCCGATGTCCGGGACCACCTGGATTTTCCGTTTCCCCTTGAAATCCTTCCCCAGTCTCACCACGCCGTCGATCTCGGCGATGACGGCGAATTCCTTGGGCTTTCGTGCCTCGAAGAGCTCGGCTACCCGCGGGAGGCCACCCGTGATGTCTTTGGTCTTCGTGGTCTCCCGGGGGATCTTGGTGATGATGTCGCCGGCCAGCACCTCCTGCCCTTCCTCCACGAGGATGTTCGATCCAATGGGGAGGAGGTACCGTGCATCGCTCGAGGAGCCGGGGAGCTTGAGCGTCCTGTTCTTTTTGTCCTTGATCGAGATCCGGGGACGGGCATCCGGATCTCTCGGCTCGATGATCACGCGCGTCGAGCGGCCGGTCACCTCGTCGAGCTGTTCCCGCATCGTGATCCCGTCGAGAATATCCCCGAACTTGATGATCCCCGATACCTCGGTGAGAATCGGGATGTTGTAGGGGTCCCATTCCGCGAGCCGCTGCCCCTCTTTCACCTTCTCCCCGTTCTTGACCATCAGGGTCGCTCCGTAGGTGATCGGGTACTTCTCCCGCTCGCGGTTGTTCTCATCCTGCACGATGAGGAAGCCGTTCCGGTTCATCGCGACGTGCTTCCCGTCCTTGTTCTTCATCACGGTAAGTCCCTGGAACTTGATCTTTCCGGGGTGTTTCCCCTGGATGTAGCTCTGCTCGACAAACCGGGAGGCCGTTCCGCCGATGTGGAACGTCCGCATCGTGAGCTGGGTTCCGGGCTCGCCGATCGACTGCGCCGCGATGATCCCGATCGACTCCCCGATGGTTACCATCTTCCCCCGTGCGAGGTCACGCCCGTAACAGAGCGCGCACACGCCCCGCTTGCTCTCGCATGTGAGGGCGGAACGGATCTTGACTTCGTCGATCCCGGACATCTCGATCTGCCGCGCCACCTCCTCCGTGGTCTCCTCGTTGGCGGCGCCAAGAAGGTTCCCGTCGCTGTCGTACAGGTCCTCGAGCGCCACCCGCCCGAGGATCCGGTCGGAGAGCCTGTCGATGATCTCTCCGCCTTCGACGAGCGCCCGGACGGGAATTCCGTCGAGCGTCTGGCAGTCCTCCTCGATGATGATGCAGTCCTGTGCCACGTCCACCAGCCTTCGGGTGAGGTACCCGGAGTTCGCCGTCTTGAGCGCTGTGTCGGCAAGACCCTTCCGGGCTCCGTGGGTGGAAATGAAGTACTGGCCGACCGATAGTCCCTCGCGGAAGTTCGAGGTGATCGGAGTCTCGATGATCTCGCCGGAGGGTTTGGCCATCAGGCCGCGCATGCCGGCGAGCTGGCGCATCTGCTTGTCGGAGCCCCGCGCCCCCGAGTCCGCCATCATGTAGATGGGGTTGAAGCTCGGGACCTTCATGTCCTTCCCCTCGCTGCTCTTGATCGTCTCCGTGCCCATCTCGCGAAGCATCTCTGTCGCAATCTGCTCGGTTGCCGCGGACCAGATGTCGACCACCTTGTTGTACCTCTCCCCGTTGGTGATCAGCCCGCCCTGGTGCTCCTCCACCACGGCCTCCACCTCGGTCGTCGCCTTGTCCAAAAGCGTTTTCTTGTTGCTGGGGATCTTCATGTCGTTCATGCAGATCGAGATCCCCGAGAGGGTTGCATAGGAGTAGCCGAGCGTCTTGAGATGGTCCGACAGGAGGACGGTCGCCTTTTGTCCGCAGTTGCGGTACGCCACGTCGATGAGTTCCGCGAGGTCCTTCTTTTTCATCACGCGGTTGACCTGGTCGAACGGGACCTCCTCCGGAACCACCTCGTACAGGAGAACCCGCCCGGTGGTGGTATCCACGAGTTTTCCGTTCACCCTGACGTGGATCTTGGTTTGCAGCTTGATCGCTCCCGCATCGAAAGCGATCCGGACCTCGTCGAGGTTCGCGAACTTCCTGCCCTGTCCCTTGAGCCCCTCGCGAGGACGCGTGAGGTAGTAGATGCCGAGGACGATGTCCTGCGTGGGGCTGATCACCGGCTTGCCGTGCGCGGGTGACAGGATGTTGTTGGTGGACATCATCAGTACCCTCGCCTCCATCTGGGCCTCGATGGACAGCGGGACGTGGACCGCCATCTGGTCCCCGTCGAAATCCGCGTTGAAGGCGGTACACACAAGGGGGTGCAGCTGGATCGCCTTCCCCTCGATCAGCACGGGCTCGAACGCCTGGATTCCCAGCCTGTGAAGCGTCGGGGCCCGGTTGAGCATCACCGGAAGCTGACGGATGACCTCGTCCAGAGCATCCCAGACCTCGCGCTTCTCCTTTTCCACCATCTTCTTGGCCGCTTTGATGGTGGTCGCGTAGCCGGCTTCCTCGAGTTTGTTGAAGATGAACGGTTTGAACAGCTCGAGCGCCATCTTTTTCGGAAGGCCGCATTGGTGCAGTTTCAGTTCCGGGCCGACGACGATCACCGACCGGCCGGAGTAGTCGACCCGTTTCCCGAGCAGGTTCTGGCGGAACCTTCCCCCCTTCCCCTTCAGCATGTCGGACAGGGATTTCAGGGGCCGCTTGTTGGAGCCGGTGATGAGCTTCCCGCGGCGACCGTTGTCGAAGAGGGCATCCACCGCTTCCTGCAGCATCCGCTTCTCGTTCCGGATGATGATCTCCGGTGCGGAGAGATCCAACAGTCGCTTCAACCGGTTGTTCCGGTTGATCACGCGGCGGTACAGGTCGTTCAGGTCCGACGTGGCGAACCTGCCGCCGTCCAGGGGGACCAGCGGGCGGAGGTCGGGAGGCAGTACCGGGATGACGCTCATGATCATCCACTCCGGGCGCTGCCCGCTGTCCCGGAATGCCTCCACGATCCTCAGGCGTTTCGAAATTTTCTTCTTCTTCGCCTCCGAGGCCGTATCGGACATTTCCCGGCGGAGATCCTCAGAGAGTTTTTCGAGGTTCAGCTCCGCCAGGAGGGTCAGGATCGCCTCTGCGCCGAGGCCAGCCCGGAACGCATCACCGAACTCCTCCCGCTTCTCCCGGTACTTTCCCTCGGAGAGCACCTCGAACTTCTGCAGGTCCGTCTTGCCGGGATCGATCACAATGAACTTCTCGAAGTAGATGACCGCCTCGATCTCCTTCATCGGCATGTCGAGAAGGGTCGCGATCCTGCTCGGGAGGCTCTTGAGGAACCAGATGTGGGCGACCGGGGCGGCAAGATCGATATGCCCCATTCTCTCCCGTCGCACCTTGGACTGGATCACCTCGACCCCGCACTTCTCACAGACGATCCCCCGGTGCTTCATCCGCTTGTACTTCCCGCAGATGCACTCGTAGTCCTTGATCGGACCGAAGATTTTCGCACAGAACAGGCCGTCCCGCTCCGGCTTGAAGGTCCGGTAGTTGAGGGTCTCCGGTTTCTTCACCTCGCCATGGGACCATTTGCTGATCTGGTCCGGAGAGGCGATGGAGATTCGGATCCCCGAGAAAAACAGCGGGTCCTTGGGCTTCTCGAATCGTGTAAAAAGGTCTTCCAATGGGTGCCTCCCTGGTACACTCCCTGGTTGCGTTCGCTACTTGGTATCCTCGCTGATCAGCTCTACATCGAGCCCGAGAGCCTGCAGCTCCTTGATGAGAACGTTGAACGACTCCGGCAGCCCCGGCTCGAGGGAGAAGTTTCCCTTCACGATCGCCTCGTACATTCTGGCTCGCCCCGGCACGTCGTCCGACTTCACCGTCAGGAATTCCTGGAGCGTATAGGCGGCGCCGTACGCCTCAAGCGCCCATACCTCCATCTCCCCGAGGCGCTGCCCGCCGAATTGCGCCTTCCCGCCGAGGGGTTGCTGGGTCACCAGCGAATAGGGCCCCGTGGAGCGGGCGTGGATCTTGTCGTCCACGAGGTGGTGAAGCTTCATCATGTACATCGATCCGACGGTGACCTGCTGCTGGAACGACTCGCCGGTCTTGCCGTCGTACAGGGTGGTCTGCCCGGATTCGGACAACCCCGCGGACTTCAGGTATCGCTTGATCTCGTCCTCATTCGCCCCGCTGAAGACGGGCGACGCCATGAACACCCCTCCGGACATGAGCGCGGCGACTCTCCGGACCTCCTCATCGGTGAGGTCCTCGATGTAGGACCCGAACCGGTCCGAATCGTGGATTTTCCGGAGCCACTCCTTCACCGCTTCCGGGCTGAACTCGCTTTCGATCAACAGCCGGATCTTCTCCCCCAGCTCCCGCGAGGCCCACCCGAGATGGGTCTCCATGATCTGCCCTACATTCATCCGGGAGGGGACCCCGAGCGGATTGAGCACAATGTCGACGGGCGTGCCGTCGGAGAGATACGGCATGTCCTCCTCCGGGACGGTCCGGGAGATCACCCCCTTGTTCCCGTGACGGCCGGCCATCTTGTCCCCGACAGACAGTTTGCGCTTCATCGCGATGTATACCTTCACCATCTTGAGGACGCCCGGGGGCAATTCGTCCCCTTTCCGCATGCGTCCGATCTTCTCCTCGAAGACCGCCTTGACCAGGCTCACCTGGTCCTGGGCCACCTGATAGATGTCGGCCAGGCGCTCCCCGGCGGTCGGGTCCTCCTCCACCTCGATCTGGGCCCACAGGGCTTTTGGAATCTCCTGGAGAACGTCCTCGGTCAGTTTCTTCTTCTTGTTGAGGATCACATCGGATTTGTCCTTGCCCGTGAGTCGGGTCGCGGAAGTCCTGTTGAGAAGGATCGCATGCATCTTGCCGTATGCGGTCTCCATGATGATCCGGATCTCGTCATCCTGGTCCCGCACAAGCCTCTCCAGTTCCCTCTCCTCGTAGGCTTGTGCGCGATCGTCCTTCTCCCCGCCCTTTCTGGTGAACACTTTCGAATCGATGACGATCCCCTCGATCCCCGGCGGCACGCGGAGCGAGGAATCCTTCACGTCTCCCGCCTTGTCCCCGAAGATCGCCCGGAGGAGCTTCTCCTCGGGGGAAAGCTGCGTTTCCCCTTTGGGCGTGACCTTTCCCACCAGGATGTCCATCGGCTTCACGCGTGCCCCGATCCGGATGATCCCGCTTTCGTCGAGGTCCTTGAGCGACTCCTCGCTGATGTTCGGGATGTCGGAGGTGATTTCCTCTTTCCCGAGTTTCGTCTCTCGGGCAACACACTCGAACTCCTCGATGTGGATCGAGGTGAAAATATCCTCCTTGACGATCTTTTCCGAAACAAGGATGGAATCCTCGAAGTTGTACCCGCGCCATGGCATAAAGGCCACGAGAACGTTCCTGCCGAGGGAGAGCTCGCCCATCGCGGTGGCCGGACCGTCCGCGATCACCTCGCCCGCCTTGACTTTTTGCCCCAGGGTGACGATCGGTTTCTGGTTGATGCAGGTATTCTGGTTGGAACGACGGAACTTGACCAGATTGTAGATGTCCGCTCCGTATTTGCCGCTTGCGTCCGGTTCGTCCGGACGAATGACGATCCGGCGGGCGTCCACGGATTCCACCGCCCCACTTCTCCGGGCCTCCACCGCCGCGCCGGAATCCCGGGCGACGACGGACTCCATCCCCGTTCCTATGAGGGGAGGGTCCGTCCGCAGAAGCGGGACGGCCTGCCGCTGCATGTTGGATCCCATGAGCGCGCGGTTCGCATCGTCGTGCTCCAGAAACGGAATGAGCGATGCTGCGACGGATACCAGCTGGTTCGGGGAAACATCCATGAGGGTGACATCCCCGGCCCGCACCATCGCGAATTCTCCCTCCTTCCGGGCGATCACGATGTCCCGCTCGAAACTGCCCTGCTCGTCGAGGGGGGCATTCGCCTGCGCGATGATGTGCTTTTCCTCGTCCATCGCGGAAAGAGAGACGATCTCGTTCGTGACCGTGCCGTCCCGAACGACCCGGTAGGGGGTTTCGATGAAGCCGAACTCGTTGATCCGGGCGTAGGTCGAAAGGGACGCAATCAGGCCGATGTTCGGCCCCTCGGGTGTCTCGATGGGGCATATCCGCCCGTAGTGTGTCGGGTGGACGTCCCGGACCTCGAACCCGGCTCGTTCCCGCGTCAAACCGCCAGGCCCGAGGGCGGAGACACGGCGCTTGTGCGTGACTTCCGACAGGGGGTTGGTCTGGTCCATGAACTGGGAAAGCTGCGAGGACCCGAAGAACTCCTTGATAACCGCGGATACCGGTTTGGCGTTGATCAGGTCGTGTGGCATCAGGGTCTCGATATCCTGCAGGCTCATCTTTTCCCGGATGGCGCGTTCCACCCGCACCAATCCCATCCGGAACTGGTTCTCGATCAACTCCCCGACTGTACGGACGCGCCGGTTCCCGAGGTTGTCGATGTCATCGGCCTCCCCGACCCCGTTCTTCAGGTTGATGAGGTACCGGATCACCCGGAGGATATCCTCGTACTGCAGGACGGTTGTCTCCAGGTCCCCGTCCGGGATGCCGAGCTTGTGGTTCAGCTTGAGCCTGCCGACTCTCGACAGGCTGTAGCGCTCCGGATTGAAAAACATGTTTTCGAACAGGGAAACCGCGGCTTCCTTGGTCGGGGGGTCTCCCGGGCGCATTTTCTTGTAGATCTCTTTCAGGGCTTCGTCCCGTTCCCTGATCTTGTCAACCATCAGCCCTTCCCAGATCGCCCTGTCGGCATTCTCCAGGGAAAACACCGAAAGACCGGCGATCCCCTTTTCGCGGATGAGGGCCAGCGTGTCCTCGGTGATCTTCTGCCCGCACTCGAGGAGCATTTCCCCGGTCTCCGGGTCCGCGATGTCGTTGACGCACACCTTCTCGGTCAGATCCTCGAGGGGGAGAAAGATCTTGCCGAACGATACGTCGGAAAATCGCTCCGCACGTTTCTTGGATACCTTGATCCCCTTCTTGAACGCGACCTCGCCGGTCTTGGGGTGGCGGATCTCCATAGGCATCTTGAGTCCGACCATGAGATCGGGGCGGAATATCTTGGAGTACCGGTCCCCTTCTACGATCACCTCCTCGACTTCGTAGAACCGCCGCAGGAGCTCCTCGGTGGACATCCCGATCGCTCTCAGGAGGACGGCGATGGGAAATTTCCTCTTCCGGTCGATCTTGACGTACAGCATGTCCTTGTGGTCGAACTCGAAGTCGAGCCACGACCCCCGGTAGGGGATGATCCGTGCGGAGAAAAGGACTTTGCCGGAGGCGTGGGACCTGCCCTTGTCGTGTTCGAAGAAGACGCCGGGCGACCGGTGCAGCTGGCTCACGATGACCCGTTCCGTCCCGTTGATGATGAACGTTGCGCGGGTCGTCATGAGGGGGATCTCCCCGAAGAAGACCTCCTGCTCCTTGACGTCCCGGATGGTTCGCGCGCCCGTCCTCTCGTCCACGTCGAAGATGACGAGCTGCACCGTCACCTTGATCGGGGCGGCGAAGTTCATCCCCCTCTCGCGGCATTCCTCCTCGCTCCATTTCGGCTGCCCGATGGCGCAGGAAAGGAACTCCAGGGTGGCCCGCCCGTTGTAATCCGTGATGGGGAAGATGCTCTTGAAGACGGCCTGCAGCCCGATGTCCCTCCGTTTCTCGGCAGGGACGTCCATCTGCAGGAAATCTTCGTACGATTCCTTCTGCGCCTTGATGAGGTTCGGAATTTCGACTACTTTCCCGATCTTGGAAAAATCGACGCGCTTGATCAGGTTCCGGTATTCCAGATACGCCATGTTCTCACCCCGGTGGTACTGGCAAAGGGTTTCGGGTCGGGGGGCGGTTTACGCCCCCCCTTCCATCAGCGGGCAGGACGACGACTACTTGATTTCCGCCTTGCCCCCCGCCTCTTCGATCTTCTTTTTCATTTCTTCGGCTTCCTTCCGCTCGATTCCTTCCTTGACGGGCTTCGGGACCCCCTCGACGAGGTCTTTCGCCTCCTTCAGGCCCAGCCCCGTGATCTCGCGGATCACCTTGATCACCTGGATCTTCTTGTCCGCGAAATCGGTCAGGATCACATCGAACTCGGTCTTCTCCTCGGCCGCGGGGGCCGCCGCACCGGGCGCCGCCACCGCCACCGCGGCGGGGGGTGCAGCCGTGACGCCGAACTTGTCCTCGAGGGCCTTCACGTACTCGTTCAACTCGAGAACCGTAAGTCCCTCGATCATTGTCAGAAATTCCTCTTTCGTCATCGTGGCCATGTTCGTTTCCTCCCTGTATCAGGCACTCACCTGTCTGGATTTTTCGTCGTGGATGGATTGCAGCACGTATGCCAGTTTTCTCTGCGGTCCGGAAAGCACCTGCACCAATCGGGTGATGGGCGCCGCCAGCCCTCCGGCCAGCCGGGAAAGGAGCACCTCCCGCGACGGGATGTCCGCCAGCGTCTCGATCTCCCTGGACGACAGAACCTTTCCCTCGAAGTATCCGGCCTTCAGCCGGATCTTCTTGTTGCCGGCCGCATACTCCCGCATCGCTTTCGCCAGCCGCTGGGGATCCTCCATCGTGAAGCCGATGGCGGTCGGGCCGGTAAAGAACTCCTCGAGCTGGGCAAACCCGGAATCTTTCGCTGCCCTGCGGATCAGGGTGTTTTTCACCACCTTGAATTCCGCGTTGATCTCCCGGAGTTTTTTCCGGAGACCGGTGATCTCGGCCACCGTGAGCCCGCGGTACTCGGTGAGCACGGTACCTTTCTGGTTGGCGATGAGTCCCCGCATCGCCTCTACGGTGTCCGCCTTGCTCGTCTTTTTCACCTCGCTCACGCCCCCTTCCTTTGTAGAGTGGTTACCTTGGTCGAAACCTCTGTCAAAGTCCGAGGGCCATGAGACGGTAAATCCGTCCGTTCACCATGGTCGAAAGTCCCTCTCGTCTGCGCGGGCCGGGCGTTCACCCCATTACTCGCCTGACGGCGAACCCGCGGTCTTTGACAAAAGAAGTTCCCGTTTGGCAATGATCGAACCCCGCTATTCCGTCTGGAGCGCACTCGCATTGAGCCTGATTCCCACTCCCATCGTCGAGGAGATTGCGATGGAGCGAATGTATGTCCCCTTGGCGGCGGACGGCTTCGCTTTCACAATCGCCTCGTGGAACGCGAGAAAGTTCTCCTTGATCTTTTCCTTCCCGAAGCTGATCTTTCCGATTCCGGAGTGCAGGGTCCCGGTCTTGTCCACCTTGAACTCGACCTTGCCCCCCTTCAGGTCCCGTACGGCCCTGGCAACGTCGAACGTGACCGTTCCCACCTTGGGGTTCGGCATCAGCCCTCTCGGCCCCAGAATCTTTCCGATCTTGCCGACGGCACCCATCATGTCCGGCGTCGCGACGGCTTTGTCGAATTCGAGCCATCCCCCCTGGATCTTTCCAACGAGGGTATCGGAGCCGACGAAATCGGCCCCTGCCTCCTGTGCCTCCTTCTCCTTCTCGCCCTTTGCGAACACCGCGACCCGGACGGCCTTCCCGGTTCCGTTCGGGAGCACCACGGAGCCTCTTACCTGCTGGTCCGGATACTTCGGGTCAACGCCCAGCCGCATCGCAACCTCGACCGTCTCGTCGAATTTGGCGGTCGCCGTCCCCTGCAGCAACTCCAGCGCATCGTCGAGAGAATACTTTGCCTCCCTGTTCACTTTCTTCCGTGATTCCAGGTACTTTTTGCCGCGTTTCGGCATTTCTTCCTCCCTTCCGTCGTTGATTCAGACGACTTCAAGCCCCATGCTCCGGGCCGTTCCCTCGATGGTTTTGATCGCCGCCGCCACGTCCTTCACGTCGAGGTCGACCATCTTGAGCTTCGCGATCTCCTCGACCTTGGCCCGGGGGATCGTCCCGCACTTCTCCCGTTTCGGCGTCTTGCTTCCTTTCTCGATCCCTGCGGCCTTCAGCAGGAGGACGGACGCGGGAGGGGTCTTCATGATGAAGGTGAACGACCGGTCCGCGTAGACCGTGATCACCACCGGGATGATCATCCCCTCCTGGGAGGCCGTCTTCGCGTTGAAGGACTTGCAGAACTCCATGATGTTGACGCCGTGCTGCCCGAGGGCGGGCCCCACGGGGGGGGAGGGGTTTGCCTTCCCTGCCGGAATCTGAAGCTTGATCTGCGTGATGATCTTCTTCGCCATGCGTATTCTCCCCCCGTCCTGTCAGCTTTTTTCCACCTGGGTAAAGTCGAGTTCCACGGGAGTCGCCCGCCCGAAGATGGAGACGAGAACGACTACCTTCCCCTTGTCCGGCTTGATGCTTTCCACGATTCCGTTGAAATTCGAAAAGGGTCCGTCGGTGACACGGACGCTCTCCCCTTCCGTGAAGGTTACCTTCGGTTTCGGCTTGAGGCGCCCTTCCGCCATCTGGGACCTGATTTCCTCGACCTCGGACTGGGGGATCGGAGCTGGGCTCTTGCCGCCCACGAAACCCGTCACTTTCGGGGTGTGGCGGACCAGGTGCCACGTTTTTTCGTCGAGCTCCATCTGGACGAGAAGATACCCCGGAAAGAAACTGCGCGTCCCCGTGCGCTTCTTTCCCTTCTTCATTTCGACCACGGTTTCCGAAGGGATGAGCACATCCCCGAACCGGTCCTGGACCCCTTCCGCCTCGATCCGGTTCATAAGGGATTCCTTCACTTTCTTCTCATACCCGGAATAGGTATGAACCACGTACCACTGTCTCGTCATCGGGTCCTCTTATTTGGGAGTTAGTAGTTCAGGACGGTATACACGATCCTCCCCAGGGCGTAGTCGACCAACCCCAGGAACAGAACGATGACAAGTACGGTGACGATCACAACGGCCGTCGACGAGACCGTTTCCTTGCGCCCCGGCCAGGTCACCTTCTTCATCTCGGTCTTGAACTCCCGCCAAAACCCCGATATCTTCTGGAGCAGGCTGGCTTCCGCCTGCTGCCTTGGCCTCGTATCCTCCGTCGCCGTTCTGGTCCCCGGAAGGCGTTCGTACAATCGATCCTTCAATGATTTCGCCATGAATCGCGCTTCTCCCGTTCCAACAGGTGAGGATGGCAGGCCAGGAGGGATTCGAACCCCCATCACCCGGATTTGGAGTCCGGTGCTCTAACCGTTAGAGCTACTGGCCTTCCCCCATTGCGGCTACTTGGTCTCCTTGTGCGGCGTGTGCTTCCTGCACGAAGGGCAGAATTTCTTCAGCTCCAGCTTCTCGGTCATCGTCTTCTTGTTCCGGGTGGTGGTGTAGTTCCTCTCCTTGCACTCGGAACAGGCCAGCGTGATGATGTCTCGCATGCTTCTCTCCGGTCCTCTTTCCCGTTCTCGTTATTCGACGATCTCCGAGACGACGCCGGCCCCCACGGTCCGCCCGCCCTCCCGGATCGCGAACCGCAGTTCCTTCTCCATCGCC
>Ga0209536_100012673_pt1 | contig 12229 bp, 9 predicted proteins | sample DeeMarSeWOR28_12_FD_187461 | JGI IMG/M metagenome (GOLD analysis project Ga0209536, IMG submission 187461) | Marine sediment microbial communities from White Oak River estuary, North Carolina - WOR-2-8_12 (SPAdes) (version 2) | ecosystem: Environmental > Aquatic > Marine > Intertidal zone >...
CCCCCATGGCTTTTTCCTTAGGAAGAAGCTCCGACCTTTGGTCGGAGTTCTTCACCAATACTGCCTTGAACTTCGCCGAAGTTTATGTTTGCCCCACGGAACATGATGATTTTCCAAAAGAAAGATTGTTATAAACCTGTAACTTCGGAATTCGGGGTGAGTGAACACTCCACATGCAGAGCGGTTGGCATCATGAAGCCCCTGGTATGTTCCTGTTTTAAACCAAGCCCTGGAAGGGCGGCAGAAGATTCTTACTTAATTGCAATCTGTCGCCCCTCCAGGGCTCGCTTGTTTCTGTATCCTTACCGGGGGCTTACGCCCCCGGCTGGTTGCTCCTCGCCCTTTCAGGGCTTTTCATCTCATATCATGCCTGTCTAATGCCGTAATGGCAGAGCCTATGTAAGTCGCGCCGCCAGAGGCAGTGGTTTACCATAATAAGAATCAGGATTCGTTGGGCTTCTCAGGGATATGGAAAATATTTTCGGCGTTTCTATGGGCGATTTTTTCACAGTCTTCGGCCGGCAGCGGTGCGGAGTTCATGAAATTCGCCGCCTCATCCGACTCCTGATATGGATAATCTATTGCAAATAGGATTTTATCGGCCCCGAGCACCTCGTTGCAGTACTTCAGCACCGGATGTGTGTTCATACCGCTGGTGGTTATGAAAAAATTGTCTTTCACGTACCGGCTGGGAGTTTTCTTTAGTTCGCTCTGCCCGCGGGTGTAAGCTCCGTACATATAATCCATCCGATAGAGCCAGTACGGAAGTCCTTCCCCCATATGACCGAGTACAATCTTTAATCCCGGGAACTGGTCGAATACGCCGCTGACGATTAACCTCATCGCGTGCAGTCCGGTTTCCATCTGGAAACCCCACAGGGCTCCAGAAAGATCGACGTCTGCACGGGTCATAAACGAACATGGATCCGGCATATTCCGCGGATGTATATAGATTGCGGCATCGACTGCTTCGGCGGCTTCAAAAATGGGCCAGAATTTGCGGTCGTCGAGATATTCACCGTTCGTATGCGAATTCACTATCAGGCCGTTTAATTTGAGTTTGTTTATAGCCCGGTCTATTTCCTTGGCGGCGGCTTTCGGGTCTTGCGGCGCAAAACTGGCCAGGCCGGCGAAGCGCGCAGGATGCTTCCGGATTACTTCATTGAGACGGTCGTTCGCTATGATAGCGAGATTTTTTGCAAAATCGGTGCTGAATGGCTGAACGCCTGGCGAAGTAAGCGAGAGGACATGCATGTCCACATCTGTCTGGTTCATAATCCGGATTCTTTCTTCTTCGAGATCGAGGAGTCGCCGCAGCAACGGCGGGGCGCCCGAATCCGGCTCCAGGAACGATTTCCACATATCAATGTCGGGATTGGAATAGGAAAGTGCCGCTGCATGGCGGAATCCATCAACCTGTTCCGGAATTGAAAATGCTTCTTCAGTCGCGATCAGCCTGTATTTTCGCTCGACTTCCGCGGCCTGCATCACCGTTTCTGTTGTGGACACCGACGCAGCGACCAGATACGCCGGCATAATTTTAGCGGAATTTTCAAGAAATTTCCTGCGGTTCATATTCATGGAGATACCTCCTTCGCCGGGTACATACGATGCGCCATCCGGACACCTCCTGCCGGAATATTGTGACTTTAAGTTTTGCTTGTCGGACCGATGATATCACCGACATGGGGTTATGCATCCGAAAAATCAATCCAGTCACCGGGCTGCCTTCGGTTGCATGACGGAATGTTCAGCTGTAGCGCTCGGAACCTTCTGTTTAAAGACCGGCGCCGCGTTCCCGATTTTAGATGGAATGATTTATTACTTTTTCTGTTACACTACCGCTATTCAGTTCACAAGAAAGGCGGGTATACAATGCAGAGGTCGTTGATAATCGCAACTGCGTGTCTGTTGATGGCTGTGACCGGCGCAGGTTGTTCGTCACAAAACGGTTCCGAGCAAAGCAGCTTGGAATCCTGTGACCGGGCCTGCCTGGAGGGATTCGTCGAGCAATATCTCGATGCGGCAATTGCGCACGATCCGGGATTATTGCCCCTGGCGCCGGATGTAAAGTTCACTGAAAACGGCGTAAGGCTCCCGCTTCCCGACGCACATTGGAAAATTATGACCGGTAAGGGAAAATACAGGTTGTTTGTCACCGACCCCGAAGCCGGACAGGTTGCCTGTCTTGCGACCATTAGAGAAGAGGGACGTACGGAAGAGGGCGTACACTCCCAGTTTGCCCTCCGGTTGAAAGTCAAGAATCGCCAGATCACTGAAATCGAAACGCTGGTGGTGCGTCCCGATATACCGATGGGGCCTGCAGGCTCGGCTTCAGCCCCCAGGTTCCCCAACGGAGCGGACCTCTACGAAAAGATGGGCTCTCCTCATCCACTATATCTGGAGACGATCCCTCCGGAAGAGAGAATGTCGCGTGAAGAGCTCATTAAAGTAGCAAATATGTATTTCTCCGGTCTGGAGAAGAACGACGGCCTGGGGGAATATCCCTTCACCGATGACTGCGATCGTGTAGAAGGCGGCATGCAGACAACCAATGTTCCTTTGCGCGAAGGACAAACCATGCCGGATCCCAAAACCGCTACTATGTATTCGTCAAACTGGAGCTGCAAAGAGCAGTTCGAATCCGGATTGATACACTTTGTGTGGCGCATTCGAGATCGCCGATTTGTTGCAGTCGACCGTGAACGGGGAATCGTCTTCAGCTTCGCCTTTTTCGATCATGCGCTTGGCGAGGATCGAACTTATCAGACCCCGGACGGACGGACGGTAACCGGTGGTCCCATGGAACCCAACAGTTGGGAAATCGCTGAATTATTTAAAATTGAAAACGGTCTCATTCGCCGGATTGAAGCCATCATGCTTCCTCCGCCATACGGGATGAACTCCGGATGGAGCAGTTATGAGGAAGGCATGTCCAGTGAAGCAAGGGATGTAACGATGGAATGAAATTTAACGTGCCGGGTGAGAAATTTTAGAGATAGTGTTATGCTGGAAATCACAGCCAACACCCAAAACTTAATGCCTATTTGGAAGGAGGCGCCGTGAAACATCAAACAACACGCCGGCGGTTTCTGCAGGCTGGACTGGCACTGCCTGCCGCCAATTTGGTTTCTCCATTCAACCCTGAGTTTAATTCACCGTTGCAATCCGGATTAGCCTACCGGACCCTGGGCAATACAGGATTGAAAGTCACCAGTGTCGGATGTGCAGCCGGCGCCATCCCGGATCCCGACATTCTGGCGCGCGCGCTCGATCTGGGAATCAACTACTATGATACCGCTCGCATCTATGGCCAGGGCAAGAGCGAACAGATTCTGGGAAGAGCCTTAAAGGGCAAGAGGGACAAGATCATACTGGCGAGCAAGACTTACTCGAACACCAAGGCCGACATAATGAAGGATCTGGAAACCAGCCTCAAACTGCTCGGGACGGATCATCTCGATGTGTATCACCAGCATTCAAGGCATAAACCGGAAGAAATCACCGACGAGATGATCGAAACCATGGAACTGGTCAAACAGCAGGGGAAAGCCCGTTTCATAGGCGTCAGCACCCACGATCCGAATGCGATGGTGGATTTCATCCTGGACGTCGGTAAATTCGATGTCGTGCAGACCACTTACAGCTTTGCCATAGGTGCTCCTTACAGAGACGCGGCCATCGATAAATTGCATAAAGCCGGAATCGGCGTGATCGCGATGAAAGTCGTCATTGCGACAGCCACACCCAAGGGTGATACGGGAAATCACCTGAGCAATGAAGGTGGGCTGGCGGCAATAAAATGGGTCCTGCGCAATCCTCGTATATCGACTACGGTGCCATGGTCGGAAACCATTGAGGAGCTTGAGATCAACTTCAGGGCCATGACGGAAGAATACACTCCGGAGGAAGAATGGATGCTGTTTGCTGTCAACGAGCGGATCCGCGAGCTCTATTGCCGGATGTGCTTTGAATGCAAAGGGAAATGCCCCAAGGGAGTACCTGTGGCGGACGAACTGCGCATTCTGGCCTATAACGATTTCGCCGGAGACTTCCATCGGGCACGGGAAAATTTCTGGAACCTGCCCAGAGAAATTCGAAATATCAACTGCAGCGAATGCGCATCCTGTGCTGTCGAATGCCCGAACGGTGTCCGTGTGCAGCAACGGCTGATCCGCGTCCAGAAATTGCTGGCTTAACCCGCATTTCTCACAGCTCAAATATTCAACAAGAACCTTGTTGAATATTTGAGCCGGTTTCATACTGCGGCGTCACAGAGGGCCATGTATACACAGAAGGGAGCATTGCCATCCCTGTTGTCCCCCTGATATAAACCTGTTCAGACGTCAAATCGATTCCACGCGCACGGCACATACCTTGTACTCGGGTATTTTCGCCACCGGATCCAAAGCTTCGATCGTCAGATTGTTGACATTCTGCAAACCCGGGAAGTGAAAATTCCCGAAGATCAATCCAGGGCACACGCGGCTGGTGACCAGCGCTTTGGCAATCATTTCACCGCGCCGGGATTTCACACGCACGCTGGTTTTGCCGTTCAGTCCGATCTTTTCGGCGTCTTCGGGACTGATTTCAACAACCGTCTCAGGATAGAGTTCCATAAGCGCGTGCGAACGCCTGGTCATTTCGGCTCCATGCCAATGGTACAACACCCGCCCGGTCGTCAGCACCAGGGGATATTCGGAATCCGGCATTTCTTTGGGCGGAAGATGGTCGGTAACGTGGAATCTGCCTTTGCCGCGAGTGAACTTTCCGATGTGGAGAATCGGCGTGCCGGAGTGGTCATCGGTCGGCACCGGCCAGTGCAACTGGTCTCCCCGTTGCAGTCTTTCATGAGAAATACCGCCATAGATAGGAGTCAATGAAGCTATTTCCTTCATAATCTCAGACGGATCTTCATACAGCCATGCAGCCTGAAGTCCTGCCGGAACGCGGTCTTCACGTTCCAGGATCCGGCGGGCAAGATCGGCAATAATGTACCAGTCGGGACGGGCTTCTCCAACAGGATCGATTGCCCTGCGTACAAGCTGTATGTGGCGGTCGGTATTCGTAAAGCTCCCCTCCTTCTCCGCCCAGGATACACCCGGCAACAGCACATCGGCCATGGCCGCCGTTTCGCTGGGGAAAATATCCTGCAAAACAACAAAATCACAGGCAGCCATGCATTGGCCTGCATGGAGAGCATCAGGATCGGTCATTGCTGGATTCTCACCCAGGATATACAGTCCGCGAATTTTCCCGGCACCGGAACCGTCAATCATCTCCGTCACCGTCAATCCTGCAGCATCGCTCAAACGGAAAGTGGCATTCTGACCGGCGGCGCCGTTCCGTATCTCAAGCTGCCACGCTGTATTGAATTTTTCCTGCACAGATGCATCGGTGACCGATTGATATCCCGGCAAATAATTGGGCAGCGCTCCCGTATCGCAGGCTCCCTGCACGTTGTTCTGCCCCCGAAGCGGATTCACGCCTCCGCCGGGAACTCCAATATTCCCCAGAAGCATCTGCAGATTGCCAAGGGCCAACACGTTGAGTACTCCAGTCGTATGCTGGGTAATGCCCATAGACCAGATGACGGCCATAGGCCGATGCCGGGTCAGGATTTCAGCGGCTTCCTGCAACTGCTCCACCGGCAATCCGGTTATGTCCGATACTTTCTCCGGAGTATATGCAAGCACGGCTTCATAAAACGGCTCGAATTCTTCGCATCGCTGGTCGATGAACTGCTGATCCTGCCAGCCGTTGGTCAGCACGATCTGCATGATTCCATTGATCAATGCCACGTCCGTACCCGGTCGCAGTTTCAGGTGAAGCGTCGCAAATTCAGTTATGTCGATCCGGCGGGGATCTGCTACAACAAGAGGAACGCCTCGCCTGAGAATTGCCTGCCGAAGCTTGACTCCGAAGACCGGGTGCTGTTCCGTTGTGTTTGAGCCTATGATGAACAGAGCTTGTGCGTCGCGCGCTACATCCTCCATTGTATTGCTCATGGCGCCCGATCCATAGCAGAGTGCCAGACCGGCGACGGTGGAGGAATGACACAGCCTGGCGCAGTGATCCACGTTGTGGGTGCCGATCACCTGCCGGGCAAGCTTCTGCATCAGGTAGTTCTCTTCATTGGTGCACTTTGCCGACGCCATTACACCAATAGCATCCGGCCCGTAACTGGCTTTGATTCTCCGGAATTTATCTGCAACTAAATTCAGGGCCGCATCCCAGTCAACCTCCACCCAGTCACCCCGCCCTTCGGCCGGACGCTTCCGATCTTCAAGCAAACACCGCCGCACCCGCGGACGTTTCAGCCTGTCGGGATGATGCACGAAATCGTATCCGTAACGGCCTTTCACGCAGGCCTGCAGCCCATTGACCGGGGACGGGCTCCGCGTCGTCACCCGGATGATTCGATTGTCCCGGACATTCAAATCCAACTGGCATCCGACTCCGCAATAAGTGCAGGTAGTTGCAACTGTCCGCTCCGCTTTTCCCAATCCGACCGACATCCGGTCGTCCAAAGCTCCGGTCGGACAATAGGCAACGCACGTTCCACAGGATTCGCAGCGGGCTTCCAGAAGGCCGGTGTCGGCCCCGGCTATTATTCTGACACGATGCCCGCGTTCACCGACTCCCCAAACAAACCGTCCCTGGATTTCGGCGCAGGAACGAACGCACCGTTTACACAGGACGCATTTGTTCCTGTCAACCCACAGGACGGGGTTGGGATCGGAATTGATCGGGTATCGAAGCTGCGCGGAGGAGCCTGTCCGGCGGTGAACCCCATAATGAGTCAGCCATCGTTCGAATTCAGTTTCTTCACGGTCGCCTGCCGCATAGCCGGCATCCGCGTAGTCCTCGAGCAGCAATTCCAGGATGGACTTCCTTATTTGCACCAGACGGGCGGTTTCGGTTTGAACCTCCAGTCCTTCGTACAATTGAAGCGTGCAGGCTGTGGCCAAATCTCCCTGCGGTTCAATCTCCACCATGCACAGGCGGCAAGAGCCGACAGGCTTCAAATCGGGATGATTGCACAGGGTGGGAATTTCGATCCCGTGGGCCCGGGCGACATCGAGTACGGTCATACCACTCTCTGCCTTGAACGGCCTGCCGTTAATTGTCACTTGAAGTTTCATCGCTCGTCTTTCGAACTTATGGAGTTCCATTAGTTGCGAATAAATCCGGAAAGTGTTGTAAGGCTGACTGAACAGGCTTGCTGACCGACATTCCCAGTCCGCATAAAGAAGCGTACTGCAGCAATTGGGATAGTTGGGCAAGGCGTTTGCCATCACCGGGCAGCACCTCGCCTTCGAGCATCCTGTCGAGAATCCTGCGCATTTCATGGACGCCGATACGACAGGGCGTACACTTGCCGCACGATTCCAGTTCAAAAAAACGGACCAGTTCACGGACCATTCTCAGCGGTGATGCAGACTGATCGCAGATCAGAATCCCACCGCTCCCCAGCGCCACTCCCCGGGATGCCGAATCGAAATCGATCGGAACATCCATCAGTGATAGGGGTACAAGAGTTCCGGCGGCGCCCCCGGTCAATGCGAAATGAAACGATGAACCCTCCCGCATGCCTTCACCGAAGTCATTGATGATCTGCCTGAGCGTCAGCCTGAAGGGTCCCTCAAAGAGCCCCGGGCGGTTCACCTCTCCCAGCAGTGTATAAAGTTTCGTTCCGGGCATATCGGGATCGCCTAATGAGCGATACCAGTCCGCTCCGCGGGCAAGTATCATCGGTACGGCTGCAAGAGTCTCCACATTGCTGACTACTGTAGGCCGGCCGCGATAACCGAAATCTGCAGGGTATGGGGGACGCACCCGCGGTTCTCCCCTTTTCCCTTCCAGGGATTCCAGCAGAGCCGTCTCTTCACCGCAAATATAGGCACCGGCCCCTTGATGGACATGCACGGGAAAGGAAAATGCGGTTCCTCCAATATGCGACCCCAGGAGACCACAGTCCTCGGCCTCGTCGATGGCACCCAGAAGACGTTCGACCTGGATACCGTACTCGCCGCGAATGTATACATAACCCGCTTCCGCGCCTACTGCATACCCCACAATTGCCATTCCTTCGAGCACAAGTTGCGGACAGGAATCTATGAGCACACGATCCTTGAAACTCAACGGCTCCGACTCATCAGCATTGCAGACTACATATTTAGGCCTTTGTGCCCGGGAAGCAACCAGCCGCCATTTGCGGCCTGCCGGGAATCCGGCGCCGCCGCGCCCTCGCAGCTTCGAGGCCTCCAGTTCGTGCAGGATCGCGTCGGGAGACATCCTCAGAGCTTTTTTCAGGGCTGGGTATTCTCCCTTGTCGAAAGCGACTCCAAGCGGATCATTCTTAGCGCCGGGATCGGGAAGCAAAGCGCGTATCTCATACGGTCTGGGTCGGCCGTAATCTGAAAGCACACCGCACCAGCCGGATTCATAGCGATCCATATCTTTCAGCTGAACGGGACCTACCTGGCTGTCGCCCACAAGCGCAGCCGGAGCTCGATCGCACAACCCCAGACAACTGGTCCGTGTAATCGTCCAGCTCTCATCCAATTGCGACTGGATCTGGGAAAGCAGGTTCACGGCGCCGCGCATCATACAATAAGGACCATCGCAGATCCTTATTGTCTTCTCCGAAGGCGCCGGTGTCGTCAACAGCGAATAGAAAGTTGCAATTCCATACACATGCGATATCGGCAAACGGAGTTCCCGGGCGACCTCGCTGATCAGGTGGGGAGTCAACCGTCCATACTCGGCATGTAAAATTCGTAAAGCTTTCACGACCTCCGCGTGTGAACGGCCGAGGTCTCCCAGAAGATTCACTACAGCCGGGTCTGGCGCCCTGTAAGCGAGGGTTGTCGGATGCATGGCCGCACCTCTGGTTGTTCCAATATCTTAATCTGCATTCATCACTGGAATATGGAAACAAGCCGCAACTGCAATCAATCTACCGGAGAAAAGATCCTGTTGTGTAATTTGTAAATTTTATATCATCAAGGCCGATAATAAAAGACATATATCGTTTAGCTTGAAACACTTAAGTTATACTCCTATCATGTAATTATCCGTCTCGGGAAAGGAGTTGGAAGGCAGCTTATGAGAAAAACATTTTTTATTCTGTTATTTGCCCTGGCGTTTACTTCCTGCTCGGACATGGGGAGCCCTGGTGGGTCCGGCCCGACGAAGTCTGATGTGTCCCTTGCCTGGGATTCGTCTGCCAGTGATGGAGTGGTCGGGTATATGATTTATATGGGCGAAGCCAGTGGGGATTACTACAGAACCTACGATGTCGGCAACGTTCTGACTTACACGATAAAGAATCTTGATCCCGGGACTTATTATTTTGTCTGCACGGCTTATGATACCTTGGGCAACGAAAGTGTTTATTCCAACGAAATCCATACAACCCTGAATCCATAATCATACTGTCTGAAACCCATATCACCTCCAGAGTCAGGTTATCCTCGATAGATACAAAATCCGGATTCCATTATTCCCCGCAGGCGGTTGCAATGCGGGCCGGGGGTTAACAGATCAACTGCATGGATTATGTATGAACGGACGCCGATAATTTTCAGCTGATATTTTGAAGACGCTGAACAAGCTGTCGGAGTGAATTCTCGAAAGGGATTTCAGCCTGGATTTTTGTGGCGGTTGAGATGATTGCAGGTCGGGTGATCTTCCTGGTAGATGCGAAATATAGAACATTGCGTGATTTCAGGCCGGGCAGTTGCCAGACAGGACCGATGATTGATTTAATTATTTTCAACAGATTGTCGCGTTTTTGCGTATTTTCGCTCAACCAGTTGACAACAATCACCCCATCGGCGAGTAAGGATTTGCCTGCATTTCTCATGAATTCCTGCGTTGAACAATGATCCGGAAACTGTTCTCCAAGATAGGTGTCGACTACAATCACCCCGTATTGTGGGGCACAGTTTGTTAAGAATCCTTTTAAATCACAATGAACCGGGAACTGATTCCATCATTATGCGGTATGATGAAATCACAGATTGTTAAAGGAGAGAAACAGTATGAAAAACCGCGCCGGTTTGTTAATTCTGGGTGTTTTGTTACTTACAGGCATCTTTGCAGCATCTCTGTTGGGACAAAACAGCAAAATAACTGTGATGAATCCAAGGGGCATAAAGCCTCCCATTCGCCGGATACCGATGGCAAGTCGCCCGAAAACTTTGGATGGTAAAACCATTTACATTGTCGATACTAAGTATCCGCGAACCAGAGAATTTGTCGAAGAGCTGTTCCAGGTCCTCAAAGAAAAATATCCGATGACGAACTGGGTGTTCAAAGATAAGTACGGGGGTTACATGGATGATGATCCTGCGCTCTGGGCCGAAATCAAGGCTACGGGACACGGAATGATTATGGCTGTCGGGCATTGAAGTACCTGCTCACCGGCGGTCGTCGGACATTGCGTAACCGTTGAAGGACTGGGAGTACCCACAGTTCCCGTCATTACACAGAGGTTTCAGCGGCTCGTAACAGCTATGGCATTCAAGAGAGGGATTCCAAATATGCGGATGGTTTATACGCCTCATCCGGTAACGGACAGATCATCCGGCATATCCCGTAAATATTTAGAAGGCGGGGATCCTGTTACAGGCAGGCCAATTCTTGAAGAAATTATCGCAGCATTGACAGAGCCGGTTTCGAATGAGGACAAAGGAACAGGATTCCTTCCAAGGGATTCGCGAACAAGGTTGCTTGAACCGGATACCGCAGAAAACCTTGAAAAATATTTTTATGAAAACAATTTCACCGATGGACTTCCTATAGTGCTGCCTACCGTAGAAAAAGTAGCGGAAATGCTCAAGGCAACCAGCCATGAACCTGATGAACTGGTGGGTAGGATGGCGGCTTCAACGCCGCATGAAGCCTGGGAATACACGGTTGAGATGGTTGCAGTGAATGCGGTTATGTCGGGAGCCGAACCGGAGTATTTCCCCGCAATTCTGGCCATAGCCTCAACGGGTGCCACATCGCTGATCAGCTCTACATCCTCCTATGCCAGAATGGCGCTGTTCAACGGTCCCATTGTCAAGGAGATAGGAATGAACAGCGGCGTTGGAGCCATGGGACCTTTCAATCGGGCCAATGCCACAATCGGCAGGTGCTGGACGCTGATATCCAAAAACCTGGGAGGTTCAGGAACACCGGGAGAAACATACATGGGAAGTCAGGGAACCTCTCTAAACTATAACAATCTCTGTTTCCCGGAAACCGAGGAAGGCTTGCCGCCTGGATGGAAGCCCTTCCATGTGCAAAAGGGATACAAACAGGAGGAAAGTGTGGTCAGTATTTTCGGTGGGTGGAGTCTCAGCAATATTGCCTGGTACAGCCCACTGCCGATTTACCAGGTTATCCGTGGATGGCTGGAGAATTTTTTCTCGACCAGTGTGTCTGCCGCTACGATCATAATGGATCCGACTGTCGCTGCCGACATTGCAGCCGCAGGCTTTGATTCCAAGGAGATGTACGCCGATTTCCTCATTCGGAATACGGGAACGCCGGGTTGGCTCTATTGGCAAACGCGTCGGAAAGAGATGCAGCAGGGCAGGGAAGGCGTAGAACCTTTTGCATCGTATCTGAAGCTTGGGGAAAATAACGTGGTTCCCATTTCCAGATTTACGGGAGAAGCCGTCATGGGGGTGCCTGTCAATCCGTCCGTTAACTTTCCCAGAAGTCCTGCACCGGTTGAGATTATTGTTATGGGAGGGAAAACCAATACCTACTGGTCGGGAGGCGACTTCAGCTACACCTCCGGCGAGTCCATCGATACGTGGAGGTAAATGAAACAACCGTTCAAGCCGTGTTCTGGGGGGGGATAAGTTACAGATACAATTGACGCCCCGTTTTACGGGCCAGGCCAACGCCACGTCTTCTAGGCGCGGTTGGTTACTCGGAATATCGTGAATCCATTTAATATCGTATTTGGCAGTCGAGGCTATGAGCTGGATGCCGAAGGCAAGGTTCCGGCCCATGTGCTGCTGCGCTACATGGAGCATCTGCGATGGGAGTATATCAGACGGGATTTGCGCGAGCTTGTTGCATTGTTCCGGCAAGGTCATACGTTCGTAGTGGTTTCGCAGGCACTGCGTGTCTGCGGGGATATCGGCTTGGCAACCATAAGCCAGCTGGTGGTGGATGGGGATGGCGCGGATGGGGGGGAGCAGAAGGCGGTGGAAGAGGACTG
>Ga0209536_100012674_pt1 | contig 12228 bp, 13 predicted proteins | sample DeeMarSeWOR28_12_FD_187461 | JGI IMG/M metagenome (GOLD analysis project Ga0209536, IMG submission 187461) | Marine sediment microbial communities from White Oak River estuary, North Carolina - WOR-2-8_12 (SPAdes) (version 2) | ecosystem: Environmental > Aquatic > Marine > Intertidal zone >...
ATTCAGATAACCTGAGCAAGGAGACGCACAAAGGTAAGCTTGAGCGTTCGCTCCAGGGATATCACAATGGGGCAGTCCCTTGGGGATATATCAGTGAACGGATAGAAAACCGCAAGGTGGGGGTTCCAGATCCAGAAAAAGCTCCGGTTGTAGTTGAAATAGAAGGAACCCTGCTCGACGATGTCCTTGACCTTTACGATGATCTTGTCGCCGCTGGCTGACCGGGACAGGGGAGCCGGGTTGCATCCGCCTTTGACCTCGTTGATCTTTACGGAAGCGAACCGCAGGCCACAGTTGTTGCAAACCATGAAGTCGCCCTCCTGGCGGTAGCCTTTGCCGGCGGCCCAGCAGGTGTCACAGGAGTCAAAGGCTGCCCGGATGACACCGTCGGAGCTCTTGAGAAGGAAATAACGGATGTTAAGACCCTCGGGGGTCTTGTAGGCGTAATACTTGGCCCTGCCGTCAGCGAAATCGCTGGCATTGTAGACAAATTCACCGGCTTTGTTCGTGCCTGCGGCTGCTGTGGCGGCCACGGGTCCGGATCCTTTCGGCCCGCTCAGGAAATAGACGGCGCCTCCTGCCAGGACGGCAGCGGCCAACAGCGTGACAAGGAGTGGGGCCTTGCTCTTTTTACCGGTCCCGAGGACGGCGGCCTTTTTGACCTCGCTGGAGGTCTGATGGGAGGTATTTTTATTTTTGTTTTTCTTGGACATGGCTAATCTCCTTCAATTGTAAGATTTCAAATTCCAGATTTCAGATTTCAAAAGGACGCAGGATCCAATAATTATTCCCGTGAATCGTAATTCGTGGCTTGTTATTTGACATCCCGTGTCATGTTGTCGTCTTGAAGCAATTGAGAGCTGATGACCGGTCCAGGGGCCGGAGTGAGAACGCACTGATACAGATTCAGGCGTACGAACTCTAAACCCTGAACACAGAACTCGGAACTGTCTTAGGACTCAACAAAGAAGTGTTGCGTTGGATAGGTAGATCGGTGTGGTCTGGGGGGAAGCGGTAAAACGTTCCGATGGGGGGAAACGGAGAGTGGGAGAGGGGGATAAAAGGCTTGATGAAATGTTTAGATCCCACTCGCCAGATACTTTATTGACACTGCTGTGACAGCAGATGGCTTCGTCGAACAGGTCCTCATACTGGCCTGTCTCGTAGCCGCATGTGACATCGCTCATCTGGCAGCAGGAGGAGGCTTCAATGGATATCGTACCGGCCCACTCGCCGGGCTTACAGCACTCCATGCCGCAGTCAAACGCGGACGCAAAAGCCCAGGCGCCCATCAGGTTAAGAGCCAGGACTGCGATAATCAGGATGTGAAACACTCTTTTGTACATTTTTTTGGGTGATCCATCCGTCGTAATGAAACTGATAAAAAATGTCTTTGTCAGTTTTTGTATTTTATTTTCCAAGGCAGAATATAATCACTTCACTTTACAATGTCAACTTAATTTGTCGAGAATTGTGGGCGCAAAATATGACCAAATTGGTAAAGAGTTAATGCTCGTGGACATTGGGGCAGTCTGGATTCGAGGTTCCGATTCAAGATGAGGACCCGTTCACAGGATTGAGAAACGGGCCCAAATCGAGTCCAGGTTATCTCTAAAACCTATGTCTTTTCCGCATCAGGATCAGGGGATGTTCAGTGTTCGACTGAATTTGATGGACCCCAAAGCAAGGGGCCCTGATTAGGGCCCCTTAGAGTAAAATTTCATGTTAAACAAAATAAGGTCAAATTTGACAAATTTGACAAATCTGGCATATTGGGACATCCATCGGACAGATAAGTTCACAGATAGCATCGATGGGGCAGTTGGTCGGACACACAAGCTGGCAGATGGCATCGATTGCACAGTTTGCCGGGCACACGAGTTCGCAGATTACTTCGCAGGGAAAATCTGCGCCGCAATCGGCAGGACAGTCGGCCACGCATGGTTTTGTAGGATCAAGGTAAGAGGCGTCACTCCACCCGTCCGTATAACATACGTCAACATCAGCGATAGATCCTGCAGTAAAGGAAAAGCTGAAATCGTCACCCGTGCTACCATCACCATCACCGTCAAAACCATCTCCTGAACCTGTTTCATAGGTGGTGGCATCGATTGTGATGTTATAGGTTTTGCCTTCCTGGAGCAGGTAGGTCCCATCGGCCTCATCCCAGAGGATGAGCATATCTTTATCCTCCGCGGAGGGATAATAAACGTCCCACATCCACTTGATATTGTGGGAGGGTATGACCGTGGCGAAGAGGGAACTGATAATGGCCGCCTTGTCAACAAGACCGTTGAACTTAATGAGGATCAGCTGGTCCGCGTGCGCCGTTGTACCGCCATTGGCCGGATAGGTCCCCTCCACAGCCAGGGGATTGTCGCCGCCACTACCGCCACCACCGCAGTTTGTAGTGAGAGGTATGACCGGCAAGGAGGCTATAGCCGTAATACCAACAAGTCCTTTTACAAACTCCCTTCGGTTCAACCAGTTCCTTGCACCGAGCAGGTTAAGTCTCTGCTTCTGGCCGAGGTTGACAAGATCAGATACCTGCAGAATCCGGGGTTCTTTTTTCTTTTTCTTCATTGTGTCCCCTCCTTGAGCTTGTAAACACTGATTAAACCCTTTTATAAAAATAAGCCTATCACATTACGGTACCGGAATCCATTCTTGCCAGAAGTTCATGGATGAGGACACTTCTGTTGATGTCACAACGATGGCTATCCCTGCAATCCATGATCTCCTCAATGGCCGGCACTTTGGCAGGACAATCTCCGGCGCAATGCCATTTTGCCAGACAGCCCTCACAGGTTCCAAAGTTATGGACCCGGAATTGGGCGAACCTTTCCACCCTCTCCGGCCAAATTTCGAAGCCGTCTGAATCAGGGTTGTATTTACCGTAATGGAAGACCTCTGCCCTCGGATCGTCATCGACGCAGACCTCGAGGCACGTGGTTAGTCTTCCCGTGGGTGTTATGATAAAGCTGCCACTGGCGGCACCGCAATACATGTCACTGACGTGGTCGAAGCGGCCTCCAGAATACCAGAGAGAGATCCTGTCCCTGTATTTCTCTCTGGCGGCAATATATCCTCTGACGAACGATTCCTGATCGGGACTATCACACGCTTCAGTTACCCCCCGACCACAGACGTAGTTGTGCTCCAACTGGATGGATCTGGGATTGAACTCATTTATCAAATGGTCACAAATCTCCAATATCCTATCCTGGGAAAGATTGGTAATAGTCACGCGAAAGGTGTAGGGCTGACCTACTTCGTCGAAATAGTTGAGGGTTTTTACTAGATGTTTATAGGACCCACCACCGGAAGCCGTTGGTCGTTGCATGTTGTGAATGTCTGGGGGGCCGTCTATGGAGATGGTTATCCCGCTTGTGAAGTGTTGGGCTATCCACTCAGCCCTTTTCCGCGAGAAGATCCCATTAGTCACCATCCCAAAGTTGACCCTGAGCTTTTTCTTTTCGGCGAGTTTAAGACTGTATTCCAGGGAACCTTTTAATGTTTTCCAGTTTACCGTAGGCTCACCTCCTCCGTGATAGAGAACAGTAAAAGATCTGTGCCGGGTTCTTTCGGCCACACCTACAACATGATTTACAGCAGCTTTGGCGGTTTTAAGAGACATATGCGTTTGCCCCTCACCACCTTCCGAATAACAATAAAGGCATCTCAGGTTGCACGATTCGGTGGTGAGAAGCATCACGCTTGGGGACTCCAAGATATTTCGTTGAGGGGTTCTGGGGACCCTGTCTTCCGGACCATTGACCAGTCCCAGGCCGGCCAGAGACTCGAGGAAAGAGAGACTATCTTTACCCCCACGAAGGTTTTTCTCTTTGAGACTGTTTAGAATTTCAGCAGCATCCCCGTTTACCTTGAGGATGATTGATTTCAGGGGGAAATAGGCCGCGAACTCATTCTCAGTATCGGGTACGGGTATGATGTGGCATTCTGATGTGAGTTTATACAAAGCTTTTCTCCAGTCACAGGTGAACTCAAATATTAACCTTGAGGGAATTTAATTATATTATCGGATAATGATTATGCTTTCACTGTAATATTTTAAATACATTATTCGCTGGAGAAAAGGATTATTTACTTAAGGATGAGAGTGGAGAAGGATATATCATAATATTTATTTGCCATGCAGTTGGAAAACCAGTTCACCAATCCTCCATCTTTTGGATGGAAGGCAACTTTCATGTTTTGGCTGAAATCCCTTCCCGATACCTGGATTCTGAGCCTGCCCTGCTGAGTTGGAAAGTGGGGCCGAGGCTTCGGTTCAGCCAACGGGTGAAAAGAGGCTTAGCCCAGCTCAGGGTGTAAAATTTAAATGCTAACAGCTTTTCACTGGTGTATTTTGAATCAATCGCGTTTTACTGAATACGCCTCACGACCCCTCCCCCTTGACATCCCCCTTTCGAAGGTTAAATTTCCACCTGTTATACAGGTAAATTAAATTCAAGCAATTTCTGATACTTACAGTAATAAGTGATGCAAGGGAGGAACAGCAATGACAGCAACCATAAGATCACCTTTCCGGGAGCTCATGGCGCTTCAGGACCGTATGAACCGGATGTTCGACAACAGCGTTCAGGGTGAGAGGCCTGACGAGGAAATGGAGTCTTCGACCTGGACACCTGCGGTGGACATCTATGAGACCAAGGACGCGATCATGGTCAACGTGGAGGCTCCAGGCATGAGCCGGGAACAGTTCACGGTGGAAGTCAAGGACGATGTCCTTACTCTCAAGGGTGAGCGTCCCTTTGAAAAGGACGTTTCCCGGGAGCACTATCACAGGATTGAAAGATCCTATGGGAGGTTCCGCAGATCCTTCGTATTGGGTATGCCCATCCAGAACGAGGCTATAACCGCCACCTACAGGGACGGGGTGCTCGAGATCGTTCTGCCCAAGGTCGAGGAGGCGAAGGCGAAGAAGATCGAGATCACAGGCTGAGCCGATATTGAGACACATAATTCCGACCAGGAAGCCGGAAAGGTAATAAACGGGAAGTGCATTGGTGCAATAGTGCAAGGAGTGCACTCGTGCACCGGTTTCCTGCACTGCTGCACTCCGAATAACCGGAGTATTAATGGCCGATAAACGCGACTACTACGAGGTGCTCGGTGTAGCAAAGGGTGCCTCTGCCGATGAGATCAAGAAAGCCTACCGCAAGCTTGCCCGCAAGCATCATCCCGATGTCAATCCCGGGGACAAGGAGGCGGAGGACCGCTTCAAGGAGATCAGCGAGGCCTACGCGGTCCTTTCCGATGAGAAGAAGAAGGCCGAGTACGATCAGTACGGTCACGCCGGCCCCCAGGGTGCCGGTTTCGATTTCTCCGATTTCGATTTCGGGGGGTTCAGAACCGGTGGTTTTGACATAGGGGGGTTTACCTATGAGGATCTTTTCGGGGACCTGTTCGGCGGCAGGTCCAGGCAAAGAGGGCCTTCGCGGGGGGAGGATCTGAGCTACCGCCTGAAGATCTCCTTCGAGGATGCCTATACGGGAGCTGAGATCCCCATAATGTTCAGCCACACAGCGGTGTGCGACCGCTGTGGAGGGAATGGAGCTGAGCCTGGAAGTGGGACCAGGACCTGCCCCAGGTGCCACGGCTCAGGTCAGGAAAAAGTGGCCCAGGGTGCCTTTCACTTCGCCCATGCATGCCCCCAGTGCAACGGAAAGGGGAGCATTATCGCGAAACCCTGTTCCCGGTGCGCTGGACAGGGCGGTGTCGGGAAGCAGGAGCGTTTGAACGTCAGGATCCCGGCCGGTGTCGATACGGGATCCAAGGTCCGGGTGGCGGGTAAGGGAAATGCCGGTGCTTTGGGGGCCCCTCCCGGTGACCTTTACATAATCGTGGAGGTGGGTTCCAACGGGATCTTCAAAAGGGAGGCGGCCGACATTTCCTTTGATCTGCCGCTGACCTACGGAGAGGCCGCCATGGGTGCCAAGGTCAGGATACCGCTGCCCGGCGGTGCGACGACGACGCTCACGATCCCTCCCGGGACTCAGGGGGGACAGAAGCTGAGGCTCAAGGATAAGGGTTTCCCAAGGTTAAAGGGTAAAGGACGTGGTCATCTGTACGCCGTGATCAAGATCAAGGTACCCAAGGCTCCCAAGGGTAAAGCCGGTGAACTCATCAGGGAACTGGACGAAGCCCTTGATATGGACCCGCGGAAAGGATTGTGGTAAGGTATGAATGGCGAAAAGGATATCGTGGATATCGCCGAGATCTGCCGCAGACTGGGCATTCAGCCCGTCGAACTTGAGGCCATGGAGGAGGAAGGCCTCATCACCCTGGCGGCCCTGCGTGATGGGAAAGCGCTGCCTTCCGAACAGCTGGACCGGGTCAAGATGATCTTGCGGCTCCAGCGTGATCTGAACATAAATCTTGCCGGAATTGATGTGATCCTGGAGATGCGCCGTAAAATGATACAGATGCGCAAGGAAGTTGATGATATCCTCGATTTCATACGCCGTCAGATCTCCAGGGATCTGAGGGAGATGCTAGGTGAGGAAGATTATCCCATGGCCCTGGGGCCCGGGGAAGATTTTCTCTCCATCGGAAGAGGAAAACCTGGATACGGGGACGCGGAGACACGGTGACACGGAAGAAAATGCTGAAATGAGATTTTTCGTGGATCCTGGTAAGTTTTCTAAATCTTGAATCGTGAGGTGAACGAAACCATGAACAACATACTGAAAACCACATTTCTTCTCGGGGCCTTGACAGGTCTTCTTCTCCTGTTCGGCCAGGTCTTCGGAGGCCGGACGGGGATGATCATTGCCTTCGGATTTGCTGTTGTCATGAACTTCGGTTCCTACTGGTTCAGTGACAGGATCGTCCTGGCGATCTACCGTGCGCAACCGGTCAGTGAATCCGACGATCCCGAGCTTGTTTCCATCGTGAGGAATCTGGCGACAAGGGCCGGGCTTCCCATGCCGAGGGTCTTCCGGATACCCCAGGCGACGCCCAATGCCTTCGCGACGGGGAGGAATCCCCAAAATGCCGTCGTGGCCGTGACCGATGGTATCCGAAGCCTTCTCACAGCCGACGAGCTCTCCGGTGTCATCGGACATGAGCTTGCCCACATCGGCCACCGTGATATCCTCATTTCTTCCATTGCCGCAACGTTGGCCGGAGCGATCATGATGCTTGCCAGCCTGGCCCGATGGGCTCTCATCTTCGGAGGGAGCAGGGATGACGACAACAATCCTTTCGGTGTCCTGCTTATGGCTATCCTTGCACCCCTCGCGGCCATAATCATCCAGATGGCGGTTTCAAGGTCAAGGGAGTATCAGGCCGATGAGACGGGGGCAAAGATCGCGGGGAATCCCGACAGCCTTGCATCAGCCCTTCAAAAGCTGACCATGGCCTCTAAAAGGGTCCCCATGGCTGCCAGCCCCGCGACGTCGCACATGTTCATCGTGAAGCCCTTTTCGGGCCGAAATCTGCTGAACCTGTTTTCAACCCATCCTCCAGTGGAAAAACGGGTTGAACGCCTCATGCAGATGAAACGCGTAGGATGACCCTGGATATCACTCGACTTTGACCTAACCCTTTGGAAGTAATTTAGATATGGTCCACTTGTCTACCTGAAGGAGCTGCATCATATTGTCTGTATTACATCAGGGGAGAGCAGGAGGAAGTACAAATGAAAAACATGTTTCGTGGTTTGGCGGTCGGGGTCGTCGCAGTCAGTTTCCTCGTGATCGGATTGATCGTCGCATCCAATTTTTCCCTCACACCTGACATTGAGGCCGGGACAGACGCCCTGTGGATGGACGGAACCGGCACCGCGCCATCGGGTCAACCGGGTTCCTTCGCGGATCTGGCTGAAAAACTGTCCCCGGCCGTTGTTAACATCAGCACGGCCACTGTCGTCAAGCAAGGAGAGGTCCAAAACCCCTTCGGCGGGGAGGACAGCCCTTTCCGGGATTTTTTCGGGGATGAATTTTTCAAGCGTTTTTTCGGGGACAGGCCGCAAAGACCCTTTAAAAAGCGCAGCCTGGGATCAGGTTTTATCATTAACAAGGAAGGTTACATCATCACGAACAACCATGTCGTGGCCGAGGCCGACGAAGTGGTCGTGATCCTGGAAGAAGGTGACGAATATCCCGCTGAGATCCTCGGCACTGATGAGAAAACGGATATCGCCCTTATCAAGATCAAACCGAAGAACGGTCTGCCAACCTGCAAACTTGGAGATTCTGACAAATCACGGGTTGGTGACTGGGTCGTCGCCATCGGCAACCCCTTTGGCCTGGGGCATACCGTTACGGCAGGGATCATAAGCGCCAAAGGCCGGGATATAGGAGCCGGTGCCTACGATGATTTCATCCAGACCGACGCTGCCATAAATCCCGGCAACAGCGGCGGCCCCCTTTTCGACACAGCCGGCAACGTTGTCGGTATCAACAGCGCCATCTTTTCACGCACCGGCGGATACCAGGGGATCGGGTTTGCCATCCCCATCAACCTGGCTAAAAATATCGTGTCCCAGCTGGAAGATAAGGGATCGGTGACCAGGGCGTGGCTGGGCGTCCTCATTCAGCAGATAACGCCGGAGATCCAGGAATCCCTGGATCTGAAAGTGCGGGAGGGGGCACTTGTCGCCGATGTCGTCAAGGGCGGGCCCGCTGAAAAGGCCGGTATCAAGCGGGGAGACATTATACTCCGGTTCAACGGTCAAAAGGTCGAAAGCCAGCATGAACTGCCCACGATGGTCGCTTACCTCCCGGTGGGCACTGAAGTCAAGGTCGTTGTGATGAGGGACGGTAAGGAAAAGACCTTCCAGGTCGTTCTCGAGGAGATGACAGAAGAAACTGCTGTCTCGGGTTCCGGTAAGGAAGGTGGGGAGATGAAAGGAGATCTCGGGTTTACGGCTCAAAACCTGACCCCTGAGCTGGTCGACCAGCTGAATCTCGACTCTTCAGATGGCGTCATCATCACAGCGGTAGATCCTGGAAGCCCGTCCGCGGAGGCCGGTCTTCGAAGAGGTGACGTCATCCTGGAAGTTGATCAGAAGAAGGTCGAGGATGTCAAAACGCTTTCCGATGTCCTGGACAAGGCGAAGGACAAACAGTCGCTTCTGTTCCTGGTGAACCGGGCTGGCCGTACCCTGTTTGTTGCAATAAAGAAATAGCGGCTGATTCCATATTCCAAATTTCAAATAATGCGCGGGCCGCGGCCCGCGCATTATTTTTTGCCGCCACTGTGTCCAGGGCGATTTTTCCCTTGCGGGAGGTTCAACCGGGGGCTATTAATTAACTTATAGAGAGGATGTTCAGGGGCGGTGCAGAGGGAAGTATTATCTGTGCTGTGCGACAGGCCGCGAGTCTCATGGTTCATGAGGCCGCGGTTTTGTGTTTTTACAGGACCTTTGGAGACACAAAGATCAGAATGTCGGATACCTGTACGGATAGGAGCTCGATGAAATGGGGGTGTAAAATGAAAGAGACAGCAACGAAGACGGGAGTATTTTTCAGGACCCTTTGGGACTGCCTGTCATCCAATTGGAAGGAGACCGACGAACAGTACCACCTTACCAGGAGCCGTTATGGTGAGCTTTCTGATGCTCAGCTGGGAATGAAGCCCTCCCCATCCGGCATGGACAGAACGATGTCAAAGCGTCATGTCAGGGGATTCAGGAGCTGCATAAGAACGGCCTGGACAGCAGCTGAAAACCATTATCACATCCCCAAGAGCCGTTTTAAAAGCACAGCCTGAAATCAGGTCCGGCCCGGATCCCTTCCACGCGGGATCGTGAGGAATGGGATAAGATTTCAGGAAACAGGCTGCGGCCTCGTTTCCGGAAGCTCGGCAGGACACGTTCCTCGATCCCCATATTTTGTGATGCAATTTCAAATCCCCTGTCTCAAAATATAATATCGTTATTTATGAGCCGGGATCTGCCGCTGGAAAAACGACCCGGATCCCCCTCATGATCGCTGAAACCCGCCTGCATCGAGCTTTAAGCTGACTGCTGACAGTTGACCTCTTATTCTGTATCCTGTCAGCGGGTGTGAAAGGATAGGTGAATGGAGCGGAAGATCTACGACATTTCCATGACCATTGAGAGCGGTATGATATCCTGGCCCGGTGACGGCCCTGTCCAGATAAGCCGGGTGAGGTCCATGGACGAGGGTGAGCGGCTGAATCAGTCCCGTTTGGATCTGAGCGCCCATACCGGGACTCATATCGATGCCCCGGTTCACTTTCTGAAAGGGGCAGGCGGTGTCGATTCCCTTCCCCTTGAGGTCCTTATGGGTCCTGCATTGGTCGTGCACCTCCCCGGAGCTCGGGCCATCGGTTCCCCCCACCTTGAAAGAGCAAACCTGCCGCCTGGCACGGAGCGCCTGCTGCTGAAAACGGATAACGTGAAGCTCCGGGAGCAGCCGGGATTCAATGAAGGGTTTTCACATATTACCCCTGACGGGGCGCGTTATCTCATCGATCACGGTATTCGTCTGGTGGGTATCGATTATCTTTCTATCGCCCAGTTCGGAAGTGGAGAGGCAGTTCATAAGACTCTGCTGTCCGAGGGGGTGGTTATCGTTGAGGGGCTCGATCTCGCGGAAGTGATGCCCGGCTCCTACCGTTTGACAGCTCTGCCGTTAAAGGTGAAAATGTGTGACGGGGCACCGGCAAGGGTTGTACTGGAGGAAGTGGAAGGATGAAAAGGGAATAGGGAACCGGGAACAGAGACTCTATCAATGTTTTACCTTCCACATTCCACCTTCCACATTCTTGGTCCAACCTTCCTCCTTCTCTATTCATTCTTTTTACCCTATACTCCTGCGGAAAAATTGACAGATGGAATAAAACGGGTACCGGACTGGTAGGTATCTGAAGTAATGATGTTGCGGATCTACGGAACTGGACGATTATATTGAATCACTGGACATGGCAGGAAACAGGAGGGTTTCATAACCCTTAAAGCCAAACTCGAGGCATCAGGAGGTTTCATTGATTACTTATGGGATGATGATTGCCCGTATCGCAACGGCACAGATCGGTCACGAAGTGGAACTGGGTGTTTTTGCCATGATCGCCAGGGCCGGGCTGGTTGTCCAGCTGGTCCTGATCACCCTGCTCCTCATGTCTGTAATGACCTGGGCCATAATTTTTTACAAATGGAGGATGTTCAGGCAGGCCGAACGCGAAAATCACAGGTTCCACAACCTGTTCCTGCACCAGCAGCGCCTGAGCGTTATCCATGAAGGGGCTGAGAACATGACCTTCTCACCCGTAGCATCCATTTTCAGAGCCGGGTATATCGAACTGGTAAGAGTTTCTCGTTCCAGGCCGCAGCCCCGGAATTTCTCCGATGACCCGGCAGGACTGCTCAAGGATGTGGGCGGCACAGAGAACATAAACCGGGCCCTGTCCAAGGCTGCGGAGACGGAACTGACCCGGCTGGAGAAGGCCCTGCCGTTTCTTGCGACAACGGGCAGCACGGCCCCCTTCATCGGGCTTTTTGGCACGGTGTGGGGGATCATGAACGCTTTCAGAAGTATTGGCCTGGCTGGCAGTGCCAGCCTGATCTCGGTAGCCCCGGGTATTTCAGAGGCTCTGGTTGCCACGGCTGCCGGCCTGGCAGCCGCCATCCCGGCCGTCGTCGGTTACAATTATTTTATCCAGAGAATACGGATCCTTGATAACGATATGAGGACCTTTACAGCAGAGTTTCTCAACATAATCGAGAGGCACTTCAGGAGATCTGAAAGATGATGACGAGGAGTGGTTTTAACAGGAGGATCATGTCCGAGATCAATGTCACACCTCTTGTGGATGTGATGCTGGTCCTGCTGATCGTATTCATGGTCACCGCGCCCATGCTCAAATCCGGGGTCGATGTGCAGCTTCCAACCGCCGGCATGGCTCCGCTGGACAAGGGTGAGCGAGCCGTCACTGTCAGCATTGACAGTGAGGGAAGGATCCACCTCGATCGCCACAGTTTTACCTTACCCGAGTTTCGAAGGAGAGCGCCGGTGATCCTGTCTGAGATCGGAGGACGGCCTGTTTATCTTCGGGGCGACGCCCGGATCTCCTACGGTACCGTCGTGGCGGCCATGTCGGTCCTGAAAGGTGCGGGTGTGGAAAGGATCGGTCTGGTCACTGAGCCGGATCTCGAGCAGACAGGGCGGCCCTGAAATTGTCGACGTTCTCCCTTCCATCGGGCCAGGGGCACCACTTCAAGGACAGGGCGTTTAA
>Ga0209536_100012675_pt1 | contig 12228 bp, 7 predicted proteins | sample DeeMarSeWOR28_12_FD_187461 | JGI IMG/M metagenome (GOLD analysis project Ga0209536, IMG submission 187461) | Marine sediment microbial communities from White Oak River estuary, North Carolina - WOR-2-8_12 (SPAdes) (version 2) | ecosystem: Environmental > Aquatic > Marine > Intertidal zone >...
CAGGAACGTCACGCAGGCTCACCCCGAGGCCCAGCAGCTGGCGCCGCTCCTCGTCGGGCGACAGCTCTGGCAGGCGGCCCACCGTCCCGGACATCGCTTTCACGCGCCGCAGCATGTACGCCGCCAGGTCCGGGGCGTTCAGCGCGCGGTACTCCGGGGAGGAGTGGATGCGCGACCACGGGAACCGGAGCCGGTACTGGCGCCGGGCGTACGCGAGCCGACCGAAATGCTCGGCGAGTCTCTCGTTCGCGGCCGTAGTGAGATCCGGATCTCGGAGTGCCCAGAACGCGCGCAGGAATGCGGGACGGCGCTCGGCGGGAGCGCGAGTGTACGCTGCCTTCTCACCCGATGAGGCGATCGAGGCGATCTGCTGCCAGAGGACGTCGAGGGTGTCCGTGGCGGCCGATTCCACCGCCCGTGCATAGCGCGCCGTCCCGGCCGCCGTGTCGGAGAGTGCAAAGGCGATCTCGGCGCGCAGAGCCCACACGCCGCCATCGGCGCGCCCGCGAGCGATCAGGTCGGCGAGCATCGAGTCCGCTTCCCGGAGCTGACCGAGCTCGAGCTGGAGCTGCGCGCGCCGGAAGTCGACCACGAGATTCCCGGCGTGACGGGAGAGCACATCGAGGGCCTGGCGAAGCTGGCCGCTTCCGTGATACATCCGCCGCCACACCGCCCACGTGTCCCGGTAGTCAGGATCGAGCGCCCAGGCCCGCGCGATGGACTTCCATGCCAGCTGCTCCCCCTCGGCGTCCTTCAGTTCCACGCCCACGCGCATCAGCCAGTACAGAGGCTCCGGATCGTCGGGCGTGAGCGCGGCGGTGCGCTCGAAGAGCTTCTTCGCCTCGTATCGCCCGACGACCGGCCATGCAAAGTGCACGCGCCCCAGGAGCAGCAGTGCGCGAGGGTCGTCCGGAGTGGTGTCTAGCGAGGCTTCGAGCAGTGAGCGGGCGTCCTCGAGCTTTCCGGCGGTCAGCAGGGCTTCCGCCTGGGCGTAGACGCCGTCGGTGCGCTGGGCACTGGCCAACGCCGTCCCCAGGACCACCGGGGTCACGGCCAACACGATGAGGAGTCTCGAGCGGATCACGGTCGCCCCCTGGCGCGCTCCCGTTCTTTATACCACCGAAGGCGTCAAGGGAGCGTCAACTCGGCGCTGCGCGTTCACCGCGCGAGACAGGTGGCGCGAGGGACCTGATCGGGAGCGGTTCTACCGGAATTGCACCTTCCCGGGCGCGCTGTCGGGGTGCACGTTTGCCCGATGCGCCACCCACCACCGCGGAGGTTCCCGGAGCCGCCGGACGACTCCGGCAAGCGCGGGCTCAAGGACACCGACAGTGCCGAGCGGCTCTACAGGTTCCGGGCAGGCCTGTACGCGATCCCGGGCGGCGTCGTCCTGGCGATGGGGTTGGGCTGGAAGCTGGGACCGATTGCCGGTCTGATCGGGCTGCCGCTGGGGTGGGCGATCGCCTTCTTCGTCATTGTGGGACTCATGGAGGGCGCCGGCCGGGCGGCGCAGACCGTCTATGCGCCGAGCGGCGCGTCCACCCCCGTGCGCCGTGAGTACTCGCAGGCGCAGGCGCTCCGCGCCGCGGGCGACTACCCCGAGGCCGTGAAGGCGTACGAGGTGTTCGTCGCGGAGTTCCCCGAAGAGCCGGAGCCGTACCTGCAGATCGCGCGCATCCTGCGGGACGACCTGCACGCGTACGCCGATGCTGCCCGCTGGCTGCGGCGCGCCCGGCTCGACGCTCGGCTCACCGTCGGGCAGGATCTGCTGGTCGCGCAGGAGCTGATCGAGCTGTACCGCGGTAAGCTCGACGAGCCCGAGCGGGCGATGCCCGAGCTGGCGCGCATCGCGGACCTGGTGCCGGGGACGCCGCAGGCTGAGGCTGCCAGGCGGGAGCTGGCCGAGCTCCGGGCGGGGATGTGGGGGGAGCGAGGCGACGGGGTTTCCTGAAGGCGTCGGTGGACGCATTCAACACGGACTGAGGTCTCAACGAGAGGTAGGCATGCGGTTCTTCCAAACACGGTCCTTCCCGGTCGCGGCGATCACGGTGATGTGGTTGTCGGCGCTCCTCGCTCCGCTGACGGCGTGCGCGCCGCACGCCTCGCCGCAGGACGAGGTGCCCTTCGTGCTCCCGGGGAGCCTCGTCGACAACGTCGAGTACGCGTCGCGCAGGGCGAGGCTGATAGACGAGATCCCCGACGCGGCGGTCATCATCCCCGGGGCCACGGCGCCCATCGCGGACTACCGGTTCTTTCAGAGCAACGACTTCCTCTACTTCACCGGGGTGGAGGCACCGGACGCCTGGCTGGTCGTCGATGGCGTCAACCGAGTGAGCACACTCTTTCTCACCCTCGACGAGTTCGACGCCCGGGGAGAGGGCATCCCAGCGGAGCTCGCCGTCGACCCCGCCGCCTACACGGGGATCGAGCAGGCGCGACCGGTCGAGGAGCTGGATGCGTTCCTGACGGAGCTCGGTCGCCGCGTCGGCGTGGTCTGCGTTTCCCAGCGGCCGGAAGAGCTCCCCCGCATGAACACCAACGAAGTCTACGGGGCGTTTCGGCGGACCGTGACGGAGAATCCCTTGGACGGCCGTTTGACCCGCGAGCTGCAGCTGGTCGAGCGCCTCGCGCAACGGCATCCCGATGTCGAGGTGCGGGACTGCTTCCGCACGATTCAGGTGTTGCGCAAGGTCAAGTCGCCGGCGGAGGTGGCGCTGGTCCGGGAAGCGGCGCGGATCGGCGTCGAGGCCCATCTGGAGTTCATGCGCTCGACCGAGGTCGGGATGCCGGAGCGCGCCCTGGCCGCGCTGTTCGAGTTCGTCAGCAAACGCGAGGGCGCCCAGGAGCTGGCGTACGAGACCATCATCATGGCGGGCGCGCACCACCCCTGGGGCCACTATCACCGTCACGATCACACGCTCGAGGACGGGGACTTCATCATCCTCGACGCCGGCCCCGACTACGCGTACTACAATGCCGACATCTCCACCACGTTCCCCGCGAACGGCAGGTTCACGCCCGAGCAACAGGCGCTCTACGAGCTGGGCCTCGGCATCCGGCAGGTCTGCCTCGACCACTACCGTGCCGGGACCACGTTCCAGGAGGTCGGCGAGCAGGTGCGCGAGTGGCTCGTCGCGAACGGCTACGACGCCACCGAGCCGCGGTTTCGCGGGCTCATCAGATGGGGCTGCTACAACCATCCGATCGGCATGGCGACGCACGACGTGATGGCCGCCGTCACCGGCCCGGACGAGCCGCTGGAGCCGGGCTTCATCTTCGCCTGCGACGTGAACATGCCGGAGACCGAGACCTTGGGGATCAGGATCGAAGACACGGTACTGATCACCGAGGACGGATACGAGAACCTCTCGGCCGGGCTCCCTCGCACCGTGGAGGAGATCGAGCGATTCATGCGTGAGCCCGGCCTGCTGCAGCAGGTGGGGAGGTGAGTGGTGGTCGATCTTCACGTCCCACGCACGCTCCGGGCGGCGGCCGCCGTTTCCTTTCTCTGGCTCTCTCCGCTCGCGGCCCAGGAGGTCGATGTCTGGAATCGGCCGGTCCAGGTCGAGCGGAGCCGCAGCCTCGACTTCATTCACTACCGGGTCAGTCTGACCTTCGATCTCGATGGGAAGGCGTTCTGGGGTGAGAACGAGATCACCCTGACGCCGCTCACCGACGGAGTCGATCACAGCGAACTCGATGCCGAGGAGATCGTCGTCACGGGTGTGGTGGACGGAGCGGGACAGGAACTGGTATACGTACAGGGTGACACGAGTGTCGTCATCACATTCCCCGAACCCCTCTCGTACGGAGACACCGTCGTCCTCACGGTTGCCTACCGGGGCGACGATCCGCAGCAGGGGTTCTTTTTCGACGATGCCAGTGACGATCACCCCCAGATGGTCTCGACCGACTCCTGGCCCGACGAGGCGCACCACTGGATCCCGTTGTACGACTACCCGAACGACAAGGTCACGCACGAGCTCATCGTGACCGCGCCGCGCGGCAACCGGATTCTCTCCAACGGACGCTTGGTCGAAGTCGTGGAAGACGAAGGCGCGGGCACGACCACGTGGCACTGGTCGCAGGAGCAGCCGCACGCGACCTACCTCATGATGCTGGCGATCGGACCGTTTGCGGTCCTCCAGGACTCGCTCGGCAGCCTGCCGGTGAACTACTGGGTCTACCAGAAGCACACGGAGGACGCGCGGTGGATCTTCGCGAAGACGCCGCGCATGATCGCGTTCTATGCAGATCTGTTCGACTATCCCTACCCCTGGGCCAAGTACGACCAGGTCACCACCCCGCACGTCGGGGGCGGCGCCGAGGCGACGTCCGCCACGATCCTCGGCGACGGCGTCATCCACGACCGCCGCGCCGAGCCGGACTTCTCGTGGGAGTCGGTCATCGCGCACGAGATTGCGCACCAGTGGTGGGGCGACCTCATCACGCTGCGCGAGTGGTCGCACACCTGGCTGAACGAGAGCTTCGCCACCTACGCCGACTATCTCTGGACCCGTCACGAGAGCGGCGACGACGAGGGGGCGTGGGCGTTGGCGGGCAAGAAGAACGCGTACCTGCGCGAAGCCCACACGCGGTACCTACGGCCGATCGTATTCGACCGATACGAGAAACCGCACGACAATTTCGACGCCCACACGTACCCCAAGGGCGCCTGCATCCTGCACCAGCTCCGCTTCCTGCTCGGTGACGATGCCTTCTTCCGTGTGCTCGCGACGTTTCTGGACCGGCACGCCTTCGAGGCGGTGGACACCCGCGATTTCATGAAGACGGTGAACGACGTCACCGGGCGGAACATGGACTGGTTCTTCGAGCAGTACGTCTTCCGTCCGGGGCACCCCGTGTTCGAGATCGGCTCGAGCTGGGACGCGAGCACCGGGCGGATTGAACTGCGCGTGGCGCAGGTGCAGGGCCGGGATCACGGGGTTCCCGTCTACCGGACGCCGGTGCAGATCGGCATCGTCACTGCGTCGGGGAAGCGGGTGGAAACGGTGTGGCTGGAGCGCGAGCAGGACGTCTTCGCCTTCGAGAGCCGGGATCCGCCTCTGCTGGTGCGGTTCGACGAGGGCAACTGGCTGCTCAAGGAGTGGACCTACCACAAGAGCGTGGACGAACTGCTGTACCAGGCTCGTTTCGACGACGTCATCGGCCGGGAGTGGGCGGTGCGGGAGTTGGGGCGTTCGGCCGCCGACGCGCGGGTGGCGGACGCCCTCGCCGAGATCGCCACGGACGATCCGTTCTGGGCGGTGCGTCTCGCCGCCGTCGAAACGCTCGCGCCTGCCAGAGGGCGGTCAACCATCCCGCTACTCGAGACCGCGGCCTTGGATACGGACTCGCGGGTCAGGCGGGCGGCGATGCGCCTGCTCGGCGAGATCGGGGACCAGGCCCTGGTGCCGTTCTTCCGCAGCCGGTTCGAGGCGGACGACTCGTATCAGGTGCAGGCCGAGGCACTCAGGGCCATCGGCCGCAGCGGAGACCGGAGCCAGCTCGCGTTCCTGCGGCAGGCGTCGGAGATGCCGTCGTACCGCGACGTCATCCGGCAGGCTGCGTTGCGGGCGATCGAGGAGCTTGCGGGAGGTCCTTGAGGACGCGCCTCGGGGAGGGGCTGACCGGACAACGATGGGCCGGCGTAGCCGACCCCGCGTCGAGCGGAGGGCGGGGGACTCGAACCCCCAAGGGCTTGCGCCCGGCGGTTTTCAAGACCGCTGCCTTACCAGTTAGGTCTAGCCCTCCCAAGGCAATAAGATAACGCCTGCCAGCCGCTCGGCGGCCCGAACTTCAAGTCCCGGCGCACTCCCGATCGGCGACCATCTGCTGCAGGGGGCCGTAGTCCCACATGCCCGCGAAGTCCACTCTCGCCGTGTTCTCGAACAACGCCGCGTACGGAACGCCCTTTCGGTTGGCGGCGCGCAGATAGGCCACGGCCCTGGCGGGCTCGCCGGCAATCGCCTCGACGCGGGCCTTCCAGAAGGCCTGGCTTCCCAACTGCACCGTTCCCAGATGGTTGGTCCAGGGGAAGCTGTCCGCGATGGCTCTCGCGCGATCGACGTCGCCGAGGTGCGCGGCCAGCGGCGCCCGGTACACGCCGTACGCCGGGAACGGCAGGCAGCCACCGGCGGTGACGTCGTCGAGTGCGCGCTCCGCCTCCAGCCACCGCTCCGAGTGGTACAGGAGGTTGAAGCGGGCGTTCCTGTACCAGCACTTGTCCCGGGCCTGCGGCGGCCGGTCTTCGTACCACGCCCAGGCGCTGTCCAGAATGCTCTGGTACACCGGGGTGTGCGGATCCAGGTCAAACGGGCCCCAGTAGAAGAGCTTCAGGTAGGCGGCGTGCGCGCCCTGGCCGAGCGAGCGCAACTCGCCGAGGCGCTGCTCCAACGTCGGACGGTCCCCGGCCGTGGCCGCCACGCGGATCATCGCGACCAGCGGGCGGTAGTCATAGCCGGGGTGCAACTCGTCGCTGACCTGCTCCTGGGCGAGCAGCGCGTCCCGATACTCGCCCGCGGTATCCCCCCGCAGGTGCTGGATGTCGAGGCGCAGCGACCAGTAGCCGAAGTCCCCGCGGTCCACGAAGCCGCTCCGTGTCTCCATCCCGCCGAGGACCGAGAGCGCTTCGTCGCGGCAGCCGACGGCGGCCTCCGCGCCCGCCTGCAGGATCCGCAGTTCGGAGTTCGGGGCCATCGCGACGACCTCGCTCGCCCAGCGGTACCGTCCGCGCAGGTCGCCGTGCAGCCACGCCAGCACGTAGCGCAGCATGGCATCATCCCACTCGGCCAGCGAGGGGGCGTTGGCTTCGAGCGCGTGCGCCACGGAGTCGGCCCGGTCTCCCTGATTTGTGTTGAGCATGCCGAGCAGGGCCCAGATCAGCGGTGCGGTGAACGCGGTGTCGGCGCGCCACGCCTCGACGAGCAGATCCGTCGCTTCCGCCTGCGCCGCCCACGTCCCGACGAAGAACAAGTCGAGCGCCCGTGCGTAGCGGCGGTACGCCTCGTAGGTCGGTGGCGGGCTGGCGCGGGCCATCCAGTCGCGCAGCCGCTCGTCGAGCCGCACCGAGAGCGCCACCAGCGCCGCCTCCCGCAACCGCTCGAGGGCTGCGCGCGGCGCGGCGACCGAAATCGGAATGGGATCGAGGACGAACGCGAACTCGCCCGTTTCGGGCTCGAGGCCGAAGATCTCGAGACTCGCCGAGTCGGCGGTGCCGAACAGGTTGCCACCCACGACGAGGCTGGCCTCGGTGCGCGCGGCGGTGGCGAGCAGGACCGCGAGGCTCGACGTGTCGCCCGCGGCCTCGACGTCGGCGAGGACCTGCCGCGCGTACACCGGCGGGACCACGCGGAGGCGGCCGGTCCGGGCGATCTCCGTGCCGAGCCAGTCGCCGGTAAGCCGGGCCAGGGGGCCGAGCGCGGTGTCGCCGGTCTGATTCACGATGGGGGCGACGAGGAGCCGAGCGGGATCGCCGTTGCCCTGGCGCCACCGTGATTCGTCGGCGAACACCGCGGTCAGGAGCAGGGTGCCCGTCACGAGCGTGGTGACGACGATCGGAAGCCGCCAGCGGCGCCCCCCGCGCGGTCGCTCGGCAGGCTCGACTGCCTCTGCGGTTCCCGGAACCTCGGCCTGGCGTGCGGGTGACTGGGGCGTTGGCGCGGCGGCGGTTCGCATCGGCCCCGGAGAAGCGGGCCGCGCGAACAGCGCCTCTTCCAACTCGGCGGGCGGCTCGATCTCCAGATCGCTACGCAGGCGCTCGCAGTACCGGCGGAATTCGTGGCGGGCACCGGAGCGGTCGCCCGCGGCGAGCAGCAGCTCGACCACGCGGACGGCCGCCCGCTCGTCGTACGGCGTCAGCTCCGCGCGGCGCCGCGCCCAGCGCGCGGCTCCGGACAAATTGGCCGCCGCCTCCTCGCGCTCGGCGAGCGCCGAGGCCGCGTGAGCCGCGAGGTCCTTGAGTCGAGTGCGCTCGGCGTCGGCCCAGTGCTCGAACCCCGGTGCGTCCGGCACGAAGAAGCCCGCGAGCAGATCGCCGCCGTACAACGCGAGGGCTTCCTCGGGATTCCCCTCGGCGAGCGCCTCCTCGAATCGGGAGGCGTCGCACCAGATCCCCGCCGGATCGACGCTCACGGCGTCGCCACCGTCCGCGTCGAGCAGGCCGTCGCCCAGCGACTTCCGCAGCGTGTACAGCGCCTGGCTGAGCGCCCGGCGACCGCGGTCCTGCGGGAGATCCGGCCAGAAGGTCGCGAGCAGCGTGTCGCGCCGGACGGGCCCCGCCGAGGCATGGAGCCGAAGGTAGACGAGGAGCCCGAGGCGCTTGGGCTGCTGCAGGAGCCGCCGCAGCCCGGAGTCGCGGCCCTCCGCCGTCAGGTCCAGGGCGCCGAGCGTCCGGAGTCTGACCAAGGCATCCTCCTGCGTCACGGGCGGGGTGAGAGGGACGTGACGCCCCCGTGCAATAGTTGCGGACAACCGCCCCCGTGTGGTCCGAAAGCAGACTGCCCTGATCGCAGACGTTAGCGCTCAATCGGGCCAATGGCAATAAACGCAGTCTGAATTCGTGACCCGAACGCTCGGATTTGGCGGGCCAACCAGCCGGACGGGCTCCGGACGGCCTCACACGCAGGAGCGGTACCACCGCTCCCGAACTGGAGGAGGGCCTCATGAGATCACGCATTCCGTTCCGTGGCGCGACCCTCGTTGCGCTGGCTTTCGCGCTATCCGCCTGCACGGATGGCGGCGCCACGGCTCCCACGGTGGACGCGTCCGCCTTCGCGGCAAAGAAGGGCGGGGGTGGCGGCGGGGGCGGTGGTGGTGGCGGCGGCGGGGGCATCGCCGTGTCGATGGCCGGCGATCTCAGTGGAGCGGAGCAAACCGTGAGCGGCCGGAACGACGCGCAGACCATCAGTGTCAACGGTGACTACACGCTCACGCTCGATCTCGATTTCGCGACGCTCGAGTGCGGTGATCTCCCGGGCTCGATCCCGGACGAATCGGGACTGCTCGCGTACGTACAGAGCCAGACGCCGCGGGTCGGCGCGCTCTCCATCAGCTACGACAAGACGACCCCCGAGACGGGCCAGGTCGACAACTGGACCACCACGATCGGGAGCTACAACTACCGCGTCCAGATCTTCCGCTGGGCGAGCAACGACTACACCGACGGGGCCGACGGCACGGTGGTCAGCTTCCGCGGCGGCTCGATCGAGGTCTTCAAGATGAAGCGGGGCCGCTACATCAGCCGGGAGCAGTGCTTCGGGAATTTCGTGGACTACGACCTGACGGTGCGCTGACACCGATGTGACAATCGCACGGCGGGCGGGCGGTGATCGACCGCTGCGCCCGCCGGCGCGCTCTGCGACGGCGTCCTCCCGCACGCCTGGCTCAGCAGGGCCAGGCAGAGGTGCCCGATCCGAAACCGCGGCGCGCCCACTGGCGATCGTGACACTCGTCGTTCCACGCGCTCGAACGCCCTCCGCTTCTCTGATGCCACGGGTTCGGTGCCTATCTCCAAGAGAGATGTCACGGGAGTGCTCTGTCAAGCACGTCGGAGTTTCGAAGCTGTCGACCACCGCCGCCGGCCTCGTCGCACGACCCGCTCAACTGAGCGGTCGGGTAGTCGACAGCGCGAGGTCTGCGTTGGTGTGGAAATCCGGTTCACCCTTACCCACCCGGGGGAATGTCCGCTCGCAATGTGCATTCTCTTTCCCCCCAAACTGCCAGACCTCGTTCCCTCCTGAAAGGACGACTCTGCCGTTCGCCCGGAATCCTGCATGCTCCTTCAAGTCTACCTCGGTTGTAGCCGTTCCAGTCTGCGCTTCCGCCAGAGTCCGCCCGGCCATTCCCTGTCCGCGCCCGGCTGCCAACCCCACAAGGCGGTCAGTCCGAGCGAACAACGCGGCAATTTGCACGCGCCAGCCTGCCGAGCAGCGGCCGGATGCGGATCCGGAGCTCCGGGCCCGCGACCCGCGAGATGTAGAGCGGCACGATGCGATATCCAATACAGATCCCCAGATCCGGTGGGTGGCTGGAGGAACCCGTCGGAATCACAACCTCGGGAATTGCAGATTCCCGGGATTGGATATTGGATATTGTTGCGGCCGTTCCTCACCTGATGGTTGCGCTCACGCCAAACGTGGATTTCGCGATCGGACTCGCAGGCTGAGGCAGGGAGCTGGGGATGCGAGCGGGGGGTGCACGAGGACGCCGGCATCGTGCGACGACTGTAGAATCACGGTGCCAAGCGCCTTTAGTGGCGAGGCGGGCGAGGGCCGGGCGGCGGATACGCGCTCAAGAGAAGTACCGAAGGGGACTTTCTTTCCCGGTCCTCGCCCCCTCGCCGGCATATGGTGCAAACGCCGGGCCAGAAGTGCCGTCTCAAGGCTGGGAGCGCCGCACCATCCAGACGTACACGGGCACGCCTGCCGCCAGCAGGACGCACCCCCACAGGATGGCCTCGCGGCCCGTGCCCACGATGGCCCACATCGAGTAGACGAACGCGAGCAGCGCGACCACGGCAATCCCCGGCCGGGCACGCCCCGCGATCCGCAACAGCGCGAGCGCCGAGAAGACGTACGGCACCAACACGGTCATCGTCGCCAGCAAAATGACGAAGGTGAACTCGGCCACGAGTCCCTTCGTGTAATTGGTCGCCACCATCGCGGTGACCAGTACGCTCGAGATGACGAGCGACGCCACGGGAGTGCCGCGACCTGATATCCGCCCGAACACCCGCGGCATCAGCCCGTCCATCGCGGCGGCGAGCGGCATCTGCCCCTGCAGCAGAATCCACCCGTTGAGCGCTCCGAAGCACGACACGGCCGCACCGGCCGCGACGAGCCCCGCCGCCCACGGTCCCCACATCGCACTCGCCGCGTCCGCGAACGGTGCGGTCGAGCCGGCCAGCCTCTCCGGAGGGATCACCCCCATCACCCCGACCGTGCTGAGCACGTAGACCACCGCGGCGATCGCGGTGCCGATCACGGTGGCGCGCGGGATCGTGTGATCCGGCCGCTCCACCTCCTCGGCGGGGATCGTGGCCGACTCGAGCCCGAGGAACGCCCACAGGGTGAGAGCCGCGGTGGCAGACACCGCCGAGAGCGTGGACGTGCCGCTCACGTTGAACGGCGTGAAGTTCTTCCACTCCAGGAACACGAGGCCGAAGGTGCCGATCGCAAGGAGCGGCGCGAGCTTGAGAACCGTCGTGACGAGCTGCAGGCCGCCGGCCTCGCGCACGCCCCGCGTGTTGACCCAGGTGAGCAGCCAGACGCTTGCCACCGCGGCGACGGCGCCCGCCGTCGGGCTCGCCGACAGGACCGGCACGAAGAACCCGAGGTAGCCCACGAACGCCACGGCGATGGCCGCGTTGCCGGCGCAGACCGACACCCAGTATCCCCACGCCACCAGGAATGCGGGAAAGTCGCCGAAGCCGGCGCGGGTATAGGCGTAGGGGCCGCCGGCCCTGGGCAGCATCCGCGCGAGCCGCGCGAACGTGACGGCGAGCAACAGGGCGCCGGTGGAGGTGAACAGCCACCCGAGCACGCTTACGCCGCCGAAGGTGCCGAGCGACGCGGGGAGCAGGAAGACGCCGGACCCGATCATGTTGCCGACGACCAGCGCCGTGGCCATCCACAGGCCGAGCCGACGGCGGGGCGCGCGCGACACGCTTACGCGGACCGTCCGTCGATCGTCGCGCGCAGGGCTCGGATGTGCTCGGGAGTGGTGCCGCAGCAGCCGCCGATGACGGACACGCCGAGGTCGAGGAGGACGGCGGCCTTCCCGGCCATGAACGCCGGGGTCTCGTCGTACACCGTCTCGGTGCCGCTGGTGCGCGGCAGGCCCGCGTTCGGCTGAATGACGATCGGGAGCGCCGTCACGGCGCGGAACGCCCGCGCGATCTCGATCATGTGCTCGATCCCGTTGCCGCAGTTCGAGCCGACGGCGTTGGCGCCGGCTTCCGCCAGTCCGGCAGCGGCGGCCGCCACGCTCACCCCCATCACCGTGTGGTAGCCGCGCGGATAGGCGCCCTCCGCCAACGTCTTCACGAGGCGCCCCTGGATGTTGTAGACCCTGAGCGCGATCCGCTGCGCCGTGGGGAGCCCGAAGCGGATCTCCGTCGTGCCGGCGAACGGGTTCGGACGGTTGCGCACGAGGACGAGCTCCTTCGGCGCCTGATCCCGGCGTATGAGTCCATCCTCATCGGGAACCCCCTGGACCGGGACACCGTCA
>Ga0209536_100012676_pt1 | contig 12228 bp, 8 predicted proteins | sample DeeMarSeWOR28_12_FD_187461 | JGI IMG/M metagenome (GOLD analysis project Ga0209536, IMG submission 187461) | Marine sediment microbial communities from White Oak River estuary, North Carolina - WOR-2-8_12 (SPAdes) (version 2) | ecosystem: Environmental > Aquatic > Marine > Intertidal zone >...
CACTCGGTATTCGAGATGAACGAGGGCCACCATCACGACCATATTGTCTGCAATCAGTGCGGCAAAGTGGTGGAATTTGTCGAAGAGACCATCGAACGCTGTCAGGAGAAAGTGGCCAAGCGGGCCGGATTCGCGATCCGCGATCACTCACTGATTATCTACGGCGACTGTACCAAAAAGAACTGTCCCAACCTCAAGGTCTGACAGCGCCCGCCCCACCCAGTTGCAGCATTTCACCGGCGTGCTGACGCGTTGAACCGGTAATCGACTGCCCGCCGAGCATGCGGGCGATCTCCTCCACACGTTCCTCCTCAGACAAGGCGCGTATGCGCGTACGCGTGGTCTTGTCGCCGGTCAGCTTGCTCACCTGGAGGTGGTGCCGGGCTTGTGCGGCGACCTGCGGCAGATGCGTGACGCACATCACTTGATGGTGATCGCCGAGCAGCCGCAGTTGTTTGCCGACGGTCTCCGCCACGGCGCCACCGACGCCGCTGTCAACTTCATCGAATATCAGCGTGGGGATACGCGTGTCGCCGGCGGCGATCACCTGGATGGCCAGACTGATGCGTGATAGTTCACCGCCGGATGCGACTCTCGACAATGGCTTGAGGGGCTGGCCCGGGTTGGCGCTGACCAGAAAGTCAATCCGGTCGCGGCCGTGCGCGGACATGGCCTGCGTGGCGTTGTCGTTGACCTCTATCTCGAAGCGGCCGCCGCCCATGCCGAGCGATTGCATGATTTCCGTGACCTGCGCGGATAAGCGGCTCGCGGTTTTGATGCGCTTACGGTGTAGTTGTTTCGCGCATTCGTCGTAGCGCGTTGCCAGTTGCCGCTGCTCCTGCTCCAGCTTCTGCAGTTGCTGCTCAGCCTGTTCAAGCGCACTCAGTTCTTCGCGCAGGCGCTCCTGGAATTCGGTCAGCGCTTCCGGCTCGATGCGGTGTTTGCTGGCGACGCTGTGCAAGGCGTCCAGGCGCTGTTCGACCCATTGCAGACGTTGCGGGTCCAGCTCCACGCCGTCCTGATAGGTGCGCAGCTGGTTGACACCTTCCTCCAGCTGTATCAGTGCTGCGTCGATGAGCTCGCTGGCCTCTTTCAGCGTTGCGTCGATTCGTGTCAACGGTTCCAGCTCTGCCAGGGCGCGGCTGATGGCGGATTGTGCCGAGTCTTCGTCGTCGTAGAGGCGCGAGAGCTGATTGCCGCAGGTCTCCAGGAGCCGTCCGGCGTTGGCAAGCCGCGCGTGCTCCTCGTGCAGCTGTTCCGCCTCCCCCGGCTGCGGCGCCAGTTCCTCGAGTTCCCGCAGCTGAAATTCCAGAAACTCCAGGCGTGAATCGCGATCCTGACCGGCGCCAATAATGGACTCCATGTCGCGCTGCTGTTGTTTCCACGCCTCGTAGGTGCCGGCGAGTTTGCTCACCAGTTTGCCGAGACCGCCGTGGCTGTCCAGCAGCTGCCGCTGCAGTTCGCGTTTCATCAGGGATTGATGCTCGTGCTGACCGTGTATGTCCACCAGGCGTTCACCGAATTCACGCAGTGACTGAACGGGGACAGAGGAACCATTGATGTAAGCGCGTGAGCGGCCGCCACCGAGTACGACGCGGCGTATCTGGCATTCGCCATCCAGATCCAGCGCCTTATCCGCCAGCCAGTCGCGTGCACCGTCGATCCGTGAGACATCGAAGCTCGCGCTGATATCGGCACGCTCGGCACCGTGGCGCACGCAGCCGCTGTCGGCACGATCTCCCAGTAACAGCCCCAGCGCATCCAGCAGAATCGATTTGCCGGCGCCGGTTTCGCCGGTCAGCACCGTCATCCCTGGGTGCAACTCCACTTCCAGGTCGTCGATGATGGCAAAATCACGTATGTGCAGGGATAACAGCACTAGGGCTGCTCCGCCCAGCGCAGTTTCTTGCGCATGATGTCGAAGTGATCGTGTTTCTGCGGGTGGATGAGCCGCAGGTCGTGGTCCTTGCGTTTGATGCGGACCTTGTCGCCGCTCATCAGCTCAAAGTTGACCTGACCGTCACAGGTGATCTGTGCCTTGGTTGAATCCTCTCCGTGCAGCACGATTTCAATTTTCACCTGATCGCTGACCACGATAGGGCGGTTACTCAGTGTGTGCGGACAGATCGGTACCAGCACCAGGGCTTGCAGTGCCGGGTCGAGAATAGGGCCGCCCCCGGACAGGGCGTAGGCGGTGGATCCGGTTGGCGTCGAGACGATCAGGCCGTCGGCACGCAGCGAATTGAGAAAGCGTCCGTCAATACTTGTTTCGACCTCGATCATACGGGCGATGTCCCATTTGTGAATGACAACGTCGTTCAACGCGTCGCTGTCGTTGATCGTTTGCCCGTCGCGGTCTACGCTGGCGTGGAGCAGGGAGCGGCGTTCCTCTTCATATTGCCCGGCAAATATTTCATTCAGCCGTTCATGCATGTCGTCCGGTGAGACGTCGGTGAGAAAGCCCAGGCGTCCCAGATTGACGCCGAGCACGGGCACATCAGCTCCGGCCAGGCTGCGGGCGGCGTTCAGCAGAGTGCCGTCACCGCCCACCACAATGGCCAGATCGCATTGCCCGGCCAGCTGCCGGCGGCTGAACACGGCTTCAGGGGGGTGCTCGAAATAGGCCGCCGCGCTCTCATCCAGGACGACCCTGAGTCCCCGCTGATTGAGGTCCTCGATCAATTTTGTCAACGTATGGGCAACGGGCGGGGCGCCTGCTTTGCCGATCAGGCCGATGCTCTGGAACGGGTTGGTCATAAGTCGACAATGCTATCGGTTCCGGGCGGCGACGCCAACTGTAATTTATCGCGAGGAAACAGCCGGAGGCCGCCCGACAACGGTCCGCCCCGAGCCTAGGCAATCTTCAGCGTGCGCTTGGCCAGCAGTTGGGCCATTTGCTCAGCGGGTATGGGCTGGCTGAAGAGGTAACCCTGTATGGCGTCACAGGCCCGGTCTGCCAGCAGTTGCAGCTGCTCCTCGTCCTCGATGCCCTCGGCGACCACGCGAAGCTTCAGTATGTGTGACATGGCGATGATCGCGGCCACGATCTCGGCGTGCTCGGTTTTATGGCAGATATCGCCGACGAAGCTGCGGTCGATCTTGAGCGTGTCTATGGGAAAACGGTGCAGGTAGGAGAAGGAAGAATACCCTGTGCCGAAATCATCCAGCGCGATACCGACGCCCAGACTCTTGATGGCGGCCAGCTGCTTTATGGCACGATCGGGCTGGGCCATGATGACGCTTTCGGTGATCTCGGTTTCCAGATAAGCGGGTGACAGATTGTGCTCCCTCAGTGCCGATGCGATCAACTCGGGAACATTCTGTCTGGCAAACTGCACGCCGGAAATGTTCACGCAGACCACGATATCGCCCAGACCGGCTGTCTGCCAGGCTTTGCTCTGTCTGCACGCTTCTCTGATCACCCATTCCCCGATGCTGAGAATCAGACCTGAATTCTCGGCGACCGGAATGAACGTGTCTGGCGGTATCAGCCCCTGGTCCGGATCGAACCAGCGCAGCAGCGCTTCCACGCCGACAATCTGACCGCTCACGGCGTCCACCTGCGGCTGGTAGTACAGGCACAACTCATCGTTTTCCAGGGCCCGGCGTAGCTTGCTTTCCAGTGACAGCCTCTCATGGGCCAGCGCATTCATGGATTCCAGGTAGTACTGATAGTTGTTCTTGCCGTGTTCCTTGGCGTGATACATGGCAATATCCGCATTCTTGACGAGTTCATGACCCTCTCGACCGTCGGAAGGATAGAGGGTGATGCCTATGCTGGCACTGACGTAGAATTCATGGTCGGACAGGAAGAAGGGCTGTGACAGGGCCTCAATAAGGCGGTGCGCCAGGTGGCCGGGCGCATGCCGGTCGTTGATGTCGGGCAACAGGATGATGAACTCGTCTCCGCCCAGCCGGGCGAGAAATTCATCGGGCTCAACCAGTCCGCCAATGCGTGCGACGTAGTCGGCGTCACGCAGGCAGCCCGCCAGTCGCCCGGTGACTTGCTGCAGCAGGTGGTCGCCGGTTTCGTGACCCAGCGTATCATTGATGCGCTTGAAGTCGTCTACGTCGAGAAACAGCAGGGCGAACTCCCGCTGGTTGCGCTCGGCGTGGGCGATGACATGATTGAGGTATTCCTGAAACATGGCGCGGTTGGGCAGACCGGTGAGCGTGTCGTGGTAGGCCACATAGCGAATCTGCTCATCGGACTTGCGAAGGCTGCCGGCCATGTCCTCCAGGGCCGTTGCCAGCGTGCCGATTTCATCCTTTGTGTCGAAGCCGCTCTTGATATCCAGGTTGCCGCGGCCGATTTCCCTGGAAAGCGTGCCGAGGCGATGCAGCGGGCTGATGACCAGACGCTGCAGTACCAGGTAAAGAATACCCGCGGTCAGCAGAATGCTAAGCAGCGTGATAGCCAGCACCGACACGGCGAGCTGTTTTCGGATGTCTGTGATTTCCGTTTCGGGCAACACGGCCAGCAGGTGCAGCTTGTCGAGTAGCCTGGCTGCGCTGGCGAAAGCGGGCCGCGAGTCGATGACGGTTTTCACCGGCTGTCCCTGGTTGGTGGGCTTCGTCATGGCTGCGAGCGTCTTGGGCGGCATGACACTGCTGTCTTCCATATGCTGCGGCTGGAGTAGCGTCTTGCCTTGCTCATCGATGACGAGCAGATAACCGGATCTGCCAATGACATCATTGCTCACGTGCGATACCAGTTCTTGCAGACTGATAGTCAATGCCAGGTAGCCGCGCAGTGACGGCGCTGCTCCGGTGGAGTCTATTGCCGGGTCACGCAGTATCAGCGGTTTTCCAACGAACAGTGCCAGTTCGCCGTTATCGGGATTATGGAAGATCAGGCTGGACACCGAGCTACCGGTTTCTTGCATCGCCCTGAATAGTGGATTGTCACCTTCCTCCTCAGTCTGGTTTGCTACGCGGAGAGCGGTCCAGCGTATGTCTTCGTAGCCATCGGGCAGCAGGATGCGGATCTCGTAGTAGCCCGGGAAGGCTTCCTGGAAACTCCGCAGCACGCGCAGCAGCGGTGCGTGCAGCAGGTTGTAACGCTCCTCTTCGTCGCTGGTGAGGATGTACTTTTTGACCAGCGTGTGTCTCGCGAATAGGTCGATATTGGCGACAGCTGTCTCTACTTCAATGGCCAGGTGTCCGGCGATACGATCGATGGAGGCCTGCATTTCCGCAAAGGCCTTCTGCTTGGATTTTTCGTTCAGTTCACTGTAGGCGATCCAGCCCATGATGAGCATGGGCAGAACGATCAGCGGAATCAGCAGCAGAAGGATTTTTGTACGGAGCTTCATGATACTCCGGTTTACTGCATGACCCGTGAAAAGGCGTTGTTGCGCTTCTTCATAACGCGTGGCGGCAGTGGTTTGTAGAACTCCGACTTGTCGAGCACCCTCTGGCTGGGATAGATAACCGGATCCTCGAGAAATTCGGCGGGCAGCAGCTTTTCGGCGGCCTTGTTGGGTGTCGCATAGTAGACAAACTCCGCCAGTTGCCTGGCGTTTTCCGGCTCATTGATGAAGTTGATGAATGCGTGGGCCAGGTCCTTGTTCTTCGAGCTTTCCAGCACGACCAGGTAGTCAACCCAGATATTGCCGCCTTCGACGGGCACGACGTAGTCAATCTCCTCGTGATACTCCCTCACCATCAGTGCGTCGCCACTGAAAATCATGGTCGCGATGATGTCGCCGCTGACCAGTGCGGATTCTTCGCCCAAGGTGATGTAGGTATAGGTCTTCACATGAGGCTTCTGTTTCAGCAGCAGCTGTTCGGCTTCCTCGATCTGCTTTGCGTCGCTGCTGTTTGCCGAGTAACCGAGCGCTTTCAGCGCCATGCCCAGCGCGTCGCGTGAGCTTTCTATCATACCGATTTTTCCTTGCAGGTAGCCGGCCGGCCGCAGCAGATCCATCCAGCTGGTGATCGGGGACTGCACCAGGTCCTTACGGTAAGCGATGCCCATGGTGCCCCAGAAGTAGGGCGCCGCATATCCTCCGATCCCGGGGAAGGCAGCCAGCCAGCGATCTTCGATATGTCCGAGGTTAGGAATCTGAGCTTCGTTGAGTGGGGAGAGCCATCCGCGTTTGCGATAAATGTCGACCGAGATACCGCTGACCAGGACGAGGTCGTAACCCCTGCCGTCGGTCTCGAGCATCATGTCGTCGCGCAGATCGTCACTTTCGAAGTAGATCTCGCGGAGCCTGACGTCGAACTGCTGCTCAAATTTTTTGACCAGATCCGGGTCGAGGTACTCGGACCAGTTGAGGAGTACGAGCTCGCGCGTCGTCGACTGCGGCGGTGAATCAGCTGCCATCAGCAGCGAGGAAACAGACAGCAGTGCGCCAGTCAGGCCCTGCAAGACAATTGTAAGACCATTTGCACGGATCATCGTGCCTCCCTGTTTTCGCTTGGTATTGTGCACGTGCAGGACAAGCCCGGGCAAAGATCGCTCAATGCCTGTGATTGTGCAATTGTGTCGTGTTGTTATCGGATGCTCGTAGTTGAGAGTTAAGTTCACAAAACATGCACTCATTTTGTGGATATGGGTCGTAGATCCATGCTTCGGCGGGACGAGTTTTGGCTCTGTTAGCACTCTATCCCAATGAGTGCTAAAGTAGCGAGATTGCTTTTGATTAGAAAGAGTTGATCCTGTTGTGCCGGAGCTCTCCGAACGTGCCCAGTACCTGCTGAAGGCCCTCACGGAACGTTATATCCGTGAGGGTCAGCCCGTGGGGTCACGGACACTGGCGCGCGATGCCGGACTGAAATTGAGCCCCGCGACCATTCGTAACGTCATTGCCGACTTGGAGGACATGGGGTTGGTGCGTTCGCCGCATACCTCCGCCGGGCGGGTTCCGACCGTGCTCGGCTACCGGGTATTCGTCGATACTCTGTTGACCGTGGAGCCACTGGAGCACTCGCTGGTCGATGATCTGAGGGCCAGTCTGGGCACCGACGCCGATTCCAAGTATCTGGCAGAAATTGCCTCCAATCTGCTCTCCGATGTGACCAGGTTGGCGGGCGTGGTGACCCTGCCGCGCCGCGAGCACGCAGCCCTGCAGCGGGTTGAATTTCTGCCCTTGTCGGAACAGAAGGTGCTGGCGGTGCTGGTGATCAGCGAGAAAGAGGTGCGGAACTGCATACTGCACACGGAACGCAATTACTCGGCAGCGGAACTTCAGCAGTACTCGAATTTTCTCAACGAGCAGTTTGCCGGCAGGGAGCTCAGCGAGGTGCGCAGGCGGCTGGTGTCTGAATTGCGCGAAACCCGCGAGCACCTCAACCGCATGATGGCTACAGCGCTGGACATGGCTGATCAGGTGCTGGGCGAAGCCGAGCAGGGCAGCGATTACGTGTTGGCGGGCCAGACCAATCTCATGGATTTTGACGAGCTGTGTAACGTCAAAACCCTGAGGCATCTGTTTGAAGCGTTCAACGAGAAACGCCAGATCCTGCACCTGCTTGATCAGTGTGTCGAGAACGAGGGCGTGCAGATATTCATTGGCGAGGAATCCGGTTATCAGATGCTCGATGAGTGCAGCCTGGTAACAGCACCTTATTCGGTTGACGGCCAGATCGTGGGGGTGCTGGGTGTCATCGGGCCGACGCGCATGGCCTACGAGCGGGTTATTCCGATTGTCGATGCCACCGCTCGGATTCTCAGTGCAGCCTTGAATCAGCGGGATTGAGGCCCTATGTAGAGGCCTGTGGAGGGCGAGGAGAGCACATGCATTTCCCGACGTTGCTCCGTTCGCGCGTCTGAATGGACACGCCAGGCGTTGAATAAAAGCTAAGTTTTAACATTAGATAAACTGTTCAACTCATTGTTATAGAGGTATTTGATGAGCAATCAGGAAAACGTGATGCCCGAGGAAGACAAGACTGAGGCCAATCAGGCGCGTGACGCGGCGGCGGAGGCAGAGCAGGCGGGTACGGACGCAGCGGCTGTGGTCGACACGGTGGAGCTGCAGGCGTTGCTGGAAGATGCCCGCAACAAGGCTGACACGAACTGGGACCAGTGCCTGCGTCTGCAGGCGGATATCGAAAATCTGCGCAAACGCAACGAGCGCGATCTGGCCAACGCCCACAAATTTGCTCTGGAGAAATTCGCAGTCGATCTGCTGCCGGTCAAGGACAGCCTGGAGATGGGGCTGGCGGCTGCCGGGGACAATGCTGACGTCGCCAAGCTCAAAGAGGGCGGAGAGTTGACGCTGAAAATGCTGACGTCAGTCATGGAGAAGTATAATATTAAAGAAATCAATGCATTAAATGAGAAATTTAATCCAGAGTATCATGAAGCTATGTCCATACAGGAGCGATCGGATGTCGAGCCGAACACCGTGGTCACCGTGGTCCAGAGGGGCTATCTGCTCAACGATCGCTTGATCCGCCCGGCCATGGTGATTGTGTCCAAGGCCGCCCAGGATTCCAGTGGCGGACAGTTAGACGAACAGGCTTGAAAAAACCAACCGTTGCCCCCACCTAGGGAGGCGATTGAGAACCTTAATACGGAATCGAAGAATCGAAATCTGGGAGACCAACGAACATGGGTAAGATTATCGGAATCGACCTCGGCACTACCAACTCCTGCGTCGCAGTGATGGAGGGTGGCGAGCCACGGGTCATCGAGAACAGTGAGGGTGATCGTACCACGCCTTCCATTGTGGCGTTTACCGATGGCGACGAAGTGCTGGTGGGGCAGGCGGCCAAACGCCAGGCAGTCACGAACCCGGCCAATACCCTGTATGCGGTCAAGCGCCTGATCGGTCGCCGCTTCGAAGACGCGGAAGTGCAGAAGGACCTGGAACTGGTGCCGTACAAAATTGTGAAGGCGGACAACGGCGACGCCTGGGTCGAAGCCCATGGCAAGAAGATGGCCGCACCGGAAGTCTCCGCCCGTGTTCTGCAGAAGATGAAAAAGACGGCGGAAGACTATCTGGGCCAATCGGTGACAGAAGCGGTGATTACTGTACCCGCCTACTTCAACGACTCTCAGCGTCAGGCGACCAAGGACGCCGGCAAGATTGCCGGCCTGGATGTCAAACGCATCATTAACGAGCCGACCGCCGCGGCCCTGGCCTACGGCATGGACAAGAAGCGCGGCGACGTCAAGATCGCCGTGTACGACCTCGGTGGCGGTACCTTCGACATCTCCATTATCGAAATTGCCGAGGTTGACGGCGAACATCAGTTCGAGGTGTTGTCCACCAACGGTGATACCTTCCTCGGCGGTGAAGATTTTGACAAGCGCCTGATTGATTATCTGGCCGACGAATTCAAGAAGGACCAGGGCATCGACCTGCGCGGTGACCCGCTGGCCATGCAGCGCCTGAAGGAATCCGCCGAAAAGGCGAAGATCGAGCTCTCCTCGAGCCAGCAGACCGACGTCAATCTGCCCTATATCACGGCGGATGCCAGCGGCCCCAAGCATTTGAATCTGAAAATCACACGTGCCAAGCTGGAATCTCTGGTCGAGGATCTGGTCAACCGCACCGTGGAGCCCTGCAAAATGGCGCTCAAGGATGCCGGCGTGTCGGTCGGAGAGATCGACGACGTGATTCTTGTGGGTGGTCAGACGCGGACACCGCTGGTGCAGAAGGTGGTACAGGATTTCTTCGGCAAGGAACCGCGGCGCGACGTGAATCCGGACGAGGCGGTCGCCATTGGCGCTGCCATCCAGGGTGGCGTGCTCGGTGGTGAAGTCAAGGACGTGCTGTTGCTGGATGTGACGCCGCTGTCTCTGGGTATAGAGACCCTGGGTGGCGTGATGACCAAGCTCATCGAAAAGAACACCACCATTCCCACCAAGGCGAATCAGGTGTTCTCCACCGCTGACGACAATCAGAGCGCGGTGACCGTTCACGTGCTGCAGGGCGAACGCGAGGTCGCCAGCGCCAACAAGTCGCTGGGTCGATTCGACCTTAGCGATATTCCGCCGGCCCCGCGTGGTGTGCCGCAGATCGAGGTGACTTTCGATATCGACGCCAACGGAATTCTGAATGTGTCGGCCAAGGACAAGGGTACCGGCAAGGAGCAGAACATCGTCATCAAGGCGTCCAGCGGACTGTCTGACGACGAAGTCGACCGTATGGTGAAGGATGCCGAGGCGCACGCCGACGAGGACCGCAAGTTCCACGAGCTGGCCGATGCCCGCAACCAGGCAGACAACATGATTCACGCCACCGAGAAATCGCTCAAGGATCTGGGCGAGGACAAGGTGAGTGATGACGAGAAGCAGGCCATCGACAAGGCGATCGAGGAACTCAAGGAAAGCATGAAGGGCGATGACAAGGCTGCCATCGAGGCCAAGACCGCAGCGCTGGCCGAGTTGTCGGGTAAACTGGCTGAGAAACTCTATGCCGAGAAGGGTGGTGCAGAGGCGGCGGCGGGTGCTGCCGGTGCCGAGAGTGCAGAGACCGCGGATGCCGCTAGTGATGATGTGGTCGACGCGGAGTTCGAAGAGGTCAAGGACGACAAGAAGTAAGCCTTGTAGAGAAAACAGAGTGGAATGAAAGTCCGGGGCCGGCGGCAGGCTGGCTCCGGCTTTTTGGTATTTGCGGCAGCCGTGCAAGGTGAGGCTGAAGTGCCGGCGAGCCGCCGCCGTGCGGCCGATGTCCTGCGGTGCTTAACTTTATTGTTGGATGTCGGTGCTCGCGTGCTGTAACCTTCCAGCTTTTCGCGTTTGCCGCGGTAAATCAAAGACGATCGAGCTATGTCGAAGCAAGATTACTATCAGGTTCTCGGCGTTTCCAAGAACGCCAGTGATGCGGAGCTCAAGAAAGCGTACCGGCGTGCGGCGCAGAAATATCACCCGGATCGCAATCCCGACAATGCCGAAGCCGAAGAGAAGTTCAAACAGGCTAAAGAAGCTTACGAAATACTCAGCAACCCGCAGAAGCGTGCAGCCTATGACCAGTTCGGTCACGCCGGTGTTGATCCCAGCATGGGCGGCGCGGGTGCTGCGGGTGGTTTCGGCGCCGGTGCCAGTTTCAGCGATATATTCGGTGATGTGTTCGGCGATATCTTCGGTGGCGGTGGTGGTGGGCGCGGCGGGCAGCGCGTCTACCGCGGTGCTGATCTGCGCTATAACCTGGAGCTCTCGCTGGAGGACGCGGTGCGCGGAACCACGGTAAAGATTCGTGTTCCGAGCTATGTCAGCTGTGCCAGCTGTGACGGTACCGGTGCCAAGAAGGGCACCAAGCCGAGCACCTGTACGACCTGCGGCGGTCACGGCCAGGTGCGCATGCAGCAGGGGTTCTTTTCGGTCCAGCAGACCTGTCCCCGTTGTAACGGGAGTGGTTCCATCATCAACGATCCCTGTGCCGAGTGTCACGGACAGGGCAGAATCAAGGAACAGAAGACGCTATCGGTCAAAGTACCCGCCGGTGTGGACACCGGTGATCGCATCCGCCTGGCCAACGAAGGCGAAGCGGGTGAGAACGGCGGACCGCCCGGCGATCTGTACGTGCAGATCCAGGTCAAGGAACACCCGATCTTCCAGCGCGATGACGCCAATCTGTATTGCGAGGTGCCCATCAGCTTCGCGACAGCGGCGCTGGGTGGTGAACTGGAAGTTCCGACACTGGATGGTCGCGTGATGTTGCGGGTGCCCGCAGAAACCCAGACGGGCAAGATGTTCCGCATGCGCGGCAAGGGCGTCAAGCCGGTTCGCGGTGGAGCGGTTGGCGACCTCTTGTGCCGTGTTGTGGTGGAGACACCGATCAAGCTCAGCGGCAAGCAGAAGGAACTGTTGCGCGAGCTGGATACCAGTCTGAAGAGTCACGGCAAGCACAGTCCGCAGCACCATAGCTGGCTGGATGGCGTCAAGAATTTTTTCGAGGGCATGAAGTTCTAAGAGCCCCGGCATCGCCCGGACATTACAAGTCGCAATGCGGCTCTTCGGAGGTGCGCTGAGACACTCGCCTTGAGCGACTCAGGTGGCTAACAGCCACCCTTCCGGACTCAATGCATTAACATTAAGGATGCTCTGATTAATTGCACGAAGCTGGTCATTGCACCCAGAGGGCATAAACGAGCGAAGCGCGGCAATCTCATAGTTCATGATCAGTTGCTTGGAGATTGCTTCGTTACCGAAGGGTATCCTTTAGGGCACTGCGTTCCTCGTTTATGCCCTCCGGGTGCAATGACGATTCGATCAGAGCCTCCTTAACCGCAAATGCGATCAGGATAAGAAGCGATCCCTGGAGACGA
>Ga0209536_100012677_pt1 | contig 12227 bp, 11 predicted proteins | sample DeeMarSeWOR28_12_FD_187461 | JGI IMG/M metagenome (GOLD analysis project Ga0209536, IMG submission 187461) | Marine sediment microbial communities from White Oak River estuary, North Carolina - WOR-2-8_12 (SPAdes) (version 2) | ecosystem: Environmental > Aquatic > Marine > Intertidal zone >...
ACCTCACCGTTCACGCATCACATGCCACCTGCAATGTTCCTTGCGCTGATCGATTCCCTCTACGGTCGAGAGCCAGCGGGGTACCTCCTTTCGATCCGGGGCATCGAGTTTGGTTTTTCCCGCGGCCTCTCCCCGGCGGCTTCTCTGCAGGTGGAACCTGCGGCAGAATTGATCTTGCGTTTGATGGCAGCAGGAGACGAAGCGTCGAAGACGGAAGCAAGGGCTTTCTGAGAAGGGAGGATCGAAGGAGTTGCGGGTGAAAGAAGACGTCTTGCCCAGAAGGATAGCAAAACAGATCGAACTTAGCGGCATCGTGCAGGGGGTAGGCTTTCGTCCCTTTGTCCGAAACCTTGCAGTGGAGCATCGTCTGGTGGGCTGGGTGCGGAACACCTCGGCAGGCGTTGACATCGAGGTGGAAGGCCCCCGGCAAGAGGTGGAATCCTTCGTCTCGGAACTTCTCTCCCGCGCACCCCCTCGCGCAGAGATCGAAGAGATCAACGTACGGGAATGCCCCACCAACGGTAACCAACACTTCGCCATTTTGGAGAGCTTGCCCCGGCCGGATGCCTGCCAACGGGTCTCCCCCGACATCGCCACGTGTGAGCCATGCCTGTCCGAGCTCTTCGACCCGCAAGACAGGCGACATCGCTACCCCTTCATCAACTGCACGAACTGCGGGCCCCGGTTCACGATCATCGAGGACATCCCCTACGACCGCCCGAAAACGACGATGCGGAGCTTCCGGATGTGCCCTGCCTGTGAGCACGAGTACGAGGACCCGACAGACCGGCGGTTTCATGCACAGCCGAACGCATGCCCATCTTGTGGCCCTCACGTGTGGCTCTGTGACCGGTCCGAACCGGTTGACCCGAATCTGAGGGGGGAAGCACAACCGGATCGTGAGGCTATCCGCCGGGCAGGTCAGGCCCTCAAAGAAGGTGCTATTCTGGCCCTGAAGGGGTTGGGGGGATTTCAGCTTGCCTGCGATGCCGCGAACGAGTCGGCGCTGACACGTCTGCGCGAACGAAAGCGACGACCCGACAAACCCTTTGCGGTCATGATGCCCAACCTCGCCGAGGTCGAAAGGCATTGCTCGGTTACGGCGGAAGAAAAGGAATTGCTCTGCTCCCCGGCGTGCCCGATTGTGATCGTACGATGGCGGGAGGGCTCGACCTTGTGCCCTTCCGTTGCGCCGAACCAGGCGTACATGGGGGTCATGCTCCCCTATACCCCCCTGCATCATCTGCTATTGTGCGAGACAGGCCGTCCGCTGGTCATGACGAGCGGAAACCTTTCCGAAGAGCCGATCGTAAAAGACAACGACGAGGCCCTCCTTCGCCTCGCCCCCCTTGCAGACCTCTTCCTGCTTCACGACCGGGACATCTATGCGCGCTTCGACGACAGTGTGTGGTTCGTCCCCGTTCTTGGCAGCCCCCAACCGGTCCGTCGTGCCCGGGGCTTTGCCCCCTCACCCGTTCGTACCTCCTTCCCGCTGGGCCGGATCCTGGCCTGTGGCGCCGAGTGGAAAAACACATTCTGTTTGACTCGTGACCGGTACGCCTTTCTGAGCCAGCACATCGGGGACATGGAGAATCACGAAACACTGGAACACTTCGAAAAAACTGTTGCGATCTACGAGCACCTGTTCCGAGCGAAGCCCGCGGCTCTTGCGTGCGATCTGCACCCGGATTTCCTTGCCACCCGTTATGCCCACAGGAGGTCCAGAGACGAACATTTGCCCCTGCTGTCCGTCCAGCACCATCATGCACATCTTACCAGCTGCATGGCGGACAACGACTGGGACCCCAACGCCGGGCCCGTGCTGGGCGTCGTATTCGACGGGAGCGGCTATGGTGCGGATGGCTCGATCTGGGGAGGCGAATTCCTGATCGCAGACTACCGGGCTTTCAAGCGTTACGGGCATCTGCAGGTTATGCCCCTGCCCGGAGGAGACGCCGCAATCCACAGGCCCTACCGCACGGCCCTTGCCTGGCTGCAGGCATCACTGGGGGAGATTCCGGATCTGCCCTTCCTGGGTTCAGTGTCGGAAGAGGAGATGGGCGTGGTCTGTCAGATGGTAACCAAGGGGTCGAACACCCCTTTGACCTCTTCCTGCGGGCGCCTCTTCGATGCAGTGAGCGCATTGTTGGACGTCTGTGGACGGTCGACCTATGAAGGGCACGCGGCCGTTCGCCTGGAGATGCTCGCGGGAGATCGTATCGACGCTCTATGCAGGTCCCAATACCCCATTCCCATCGAAGAGCGGAAAGAGGGAAAAGTGGTCTGTTTGGGTCCGCTCTTCAAGGCGATCGTCGAGCAGGTCAAGGCCGGCAGGCCGGCGTGTGAGATCAGTGCAGTGTTCCACAACACGGTGGCTCAGGGGGCCGTGGAGATGTGTCTGAGGATGCGGGAGGAGACCGGTTTGCATGTCGTCGCCCTCTCGGGTGGGTGTTTTCAAAACCGCGCGTTGCTTCGACTGACACTCGAACCCTTGCGGGAGAGAGGATTTCAGGTTTTGCTCCATCGTCGGGTTCCGTGCAATGACGGCGGCGTCTCCCTGGGCCAGGCCGTCGTAGCGTACCATCTTTGCGGAGAGAACGGGTAGATGTGTCTGGCTGTGCCGACAAGAATCGTCCGGATCGAGGGCGAGGAGGCTGACGCGGAAATCGGGGGTGTCTTACGCAGAATCAGTCTTGCCTTCGCCCGGGAAGCTCGCGTGGGGGATTACGTGTTGATCCATGCAGGGTTTGCCATCAGCCTGCTGGACGAAGACAGCGCGCAAGAGAGTCTGAGCCTTCTCGAAGAGGTCGGAGTGCATACCCGGTCGGGGGAAGGAGCAGGGCCGTGAGGTACATCGACGAGTTCCGCAGACCCGAATCAGTGGAGCGGCTCCTCGCCCTGATTCGGAACCGTTCGCGGACGCCCGTGCGCTTGATGGAATTCTGTGGCGGCCACACCCACGCAGTGTTCCGATTCGGCCTCCGGCAGCTGTTGCCGGAGACGGTGAGCCTTCTTGCTGGGCCCGGCTGCCCGGTCTGTGTGACCTCCCCCACGGACTTGGACAGGGCCATCGCAATGTCCCGCATCAAGGGTGTCACACTCGCCACCTTTGGGGACATGCTGCGTGTGCCCGGCAGCGACGGCACCCTGCAGGAGGCCAAGGCAGAGGGTGCCGACGTTCGAATCGTATACTCCACCCTGGACGCCCTTGGGATCGCAAGGGCCAACGCGGATCGTGAGGTCGTGTTCCTGGGTGTAGGGTTCGAGACCACCGCACCGTCCGTAGCGGCCGCGATCCTGACAGCGCAGCAAGAGGGGTTGAAGAACTTCTCGATCCTCTCGCTGCACAAGCTCACACCCCCGGCCATGAGGGCGATCCTGGACGCAGGAGAGGTGCGGCTCTCGGGTATTCTGGGGCCCGGGCACGTCACAACCATCATCGGTGCAGATGCCTGGCGCTTCCTTGCGAGGGACTACGGCATTTCGTGCGCCGTTGCCGGCTTCGAGCCCATCGATATCCTGCTGGCTGTCCGTGCGCTCGTAGAGAACATCGAGAAACAGTCGCCCGAAGTCGTGAATGCCTACATGCGGAGTGTGCGACCCGGGGGAAACCCCCAGGCGCAAAGCTATGTTGACCGGGTCTTTCACGTTGCGGCCACCGAATGGCGCGGTCTGGGCTCGGTGCCCATGAGCGGGCTCTTTCTCCGGGATGCCTTTGCGGGCTTCGATGCCACTTTGCGATTCCCGGTCCACATCGAACCTGGGAAGGAACCTCCGGGGTGTCTCTGTGGCGAGGTTCTTCGGGGTCGGGTTGAGCCGACGGACTGCCCTCTTTTTTGCGATCTCTGCAGCCCGGAACATCCGATCGGACCCTGCATGGTGTCCAGCGAGGGAGCTTGTGCGGCCCACATGCTCTATGGTGAGGCCTAGATGCCCAAGGATACGATTCTGCTGGCCCATGGCAGCGGAGGAAGGATGACCCACGAACTGGTTCGGGACATCTTCCTCCAGCACCTGGGAAATCCCCTGTTGGATACCCAGGACGATGCAGCCGTCTGGACGCTCCCCCGGGCATGCCCTGAACGGATTGCCTTGACCACGGACAGTTACGTGGTCAGTCCGATCTTCTTCCCCGGAGGGGACATCGGGAAACTCGCGGTCTGCGGCACGGTCAACGACCTGGCCATGGTGGGCGCCACCCCCCTCTACCTGACCGCAGGTTTCATCCTTGAGGAGGGATTGCCTTTGGAGGTCCTGTATCGGGTGGTGGCGTCCATGGCCGAGGCGGGACGAGAGGCAGAGGTCGAAATCGCAGCGGGAGACACCAAGGTGGTCGAGCGGGGAGGCGTAGACCGGATGTTCATCACAACAGCGGGCGTGGGCGAGGTGCCCGAGGGGGTCTGCATCTCCGGAGCGAACGTGAAGCCAGGGGACGTGGCCATTCTGAGCGGCCCGGTGGGTCAGCACGGGATTGCCGTCATGAGTCAGCGCGATGGGCTCCAATTCTCCTTTCCCCTCCAGAGCGATTGCGCACCCCTGCAAGGGCTCGTTGCCGAGATGCTGAAGACGGGCAGACCGATCCATGGTCTTCGGGATCCCACGCGAGGCGGCCTGGCCACGACGCTCAACGAGATTGCAGGCCAAAGCCGCGTGGGCATCGAGATCGAGGAGGAACGCGTGCCGGTTTCCGAGGAGGTTCGTGCTGCCTGCGAACTGCTCGGGCTGGACCCCCTCTACGTGGCCAACGAGGGAAAGCTGGTGGCCTTTGTCCCTCCGGAGGTAGAGGTGGCCGTGCTCGAGGCGATGCGGCGGCACAGATACGGAAAGGAGGCAACGGTGATCGGGCGAGCCACCTCGGCCCATCCGGGCAGGGTGGTGATAAAGACAACGTTTGGTGCGCACCGTGTCCTGGACATGCTCAGCGGTGCGCAGTTGCCTCGAATCTGTTGAGAGGAGCAGAAGAGTCATGAAGCTGGGCGAGATTATACGTATCCTGGAGGGCACGTTGATCAGCGACCATGTGGATGTGGACATGGAGATCCCCTGTGCTGCCGGCGCGGATCTGATGAGCGACGTTCTGGCCTTTGGCCGGCCAAATGCTGTCCTGCTCACCGGACTGACCAACCCCCAGGTCGTGCGAACCGCAGAGGTGGCGGACATGGCAGCCATCGTTTTCGTGAGGGGAAAGAAGCCTCCCCCCGAGACGATTGCCCTTGCCAGAGAGAAGGGAATTCCTCTGATCACGGTACCTTATACATTGTTCGAGATGTGCGGAAGGCTCTACGAACAGGGAATGGCGAGTTGTGACCTCTGAGCAGGCGGACGTCGCTTGCTTTCTATGCCGGGGGAGCCTCACCGATGGATGAAGGCCGGGAAAACAAGATGCCCTCGACGAGCGGAATCACCAAGATCCAGGAGCTCGTCTATGAACTCAAGATGAAACAGGTGATGACGACACCTGTCATCACGGTTTCCCCCGAAACGAGGATGAGCGAACTGAAGGAGATCATGAGGACGAGGAGAATCTCCGGAACGCCAGTCCTAAAGGGGGGGCAAATGGTCGGGATCATCAGTATCGAGGATTTGATCAAAGCCTTGGTGGAAGGAAGAACCGATGCCTTGGTCTCCGAGAGAATGACCCCGGAGGTTTTGACCGTTCAGGCCGAGGAGAGTGTCATCGAGGCGGTCAAGAAGTTCTCGGAATCCAGGGTCGGACGGCTGCCCGTACTGGACGATAACGGTCATCTCGTCGGCATCATCACCGGGGTCGATATCACGCGGGGTCTCCTGCAGGCGATCGGTCTCGAGTATCATGAGGACGAGATCCAGCGATACCGGGCCAGTCACATCTTCGAGGACATCGCCTCCGACGACACGAGCCTCCTCCTTCGGTACAAAATCCCATGCCAGGATTTTCAGCGGGGTGGGGAGGCCTCGAGCAAGATCCGCAAGACACTGTACCGGATGGGAGGCAATCCGCAGACGGTCCGCCGGGTCGGGATCGTTGCCTATGAGGCTGAAATGAACATCATCATTCACACCACGGACGGCGGTGAAATGGTGGTCGAAATCCAGCCGAACCGGGTACGCATCGTTGCAACGGATCACGGGCCGGGAATCGAGGACGTGGATCAGGCCCTGGAGCCCGGGTTCTCGACCGCCCCGGAGTGGATCCGGGAGCTCGGCTTCGGTGCCGGCATGGGTCTGCTCAACATCAGCAAGTTCGCCGATGAGATGCACCTCGAGTCGAGCCCAGGAGTCGGAACGCGTCTGGAGATCTTGATCTGGTTGAACGCACACCGCAAGCCACCGGAGGTCTCGAAAAAGGCTGCACAATGAACGAAGAGGAGGAGTCGAATCTTGACCGTACGAGAAGTCGTGGAGGCGCTATCTTTGCGAGTCGTGGCCGGGCAGTCCGGTCTTGAACAGCAGATCACCGGTGGTTACGCCTCGGACCTGCTGAGCTGTGTCATGGCCGGGGCGAAAACCGGCAACCTTTGGGTTACGATGCAGGGGCACCCGAATGTGGTTGCCGTCGCCTCTCTCTTAGACCTGGCAGCTGTTGTGGTGACCGAGGGTTCGCCGATCGAGCCCATTTCGCTTCAACGGGCCGAGGAAAAGGGCATACCCCTGTTGACCACCGAACAGGGTACGTTTTGCACCGTGGCGAAGCTGGCTCAAGTGGGCATCCACGAAACCCGGTAACGGACACCGAGTGATGAAGGGCTTGAGACTCCTTGCCGTGGACCTGCACGTGCACACCGTTGCATCGGCGTGTGCGGAAGTGGAGATGATTCCCCCCCTGATCGTGCGGCGGGCTCGTGAACTGGGATTGAGCCTGATCGGGGTCACCGACCACCACTCCGTCGAGAACGCCCGAGCCTTGCAGCATGCTGCTCATCCGTTCGGGATCGAGGTTCTGCCGGGCATGGAGGTGCAGACCCGAGAGGAGGTCCACGTCCTCTGCTTCTTCGACGATCTGGAACTTGCAAAAAGCTGGCAGGACATGATCTGGACACACCTGCCCGAGGCGCAGAATCCGGAACCACATTTCGGGCCGCAGTACGTGGTGGACGCTGAAGGGGAGTATTTACGAACGAACACGAGGCTCCTGCAGACCTCCACGAAACTGCACTTCGAACAGGTCCTGCATCTGACAGACCAGTGGGGTGGCCTCGCCCTGCCGGCGCACGTGGATCGGCCGAGGTACAGCCTGTTTGCCACCCTTGGCATGGTCCCGGAGGGCGTAGATCTCTTGGGCGCAGAGATCTCGATTCACATCACGGAAGAGGAGGCTCGTGCACGATTTCCCGGGTTGCGGAACCTTGGGTTGGTGCAGTCCGGGGATGCTCACCGACTGGAAGAGATGATCAACACGACTCGTTTGCGCGTGCCCGAGTTGACGTTGCAGGAACTCCGGCGAGCGCTTCGGAGGGAGGATGGGCGGGAGGTCCTCTTGGTCAGCCCATGAAAATTGGAAAAGGGCGCACCGTTTTTTTCGCCACGATGGCACAAGGTTCGGACATCGCGAGGCGTGCAAGCGGCGAAGCCTCTGCCTTCCGAAAAGAGCGCCTCCTCTCTTCGGCCACCTATGGGGGCAGATCAGGATTCTGTCCAGCTCTTGTCCTGCCGGCACGGCAGGGTGATCACAAACGTCGCGCCCAGTCCTTCCTCTGATTGGAGCCGCATCTGGCCTCCATGCTGTTCAATGATCCTCACAGCGATGCTCAGGCCCAAACCTGTGCCTTCTTCCTTGGTGCTGAAGAAGGGCTCGAAAACCTTTTCCTGAAGGTCGGCCGCGATACCGGGCCCATTGTCTCGGATACGCACCACAGCGACGGGCCCTAAGGGATCCGAGATTCCTTCCTCTTCCTCGATCGTGATCGAACCGCCCTCACCCGTTGCCTCACAGGCGTTGATCAGAAGGTTCATGAAGACTTCCTTCAGCTGATCCGGGTCAGCCAGGACCTCGGAGAGGGGGGCAGCTCGTCTGAGATGGACGGTGACGCCGTACGATTTGAAGCGATGTCGGAGAAGCTCGAGGTTCATGTCGATCAATTCCGAGGGGCTGATCTTCTGCATCTTAAGCTTGGAAGGGCGCGCGTATTCAAGGAAGTTCCGAACGATCGTATCAATGTGGCGGGTCTCTTCTGCGATCACCTCCATATCCTCTTTCTGATCCGTGGTAAGATCCAAGGACTTCTCGAGCGAAAACAGCCGCATCTTGATCGAGGTCAATGGATTTCGGATGCTGTGCGCCACCCCGGAAGCCAACCTTCCCACCGTAGCCATCTTTTCCGTCTGCACAAGGCGCTTGCGACTCTTCTCCAACTCCTCATGGGTCTGGTCCGCATCGTCGATCAGGCCTCGGACCTCTCGGCTCAGCGCCTTGATCTCGTCCACAGATCTGACCGATTTCCCGAATCGTTCTGCTTCGATGAGCATCCGATGAATCGGTCCGAAGATCTGCTTGACGAGCACAAAGGCCAGCAGCACGCTCAGCCCGAGGACTGCAAGCATAGCGGTTGCCGCTATGCCTCGCATCCGGCCGGCTTGCTCCCGGCTCGCGAATTGCATCGCTTGGAGCTTTCCGATCTTCATGGTTTCGTAGTCTTGACACAAATCCAGGATTTCATCGAAAAGAGTGCGCACCAACTGGTGTAAGTCACGACCCTTTGCACGGTCACCGGACGTATAGAATCCGACGACTCGATCTTTCGATTGAATGTATTGCTCGTATTTCGACTCGATCTGCTGAAGAGTGGCCCTTTCTTCTTCCGTAGAGTCCAGATTTTGAACCCTCTTCAGACTCTCCCAAAACGCCCTGCGCTCTGCCTCGAGGCGTGTAAGCCACTTTTCATCGCCATCGATGAAGTAGTAAGAAACAAACCCCTTTTGCCTAACCAGTGCCTGCAACAGATCTTCGACTGCCAAGGCGGCTGCCATCTCTTTCTCGATCGATTGTGCGAACAAAGACTCCATCTGGTAGGTGTACCAGATCATGACGGATCCGCCACCCATGGTAACGAGGAGAAGGAAGATCAGAATCAGAAAGATCCGAGCACGCAAACTAAGCCACTTCGGCATGGCCATCACCCACCAGGAGCACGGAAACGCACTTAAAACACAGAATCGTTCAAGGACGGGAAAGGTCTCACACTTGCCGAATCATAGTAAACCTCCGGAACCCAGTCAAAACCCGACGGAGGGGACCCAATGTCGCTGACCCGGCGGACGAAGCCTGCCCTTTACATTCTGTAAAAGGGCCTGACACGTCTCTTCTTCGCATACACTCGCTGGGCCAGCCTTCTCATCGCACCCGCACGTTCTTCCTCCCTTTCTTTCAAGATTCGTGCCTGACCCATCTGTGGCACAACGGTTGCATTTCTGCAGGGCAGCCTCTGCACCCTTCTCAAAGCGCGAAAGGGAAGGAGAAGGAGAACAACCATGGAAGCCATTGAAGAGTACCTTTCCGTTTCCTATGACAGGTCCAGGATTCGAGAGAAGAATCACACAATCTCCATCCTCTTGGACATCAGCAATTTCCTGGCCTCTTCCTTGAATCTTCAGCTTATCCTGGACGGGGCCCTCGCCAGGGTCGTGGAACATTTCGGGTTTGATGGAGGCAGGATCTATTTGATGGAGCAAGGGCGGGCTCAATTGAAGCTTGCCGCCCACTCCGGGATCGAGCCCAACGGATTGGAGATCGTGAGACTCGATGAGGGGTTTTCGGGCAAAGCAGCGAGAACGCGCTCCTTCCTCGCGGGCAATGTGAGAGACATGGAGGACCGGAGCCGGGTCAGACTCCTCCTCGGAAAAGGCTACGAGACGATCTTTTGCGTTCCCCTGATCGTCCTCGACGAGGTCGTCGGGGTCATGAACCTGGCAACCGCAAGGGTCATCGAACTCGACCAGAGTAAAATTGACCTCTTGTTGATTGTGGGGAACCAGATCGGCACGGCTGCTAACAACGCGCAACTGCATGCTGAAAACCAGCAGAAGATCAACGAACTCGAGGAAAAGAAGCAAACCATCAAATTCTTTGCATACTCGGCGTCCCATGACCTGAAATGCCCGGCCGTTGGTCTCCATGGCCTGGCAGAGCTGTTCCAGAAGAAATACGCCGAAGCCCTCGACGGTAAGGGAAAGGAACTCTGTGCGCAGATCCTCAAAACGTCAAAACACATCGTGGCGCTCACGGACAAGATCAACGCCTATATTGCAGCGAAAGAGTCCCCTTTGAAGATGGAACGAGTCTGCGTGAAGGAAATCATCGAGATGATTCGAAATGAGTTCGTTCAGATTCTGGAGGCTCGTCGCATCGAGTGGATCGAGCCATCAACGCCGGTGGAAATCCGGGCCGACCCGGTATCTCTGGTACGGTTCTTTCAGAATTGTGTGGATAATGCACTCAAGTACGGCGGTGAGGGATTGACGCAGATTCGAATCGGCTATGATCAGAATCCGGATTTCCATCTATTCTCTGTTACAGACGACGGCGTCGGCTTGAACCAGGAGGACGCGGAGGGGGTTTTTCAGCTCTTTCGCAGACACGAGACGTCGAATGGAATCGAGGGGAGCGGTCTCGGCCTTGCCATTGTCAAAGAGCTCGCCAAAAAGCAAGGGGGCGAGGCCTGGGTAAGAACGGAGGAGGGGAAAGGTGCCACCTTTTTCCTTTCCATCCCAAGGTGACCCCACTCTGACGTCTAGGGGTATCATTCCTTACGTGATCGTAATAGCCGTTTTGGGAGCATCCCGCTAGATCGCCTTCTTCACGGGAGACCCAATTAGCCCCCTGGCCTGCATGGCCTTGGCCACGAGATCGACGATGAGATCCATCGAAAGCGGTCCCTGATTCAGAACCATATCGTAAAGGTCCGGCTTCTCGATGTCTTCGTTGAAGTACTTTCTGAAGAACGCCTCCCGCTCCGCATCGAAGAAGCGAATTCTCCGGATGGCTTCCTCTTCGGAGAGCCCATAGAAGGAGGTCACCTGTTCGACCCGCCAAGACAACGGCGCCACGATACGGATGTGAAAACCGTTCGCTAAATTCTCGGCGATCTTGCAGGCCCCCCGTCCCACGACCACGGCATGACCCCTCTCACAGATACTTCGGATCACGTGGACCATCCTCTGGAAGACTTCGTCCTCAACCGGCCATTTCCCGAAGAGAGAGTCCATGTACCTGGCGATTTTTGTCCTGGTTCCACTCGTCAGAAGATCCGCGAGCCGCTTGCTCATCCTCATGTCACAGGCAATCCGGCTGACGATCTCCTTGTCATAGAGCGTCCAATTCGTCTCGGAAACGTCCGATTTGTTCAGACGTTCGGCAAACCTGAGCCCTGTTTCCAGGGCCATACACCCGTACTGCCGGCTGATCGTCAGAAATGGCTTGCCTACCACTCTTTTCTGCGACTTCTTCTTTTCCAATTGGGCTATCAGGTTTGCGATGTGTTGATCTTTTTCGCGCTCCGTGTAGAGCCGAAAAACCCCGAATCCCAAGGAACTCTTCTTCCTGTGAGCCATTTCTGCGTCCTCCCGAAAATGCAAAGATTGAAGATCTATCCTACATGCGAGCAACAATCGTGCCATGTGCGGCAGGCAGCGGTTCGTCCGGCAGAGCATGAAGAGTGCTTTGGAACGTAGGGGATATATAGAGAATTCATAAGGGCTATCGGGGGGGACACCTGTCGATATCTTTTACAGTTTGAAAAGTTCCAGTAAGCACCATGGCCCTCTTGCCTGCAGATTTGTTCACCTGCGACTTTACCATCTGTAAGAATCCCCGACACCTGCTTTATCTGAGATTACTGATCGATCTGGGAATCTGGTCTTCTCTTCAGTCAGTTTGGTCAAACACCTGCTTGTTTTACAGTTGGCACGGCCAACGCATTTCCTTTCAAGTAGTCAAGCTGAACACTGGCAACGTGCAAGAAGAGTACAAGATTGGCAACACTCGAACTTGGGAGGGCACGCGGTTCGAAAGGCCTACGGTTTACTCCTTGTCGATTCTTCTACAGATTCAGGCGAGGAAACGGGATTCAGTGCCTGGCTGTCCAATCCAAATCGCCCCACCTGGCCGATCGGGGGAGCCGCAACGTTAAACGTCTGAAGGAATGTCACCAGGTTTACGTTCCTTCCCTTTATGGCGAGTTTCTGCCGAATGCTTTCTCGCTGGCGGCTCACCGTTGCGGGTGATACGTGCCGTACTTGGGCGATCTCCTTGG
>Ga0209536_100012678_pt1 | contig 12227 bp, 6 predicted proteins | sample DeeMarSeWOR28_12_FD_187461 | JGI IMG/M metagenome (GOLD analysis project Ga0209536, IMG submission 187461) | Marine sediment microbial communities from White Oak River estuary, North Carolina - WOR-2-8_12 (SPAdes) (version 2) | ecosystem: Environmental > Aquatic > Marine > Intertidal zone >...
AAGTTTTTCTTTTAACTCGTTGATTTCGGAAAGTGCAACCTGGAGATTAAGCTCGGCCTGCTTGCGCTCGGTAATATCCTGAATAGAGCCGGACATCCGGATCGCTTTTCCCTCGGTATTCCAGATTGCCTGGCCGCGCGCGAGGAACCACAGGTAATCGCCGGATTTTGTTCGCAAGCGGTATTCGACCTTGTAGGGAACACGCTCTTGAAGATGGCGTTCGATTGCGGCCCAGATGGCCTCGGCGTCCTCAGGGTGTAGTCGGCTGCGGAAAGAATCTATCGTGCCCGGAAACTCATCGGACGGATACCCCAAAATTTCTCGGAAACGCTCCGAGTAGAATACGGTGTCCGACAGAATATCCCAATCCCAAAGGCCGTCGGTAGAGCCTGCGAGGGCCAAAAGATATCGCTCTTCACTGGTGCGCAATGCCTCTTTCGACCGGCCGTGTCGCGACCGCTGTATGAGCAGCCTGACGATCAGCAATGTTGCGATGGCGCCAAAAGAAGCGAAGATGATAATATGCCATGGATAAAGCGCCAAAACGACTCCTGAGATACGATGGATTGTACTGACCTAATTTAATTACCATAAAAGTTATCGGATTTCAAAATTTTGCTGAAGACACCGCTTTCAAACCGGTTGATCAATCAGCAGCAGATTGCAAGGGCCTCAAATGGTGTCCGGATCGAAAAATCTTTTCAAAGTGGTTATATTATTTCAATTTCTCGCCAAAAAAATCTAGGGCTGGCCCGCTGATGCGGGGATCATCGTAGTCTAAAAATTGTCCGCTGAATTCCCGGGGTCCGTGAAGCGCCAGCCAGGCAAGCGAACGCCCTGGCACTTCGGGTGCTTCAAGTTCGCCGCGCAACCGCTGAACTTCTTTAACAATATCATCAAGGGCGCCTTCCGAGCGCGAAATCAGGGTGACAGCCGCCCCGGTGCTTGCCAGCCATCGGGCGGTAGCCGCCCCCACCCCGCGCGATGCTCCTGAAACGATTACCACCGGTGACTGAGTCATTTTCATTTCGAAAGGTCCAATAGCGCCACAACCACATTCGCATCACTTTTTCCCATGGTATGTTTCATATATTCCAGCATCAATACCGACTGCATGGCTTCCGTTGACATCTGAAACCACGGGCCCCTGTCTTTAAATACTTGAGGGGACCAGGCGCGGGGCGGCCGGTAATCGCGACCATATCGATTTTCCAGGATATTGAGATAGATTTTAATTTTTTCTTTAAGCTCATTTGCAGACATGGCATTTATTTTAGAAAAAGCGTCGCCAAACGCGTTGATGTCCGGCAGAGATGGATATTCCATAATCTGCTTAAAAGATTTCGCAAACCGTTTCATCCCGTTGTAAATATGGTGTTTTTTAACGACGTTAATCTTGGACCAGCCGGCCCGAACCCATTTAAATGCCGCACAGCGCAGCAGTGGTGCATAGGGATCAATTTCATAATATATGTTAATGCCATAAGAATCATACATGTGGGATCGCACCCAGCCCAACCCGGGCTTCGTCAATCCCGGCTTGCCGGAATAAAAATAATCCCAATTATCGTCCGAGCCCAGCACATATCCTTTCTTGCCCACATCCGATTTACCTTTTTGTTTGGATATCGATATGATCACCTTCCGATTGTTGGCTTTAAACAGTATCAAAGTGCGATACAAATGGTAACTGTAATAAGCGCCTGAGAAGGTATCCGGTGTATTTTCGACAAATTCGAGCCCCTTGACAAGGATCGGCGTCTTGCGTTCATCGGTGATCTTCCACAGTACCGGCATTTGGCCACTTAAACCCTCCACCTGCTCCCAGTGCGACAACCGGATAGAAGAAGGTGTCGTTAAATGGAGGGGCACATTTGGATTAAAAGTATATTTAAGCATGTGGTCAAAGCGCTGCCGAATATCAAAGTCGAAGTAGACTGATGAGGATCCGAGTTTGGGGTCCACAAAGTACAGGGCACCCGGGTCTTTGGGTCGTTCCACAAATGCCAGCAGTTTTTTGATTTTTTCGGGTTGAAATGATTGTTGCTTCTCCGGATCCGCTAGATCTAATAGATGCATCAGGCCCGGCGAAAGGCTATCCGGAACCTGAACTTGAGTGAGTGGCTCTGCGCCCGGGGCCGAAGCAGCCTGAGACAAAAAAGCCGTCATGATCAGGACACAGCAGCAAACCATTTTTAGCTGAGATGTGATATTTTTTATTGAGCTTTCTATTGTCATATTGATAAAAACCTCGATGCCTTATGAGAAAAAGGAAAGCGCCATTTTATCCCCCTTTTTTCCCCCCCAATCCCTCCCGCCAGGGGAGGGAAGATAAAACGCTTCCCCCTTTACGGGGAGGTCCGGGTGGGGGTAAAAAAAGATGGGGAGATCAGCGCCCTTCTTTTGGATTATAGGTCCGAAAAAATTTTGTGTCTGCCCGATCAGTTGTTATCTTATTAACCTAATCTCGAATAAAAAATTTTCCACCCTGTTTTAAAAATTTTCAAACGATTTTTTAAAATTTGAACACCCTCATAAGGGAGGTACAAAAATGAAAGTTAAAATTGATTATGATTTATGTATGGGTGATCGCAATTGCAACAAACTTTGTCCGGAAGTCTTCGATTACGATGCAGATCAATTGCAGGCACGAATTAAAGTCGATGAAGTCCCCGAACATCTGCAGGATCTGGTTCGGCAGGCCGCTGCGGAATGCGCGCCCGGCGCGATCATTGTTGAAGAATAGAAGATGAAAACACAGACGATTCGGGTCAAAGGCGCCCGCCAGCATAATCTGAAAAATCTTGATATCGAAATCCCGCTGAATCGCATCACGGTGGTAACCGGGGTCAGCGGTTCCGGCAAATCCTCCCTGGCCTTTGATACGCTCTATGCCGAAGGCCAGCGCCGCTACGTGGAAACGTTTTCACCCTATGCCCGCCAATTTATGGACCGCATGGATCGGCCTCAGGTGGATAAAATCGAAGGCATCCCGCCGGCCATTGCCATCGACCGCAAAGATCCGGTTCGAACCTCGCGGTCGACGGTCGGCACCATGACTGAAATTACGGATTATGTCAAACTTTTATATGCCCGGCTGGGACAACTCCATTGCGCATCGTGCGGCCAGCCGGTGGTACCCGAGACACCGGCCCACGTGTGGAGTTACCTGCGACAAAAACCGGCCGGCAGCCGGTTGATGATCACCTTTCCCTATCGACTGGAAGCCGCCCCGGCTGAAGAAGCTCGCAAAATCCTGATGCAGATGGGTTTCGACCGGCTTTGGCTAAACAGCCAGATCACCCATTTGGATGAATGGCAGCCCGCTAAAAAGGAAGCGGAAATTCCGGTTCTGGTCGACCGCGTTATCTTGCAAACAAAAGAGCGCGAGCGCATCCTGGACTCACTCGAATTGGCCTACCGCTTCGGCGGCGGGCGGCTGGATGTCTGGATCCCGCCGCACGGCCACCATGCCTTCAGCAATCAACTTGAATGTGCCGATTGCAAAATCAAATACAACACGCCATTGCCGAATCTTTTCTCGTTTAACAGCCCGCTGGGCGCCTGCGATACCTGTCGGGGATTCGGCCGCACCATTGGTATCGATCTGGACCTGATTATTCCGGATCCCTCGCGGTCACTGGAAGACGGCGCCATCAAACCCTTCGGGGCGCGAGAAGACGGGCGCATGGAGTTTGATGATCTGATGGATTTTTGCCGGCGCCGCAGGATTCCGATGCAGGTCCCTTTTCAAAGCTTGAAGGCGGCCCACAAAAAGGCAATCATCGAGGGCACTCCGTCTTATTATGGCATCCATGGCTTTTTCCGCTGGCTGGAAACCAGAACCTATAAAATGCCGGTGCGCGTATTTCTTTCGCGCTACCGCAGCTATGACATCTGCCCGGATTGCGACGGCACCCGCTTCAAAGACGAATCCCTGCTTTATCAGCTGGCCGGCCGCACGATCGCCCAGGTTTACCGGAGCAACGTCGATGAGGCCCTTGATTTTTTCAATACGCTGAAGATTCCGGCCCGGGATGAAGCCGGTCTGCTGGTTCTGGAGGAAGTCCGCAACCGCCTGGCCTATTTAAGAGATGTCGGCCTGGGCTACCTGACCCTTGACCGGCAATCGCGCACCCTGTCCGGCGGGGAAGTCCAGCGGGTGGCGCTGGCCTCGTCTCTGGGATCTTCTCTGGTCAATACCCTGTATGTGCTGGATGAACCCAGTATCGGGCTTCACCCGCGCGACAATCACCGGCTCATCCGTATTTTAAAAGGGCTGCGCAATCTGTCCAATACCGTGGTGGTTGTGGAGCATGACCCCGAAATAATCCGTGAAAGCGATTTTCTGCTGGATCTCGGGCCCCGGGCCGGCGAAAACGGCGGCGAGGTCATGTATTTCGGCCCCACCGCAAAGGTCAACGGCTCCCTGACCGGCCAATATTTAAAAGGCCAACGCCGGATTCCCGTTAAAGAAACGCGGCGCCGGCCTCAAAAAGGCCGATGGATTACGATAAAAAATGCGGCCGAAAATAATTTGAAAGACATCGATGTCCGCATTCCCCTGGGATTGTTTGTCTGTCTCACGGGCGTATCCGGATCGGGCAAATCCACCCTGGCCGAAGAGATTCTTTTTAAAGCGGCCAAACGGGCGCTGGGCAATCCCCTGGACCGACCCGGCCGGCACAAAAAAATCTCAGGGATCCATAACATCGATGACGTCGTCCTGGTGGATCAGCGTTCCATCGGTCGAACGCCCAGAGCCAATGCCCTGACCTACACCAAAGCCCTGGATCCCATTCGCAAGTTGCTGGCGGAAACCGATGCTGCCAGAGCCAAAAACTTCGGGCCGGGTTATTTTTCATTCAATGTTGCCGACGGGCGCTGTGAGACCTGCAAAGGAGACGGATTTGAAAAGGTTGAAATGCAGTTTCTTTCCGATGTCTACATCACCTGTCCCGATTGCAAGGGCACGCGCTTTAAAGAAACCGTATTGGAAATCGCCTATCAGGGCAAAAACATCCACGACCTTTTGAACCTGACCGTCAACCAGGCCCTTGAATTTTTCCATGATCATCAAAAAATTATCGCCGCTTTACAGCCGCTGGCGGATGTCGGCCTCGGCTATATTCGGCTGGGCCAGCCCATCAATACGCTGTCCGGCGGTGAAGCCCAGCGCCTGAAACTTTCCCGCCACGTAAAGCTGAACGGCCACGGGGCCTCCGGCAGACTGTTTATCTTTGATGAGCCCACCACCGGCCTGCATTTCGACGACATCGGCAAACTGCTGACCGCCCTGCAGCAACTGGTCGCTGGCGGAAATACGGTTTTGATCATCGAACACAACATGGATGTCATCAAGACCGCAGACTGGGTCATCGATCTGGGACCCGAAGGCGGAGACAAGGGTGGCCGGGTGGTGGCCAGCGGGCCTCCCGAAAAAATCGCTCAAAATAATAAATCCCACACCGGACGGTTTTTAAAAGCCTACCTGGATGGAAGCGGGCGCCTGAAACGAAAAAAATCGGGTCCCGGCGGGGTTGCCGAAACCGTTTCCGGCTTTTCGCCTTTGCAGCCGTCCAGCAACATCACTTTGAAAGGTGCCCGGGAACACAATCTAAAAGACATCAACCTGGCCGTTCCCCAGAACGAACTGGTGGTGCTGACCGGGGTATCCGGATCGGGCAAATCCACCCTGGCCTTTGACATTCTTTTTGCAGAAGGCCAGCGCCGATACCTGGAAAGCCTGGCCCCCTATGTCCGTCAGTATATGAAAATTTTGGAACGGCCGGACGTCGATCTGGTCACGGGTCTGGCGCCGACGGTGGCCATCGAACAGCGCATCAGCCATTCCAGCCGGCGATCCACGGTGGCGACCCTCACCGAAATTTATCATTTCATGAGGCTGTTATACAGCAAACTGGGTACCCAGCACTGTCCCGGATGCGGACGCCGGCTGACCGCCCAAACCCGCGCGGCCATCGTCAAACAGATCCGCAAACGCTATTCGAAAAAAGGGGCCACCGTGCTGGCAACCAAAGTTTTCGGCCGCAAAGGATTTCATAAGGAAGTGCTTGCCCGGGCGCTGAAAAAAGGATTTAAAAAAGCCCGAATCGACGGCAAAATGGTTGCGCTTAAAGAAGGCCTGGCCCTGAGCCGTTACCACGAGCATACCATCGAGCTGGTCATCGGGCGCCTTCCATCAAAAAATCTCGATCAGCTGATCGCTGAGGCCCTCAAAGAGGGCAAGGGCAGCCTCAACCTCATGGATCACCGCGGCACCGAAGAAATTTTCAGCCTTTCCGGTATCTGCCCGACCTGCGGTATCGGTTTGGAGCAGCTGGATCCACGCCTGTTCTCTTTTAACAGCAAACAGGGCGCCTGCACCCATTGCGGCGGATTAGGCCTAATCGGTGATACGGAAGCTGAAGATGAAGAACCCATCGAAACCTCGGTTTGCGATGATTGCGGCGGCAGTCGCCTCAAACCCCAGGCTTTGGCGGTAAAGGTCGGCGGACATTCCATCTGGGACCTGGTAAAGCAGCCGGCGCGCGATATGTTTGCGGTCATCAAAAAATTCAAATTCAGCGCAAAGCAAAAACCGGTGGCCGAACCGGTTGTGGGCGAAATATTGAGCCGCCTGTCTTTGTTGAATCAACTGGGCCTGTCCTACCTTTCTCTGGCACGCAGCGGCGATACCCTCTCCGGTGGAGAGGCCCAGCGGGTTCGCCTCGCCGCCCAGCTGGGTTCAAATCTTACCGGCGTTTGCTATATTCTCGACGAACCCACCATCGGGCTGCATGCCCGCGACAACCGCATTTTGATCGATGCCTTGCAAACCCTGCGGGATCGCGGCAACAGCATCCTGGTTGTCGAGCACGACGAGGAAACCATTCGCGCAGCAGATACCATTATCGACCTGGGACCCGGCGCCGGTCAGGACGGCGGACACGTTGTCGCCAGTGGAACACTGGCCGATCTAAAAAAAGTCAAATCTTCAATTACCGGCGCACTGCTTGACGGCCAGCCCCGAAAAATTGTATCCCAAATCAGATCCTGCGAGAATACAAGGCGCCTGAGGGTTCAGGGCGCAACCACCAACAACCTGAAAAACATCGGCGTGGATTTCCCCCTGGGCCGTCTGATTTGTGTTACCGGTGTTTCGGGCTCGGGGAAATCTTCCCTGTTGAAGGAAACCCTGTATAAAGGATTGCGTAACCGCTTGCTGCAAAAGCGATATCCGGCTGGAGCCTGTGAAGATATTAAAGGCTGGCAGCATCTCCAGCGGGTTTTGGAAGTCGATCACAGCCCTATCGGCCGCACACCGCGATCGGTTCCGGCATCCTATGTCGGTTTTTTGGGCGACATCCGCAAATTGTTTTCCATGACGCCGGCTGCCAGGGCCAGGGGCTATAAACCGGGCCGCTTTTCATTTAATGTGGCCGAAGGCCGCTGCGATGCCTGCAAAGGCCAGGGACGACCCAAGGTCGAAATGAGCTTTTTACCGGATGTGTACGTGCTATGTGACGTTTGCCGGGGCAAACGCTACAACAAAGAAACCCTGGCGGTTCAGTATAAAGGAAAAAATATCGCCGATGTTCTGGAAATGACATTTGCGGAGGCCGTGCGTTTTTTCTCGGCCGTGCCGATTATCCGGCGCGCGGTGCAATTCGTCTGTGATGTCGGGCTGGGATATCTATGTCTGGGGCAACCCAGCCCCACCCTGTCAGGCGGTGAGGCCCAGCGTATAAAACTGGCGAAGCAGCTGGTGAAACGCACAAACGGGCATACCCTGTACGTTTTGGATGAGCCAACCACCGGATTGCACCTGGCCGACATTCAGCGGCTGATCAGCGTTCTGCAGGCCCTGGTGGATGAAGGCAATACCGTGGCAATCATTGAACACAACATGGAAATTATCAAAGAAGCTGATTATATCATCGATCTGGGCCCTGAGGGCGGTGATGACGGCGGCCGTGTGGTGGCGACCGGGTCACCGCAAGCGCTATTAAAGCATAGCGCCAGGTCTCATACCGCGCGATGTTTTGAGAGGTATCTTAAAGGTCACTAAAGAAGGTTTAAGATGACTTGAGATTTATATACCGAGAATTATAATTATAAATCCTACTCGTCCTCGTTATCCGAAAAGAAGAAATACATACGTATTTTCTGGTGCTATCCAAATGCGAACCCGAGTACGAGGACGACGACGAGTACGAGTACGAATCTGGAATGTCGAAGGGAAAGAAAACTTCAGCATTCGAAATTCTTGCCCATAGGTCACGTCTTTAGCGTGATTCGATATTCGATATTCAAAATAGAGAAAGCGGATGGGTGTCAGGTGTCAAAAGATAGGACTGAGGACTGAGTGCTGAGGACTGAGGAATATCGAAATAGAAAGGAGCAATAACCCCTGTGCCAGCTCATGACGCAAAGGGACAACTCATGGTCCCAGGAGGACGATTCATGGCGAAAAACGACAGGTCATGTTAAAGGTGTCGGGCGGCTGTCAGTTTTTTTGCTCAGTCCTCAGTCCTCAGCACTCAGTCCTAATTTATTGACCCTGAACCTTTGAACCCTGAACCAGATGGAGGAAAATAACGACTATGAACGCACTAACCCTGGCCGTTGTCCAGTTCACCCCCGAATTCGGAGAGAAACAAAAAAACCTTTACCGCATGCGGGAACTGGTCGAAGATGTAACCGCCGATATCATTGTGTTTCCGGAGCTGTGCACCACCGGTTATTTTTTTCAGTCCCGCGCAGAGGTCGCCAAAGCCGCTGAAACCGTAGACGGACCCGGCAGCGAATTCTTCCGGGACATGGCCCGCAACAAAAATGCGGTGGTGGTGGCCGGTTTCGCCGAGCGTCATCAAAAGAACCTTTATAACGCCTGTCTGATCGCAGTTCCGGAAGAGAAAAATTCATATATTTATCGCAAAACGCACCTCTTTTATAAGGAAAAGGCTTGCTTTGACCCGGGAGACACCGGCTTTTTTGTCGTTGAGGATAAAAAGCGGGATGTCTGTATCGGACCGATGGTCTGCTACGACTGGCGGTTTCCGGAATCGGCCCGGGTGCTGACCCTGCTGGGTGCCGACCTGATCGTCTGCCCGGCCAATCTGGTCACCGAGGCCTGGCGCCGGGTAATGCCCGCCCGTGCGATCGAAAACAATGTCTATTTAGCAGTGGCCAATCGAGCCGGCCTGGAAAAAAGAAAAGGCGAAGAATTGCGTTTTAAAGGCAATTCCGCCATTTATGATTTTAGCGGCCAGGAAATAAAAAAAGCCGGGGAAGAGAAAGACGAAGTCCTGCTGGCCGAAATTTACCCTTCAAAAACACGCGATAAATCTTTTAACGCCCTCAATGATGTTCTAACCGACAGGCAACCGCAGCACTACGCGCCGCTGACAAGAATTGTAAAATAGTCTCCGCCCTGATATACTATTATGATTAGCCGCAAAACCACATTTGATGCCCGATGGTTGTATTAAGATCCACTTCAAAATACGCGCGTGATACAGGTTGAGCCCGTTGTGCCGGTTGAGCCGGTTGTGTCCGTTAAAATCAGAAAAATGTCTGATTTAATTTTTTAGGGGCGAACGGGCTCAATCCGCCTACGGCGGACCAACCGAAATGGAGAACAAATGGCGAAGAAATTTGAGCTGAACGTATCGGATTTAAGACTGATTTGCGATCCCAAAATCTTCAAGTTCAAAAATACGTCTGAAGTTAAGCCGCTGGATACGGTAATCGGACAGGAACGTGCTGTCCAGGCAATTGACTTTGGTTTAAACATGCAGGACCCCGGCTACAATATTTTTGTCACCGGTCTGGCCAGCACCGGCAAATCGACGATTGTCAGAGATCTGGTGAGCAAACACGCCAAAAAACTACCGACACCCCTTGACCTGTGCCTCGTTAATAATTTCAAAGATGAATTTCGTCCCAGAGCCATAGCGGTATCCCCGGGTAAAGCCATTCAATTCAGAAAAAAAATGAACCGGGCCGTCGAAGGGTTGAAAAAGGAGCTGCCCGCGGTATTTGAAGATGAAACATATTTAAAAAAATTAACTAAAATTAAAAATAAACATTCTGAAAAGCTCAATAATCTGTACGACAGGCTTCAAGCTTATGCCGCCAAAAAAGATCTATACATCGAGCAAACCGAAACCGATTTCCAAACCATTCCGATAGTTAACGGGCAACCGATTACACCGGAAGAGTTCAATTCTCTGCCGGACAATGTCAAAATACAAATCGAAGAAAATCTACGGTCGATTCAGGCGAAAATCGAAGCCACCGCTGTCGAAATGGATAAAAACAACCTGGCCCTGCACGCAAGTATTGAAAAGCTGATGGATGAGTACGCCTTGTCGGTGGTAAAAAAACGACTGGATCCGATCAGAAAGGAATTTAAGGCCGTTGGCGCAATTGTTGAACACCTCAACAGCGCTCAGGAGCATATCGTCGAAAATTTCAATGTGTTTATCCCGGCGAATAAGACCGAACAGCAGCCGGAGAGCCCGGCGTCCCGTAACGCGGAAGCGTCTTTTCAGCAATATAAAGTCAACGTAATAGTCGATAACGAGTCTACAAAAGGCGCGCCGGTTATTTTTGAAGCCAATCCGACGTATTACAACGTCTTCGGCCGTATCGAAAAACGCGCTTTCATGGGAACCGTCAACACGGATTTCACCATGGTGCAGGCCGGCTCCCTTCTGAACGCCAACGGCGGATTTCTGATTATGGAAATCGATTCCGTTCTTATGAATCCCTATGTCTGGGACGCCCTCAAAAGAACGTTGCGAACCAGATGCCTGCAAATCGAAGATATCCCGGAAGAAACCGGGTTTGGGACCACATCCCTCAAACCGGAACCTATTCCGCTGGACGTCAAGGTGATCTTGCTGGGCAGCTATGAAATCTTTGAGATCATTCAAAACGAAGATCCCAGATTTAACAAAATATTTAAGGTTCGAGCGGATTTTGATTCGGAAGTGGATCGAACCCCGCGCACCATTCAGCAGTATGCCCGCTTTATTGCCCGGGTTTGCCAGGAGGAAAACTTGCTGCCCTTCACACCCAAAGGCATCGCCGCGATCGTGGAGTACGGCGAAAAATATGTTTCGAACAAACACAAGCTTTCCATTCGATTTGGCCCCATCCTGGGAATCCTCAAAGAGGCGGATTACTGGGCCCGCAAGAGCAACGCCCGCCAGGTGACGGATAAATACGTTGTCAAAGCCTTTAACGATCATCGCTTCCGCCACAATCTATACGAACAAAAAATACATGAATCCTATCTGGATAATAGCATCATGATCGATGTGAGCGGCGGGGTGATCGGGCAGGTAAATGCCCTGGCGGTTTACCAGATCGGAGAACTCTCCTTTGGCCGGCCGGCGCGAATCACGGCCGAAACCTATATGGGAAAACAGGGCGTCGTAAACATCGAGCGCGAGGTGGAACTCAGCGGCAGTACGCACGATAAAGGGGTTTTGATTTTATCTGGGTATCTGGGAAGAACCTTTGCCCAGCATTATCCGCTCAGTCTGTCGATCAGCATCACCTTCGAACAAAGTTATTTCGGCATCGATGGCGACAGCGCATCATCGACCGAACTGTATGCCATTCTCTCCAGTCTGGCGGATCTGCCCATCAAGCAGGGAATTGCCGTTACCGGATCGGTGAACCAGAAAGGAAAAATACAGGCCATCGGAGATGTCAACCATAAGGTGGAGGGATTTTTTGAGGTTTGCAAAGAAAAAGGCATGAACGGTGAACAGGGCGTCATGATTCCGGCTGCCAACACTCAAAATTTGATGCTCAAAAGAGAAGTAATCGACGCCGTCAAACAAAAAAAATTCCGCATCTATCGGGTCTCCTCGGTTGAAGAAGGCATCGAGATTCTGACCGGCGTGCCGGCCGGCAAACCCAACAAGAAGGGAATTTATCCGGAAGGAACCGTGTACGGCGCAGTCCAGAAAAAATTAAAATACTACCTGGAGCGCTTCCAGGAAATAAAAAAGGAATTTGAAGATCCGAAAGAATAAGACCGTTCTTAATTTACGTACACGTCCTTCCGATCAGAAACCAACCCTTAAAACCTCCAAATTGCATAATGCGTCAGCACATCTAACAAATTTTTAATCCCTCTAAATTATGCATGTAGGCACGCAACCTACAATTTCAATCCTTGCAATAAACTGAAGATTTGCGTATGC
>Ga0209536_100012679_pt1 | contig 12226 bp, 9 predicted proteins | sample DeeMarSeWOR28_12_FD_187461 | JGI IMG/M metagenome (GOLD analysis project Ga0209536, IMG submission 187461) | Marine sediment microbial communities from White Oak River estuary, North Carolina - WOR-2-8_12 (SPAdes) (version 2) | ecosystem: Environmental > Aquatic > Marine > Intertidal zone >...
CGATCAACACCACGGACGCTTCCCCAGCGATATCGCATCGCTCGAGGCGCTGCCCGGAATCGGACGCTCCACCGCCGGCGCTATACTCAGCTTCGCTTTCGGGCAAAGCTGGCCAATCCTCGACGGCAACGTCAAGCGTGTACTGGCGCGTTGCTTCCGCGTGCCGGGCTGGTATGGACAGAGCGCGACGCTGAAACAGCTGTGGTACCTGTCGGAGTCGATAACGCCGGACGCCGACACGGCCGAGTTCAACCAGGCGATGATGGATATCGGCTCGATGCTGTGCGTCAGGACGCAGCCGAAATGCGCGGCCTGTCCGCTGCAGGGGATGTGCGCAAGCTATCGCCATCACAGCCAGGCCGAGTATCCGCAGAAGAAGCCGAAGCGCAGCAAACCGCACAAGCATACGGTCATGTTGCTGCATCGCTGCGGCGAGGCAATCCTGCTGTGGCGACGCCCGCCGAGCGGCATCTGGGGTGGGCTGTGGTCGCTGCCCGAGGTGGATGAAGAGACCGCCATCGAGCTGTGGCAGCGGAGTTTCCTGTCGCTGGCGCGGGCGCCCGCATCGCTGCAGCAAAATGTCATTCGCCACCAGTTCTCGCACTACAGCCTCGACATATCCCTCGCCGTCATCGAGCTCGACGGGTTGCCGTCGACAATATCCGACAGCGACAACTATCGCTGGATCGCGACCCGTGACCTTGCCCGGCACGGCCTCCCCACGCCCGTGCGCAAGATCCTCTCCATGCTGCAGGACGCCTAGCCGCCCCGGGCGCAGGCAAGGTAACGTGGAACTGTGGTTACGGGGTTGTTTTTGCGGGTTGGAGCAGGCCGGCTTCGCGTTCGAACTTTTTCACCAGTATGCCCTCGTCGCCGCAGCAGGACGCGGCGCAGGCCTTGACCGAGTTGAGCGCGTCCGCGTCGAGTCCTACCCAGGCCGAAACCGGCGCATTCTCGGTCGCGCAGTCGCAGGAGATGTCGGTGTGGCCATACACGTGGCGCAGCCCGAGATCGCGCCCGGCCTGCGCGGCCTGGTCGATGATCGCGTTGTCGGTAGCCGGCAGGTGCGACAGCTTGTAGGCCGGGAAGAACTTGGTCACGTGCCACGGGCTGTCCGCGCCGAGATTGTCGCGTATCCACGTGGCGATGCCGGCCAGCTCTTCGAGACTGTCGTTCTTCGTCGGAATCACGTTGGTTCGGGTTTCCACGTGAATACCGAGTTGCGCCGCCTTGCGAATCGAGCCGAGCACCTGCTCGACCGTGCCCACCGGGCAGATCTCGTGGTAGAACTCAGCCGACAGGCTCTTGATGTCGGAGCACAGCACGTCGATGTGCGGCGCCATCAGTTCCAGCGCCTCGTCGGTAACGAAGCTGTTGGAAACGTATACCGTAAACAGCCCGGCGTCGTGGGCGAGCTTCGATACGTCGAGTACGTACTCGAGCCACACCGCCGGTTCGGAATAGGTGAATGCGATGCCGTCGACGCCGTGCTTGAGTGCGGTCTCGACCATTTGCGCCGGGGTGATGAAGGCCTCGGTCGACTGCCCGCGCGCGAGCTTGTCGAGGGCTTCGACGCCCCATGAGATCTCCAGGTTGTGGCAGCCCTTGCAGCGGAAGTTACAGCCGTAGCTGCCGATAGACATGACCCGGCTGTCCGGGCGGTAGTGATATACCGGCTTGTTGCGGATGGATTCGACCTCGATCGCCGAGACGATGCCGTAGGACAGGTTGTAGAGCGTGCCGTTGCGATTCACGTGCGCCTGGCAATAACCGCGCTGGCCGTGGCGCAGGCGGCAGCGCCACAGGCAAAGGTTGCAGACCACGTCGCCGTTGGCGAGCGGCTGCTGTAATTGGGTTTCGACGAGTTGATAGCTTTCGGGCATGAGACTCAGGATATTCGCTGTACAGTGAACCAGTGTAGCTGCCTGAGCGCGCAATACAACAGGCCGGTTGCAGGGTTATTGTCTGGTTTATAGCAGCGCACCGCTCGCCGATAGTCCGTTGTCGGCCCGGTCGGTGGCGGGTCAGGCAGTATCAGGCGGGAGGAATATTCTGGTTGTGGCGAAAACAGGTTGTCCTTGTCGTAACGCTGCTTGACGCCGCCCAGCCTGGCGTAGTTGTCGCTAAAGGTATCCTCTAGCATGCGCGCGCCTTCCTCGTCGAGGCCGGGAAAGTTCAGGTACATGCGCCCTTGATGCGAATGCGCCATCGCGGGCGCCAAACCCGGTACGACTCGTCGGAACATTTAGCGGAGAAAGGGCAGGCCGGCAATGGTTGCGTCGCGCAGCGTGTCGCCGATTGCAACCGTGAGATTCGCGGCGTCGTCGGGGATCGAGTTGCTGACCATGCCGATGGCTATGTTTTGTCGCAGCCGCGGCGAGTAGGCCATTTCGCTGATCGATCCGACGCGAACGTCATGTTGCATCAAAGCAACCGGGTGCTGGCTGCCGGGCACCGGGTCACCGGCGATGACGAACCCGCTGAGACGGCGTTCGATCCCTTGCGCGCGCACCCTCAGCAAGGCTTGCTTGCCGATGAAATCCGCGTCGCGCTCCAGGTCCACGAGCTTGCCGAGACCCAGTTCGAACGGGTTGGCCGGCTGCGTCTGCGCGCGCGCATCGGCGCCGTAGGACAGCAGGCCGCTCTCCAGCCGCTCGATGTCGTTGGGCGCACCGGGGCCGATGTCGAAGGCCGCGCCGGCCGCCCTGACGATATCCCACAGCTCCTGGCCGCGCGCGCCGTCGCGCAGGTAGAGTTCGAAACCGCCCTGCTTCGACCATCCGGAGCGCGCCAGCAGCAGCGGGATGCCCTGCAGGCTGCTGTCGCGAAACCAGAAGTATTTAAGCTCGTGTATCCAGTCGCCAAACAGTTCCGCGATCAGTGTTTCGGCCTTGGGCCCCTGCACCGCAAGCGGCGACACATCGGGTTCCGACACGCGCACGTCGAGGCCGCGTTCGGCGGCGATGGCGCCCGCCCACAGCTCGATGTCGCTGTCGGCGATCGACAGCCAGAACTGCTCGTCCGAGAGCTTCAGCAGCACCGGGTCGTTGATCAGGATGCCGTCGTGATTGCAGATCGGCACGTAGCGGCCCTGGCCAATAGCGGTGCCGGAGACATCGCGCGCGCAGAGATACTCCACCAGCTTTGCCGCATCGGGCCCCAGCAACTCGACCTGGCGCTGGGCGGCGACATCCCACATCACGACGCCGCTGGTCAGGCGCTCGTACTCCGCCTGTGGATCGCCGAAATGGGCGGGGATATACATGTGGTTGTAGACCGAAAACGACCGTACCCCGTCCGCGACGGTGGCGTCGAAGTAGGGTGACTTGCGGATGTTGCAGCCGATGCCGAGCGTAAATGACATTTCAATTCCCGTGGAGAGAGCAAGAGCCGGAATCCGTCGCATACGGGGTCGGCAGCAGCGAATATAAGGGACGCTGCTGTAGATGTCGACGGCTGATGTATCGACAGGCGAGCCGTGAATTGGTTTGCGGCTAAATTCGCCCTGTCGTTCCTGCTTGTGCAGGAATGATGGTAGTGGTAAGTGGCGCGGAGGGTTGGTCCTGACCCTGCGGGCTCTCGTCCGATTGTTGTTGCAGGATTTTTTCCACGGTTGCGTTCCAGTCTTTCCAGTCGAACTCCAGTGATTCCCAGAGTTCCCGTTCCTGCAGAAAGAACCTGTCGCTGCTCTCCTCGGGGGAAGTCGTCATATCACTCATTGCGCTCACCTGTATATCCGAAGCCGCGCCCTGCACCGGCGCATCAGAGATGACTATAGGCAAAAAATCGCGATTTTGCAGCGCTGCGCGGTGATCGCGATTGGAACACGGGCCGGTCAACCTGCTGCCCGAACTGCTTGTTTTCGCTATCGATGTAGCGTTCAATGAGCGGCGGTTCTTCTGCCCTGGGCTGTGCAATGAAACTGATTTCCGTCTCCGCCTCGCCATTCGTGCGCAAGGTTAGGGTCCTGATTTACGAACTGGAGTTGCAGGATCGCATCGTCGTGCACGACGTGGGAACGGTATCGCCGGTCTCGAACAGCGCCGAGCTGAACGCGATAAATCCGCTCGGACTGGTTCCCGCGCTGCAACTCGACGACGGTTCGAGCCTTTACGATTCCGCGGTTATCTGTGAGTATCTGAACCACCTTGCCGATGGCCCCTTCTTCCCGGCGGATCCGGAACGCCGATTTCGCACGCTGCGCCTGCAGGCCCTGGCGGACGGGATCCTCGAGCTTTCGGTTGCGCTGCGCTATGAACGGGTGATGCGCCCGCAAGTGCTGCACTGGCAGGACTGGATCGATCATCAACAGGAAAAAATCACGCGTGGTCTCGACGCGCTGGAGGCGCAATGTGCCGGCTTCGAGGCTGCGCCGCTGATCGGTGAAATCAGCGTCGCCTGTGCGCTCGGTTATCGCGATTTCCGCTACCCCGAAAGCGCCTGGCGCGCGGGCCGTCCGGGCCTCGGCGACTGGTATGAAACGGTGATGCAGCGCACCAGCCTGCGGCGCACGCTACCGCGCTAACGCCGCTATCGAAGTCGCGGATTATTACCGCGACGCCAGCTTCGCATCCCAGCGGCCGGGGTTGCGGTGATTCAGCGAATCGTCGATGTGAACCGGGTCTTCCGGGTTGAAGTCACCGCCCCAGCGCAGCACCTCGTCTTCGCGGATCAGGCCGATCAGGCGCTTGATTTCGTCCGGTAAACTGGCGAAGCGCGATTTCTTCAGCTTGCTCGAATTGAAGAAACCGCTGGCCGACTGCAGGTTCATGTCGATGGCGTGGCCCACCAGGTGGTTGGAACGCGACGCCGGCGGCACGATGGCGCCGGAGACGGTGCGGCCGGGCTCGCGCGCCGACGAGGTCACGTAGATTTTCACCCCGCAATCGAGCGCGTACTGGTTGAGGCGGTCCAGGTGGGGTATGAAGTCGGCGTCGACGCGTGCTTCCTTGCCGATGAACTGGGTGTTGGTGTAGGTCTTGATGTCGCACTCGTCGTGCTCGTCAACGGCGAGCGACAGTACATCCGCGGCCACTGTGCTTACCGGGGTGTCGCTGGCACTCTGGTCGACGAGATCGGTATCTTCCTTTTCGATAAAGTCGGACAGCACGTAACCGACGCTACCGTCGGATGCCTTTACCTTGAGCCAGGTTTCCTCCTCGAGGACCTCGACTTTCGAGCCCCGGCGCAGGGTGCTCAAGACGTTTCCGGTTTTGGGTGACTGGCGCAGGTTCAGGCCCCCGCGCGCGATGACTAATCCTCTGCTCATGATATTCAGGCTCCGCTAAGTACGCCAGGTGGCGTCGGTAATTCCGGATTTTCACCCTGGTTGCGCCTGCCCCGCGGCGGCGCCCAGGCTACCTAAAAGCCTAATCCGCCTGACAGGCTTAGTCCAGTACCCGCGAATCAGTCTGCCGCGGCGTTCTATTCCAGCTGTTGCCCTGACGAGCCAGTCAATTTGAACCGGGCGCCGTGCTGAGTTCGCTGGCGGCCTCGAGATGACCGATTAGCTTGAGGAGATCCGCGAATAGCCGGTCGGTCGATTCGAACCCGCCCAGCATTTGCCTGAGCGTGTCCATGACCGATCCGTTTGCTTCGGCCTGCTCGGCATCGTTCAACTGGTCGAGCAGCGCCTCGAGCTTTTGCGTGTCGATTGCGGAATCCTCGCCGCCCTGCAAGCTTGCCAGTACGTCGGCCAGCGTTGCCGCTTGTGCTGGCGGCTTTGCCGCGGGTTGCGGAACGCGTTGCGATTCCGTTGGGGACTGTCGTTTGCTGGCGAACGAGGCATTGGTATAGGTCAGCGAAGGTTTCTCTCCGAGCTTCTTTTTGTGCGCCGCAAGTTTATCGAGTGCCGTGCGTGCATTTTCATCGCCAAGATCGAGCGCCTGCCGGTAATACGATTCTGCCAGGTCGAGGTCCTCGTCGCTCCGCGCTTGCAGCCAGCGGTTGTTATGAATTGCGCCGAGCGCGTAGGCCGCCCTCGCCGAGCCATGCTCTGCCGCCAGGCGGTACCACTTGACCGGGTTGCCCTCCACCTCGTATTGGCCTGACTGGGTGAGCGTGTAGAGCAGATTGCCGAGCAGGTACTGGGCGTCGATGTTGCCGGAAACCGCGAGCGGCTCGATCATGCCGATCGCCTCGCGCGGGTAGCCCGCGTAGTATTTTTTCAGCGCCAGGTCGAGTTCCGTAGAACCCGCCGACAGGTTGACGGCGCACAGGCACAGCACTGCGCCGAGCCACGGGTTCAACTTTCCGGATTTGCCGCGCATCTTGATCACACTTCGAAACCTGTCTGGCGCGCTGCGGTCATTGCCGATATTCCGGGTAGGCCGGACGCTTGCGGCCCGGCCCGGTTGTTGGCTGGTAAAGCATTTCCAGGTTATTACTCGCGCTCGTGGCGCCGAATTCAATCCCTTGGCGAAACATGCGCTCGGCCTCCTGCAGGTTTCGCGGCGTGCCGATGCCGCCCTGGTACATGAGACCGAGGCTGTTGTAAGCCTCGGCCAGGAAGCGCGTGGTGATTTCCAGGCCGTGCGGCTGAAAGGCGAGCGGTGCTCGCGTCGCGCGGCGGAAGTAATCGAATGCGATCTTGTCGTTTTGCGGCAAACCTTCACCGCTGTAGTACATGTAGCCGAGCTTGTAGGCGGCAAGTAGCGAGCCATTGTCTGCGGCAGTGCTGTAAGCCATTTCGGCCTTGATGTAATCGGGCGTCGAAGCATTGAAATGTCTCTCGGCGATATCGAAAAATTGCTGAGCCTGTTCGATCTGCTGCCTGATTTTTTCAGCTTTCGCTGTATTTCTTTCATGCTCCGCCGACGCCCTGGAATAGCCGACCGGGGCAGAAATGTCCCACAACTGCGGTGCGAAATGAATCGCCGAGGACACGAAAATCAGCAGGAACAGGAACGCGGCCGAGGCGGACGTGCCCGCGCGATTCTTCACCCACACCAGCTGGTCGAGGTGATCGGTGAACAATTGCCTGGCGCGGCGTAGCATGCGCTGCGATTTCAGGTAGTAGAGGAAATTGGCGAACAGCACGATCGGCACGAAGGGTGCGAAGCAAACGGCCGCGACCGCAATCACCGCGTAGCTGTTGTCGTTGAGCGCCTGCGGCATCGCGGAATCGTACCAGGCGAGGCTACCCAGGTAGAACAATGTGAAGGCCAGGCTCGCGAGCCAGAGTTTGCGATACAGCATCCAAACCAGCATCAGCGGCAGCACCAGGAACGGCACCTGCAACAGGTCCCTGTCGGCGAGCAGTTTGTAGTCCGAAGGGCCGGGGAAAAAGTGCACGGCGACCAGCATCGCGGCGAACAGTACGATGGCAAAGCTCAGGATTTTCATCAGCCTGCGGTTCACGCTGATCCAGCTCAACGGGTTGTGGCTCGCCGATTGCCTGAATTCGCGAAACACCATCAGGTAATAGTCGATCGCGCCACGCGCACTCCACAGGAAACTGCGTTGCCCGAGGAAGGCCCGCCACAGTTCGGCATCCAGCCGCTCATCCTTGAAGCTCGACTGATCGGGCCGGGCACCGCGTTTTTGGCCCGGGCCCGAACCGGCGGCGTAGTGGGCGTGGATGTTGTACGCCTTTTCGGCGATGGTTTGCGCCAGCCTGTCGGGGCAGCCGTTGCGGACGATGCTGAGGCGGATTTCGTTTTCGCTTATGCCGTTCTGGGCAAGCTTTATCGCGTAGTCGAGCATCGCCTCCCAGAAGATCGATTCGGCGGAATCATCCTTGCCATGATGGTTTTCGGAGTCTCCAGCAGCGGAACCCACGTCGTCATCCTGCCGCCGCGAAGACGGCCGGGGTCCGGATTCGACGCGATCGTCCCGGGTCGCGCGTTCGAACAGCAGCCTGTAGGCCAGCGCGGCCTGGTGAAAGCGTTCCCTGGATTCAGCTGAGTTATTGTTGCGGTCCGGATGCCATTTCATCGCCTCGCGACGGTACGCCAGCTTGATCTCTTCCTGGGTGGCGTTGTAGTCGACGCCGAGAACCTGGTGCGGATCCATGGCTCGCTAGACCGGGTGGGCGGGCGAGAGTGATTTTCGAGTCATAGACGCGAAGTATAAATGACAACCGCCGGTTTGACCCGCGGGGTTTAGGGGCGCCGCGGAGGTGTCGTATATCCGTGGCATAGTGCTAAACAGGCCCTGTCGATATATATCCTGATCGCGGATTATGGGATTAAGCCTTACAATCAACAACTGCAACGATATTCGCCTGTCGCCCCGTATTCTGCAGATATGGCGATATTATTTGTAAGGCCTTGCCCCCTTGCCCTTGTTTTTATCACCGTTACTGGCAGATTGTTGGTTTTCAACCCCTGCTAAATTGGAGATTTAGTCATCGAGTTTAACATTCGTCGATTGGGAAATTCCCTGTCACAAAATGAACGAGAACAAATGGTTCGGATTGTTGCTCATTATTTCCCCAGGCATTTTGACGTGGAATCGATGCTCGCCGAGCACCTTGCGGAAGATTCATGTGTACTTGTCGCGGAGCAAGACGAGAAAATTATCGGATGTTCGGTGAACAGTTGTAGCTATAGGAAAACGCCGTTCCACAATAAAGATTTACCGATATTCTATCAGCGCCTCCTGTATGTAGATCCCGGTGCGCAACACAAGGCGGTTGGGCTCAAATTACAAACCGCAGGATTGCGTTACCAATTGGGGTTGCTCTGGCTGTTTCGACGCTTCGTCGTGGTCTGTCTCACCAGTAATCCGCAGGTTCTTCGCGCTGTCAGCCAATACAATGAATATTATCCTCGTCAGGACGGCGCGCTTCCGCAAGCGGTTTACGCATTTTGCCAGCAGCTCGGGCCGATGATGGGATTCAGTCGTATCGATAGGCGTCTGTCGGTTTATGGCACCAACGAATCGAAACTCGAGGGCGAAGACTATACCTCTGAGTGGATCAGCTTCATCCAGTCTGGCCATGCGGAATTCGATCAGATGGTGTTAAACACTGCTTTTGCCGCGAGAAACGGGAAGATAGCTCACACCGGAGCGCTGTTGATGGCCATTGGTTATGCCCGGCCTATGCATTTTATACGGCGGTATATCGAAGTGTCGCTCAGGTATCATCATTGACGCTTGCGAGGATGTGCTGCTGTCTCCCCCCGCATAGCCTGACCCTGGCTGCGGCACGCCCGCAGAGACCGGAGAGCCGTCCACGAGTTACCGTTTGAGAACGAAACAAGCGCCCGGCGCGGCTTCGAGGCCGAAAGCTAAATCACTGATCCAGGACAGGAAGTGTTTAAATATTCGAGGATATTCTCCGATCGAGGAGATTGTTACATGAAACACGAAGACCCCGAATTTATCATCGATCGAATTATCGAAATAGTCGGTCGAAATCTGGTGGTTGGAACGCCGTTGGCCATCGGTAAACCCAATCACCTGTTAAATACGCTGTATAACCGGGTAAAGAATAATCCCGATCTGAATCTGAAAATCTTTACCGCGTTGACCCTCGATAAGCCGAAAGGGAGAAGCCTGCTCGAAAAACGCTTCCTGGAGCCGATCGCCGAGCGGGTTTTCGGCGACTACCCGGATCTCGATTACGAACAGGACAGGCAGGCGGGCACGCTGCCACCGAATGTCGATATTATCGAATTCTATTTTCCGGCGGGCAGGTTGCTGCACAACGACTATGCACAGCAAAATTACATTTGCAGCAATTATACGCATGTCGCGCGCGACATGATGGATGCCGGCGTCAATGTCCTGCTGCAGATGGTTTCGGAAGGTACCTTCGAGGGCCGCGAGTGTTACAGCCTGAGCTCGAATCCAGACGTCGCGCTCGATCTGATTCGCATGATGCAAAAGCGATATTCGGACGACGGCACCCCATTCGCGTTCGCGGCCCAGCTCAATAAAAACCTGCCGTTCATGTTTGGCGACGCCCTGGTAAATCGCAATACCTTCGACTTCGTTCTGGACAACGCGGATCTCGAGTATAAGATTTTCGGCCCACCGAAGCTGGCCGTTAGCGACCGGGATTTCCTGATCGGGCTCTACATCAGCACGCTGATAAGAGACGGAGGCGAGCTGCAGGTCGGCATCGGCGCCATCGGGGACGCGCTGGTCTACACGCTGTTGCTGCGACACCAGCGCAACGATGAATACCTCGCCTTGTTAAGAGACTTCGAGATCATGGAAAAATTCGGCTCGGTAATCGACAGGATCGGCGGAACCGCACCGTTCGAAGAAGGGCTGTTTGCCGCATCGGAGATGGTGGTCGACGGATTCATGGAGCTGTTCAAGGCTGGCATTATCAAGCGTAAAGTCTATGACGACCTGGTCATCCAGAGGCTCATCAACGAGGGCAGTATCGATGAAACGGTAACGCCGAGCACGCTCGACCTGATCCTGATGCGGAGAGGGATTCACGAGGTAATTACCGAAACGGATTTCGAATACCTGCAGAAATTTGGGATTTTCAGGCGTAACCTGGACTACTCCGATGGTGAAATTACCACACCGGAAGGTAATACGCTTTCGAATGACCTGACCGATCTCGATAACCGGGAACGTATCTACGAGCATTGTCTCGGCGATAAGTTGACGAATGCCAACGTCATACAGGGCGCTTTTTTTCTTGGTAGTCAGGAATTTTACGACTGGCTCAGAAATTTGAGCGACGAAGACCGCAGGCTGATCAACATGAAAAGCGTGCAAAGCATCAATCAGCTCTACGGGCACGAGGAAATAGACCGGCTGCACAGGAGAGATGCTCGCTTCGTCAACACCTGCCTGATGATGACGCTAAGCGGTTCGGCCGTCAGCGACGGACTCGAGAACAATCGCCTGATTAGCGGAGTCGGCGGTCAGTATAATTTCGTCGCCATGGCGCAGGAGCTTCCCGATGGGCATTCCATTCTCAATCTGCGCAGCACCCGAATAACCGGCAAGGGAGAGACTTCCAGCATTGTCTGGAATTATGGCCACATGACCATACCCAGGCATCTGCGCGACATTGTCGTTACCGAATTCGGCATCGCCGACCTGCGCGGCAAAACGGACCAGGAAATCGTTCAACGGTTGCTCGATATTACCGACTCCCGCTTCCAGCAGGCTCTCCTGGAGAGCGCTAAAAGTAACGGCAAAATAAGCAGCGACTACACGATAAGCTCGACATTCAGACAAAACCGTGTCGAGAAGATTTCGGGAAAACTCGGGAAGTACAAAGAACTGGGCTTATTTGAAGTTTTCCCCTTTGGAACGGATCTTACCGAGGAAGAAATTTTCATCGGCAAGGCGCTAAAAATTCTGAGAAAGAAAAAACAGAATAAACCGTTGATGATCGCAACCGTACTGAAGGCATTTTTGACAGGCGTTGATCCAAACCGGTACCGAATATATCTGGAAAGAATGGGGCTCGAAAAAGCCGACTGTTTCGAAGAGAAACTGTACCAGAAGCTCCTTACTTACGAATTTTCAAATTTTGACAAGACTCGTTGAGACAAGGTGCTAAAGCAGTCTCGATTCGGAGGGAATAGCCCGGTGGTGCCCGCGAGGCCGAGGTGAGGCCCGGGCTTTTTCAAATACCCCCGTGAACCAGATGAAAAATCCGAGGGTTTTCCGGCGCAAAAGCTGAAATTTGAGTAAAGCTCCTGATCAGACTTGACTCGACGCCCACACAACTATTTAATACGCGCTTCCGCACTCCAAGCCCAGGTAGCTCAGTCGGTAGAGCAGGGGGCTGAAAATACAGGGAACTCTCGCGGAAAATGCAAGACTCTTAACGCTTTTCTCTGTCCCCACTAAACTCCGCCCGAACTATGCCCGAACTAGGCTCGGATTGATTCTCTCGAAATTATTATTCGATCTCGATGGAGAAGACCGAAGACCTTCAATTCCGTCAACAAGTTAATGATTTTTTGGTCGTTGTTCTCAGATTGAATCGCCCGAACCGAGCCCGAACCGACGCCCGACCCGCGCGTGAATTGTGTGATCAGGATTGCTGTATTACCTGGGGTGGGGGTGGTGCCGCTTTTTTAAAAAGCGGACGCTGGGGAAACTGAGGTGGGCGGCAGAAAGGTGCCCGAAGCAGACGTTACGTGACTTATGTAATATGTGAGGGCTGACCCCGATATCTAATCAGAATAGATGGGCTGAGGGAGGCCCCGTGCCCTCAGGAATCAGGCTCATGGGTGTGAGCCAAGTTCCTTTCCTGTCCAGGTGATTCAGTATCTGGTCAACGACCGGTTGATCTTCA
>Ga0209536_100012680_pt1 | contig 12226 bp, 9 predicted proteins | sample DeeMarSeWOR28_12_FD_187461 | JGI IMG/M metagenome (GOLD analysis project Ga0209536, IMG submission 187461) | Marine sediment microbial communities from White Oak River estuary, North Carolina - WOR-2-8_12 (SPAdes) (version 2) | ecosystem: Environmental > Aquatic > Marine > Intertidal zone >...
TGATCCCAATGCGATAACCTGTAACAGTCATATTGTCTCCGGGGTCGGCAGACGAGGACGTCTGCCGACATAAGTGTTGGCGCACCGGGAGGTACGCCAACCACAGTGAATGAACCCGACCTAGGGCTTGATGGGGGTGCAGATATCGGCGATGACTTTCTCGAAATCCAGCAGCATGGTGATCCGGTCTTCCATCTTTACCAGGCTCGTCACCAAACCATCCTCCATCATGGATCCCGGGGGTTCGACCTTCTGCCAGGAAATCCTGTGGATACGGGAGACGGAATGCACCATGATTCCGACCTGGATGTTGTTAAACTCCATCACGATGACCTTGGATGCCTTCAATCCGCCTGTGTTCTTTCCGAGCAGGGAGGGCATGTCCACAATGGTGATCACACGGTCGCGAAGCGTGGCGATGCCCGCGATGGAAGGGGGGGTGTCGGGCAGGGCGGTAAGTTTCGGAATGTTGATGATTTCCCGTACCTTGCCGACGTTGACGGCGTAATAACAGGGTTTGACCCTGTCCCCGACCATGACCTCGTCGATCCGGAACTCGATTATTTCAAGTTCATTGGTGCCGCTTTCAAGCAGAATCTCTGTTTTCATATCTGGCCTCCGACGATGCCCGCATTCCGTGGTTCCCTATCGGTGAAGGGTATGCAAACTTTAAGTGCTGCTGACGATGCGCAGGCAAATATTCTGGTTGACAACGACGAGGATGGCAAATAAGATTGTGTTAAATATCAGCAGGTTAGCGTTATGGCTTTCTGTGTTGGACGCGGCCTGCTAAACGCGGGGCTGACGCGAACACCCTCAGGAGGCTCTCATAAAAACAAAGATTGCTGTCATTGCCGCACTGTTATCCATAATCAGTCTTTTTCACTATTTTTCCCCTCCTGAATGGCATCTTCTGCATACCGTTATGGGGCATGCCTATCTCATTCCTATCGTTATTGCGTCGTACTGGTTTGCCCTGAAGGGCGGTCTTTTGAGTTCCGTCGCGGCCGGGCTTCTGTATTCTCCGCATATTCCCTTTCAGTTTGCAGCCATGGAGATGGATAAGTTCATAGAGTTGTTCGTATACACGGTTATCGGGGTGATCACAGGAATCCTTTCCGGAAAGCTACACAAGCGAACGGAAGAGATATATGAGGCTGAAGAAAGACTTCATGCTGCCGACCGTCTGTCCTCTGTCGGAGAACTGGCCGCAAGCGTGGCTCACGAGATAAGGAATCCCCTGGGTTCAATCAAGGGAGCCGTGGAGATCCTCGAGGACGACTTTCCGGATGATCATCCCAAATACGAATTCTTTTCGATCATCCGGAACGAGGTAACCCGGTTGAATGCCATTGTTGAGGAGTTTCTCGGGCTCTCGCGGTCGAGGAAACCGGCGCGGAATCCCGTGGTCCTCAATGAGGTGGTCAGGGCGGTGGCCATGCTCGTCTCTTTCAAGGCCAGGAAGCGCAAGGTGGAGATTGAGGTCAGTGTCCCCGGAAACCTTCAGATTCTGGGTGATGCGGACCTGCTCAAGCAGGCTTTCCTGAACATCCTTCTTAACAGTGTGGAATCCATCCCGAATGGCGGGGAAATCAGCGTAACAGCCCGTGACTACCAGGAATATATTGTTCTTGAAATCGAGGATACCGGTGCAGGTGTGCCTGAGGAATATATGAAGAAGATGTTTGACCCCTTCTTCTCCACAAAGGGAAGCGGGACAGGTCTTGGGCTTTCCATTGCCAGGCGGATCGTGGAAACGCATGGTGGTACCATTACAGCAAGAAGCCAGGTCGGTGAAGGGACTCTAATGACCATGAAGTTTCCAAAAGGGAGCGGGACCCATGGGTGACCCCACCATTCTTCTGATAGACGACGACGATAACCTGAGGCGGGTCGTCCGCTATAACCTTGAAGCAAACGGATACGACGTGACGGACAGGTCGGATGGGGAGACCGGGATCGCAACTTTTGTATCGGGTCGGTTCGATGTGGTCATCACGGATATTAATATGCCGGGACTGTCCGGCATTGACGTCCTGGAAAGGGTTAAAGAGGTCCGGCCGGAGTGTGAAGTTATTCTGATAACGGCGTACGCGACCGTGGAGTCGGCAGTCGATGCGATGAAGAAGGGGGCTTTTGATTATCTGACGAAGCCCTTTGATCGCTCGGAACTACTCATTGTGGTGGAGCGGGCTCTCAAGCTCAGAAAACTGGAGAAGGAAAACCGGGAACTCCGGGAACGACTTTCCGAACGACGAAAGTTTTCAAATATCATGGGCACCAGCCCTCGAATGCGCGAGGTGCTTGCCATGGCTGAAAAAGTAGCGGCCAGCGATGCAAGCGTGCTAATCCTAGGTGACTCAGGGACAGGCAAGGAGATGCTGGCCCAGGGCCTTCATTACAACTCGGAAAGGCGGGACGGTCCCCTGGTGGTTCTGAACTGTGCGGCCATACCGGAAAACCTGATTGAGAGTGAGTTGTTTGGGCACAAGAAGGGGTCCTTTACCGGTGCGGTGGCCGACAAGGTCGGAAAGTTTCAGGCAGCGGACGGCGGGACCATCTTTCTGGACGAGGTGGGTGAGCTGAAGCTCGAATTGCAGGCGAAACTCCTTCGTGTCCTGCAGGAGAGAGAGGTTGAAGCTGTCGGAGACAACCGGTCCAGGGCGGTTGACGTGCGTGTTATATCCGCGACAAACTTGGACATTGAGAAAGCCGTGAGGGAAAACCGGTTTCGACAGGATCTTTTTTACCGGCTTGGGGTCATCACGCTTCACCTGCCGGCCCTTTCCGAGCGTCAGGAGGACATCCTTCTGCTTGCCAACCATTTTCTGAACAGATACTCCAGAGGGAAGGCTGTCCGTCTGACTGATGAAACCCTCAATCTTCTCAGGCAGTACCGTTGGCCCGGAAATGTTCGAGAGTTGGAGAACGTGATGGAACGGGCAACGATTCTGGCCGAGGGGCCCGAGATCTTGCCTTCAGATTTACCCAGTGCGCTGAGAGAGGGGCCAGAGGGGTCTTTCGGAGGGCTGAAGCTGGATATCCCGTCCACGGGGGTCGATATCGAGGCTCTGGAAAAGGACCTGATTGTGCATGCCCTGAAGATTCACGGCGGGAACCAGACCCGTGCCGCGAAGTTCCTTCGTATGACCCGTCCGACGCTGATCTACAGGCTGGAGAAGTACGGGTTGAAAGACGAGGAGATTTCTTGAACTTCCGTGGTCCAGTCCTGAAAGGATTCATGGACTGGTCATGGTTCCACATCTGGGGGTATAACCCTCCCGTCAGAATGCAGTCCACGGCACAATCGCGCAAGAGTCCTGATATCCAGTTTTTCAGCCCGGATCTCCGGTGAAATCTCGAGGCTCGCCAGGACACTCCGAACCGCTTCGGGTGATGCGTAACCCTTCAAACCGTTCCACAGGGTTTTTCTTCGAGCCCTGAATATCTGCCTGACCATGCCTAGAAACCGGGGGAATTCTTCCGCATTCACGACAGGATTATCCAGGGGGGCAAGCGTAATGACGGCCGAGTCGACGCGGGGCGGAGGGCTGAAAGTTCTGGCGTCGATGGTGAAAGCCAGGGTGGCTTTCAGACGCGCCTGAATGGATATGGAAAGAACACCATACGCCGAGGTTCCAGGTTCCGCAACGATTCTCTCGGCCACCTCCTTTTGTATGGTGAGTACAAGGTGCTTTGCTTGAACTCCTGGTTCCAACAGCCTGAAGAGGATGGGCGTTGTTATGTAATAGGGGATGTTGGCCACAACAACGAAGGGCGGCAGTTTTTCAAAAGGGAACTTCAGGCAGTCGCCGAATACCAGTTCAAGATTTCCAATATCTCCCAAATCCTTCTTCAATCGCTCATATAGCCCGTTATCCAGCTCAATCGCCAGGACATGATTTGCACGTTCAGATAACATGCGAGTCATGCGTCCCAGACCTGGCCCGATTTCAACCACAAAGTCATTCCGTGTGATATTGCCAGCGGAAATAATCCGGTCCAGAATCTTCGGATCCAGCAGGAAATGTTGTCCGAGTCGCTTCGGTGACATTGATTAAAGGTAAACGGGAAGGGATACCTGACGAGGGAATCTCTCGGGAGATTCGGAAAGGACCTTCACCTGCCTGCCAGGGTATCCGGAGTGATGGCCCATGTGAGAAGCCAGCGTCCCGTCTCATCTCTAACAAGGCATACGATGCCTGAATTCCTGAAGGCGATCACCGGCGGGTCCATACTTCCCGTCAGGAGCAGTGACGCCAACCGGGCCAGGTGAGGGAGATGGCCCACGAGCATGACGTTCCCATTTCCGAACGAATCCAGCCGGTCCTTCCATAGGAGGGGAGCATCCTTTGGGGACAGACCATCTGTTTCTTTGGGTATAAGCTCAAATGCTTTCTGCCCCAGTATCTCGGCGGTCTGTCTTGCGCGCAACTTTCCACTGTGGTACACGACCGGGACGCTTAAACCGATTGAATGGATGTGTTGTGCGATATGTTCGGTCTGTCTGATGCCATTATCCGAGAGCGGGCGTTCCGGGTCTTCACTCTCCGGCTTTGCTTCTCCATGCTGTACGAGAAATATTTTCGAAATCATGGTCAATCACACATTGCCTGGGAAAAAAGAATGGGAAGATCAACGCACTATAAGCCAAAGAAGCCAGCCTTATTATACACGCATACCAACCAACGTCCCTACGCACGGGAGCAAAAGAACGGCCCCGCTTAGGCAGCGGGGCCGTTCAAAGGCGTGGCGTGCAGGGACCTGAAGGTCCCTGCAAACGGCTATTGTCTGCTTACTGCGGCTGACTCCAGTAAGGCGTTTCGACAAAGTGACAACTGATGTTGGAGCAGGTCTTGGGATCTACCAGCGACCCCGACCCTGTCGACCCGTTATAGAGAGGTGCGGCCGACGGACCGAACTGGAATTCAGTGCTTCCGTCACCGAACGTAAGCGAACGTCCGTTTACCATATGTTCACCTGAGGTATTGGTGTGGCACACACCGCAGACACTGGCATTCTGGCCCGCGCCGTACCCGTCAGTTGTGCCTTGAGAGGCATCAAGTGTGCCCAAACCGCGGCGGTCCATAAGTTCGAGAACGTGGGCTTCATGGGCTCCGATACCCTCGACGGCTATCTGGTTGTTCAGCGGATCGGAAGCGGCCACAGCCCAGTCACCCGGGCTGTAGCTGTGACATGATGCGCAACCAGAGGCGGTATTATCCCAGGCCCGCGTGTCTGTAGTCGGGTTGTGGCAGGAAACATCGGAGCAGGTCCCCCAGCCGTTTCCAGGTGTCCCGGCAGCGGTGTAATTGACTGAAGCGGTTACGTTTATGGATCCGTTCAGGTGATTGCCCGTGGGCAGGGTGGAACCGTCTGTGACGTTGTCATGACAGTCACTGCAGATTGCGTTATATGTGCCAAGGTGTTCATCATGCTTGGCTGAGGTCGGAGAGCCGGCATGGCAGATACCGCAAGGGCTGGGTGTTCCCCACGTTGGAGGAGCAACATTTGTGGCTCCTACGTTGCCGTCGGTTGCGCTCTGACCATCGTTATGGCAAAGGTTGCAGTTTCCGTCAGCCTGTCGGGTTCCGTTCCTGTGGTTGGCTGTCGGAGCCGCAGTGCCCTGGACGGCGCCGAGATGACAATCACCGCATGCCGCGCCCACTACACCGGCCATGTGCTCGCTATGGGAACCTGTGGCCGGCTCGTTTGCATGGCACTCGGAGCAGTCGCTTACAACCGTGCCCCATGTCGGTGATGTGCTATTCGCAAATCCGTCAAAGTGACAGGCGCCACCGGTATTGTTACAGGTGCTCCAGCTTCCTGTTCCCTTGGCTGCATTCTGCGTATAGCCCAAGTCTCCTGCGCTGACATCGAAGACGTCGACGTTCCCATCAAGATGCTGACTCGGGACCGTCGTGCCCTGCACCGCGCCGTCATGACAGTTCTGACAGTTGGTTTCGGCCAGATGAATCGTATGCGAACCTGTTGAGGGGGCTGCAGCATGACATTCCGTGCAGCCAATTACCGTACCCCAGGTCGGAGTCGTGATCAGGTTTCCGAGACCATCATCGTGGCAGGAGGCCGCGTTACAGGTCTGGAGGCCATCGTCGTAGCCGTTCAAATCAGCGGCCGTGGTGCCGTCACGATGGTTGGCTGTCGGGGCTGTGGAACCCTGAATGGCACCGTTATGACAGTCGCCGCAATCAGCGAGTGCCGTCATGTGCGCATCGTGGCTGCCCGTGGTCGGCTGGTTGGCATGACATTCGGAACAATCCGTCACCACCGTCCCCCAGACCGGTGAGGTCGAGTTGGCTATACCGTCAAAGTGACAGGCGGCGCCGGTGTTGTTACAGGTGCTCCAGCTTCCGGAACCAATGGCGGCATCCTGCGTATAACCCAGGTCACCGGCCGTGGCATCAAACACATCGACGTTGCCGTCCGTATGCTGCGTGGGAGCGGTCGTACCCTGCACCGCGTTGTCGTGGCAGTTCTCACAATTGGTTTCAGCCAGGTGGACCGTATGCGAACCCGTGGATGGGGCGGCTGCGTGACATTCGGAGCAGGCCGCCGTGGTATTCCAGGCGGGTGTGGTTACCGAACCTGCGTTCAAACCGTCGGTATGGCAGGAGGCCGTGGAACAGGTTCCTGCCGTTGAGTTGCCGGGCGTTCCTCCCGCGGTATAACCATTCAGGACTTCAATGCCCCGGTTTACATGGTTCGTGGCCGGAACAGTAGCACCGGTACCCGCCCCGCTGTGGCAATCACCGCATTCAGCACCTGCAGAGATATGTGCTGAGTGAGCATTTGTAGCCGGGGGATTCGCATGGCAGTCGCCGCACGATACGGTCAAGGCCCACGTAGGCCAGCTGCCATTTGCAGAGAATGCTGCGTTGGCTGTTCCGTCACTGTGGCAGTAGAAATTTGAGCAGTCGCCCAGATCCGCGAGAGTAACTCCGGAGGTTTGAAGCAGGTCCACGCCCGGCATACGGGTTGTCGTGTTGTACGTAGTGGAGGGCAAGGTATACGACCCACCATCGCCGTTGATGTCTGAAGCGAGCACATCAATGATACCCTCCGAGTGGTCCCATGCGTCGACAGCAGGTTCCACGTGACAGTTCCCGCAGCCTATACCAGCGGTATTATGGGTTCCGTGTGTACCGGCTACGGCGCCTTCAGGTGTGTTACGTAAACCCGCCGTGGCATCGGCCGGCGGATAGGTGTGACAGTCAGCGCAGGTATCGACAAAATACAGGCCTCCATTTGCCACGTCCGGGGCGGTCAGTGTGCCCCCGAGTACGAGGGCGGCGAGTACGAACAGTAGGGCGATGCCCCTGGTCATGCGCACGACACTTTCTCTTTCTCTTCTTGCTCTCATCTGAACCTCCTCCAAAGAGTTACTCCGCTGCATGTACGTACTATCTATCTCTTTACGCACCGATGATCTCTATTTACGTACCTAATAATCTTGAAACGTTAGGGTTGGTCCTTCAAACAAACGAATAGAAATGGCCTGAGGATGGATAAGATTCGTTGCCCCTCAGCGTAAAAAAATTATCCATGGCTAGGTATGCAATTCACATACCTGAATGGAAAGCAGAGACCCATTCCAACGAAAGGTAAGCAATAACAAGGAGATGTCTAGCACCGTCAGGAAAGTTGAACCCTCTGAAAGAATATGCCCTCGTAGCGTCTGGGTGATATCGCTCATGCTTGTGAGTCTTTGGAAAAAAGGCCAAATATAGGGCTGGGCGATATCACTCGGACGTCCCTGCACATATCCTCGGCTTCCTCCAGAAATCAACCCTTCCCGCCCGTGTTTCGGGTCATCCGGGCTCACGTAACGTCCGTCTTCTTAGTATTGAGAAGATTTAGCAGGTGGATTCCATGTCAGCGGTTACCGGGATTCGAGGGCGGGGTATCCTGTGGCGTCTAAGCGCTCGGGTCCTTAGTGCGGTTCCTGTCAGAGATACGTATCCACAAAGTGAAGGCTGATATGTTGAGCAGGTCCTTTCCGTGATGGCCGAACCCACGGCATGTCTTTGATGGGCTACAAAATCGAGCATCTCTGGAATATTGGGGCGCGCGCCTCTTTGCCTGCGAGACATACGTAATGTTCAAGCTGATTAATGCTGATTGGCGATATGCCACACGCCCATTAGGAGCGATGCATCAAGACGGATTCATCTGCAAAGGCGCATTGAGGAAAAACACACACGCCGGAAAAAATATACCCGGAGCGCTTTCAGACGTGATTTTCCGGCGAGTTCTTCTTAATCTGCTTGAGGCGTCGGGAGATGGTCTGGCGTGTAATATCAAGAAGTGATGCGGCAGATTTCTGGTTGCCGTCTGTCAGCTTCAGCGCTTCGGTGATCAGATAATCTTCAGCCTCTTCCAGTGTGGGGAAATGGCCAAATAGCTTCATGATGGAATCGTAAGAACGCCGGCCTGCGATTGTATCCGTGCCTCGAGCAAGTTCACTTCTTCTTTTCTGCAGGTCGCTGATGCCAGGCACATGCCGGAAAACCTCTGGCGTGAGGCGGGTGTCTGTCATACGCGAGAGCGCCTGTTCGGCAATCAGTTCGAGTTCCCTGGTGTTGCCGGGAAACGGGTATTCGAGCAGAAGTGTGATGACGTCAGCAGAAAATGAGGGCACCGGTTTCCCCAGCCTTCTTGCGACCCTTCCGAGAAGGGCTTCAAATAGATATGGCACGTCTTCAATACGTTCGCGAAGGGCTGGCAGGTCGATCCGGTGGGACTGAAGCCGGTAAAAGAGGTCCTTACGAAGCTGCCCCTGACGGACTTTCTTGTCAACATCCGGAGTTGCGCTCAAAAGGATTCGCACATCACCGTGGCGGACATTGGAGGCCCCGACGGGTACATAGGTGCCACTTTCCAGAAACTGGGTGAGACAGAGCTGACCCTGTTCTCCGAGTTCGGCGAAATCGTCCAGGTACAGGGAACCCCCTTCAGCATTTTCGATATGGCCCCGCGAGCCCGCGGGGTCGTTCCCTTCCGTTCCGAAAAGCAACTTCCTGAAGGGCTCGTCTCCAAGACCGGCTACGTTCACTTTGACCAGTGGGCCAATTCGCCCGCTGGCCTCGTGAATGACTTCCGCCATGCGGTCCTTTCCGGCTCCCGATTCGCCACAGATGAGCACGGGTTCCTTCATGGGGGCCACCACTGCGGCGTACCTTATGATGTTCCGCATTCGTTCGTTCACGGTGACAAATCGTGAAAAGGCGGGATGTGCTTCAGAGTGAGACTCAAGGAATTGGCTTCTGAGAACACCGATTTCATTCCGCAGCTTTGCTGCTTCGTGTGCCCGGGTAATGCTTTGAATCAGGTGTTCAGTATTGACCGGTTTGACGTGGTAGTCATACGCACCGAGACGCATACACTCCACGGCTTTTTCAATCTGGTTATTGGCAGTCAAGATGATGACCGCAGTTTCCGGATGCTTGGCCCGAATTTCCTTCAGCAATTCCGTCCCTTCCACGTGGGGCATCTGAAGGTCGAGGGTGATGATTTCAATGTGTCTCCTCTCAAGCAGAGGAATCACTTCACGGCTGTCACCGGCCGTGACGACATCCAGAATGCCGGCACTCATCAGCATGGTACTGATGCCCCGAAGAATTCCGGGTTCGTCGTCCACAATAAGGACCGATGCGGTCAGGAGTGTCATGGGTGCTATTATGCCTAATCTAGGGGGCTACTGGACAACCGGCAGGGTGAGAACCGCCGTGGTCCCCTCTTCAATCCTGGATTCGAAAACGACGGAGCCCCCATGTTCCTTTACAAAGAGATTTACGATAGCCAATCCGAGACCCGTACCACCCGAATCTCCCTTGGTGGTATAGAACGCTTCAAAGGCCCGGGCTCTCACTTCGTCCGGCATTCCCATACCCGCGTCGCGCACCACGAGCCTAACCGTGCCTGAGCGGGCATCGTATTCCGTCGTGATGGAGACGGACCGGTCCCTTGAGGGCAGGCTCTCCAGGGCGTTCCCCAGCAGGTTCATGACTACTTGCTCAAGTTGCTGGGCGTTGCCTCTGACCATAGGGAGGGTTCTTGCCAGGCTGGTCGTAAAAGCATCCGTTGAATTCTTGATCCTGTGCTTCAGAAGACGCAGTACATTTTCCACTACATGGTTGATGTTCACATTCTGCCGGGGCGCGCTTTGTTCGTTCTTTGCAAAATTGACGAGACCATGGATAAATGACGAAATTCTTTCCGAGCCCGACTTCATATCTTCAAGAATCTCAGGCATTCTCCCCAGAAGCATGGACACCGGAAGTCCCCCGATTCTTGTATTCGGATGCTTCTTCTCGTGGTCCCTGATGATGGGCTTCATATCAGCCCATATCTTTTCCATCAGTGGCAGGTTGACCGCAATGAGCTGATTCGGGTTATTAATGTCATGGGCAAACCCGGAGACCATCGTGCCGAGGAAGGTCATCTTCTCAGACTGGATCAGCTGCTGCATGCTGCGGTTCCAGTTCTGCCGGAGACGCAGTTCCTCGGTGTGGTCATGGAAGGTGCAATAGATGACATCTTCACCTTCAAGCAGGATTGGCCGTCCGTGAATGGAGATGTTCAACTGGGTCCCGTCCCTGAGCTGAACCTCCCGGTTTTCCATGACAAATCCGCCCGTTTCTTCCGCGTAGATCACGTGCTCCCGGAAACGGGATCGGTCACCCTCTCCAAGGAAGCCATCAAGGGCCCCCTCGAGAAAATCCTTCTTGCTGATACCGAACAGTCTCAGGGCCCTCGGGTTGGCGTCGTACGGCTCGGCCGAGTTTCTGCGGAACAGCACGACGGGGTTCAGGCTCTCTTCAAACAGTGTTCGGAAGCGGGACATGCTCTCCCACAAGGCCACCTGCACACGTTTACGATCTGTCTCATCGCGTACGACGGCCACGGCATGCCACGCACCATCCAGCCGAACCGGTGATACGGACAGGGTGACCGGGAATTCCTCCCCGTTTTTGCGGAGGGCGGTGATGTCGAAATTCCGGCCCACGATTGGCCCTGACCCCGATTCCCGGAAGCGTTCGAAGCCGTCGAAGGCCTCCTCCCTGTATCTTTCCGGGGCAATCACTTCGTGAACCGGCGAGCCGAGCACCTCGTCCCTGGAGAAGCCGAAGATTCTTTCAGCACCTTCGTTCCAGAAGGTGATCTTGGCATTGCTGTCGGTCATCACGATCCCGTCCCGGGCAGCGGCAGTGATCTTTGCCAGCATTTCCTGATTGCGGGCCAACTCTGAAGAAACCGCCTGGTGCTCCCTGATCTCCTCGATGAGCTTCTTGTTCACGGAGGCGAGATCCGCCGTTCTCCTGGTGACTTCCGCCTCCAAAGACTCGTTCATCCTGCGAAGGTTCTCTTCAGCGGATTCCCGGAGCGCAATATTTCGTTCGGCTCCGCCAAGGGCCCAGCTGGCAACGAGGATAAAGCCGAGCGTGATGGACGTGAGAACGACCACAAAGATGATATAGATGCGGTTCAAGCGGGCCAGTTTGGCAGTTACGTCGAAATACGCTTCGACGATGCCAATGACCCGCCCCTTTCCAATGACCGGAAGGTACACCTCAATCAGGGGATGCGTGACCCGTTCACCCTCCCAGGTCTCCTGTCCGGACTCGAGAAGCACGGCGTGGGGAAGCTTCAGTCTGGCAAAGTCCCTGATGTATGAGCGGGTGCCGGTCGCTTCCTCGTCTGGTTCATCCGTGGAATAGATGAGGTGCCCGTCCACCCCGTAAAACCGGAGAGCGTCGAGGTTAAACGGCTCCCTGATCCGGGCAGCTTCATCCCTGATGTAATGAGCAACGCCCCCCTCGCTTTCGTACCACTCCAGTTCAGCGCCGAAGTGCTCTGCAATGCGGAGGGCCTGGTCTTCAACCTCGCGGACAATATGATGCGTATAGAGGGAATGGCTCATGACCGACGTCAGCAGTATCATCGCCGTCGAGCCAACCAGCATGAGGAGAAACAGCCTTCGGATGGTCTTGTTACGAAATAACATGCACGAGTTCCATCAGGTGGCCTGAGGCCAGGGACTGACTATAATAAAACCCGTGCGTGAGCCTTACAACATGACGTTCAGGGAATGGCTCAACGGGCTGACACGATGAGCGCATCGGAGAGACGTCCCACGGCGAGGCCGAAGAGGTCGGACCTGTTCCACTTGAGTATTCGATCATAGTTTCCCTAAACCAGAAATACG
>Ga0209536_100012681_pt1 | contig 12225 bp, 13 predicted proteins | sample DeeMarSeWOR28_12_FD_187461 | JGI IMG/M metagenome (GOLD analysis project Ga0209536, IMG submission 187461) | Marine sediment microbial communities from White Oak River estuary, North Carolina - WOR-2-8_12 (SPAdes) (version 2) | ecosystem: Environmental > Aquatic > Marine > Intertidal zone >...
AAAGACTGGGAACCGTCGATAAAGCTAATAGCGCGCCAGAATGAACCAGCGGGGTCAATCCAGTAGTCCTGTCCGTCCTCTGTGAGAAGCAGCCGCACCACTTCCCAGCGGCGGCCTGGACTGAGGGGGGCACGCCGTAGACGGTGGCGAACGTGCTCGCTGAAGGTGCGCATGTTCAGCATGACAAGTTCCGGTCGGCGAAACACCTGGGTGTTGATCCGTTGCAGGATAAAGTATTTTTCTTTTTTGGAATCCAGGGTTACCAGAAAGGTGTCATTGACGTTGCCATTGCCATATTCGTCGACGGCAACGACCTTGCCCTGCGGTTTAAATTGATCTGCTCCAGCGAAGAGATTATCCAAGATTTTGCCTCATACTCACTTAATACGGCATTATCAAAATTCTTCAGTTTCGGCGGCCAGGTAGGCTGCGCCCAAAGCTCCGGCATGGTGTCCTAGTTCAGTTCTAAACAGTTTGACCTCAGGCGGCCGAATCATGGTCAATCGCCGGTCTAATTCCTTTTCCAGGGGGCCTATAAAAAAATCCCAGGCATTTGCTAAACCCCCGGCAATGACAACCCTTTGAATACCCAGTAATTGAATCACATTGGCGATGGCTATCGCAAGGCTAGTTCCAACTAAATTGAACAGCTCTCGAGCCAAACCGTCACCTTCTCGTGCTGCTTGCTGTATAGATTCAGCTTTCAATTTTCCAGTTCTTTCTAGATCATCCCTCAATGTGCTTGCAAAGCCTTGCTTTAGTCGTTCTTCAGCCCTTCGAACCAACCAATTTGCCGATGCGAGAGTTTCAAGACATCCCTTATTACCACAAAGGCACCGTTCCCCGTCAGGCTGAATGGTCATGTGACCTATTTCGCCAGCGGTAGTGCTTCCTTCGGTCCAAATTCTTCCCCCAATAATGAGGGATCCACCAACTCCAGTTCCAAGGGCTATACACAAAAAATCGTCCAGTTCACGACCGCTACCTAAGCGATATTCAGCATAGCCAATACAATCGACATCGTTGTAGACGCGGACTGGTATCTGTAATATCTGGGTTAACTTTTCCTGCAAAGGAAATCCCTCCCAACCGGGAAGATTGGGTGAAACCGAGACCGATCCCTCCTTTAGGTCAATAGCACCTGCACATCCTACTCCCACTACTCCAACCTGGATACCATCATCCCTTGCTTTTAGGATCATTGCCGCCAGGGTTTTTCCGAGTTCTGTGACTATGGCGTCAGCTCCTGACTCGGCGGAAGTCTTGAGATCGACCTGATCAATCACACTTCCCCTTCGCGGATCAACCAGGACAATTTTTATGTTAGTTCCGCCAATATCGACGCCAATAACAGCTTCAATCCTTGGCTTTACGATGGACATTCTCCGTCCTCTTGAGGTTTCAGGGCTTGAGGTGTCAGGAAAAAGACAGATAACAAGTAAAGGCTGAAACCTGAACACTGAAACCTGAAACCTGAAACCTAACTTAGCACAATATATTGAGAGTTTTGAAGTGAAATGGAGAGGAAGGATAACCTGACTTTGCTCAACGGTTGGTTCTAAGTACTCTTGGGAGCCACGCGGTAAGTTTGTTGCGGTGGTGACTGGCGACCACCTCCCGAAGAAACCGACGGTCACCGCTGAATACTTGTCTAAACTGCACCCCCATTCCGCGCATTGTGGTCTTGTTGTTGATCTTCTTGATGTCTTGCCACACCACCTCGCCAATGATTGACATTAGCCGACCCTTGGCGCTTATAACCATATGGAACTTGTCCGTGGTAGGCAACATCTCCCGGCAGCGGATAAATGCGCCTCCCATACTAAGATCGCGAATTTCTCCGTTTAAGAGACCATTCCCAGCCATTTTCACAACAGGCAGTTTAATCTTAACCCTGGGGTAGTTTCTTCTTTCTTTGGGATTAACCATATTTTGATCGTTCCTTGTGGTAAGAAAGTGCCAAAAGCAGAAAGGAGGAAGGAGCAAGGGTTATGCCAGAATTTTCGACATGAAAATTAAATGACATTTTATAGACTTACATTAAAACTACAAAAAACCACCCCGGGCGAAAATAGGCAATATGTTCCACAAATAGGAAAAAAATTGCATTCGAACCCGGGCAACCTGGCCCTACCGGATGCAATCCCAAATTAGAAACCAACGAATCCAGTAGCCAGTACCACTGAGCATAGGGCATGGAGCATAAGGTAAAGAGCTACCAGTCAGTAGCCAGAATTCAGGTGAAAAAAGATAAAAATTGAGTCCCTCTCAACTATTTGCTACCGATTCCTTCTACTTGGTGTTTAGTCCCTTGTGTCTATTTAAAACGGTTTCCTGCTGTCTGCTGAATGCTGATAGCTATCACAGGCCTTATGCCAGAAGCCTTGAACCATCCCCTTGGGGCTGGTCCGAAGCCGCGTTCTCAGGGCCCGGATTTTTTGCTCTTGATCTTGCTTATCAAATTTAAAATATTCCCACCTAGGACTTTATCGAGATCAGCCCCCGGTAAATTCAGAGCTTCAACCTTGCGCAGCTCATGTCCTGGATGGCCGAAGGGAAAATCACTGCCGAATAATAGCCTTTCTGGCCCGTAATTCTGGACAAAGTGGCGCATGTGGTCGATGGGTGCTAGGGCGGTGTCCGCATAGGTGTTGGAACGTTGCCAGATTCCTGCCCTTTCCAGGGCAGGGTAGGAGCCGTTTAAGGCTCCGAGGTGGGGTATGATGATCACAGCTTCGGGAGCGAGGTGTTCAACAAACCGGCAGGTATTGGTGAAGCTCTCTTCCAAAACCACGGGCATTCGCCGTTCGGTTATTTCCTGAATTATCTGTCCACAGCGGGGATCTTCGTAGTGATAGACGGGCTCGTTGTCGTGGCGATGCCATTTGATCCCGCAATATTCCTGTTGGAGTTCTTCAATGGCGAAGTCGTTCCAGACAAAGAGATATGGGAAAATCGACTCGGTTCGAGTTGCGAGGTCAAGCAAATAATGATTGGCAGCCCGCCTGGTCTGAATCCATTCCTCGTTGTCTTGGAAATTAAAATTGTATCTATCGTAGATATCTTCCACCGGTGCGTACAGACAGGCCCCATCAATGTCCGCATCTTGGAGAAGCGGTGAGATCACCTCAAAAGGCAGGTCCACGTTCTGAATGCCACAGTGAATATGACTGTCAATTATCTGCATTTCCGCCACACTACCTCCTATCAAGGTTTCAGGTGTCAGGTTTCAGGTTTCAGGAAAAACAAATACTGAAGGCTGAAACCTGAAACCTGAGACCTACTCCACCACAACAACGGCACAACCTCGTGCTTCCCTAACCACTTTTGTAGAGACGCTCCCCGAGAAAACCTCACGGACACGAGAGACTCCACGTCTGCCTAAAATCAGGGTGTCGTAATTGCCAAGTTCTGCTTCCTCAAGAATTCCATCGGCAATCTCGGCCTTTTTTACCCCGAACTTAGACTTGATCTGTTCAGGTTTCACTCCCGCCTCAACCAGCAGATCTTTGGCCTCACCAAAGAACTTATTCATCTCCTCCTCATCTTCCGCTCGCCAGTACAGACCGGCAAGATCGGGACGCTCGGCCTTGCGGGCATCAATTATTTTGATTTCCTTTTTATCGAGATTCATACGGGAAATTGCCGGAAGGATCTGAAAGAGCACCAGTCGTGCCTCCGGATTTGGTGCGAATAATCTCCCCGCGTATTCAACCGCACGCCGTGAATTTCTACTGCCATCTACGGCAATGAGTACGTTGTGAAGCATGAGATTTTTCCTCCCAATTCGGAATTTGAAATCTCAAATCTTAATCCGAAATCCGCAATTCGAAATCCCAAATTCGATCACTCCACTACTCCATTACTCCAGATCTTGTCACTACAACCCTGCAAAGAAGCTTTCAATTTTTTTGAAGTAATCCTGGCCTCCGACAAAATAGGTATCGTTATGTCCCGCGCCAGGTAAGACCACAAATTCTTTGGGGTTTGGCGCTGCCTCAAAGAGCCTACGACCAAGCTTAATGGGTACTATTCTGTCTTTGTCGCCGTGGAAAAAGAGTTTGGGTATACGCACCTTGACAATCTGACCCACAGCATTCAAGCGATGTTTGAGCAAGCTCTCAGCGAAGGGAAGAGGGTAGTGAGTCCTGGCCATCGCACCCATGTTGGTAAAAGTCGACTCCAGAATTAGACCGTCGCATTTTTTCGTGGCCCCCAAGTGAGTAGCTGCAATGCCTCCCAAGGATCTTCCAAAAACAACAAATTTGGCGCCGTTTTTTTCAACCCATTTTCTGGCCACATCATAGGCGGCCTCTGAGTCTAGGTAAAAACCTTTCTCACTGATGCGGCCCTGACTGCGCCCGTAACCACGATAATCAAAGATAAATACGCTGATACCCATGTTGCGAAGTAAGCGTATATTGTCAAGGCGGTGTGAAATATTGCCACCGTTGCCATGACAAAAAAGGAGCAGGTTATGGGGAGAAGATGCCGGAATCAACCAGCCGTGCAACCGCACAGCGTCACTGCTGGTAAACCAGATATCCTCAAATGGGAGATCCAAGTCCACCGGTGTCTGTTCTATGATGGTGTCGGGAAAAAAGGCCTGGCTTTCGACAAACCAATTCCAGGCACCGCTAAAAAAACCCAAGAGTATTACCCCCAGTAACAGAGCCCCGATTCGTAGAACCCTGAATATAACTTTCCTAATGGCCATATCGCCCCGTATATCGACTAGGCACCAGGAACTAGGCACTAAGCACTGCAACCCTCTTGCATTTGGTGCCTAGTGCTTATTGCCTAGTGCCTAGTGAGGAGACGCAGTCACCGCTCATATCTCCTTAAATACCTTGGCCAGTGACTCGCCGGCCACATGGAGCTTCCACTCGTTGAGGTAGCCAAAGGGCGTCACTGTAACGGAATATCCTGCTCTCTCCAGCCGATCACGAGCATCTTGAACCAGTTCCTCGGCAAAATCAGCAGGGGCTTTGCTGTTTGAAAGATGATTAAAGGAATGTAAAACCACGTTTTTGGAATCGAATTTACCAGCGAGCCATTTGATGTTTTTTACAAACTTGGTTATGACCTTTCCCCGTCTCTCAAGGTCATCAGTCTCAATGTGGTAGAAAACTACCACGGCTTTTTGACAATTGGCCTCCAATTCCTGGTCATCCACGTGTTCAAGCACCTTCTGGTAGGTTTTGAACCAGAAAGAGGGAGCATAGAAAAGAAGGAGTTTCATTTGTACATCCCACAGGAATAAACTAATCTAAAATGATACAACGGCTGCAAGGCGGTGGTCAACAGAGATGAAAGTAAGGATTGGAGTGTTGGAATAATGCTGTGATGGAGTAATGGTAGTAATGAAAGGAGTAATTTAAGTTGAATCTGAGGCTTTGGCTTTTTCCAATACTCCAATACTCCAACACTCCAGTGCTCCAAGACAGCTCACTTTCTTTCCGTTCTTCATTCTATGAAGAATTCCTTTTTCCGCGTGACCTCCTTCTTTATTCTCTCTACTGTTTCTTCCAGTACTGGAAAGACGTGCTCCCTTATACCGCCTGCTACAGCAACCAACATTACATCTTCACCCACTTCCCGATAGCCCTCGAACAAATGGACCGTTACTTCAATTATTCCCTCGCGGCCATTCATTTCTAGGAGAATCGTCTCGAGGCGATCACGGTCTGCCTCAATCTCTAACCCCCTAACATTACGACCATCCCTGGACGTGGCCCTGACAACACCGTTGTGACAAGCAACCATACCTACCTTGTCAAAGTCAGGACGTTTCTTGATAGCATCCACCATCTCTTGTAAAGTCATTTCAGCCGACTCCTTAGTAAACAATTCAGGCCTTTTCCAAATCCGAAATCCGAAATCCACAATAGCTCTCTTTGCTCTATGCCCTATGCCAGTTCCGCGAATTCATTGACACCCATGCAGCACTGTTGTAAAGTCCTTAGCACAAAAGAAGAGGGTCAGTAAAGGTTTTCGGTGCTCGGAATGGGAGCTTCCTCGCCGGAAATTTCTAATGAAATTCTTCTGCAATCTACTGCTAAATGATATATGACCCAAATCTGCAATCCCCATTTCCGCCTTCTAAATAGTGCAGCAATCGACGTTTTGAGGATCAGGCTATGCGACTGGGCATCATCGGACTTCCTGGCTGTGGGAAGACTACCGTTTTTAATGCTCTCACCAGTAGTTCTGCCCAGGTCTCAGATTTTGCCGCGGTTGAACGGGGTCCCAATCTGGCGGTGGTGAAGGTGCCGGAGCCTCGACTTCCATTCCTGGCAAAGCTATACAATCCCAAGAAAGTTACGGAAGCCACAGTGGACTATGTGGATGCGGGTGGCTTGACCGGGGCCGCACAAAAAGGCGAAGAACTGGGAGAAGCTTTTCTTAATCACATAAGACCGGTGGATGCATTGGTTCATGTTGTCCGCAACTTCCAGCATCCCTTGCAAGGGGCTCCAGATCCTTTGGGTGACATATCGCGAGTAGAAACGGAACTAATTCTCGCCGACCTGCTGGTTGTAGAGAAACGGCTTGAACGCATTGCTACTGAGAGAAAGAAGGGGAAGAAGGAGACTCCTGAAGAGGTGCGCTTGTTGGAACAATGCCTAAAAACCCTGGAGGCCAGTAATGCTCTTCGCCCCTTGGCGGAAATACTAGATGTGCCCGTTATGCGGGGGTTTAGCTTCCTCTCAGCTAAACCAATGCTGATACTGGTCAACCAAGCTGAGGAAGATTTGCCACCCCTCCCGAAAGAGATCACTGATAGCACCATGGGGCCTTACCTGGAAATAGTAGGCAAGCTGGAGATGGAACTGGCGCAGCTATCGCCAGAAGAGGTCGGTGAATTTATGGAGGAGCTAGGGCTCGAGGCCCTCGCCAGGGAGCAGGTCATTCAGGCCTCTTTTCGACTTCTCGGCCTGATTTCCTTCTTCACCGCAAACGAACAGGAAGCGCGGGCCTGGACCATAAAAGAAGGTAGTTCTGCCCTAAGAGCAGCCGGAGTTGTACATACAGACATGGAGCGTGGTTTCATTCGGGCCGAGGTGGTGGCCTATGATGACTTAGAAAAGAGCGGCAACTATGCTGGAGCACAAAAACAGGGACTTGTGCGCTTGGAAGGAAAGGACTATATAGTTCAGGACGGTGATGTTATCTTTTTTCGCTTCAAAGTTTGAACTCCATACTGGATACTGGATACTGGATGCTCGATGCTGGATGGTGCATTCGAGACTGAATATACTCTAATGTTGTTGAACTGATATTGACGCTTTGATAAGAATTCACGTTTTGCTGAGCCAGCACGATGATTCAGAGAGGAGGAATCATGTTTGACAAGCAAAAGTTAGAGTCTGTCAAAACAAAAAAAGAAGAATGGGACTGCGGCCCGGTAGAAAAAGTATGTGCCAAGTTCCCGGAGAGGAGGAGCCCGTTTACCACCATTTCAGGTGAAGAGGTGGAGCGTCTCTACACGCCGGTAGATATTGCCGGTTTTGATTACCACAGTAAATTGGGGTTTCCGGGGGAATACCCTTTTACCCGGGGAGTGCAGCCCACAATGTACAGGGGCCGCTTGTGGACCATGCGCCAGTATGCTGGATTTGGCACCGCCCGGGAGACCAACGAGCGCTATCGTTATTTATTGAAACAAGGCCAGACGGGTCTTAGCGTTGCCTTCGACCTACCAACCCAATCGGGTTACGACTCCGACCATCCCCTCTCCATGGGCGAGGTGGGCAAGGTGGGGGTTGCCATAGATTCCATTGATGATATGAGAGTTCTTTTCGACCAGATCCCTCTCGACAAAGTTACCACCTCTATGACCATCAATGCCCCGGCAACTGTTTTGCTGGCCATGTATTTGGCTCTGGCAGAAGAACAAAAGGTTCCTTATAACAAGGTGGGCGGCACCGTACAAAACGACATCCTCAAGGAGATTATCTGTCGGGGCCAGTACATTTATCCACCCCTTCCCTCCATGCGTCTCACTGTGGATCTCATAAAGTATTGCTATGAGCATGTTCCCACCTGGAACACCATCAGCATCAGCGGTTATCACATTCGCGAGGCGGGCTCCACCGCAGCCCAGGAGATGGCCTTTACCATCGCCAACGGAATCTCCTATGTGCAAGCCTGTATCGATGCAGGTATGGAAGTGGATTCCTTTGGCCCGCGGCTTTCTTTTTTCTACAACGCTTTTACCAATGTTCTGGAAGAGGTGGCCAAGTTCAGGGCCGGCAGACGCTTCTGGGCCAAGATCATGAAGGAACGGTTTGGGGCTAAAAACCCCAGGTCCATGATGATGCGTTATCACGTGCAGACCGGGGGTGTAACCCTCACTGCCCAGCAGCCACTAAACAATATAGTCAGGGTTGCTTTGCAGACCCTGGCAACGGCCTACGGTGGTGCCCAATCACTTCATACCAACTCGTTTGATGAGGCCCTATGTCTGCCCACTGAGGAAGCAGTCACCGTCGCTTTGAGAACCCAGCAGGTTGTTGCCGAAGAAAGCGGAGCAGCGGACAGCATAGACCCGTTGGCGGGTTCCTATTACGTTGAGGCCATGACTGACCGCATCGAGGAAGAAATCGATGAGTACATTAAAAAGATTGACGCTATGGGGGGCACCTTGAAAGCCATAGACGAAGGCTATATCCAGAGAGAAATCCAGGACAGTGCCTATCGTTTCCAGAAAGAGATCGAATCCAACGAGCGGATCTATGTGGGGATAAACAAGTACACCATGGAAGAACCACCGCCCACAAATCTGCTCAAAGTGGACCCCAAGCAACAGGAAATAGAGACGAAGAAATTGAAGAAGCTCAGGGCTGAACGAGACCAAGCAGTGTGGAAAGGGGCGTTAGACAAATTGGATGAAATCTCAAGGACCGATGAGAATGTCATGCCTGCAGTGATTGAAGCGGTTAAGGCCAGGGCTACCGTTGGTGAAATCTGTGATGTGTGGCGGAATATTTGGGGCGAATACCGGCCGAAGGAATTTGTGTAAACACAAATTCAGCGGGCAGCTGACAGCGGGCAGCTGGCAGCAAAATTCCATATTTTCCTAATTACGGCTGCCTCCTGCGTGCTGCTAGCTGGATAGGGAGGTTAAGGATGACAGCAAAGAAGAGGATAAAAGTCATCATGGCTAAGCCTGGCCTAGACGGTCATGACCGGGGGGCCAAGCTCTTGGCGCGCGTTTTTGCTGAAGCTGGAATGGAAGTGGTCTATACCGGGCTGCGCCAGACTCCAGAGATGATCGTTGAGGCGGCCCTGCAGGAGGACGCAGATGTTGTGGGGTTGAGCAGCCTGAGCGGAGTGCACAACTATTTTTTTCCCCGGGTGGTGGAATTGCTTAAGGAAAAGGGCCTCGATGATGTTTTGGTTGTCGGTGGCGGTATCATACCCGAGGAGGATGTGGCGGGGTTAAAAAAAGCCGGGGTGGCTGCCGTCTTTGGACCGGGCACCAGAACGGATGAGATTATCAAATTCATAGAGGATAATATTTCTGGGAGTTAATTCTGAGGGGTCTATGGACGATCTAGTTGCAGAGGTGTTGCAAGGTTCAGTAAGGGCCATGGCCAGACTCATCACCTTGATCGAAAATGAGGATTCTAATGCCTTGTACCTCATGGCAGCCATATATCCCTACACGGGCAATGCATATGTCCTAGGCATTACCGGTTCCCCCGGAACGGGCAAGAGCACCTTGACAGACAAAATCACTTCAGTCTTACGTGAACGAGAACAGACAGTTGGCGTCATTGCGGTGGATCCTTCCAGTCCTTTCACCGGTGGTGCCCTTTTGGGAGACCGTATTCGCATGCAGCGCTCCTCGGGGGACGCAGAAGTTTTTATTCGCTCTATGGCAACTCGGGGCAATCTCGGCGGGCTTGCTCGCACCACAGCTGATATAGTTAAAATTATGGATGCCTTTGGCAAGGACTGGGTGATCGTCGAAACTGTGGGTGTTGGCCAGGATGAAGTGGAGATAGCCAAGACCGCAGACACCACCATTGTGGTATTGGCCCCGGGGTTGGGTGATACCATCCAAAGCATGAAAGCGGGCGTGATGGAGATCGCCGATCTCTACGTGGTTAACAAGGCTGACCGTTCAGGTGCTGATGAACTGCTGAGCCAAGTAAACGTTAGAGTGGAACAAGACTCCCAAATCAAGAAAGCGGCTTGGCAGGCACCGGTTGTTAAGACCATAGCAGTGGAGAATCAAGGAATAGAGCCCCTGGTGGAGGCTATCGAAAAACACAGGAGCTTTCTCCGTCAAAGTGGGAAACTAAGAAAAAATCGCAGGGAAAAAACCAGGCAAGAAACCCTGGCTCTGTTGAAAGATGAGATTTCCCGAAATGTCCTGGAAAAGGTTCTTGGCAATGGGCGTTTTGACGATCTAATTGATGAGATCGTCGCACACAAGAAGGATCCCTATACCAGTGTTCAAGAGATTCTTAGCAAGATTTTTCCGGAAGAGTAAAACATATTTGTCATTTCGTATTTTTCATTTATCATTTTTCAATTCGCAATGCTAAATGAATAATGAGAGATGAGAAATGGAAAATAGAATGGCGCTATGCGATGAGAGAGGAGAATTAGATGAAGATACTGAAGATCGATCACCTGGGTATTGCAGTTAACAGTATCGAGGAAGCAAAAAGGCTGTTTCACGACATACTGGGACTAGAATTCGAAGGTACTGAGACAGTTCAAGAACAAAAGGTTACCACCGCCTTTTTCCCTGTAGGGGACAGCGAGGTTGAACTCTTGGAGTCCACCGCCCCTGACGGACCTATTGCAAAATACCTTGAGAAAAGAGGTGAAGGAATACAACATATTGCTTTTCGAGTCGATAACTTAGATCAGGCTTTAGCTGAACTTAAAGACAAAGGGATAAGACTAATAGACGAGAAGCCACGCAAAGGAGCGGGTGGCGCCAAAATCGCATTTCTCCATCCTAAATCAACCCATGGAGTACTTATTGAACTTAGCGAGCGGGAAGACTAAACCGAAGTTGCTGGGTAAGCACTCGCTCCTGTTTATACCGCTCCTCTAACTAGACACTAGGGACCAGGCACCACTGTAAGGCATTGATTCCAAGTTTGAAAATTGAAGTCTTATACTTAAAGTTATTTATGAGGTAATTTATTTGTTACATAATAATTGCAGAATTTTATACTTAGTTATTTACCGTGCTTAGTGCCTGCTGCCCGCTGCCTGCTGCTAGCTCATAAAAAAGCCCCTATCCTGATTTCCAGGTAGGGGCTTTTTTGCTATCCGCCAGAGGCATACTCACATGGGTATATTGCCGTGCTTCTTCGGAGGCAAGGTTTCTCTCTTTGTGCTCAGCACTTCAAGGGCATCAATAAGACGCGGTCGGCTCTCGCTCGGGACGATCACTCCATCGATGTAGCCCCGGGAGGCCGCAATATAGGGATTGTAGAGCAATTCTTTGTATTCTGCTATCTTTTCTTTTCGCTTGGCCTCGGGATCATCTGCTGCCTGAATATCGCGGCGAAAGATAATATTGGCGGCACCATCGGCACCCATTACCGCAATCTCGGCGTTCGGCCAGGCCAAAGCCATGTCACAACCAAGATCTCGTGAACACATGGCCAGATAGGAACCACCGTAATCCTTTCTGGTAATCAGAGTAATCTTGGGCACGGTGGCCTCTGAGTAACACCAGAGCAACTTGGCGCCGTGGCGAATTACCCCGTGCCATTCCTGGTCGCTGCCAGGCAAATATCCAGGCACGTCAGCAATAGTGAGCAGTGGGATGTTGAAACAGTCACAAAAGCGAATGAACCGGGTTGCCTTATCTGACGAGTTCACATCCAGGCAGCCCGCCAGTACAGTGGGCTGATTAGCAATAATCCCTAAGGTGCGGCCATCCAGCCTGGCGAGACCCACGATGATGTTTCTGGCGTAAAGCTCGTGAACCTCATAAAAATCTCCATTATCCACTATGGAACGAATGACGTCCTTCATGTCGTAGGACCCCATGGGGTTGTCAGGTACTATGGAGTCTAGGGCTGGATCAGTGCGAAGCGGGCTGTCACCTGTTTCCACCCGCGGCGGTTCCTCCAGGTTGTTGTTGGGAAGGAAGCTCAGCAGTACTTTGATTCTCTCAATGGCGTGAGCATCATCTTCACAGGCAAAATGAGCAACTCCGCTCTTGGTGTTGTGGGCTATGGCCCC
>Ga0209536_100012682_pt1 | contig 12224 bp, 8 predicted proteins | sample DeeMarSeWOR28_12_FD_187461 | JGI IMG/M metagenome (GOLD analysis project Ga0209536, IMG submission 187461) | Marine sediment microbial communities from White Oak River estuary, North Carolina - WOR-2-8_12 (SPAdes) (version 2) | ecosystem: Environmental > Aquatic > Marine > Intertidal zone >...
GGGAGCGTCACGACTCAAGATCGGGGCTCCTCGTCCGCCGCACGTCCCTCGGCCCAAGGCGGCACGGGCTGGAAGTGTCCGGCGAGGAACTCGACGAAGACACGGACCTTCGGCGCCAGGTTCCGGCTCTTCGGGTGCACGGCATAGACCTTCTGGCGGGACTGGGCCCACCCGTCCAGCGCCGACACCAGGCTCCCCTCGGCCAGGTCGCGACCGACCAGGAAGCCCGGCATGTAGGCCACCCCCACGCCCGCGAGGGCGGCATCCCGGAGCGACTCACCGTGATTCACGGCGAAGCGCCCATTCACGCGCACCGACTTCCCACCCTGGAACCGCCACAGCCGCGGTGTCGGGAGACTGCTGTAGAGCAGGCACTCGTGATCGCGCAGGTCCTCGGGAGTGCGCGGCACTCCGTGACGCTCCCAGTACGCCGGAGACGCACAGAGCACGTGAGGGCTCGGCGCCAACAAACGGGCCACATGAGCCGACTCCGGGCGGGGTGCGATGCGGATGGCCACGTCGAAGCCCTCGTCGCCCAGCGGCGGCTCGGCATCCGAGAGCACCAGCTCGATCGAGATCTCCGGATGCGCCTCGAGGAAGGGCGACACCAGAGGCGCGAGATAGCGGCGCCCGAAGGTCACCGGGGCGGCAATCCGCAGCGCGCCGCGCGGCGCGCTCTGCATGCTGGCCACGGCATTCTCCGCCTCGGCGGCCTCCTCGGCGATGCGAGCGCAGCGGGCGTAGAACTCCTGGCCGATCTCGGTGAGATGCATGCTGCGGGTGGTGCGCTGGAGGAGCTGCGCGCCGATGCGCTCCTCCAGGGATGCGATCTGCTTGCTCACCGCAGCGCGGGTCTGCCCCAGCGACTTCGCGGCGGCCGCGAAGCTCCCCGCCTCGACGACCCGCGCGAAGAGCACCATCTGTCCGACCTGGAGCATGTCCGCCCTGGGGCAAGTCCGTCCCTCGCTCGATGGGTCGAGTGTGAATCACGAGGGTGGGAAGGCCACCGCCGCTTGTCAAACCCGGACTCGAGGCCTGTAGGAGCGGCCCGTCTGCGCCCTGCGGGCCGGATCCTTCGGCCAGGGTCCATCGACGCACGCCATGGCTATGATGGCCCCTCATCGCCAGGAGATCCCATGAATCGCGCGCGCTTCGCCCTCGCCTCGGCATTCCTGCTCCTCCTCTCCTGCGCGTCGGCACCCGAGGAACCTCCTGCGGCCAGCGAGCCCGGCGAGAGCGAGTCCCCCCGGACGGCACGGATCCGGCGCACCACCCAGGCCGTGGACGACGCCCGCCTGCGGGACGCCGATGCGGACGTCGGGAACTGGCTCACCCACGGCCGCACCTACGCCGAGCAGCGCTTCAGCCCCCTCGACGCGATCCATCGCGACAACGTGCAGGATCTCGGACTGGTCTGGAGCTACGATCTGGGCTCGAACCGAGGCGTCGAGGCGACACCCATCGTCGTGGACGGCGTGCTCTTCACCACGGGCCCCTGGAGCATCGTCTACGCCCTCGACGCGCGAACCGGCGAGGCCGTGTGGACCCACGACCCCGGGGTCCCCAAGGCTCACGGCGCGAAGGCCTGCTGCGACGTGGTCAATCGCGGTGCCGCGGTGTACCGGGGCCGCGTGTACTCGGCGACCCTCGATGGCAGGCTCCTCGCCCTCGATGCTGCCACCGGTGAGCTGGCGTGGGAGGTGCTCACGGTCGATCCGGAGCGCCCCTATACCATCACCGGCGCACCCCGCGTGATCGCGGGGAACGTCATCATCGGCAACGGCGGTGCCGAGTTCGGCGTGCGGGGATACGTCTCCGCATACGCGGCGGACACGGGGAAGCTCGTGTGGCGCTTCTACACCGTCCCCGGAGATCCCTCCCTACCCTTCGAGTCCCCGGCGCTGCAGCTGGCCGCCTCGACCTGGACCGGCGAGTGGTGGGAGGTGGGCGGCGGCGGCACGGCCTGGGACTCCTTCGCCTACGACCCCGAGCTCGACCTGCTCTACGTCGGCACGGGGAACGGCTCTCCCTGGAGCCGATACGCCCGCAGCCCGGGTGGGGGAGACAACCTCTTCGTCAGCTCGATCCTGGCGCTCCGTCCCGCGACCGGGGAGCTCGTCTGGTACTACCAGACGACGCCCGGCGACAACTGGGACTACACCTCCACTCAGCACATGATCCTCGCCGACCTCGAGATCGATGGGGTCGAGCGCAAGGTCGTGATGCAGGCGCCGAAGAACGGCTTCTACTACGTGCTCGATCGCGCGACCGGAGAGTTCCTCTCCGCCCGCCCCTACGTGGAGGTCACCTGGGCCGACCGCATCGATGCTGATACGGGCCGTCCGATCGAGGCGGCCGAGACCGACTACCGGAACGAGAACCGGACGATCAAGCCCTCCCCCTTCGGCGGACACAACTGGCACCCCATGTCCTACCACCCCGGCACGGGCCTGGTGTACATCCCGGCGATGGACATTCCGGGCGTCTTCCGCCTGGACCGGAGCTGGACCTACACCCCCGGCAGCTGGAACACCTGGAACGATCCGACCCAGCTCCAGTCCGTCCCCACGGATCTCGTCGCCGGCGCACTGCTGGCCTGGGATCCGAAGCGACAGCGTGAGGCCTGGCGCGTGCCCTACGCCCTGCCCTGGAACGGCGGCACGCTGGCCACGGCCGGCGGCCTCGTCTTCCAGGGCACGGCGGACGGACGCTTCATCGCCTACGACGCCGCGGACGGTCGGCGGCTGTGGGAGTCGCCGGCCGGAACGGGTGTGGTGGCCGCGCCGGTGACCTACGAGGTGGACGGCATGCAGTACGTCACGGTCATGGCCGGCTGGGGCGGCGCCTTCGCACTCGTGGGTGGCGAGGCGGCCCAGGCCGCCGGCGTGCGCAGCATCGGACGCGTGCTCACCTTTGCGCTGGGCGGCGCCGCTCGCATTCCCGCCTCGGAGCCCTTTCCGGCCGGGCCGCCGAAGCCTCCGCTGCCCTCCACGGCCGGGCCCGCCCAGGTCGAGGAGGGGGCGAACCTCTTCCACCACTGGTGCGCGGTCTGCCACGGAATCGGCGCGGTCGCCGGTGGAGTGATCCCGGACCTGCGCTACGCGGACGCCGAGGCCCACGAGCGCTTCCAGTCCATCACCCTCGGCGGGCTCTACCAGAACCGCGGCATGCCGAGCTTTGCCGGGCGCCTCACATCGGAGGAGGTCGAGTCGATCCGCGGCTACGTCCTCTCCCTCGCCCACGAGGCCGCGGCGACGGCCCGGACTACGAGCCCGTGAACTTCGGGGCCCGCTTCTCGAGGAAGGCGCGGATGCCCTCGCGTCCGTCCGCGCTTCGGCCCATGGCGGCGATGCCCCGGGCCTCGAGCTCCATCTGCGTCTCGAGCGACTCGTTGAGCGACGAGGCCAGCAGCGCCTTCACGGCCCCGTAGGCGCGGGTCGGCCCCTGGGCGAGTCGCTCCGCGACCTTCCGCGCCTCGGCGGCGAGCGCCTCGTCGGGAACGACCTTCGTCAAGAGCCCCCAGGCCATTGCCTCCTCGGCCGAGAGCCTGCGATTCGTGAGCATCAGCTCCTGGGTGCGCCGCATCCCGATCAATCGCGGCAGGTAGTAGGTGGAGCTGCCGTCCGGCGAGAGCCCGGCGGCCGTGTAGGCCATGGTGAACTTCGCCGAGACCGCCGCGATGGCGATGTCGGAGGCGACCGCGAGGCTCATCCCCGCACCCGCTGCCGAGCCGTTGATCGCCGTCACGAGGGGGGCCTCCATCCGGGCGAAGCGCGAGGTGGCCGCGTGCAGGTAGACGGTCAACTCCTTCAAACCCTTCGAGAGATCGTCGCCGTAGCTCGCGAAGGCCTTGAGGTCGCCTCCGGCACAGAACATCTTCCCCGCACCGGTCAGGACGACGGCCCTGATCGCCGGGTCCTCGTCGCAGCGGATCGCCGCCTGCATCAGCTCGCGACCGAGCGTGAGGTCGATGCCGTTCGCGGCATCGGGCCGATCGAGGGTGACGGTGGCGACGCCTTCACGAACGTCGAAGAGCAGGTTCTCGTACATCGTCCCCATCTCGTCCCCATCCATTCCGTTGAGGTGTCGTCCCTCGAGACGTCATCCGGTGAAGCGTCGGCGGCGGCCCGGCGCAGTATAGTCGCCGTCGCCTGCGATGAGTAGCGGCGGTGCACCCGCACGACGATTGCAGGAATGGAGGGCTCTTCCGCGACGGGCCTTCGCACCGCTGCTTGCACCGGTTCGCGTGCCTGAATTACCGTAGTCGGCCTCGATCGTTCGGGTAGCGCGTCTTCAGCCGCGCAGGAGGAAGAGGATGCGTCGCTTCGAAGGACGGGTCGCGCTGGTGACGGGTGCGGCGTCGGGCATCGGACGCTCGACCGTCGAGCGCCTCGCGAGCGAAGGGGCGCGCGTGGCGTGCCTGGACGTCCAGTCCGAGGCGGTGGAGGAGGCCGCGAAGATCGCCTCGCAGTCGGGTACCGAGGCCTTCGGGCGCGTCTGCGACGTGAGCGACGAGGCCCAGGTCGATGCCGCGGTCGGCGCATGCATCGAGCGCTTCGGACGTCTCGACGCACTCTGCAACGTCGCGGGGATCCTGCGCTTCGGTCACACCCACGAGCTCTCCTTCGAGGCCTGGCGCCAGATCCAGTCGGTGAACCTCGACGGCACGTTCCTGACGTGCCGGGCGGCCCTCCCCCACCTCGTCGAGTCCCGAGGCAGCATCGTGAACGTCTCCTCCACCGCTGCGCTGGCGGGCCTCGCCTACGGTGCTGCCTACGGCGCCTCGAAGGGCGGCATCCTCGGACTCACCCGCGCGCTCGCCGTCGAGTACGGGAAGCAGGGCGTGCGCTGCAACGCGGTGTGTCCGGGGTCGATCAAGACGCCCATGACCTCCGGCGGAGCCGGCCTCCCGAAGGACGCCGACATGCAGCTCATCATGCGCCAGATGCCCCTGGACCAGCCTCGCGGCCCGGAGACGGTGGCCGCCCTGATCGCGTTCCTCGCCTCCGACGACGCCGCCCACGTCAACGGAGAGCACATCCTCGTGGACGGCGGGACCCTGGCATAGACGCGCCAGGCTTAGCCAGGGAGGCCCGGCCCGTGCAGGTCTACGCCAGCATGGACCAACGCACCCCGCTCGCGGAGGTGGAGCCCTTCGCGAAGCGCGTCGAGGCGCTGGGCTACGACGGACTCAACGTCCCGGATGCGGTTCACGACGGACTGCTCCTCGCCCAGGCCGCGCTCCGGACGACGCGCACGCTGCGCGTCGCGACCAGCGTCCTGGTCTGCTTTCCGCGCAGTCCCATGATCGTGGCGCTCGCGGCCTGGGACCTGCAGTCCTTCTCCGGCGGTCGCTTCGAGCTGGGACTCGGGACCCAGGTCCGCGGCAACATCGAGAAGCGCTACTCCACACCCTGGACCCCGCCGCGCCGCCGGATGGGCGAGTACGTGGCTTCGCTGCGAGCGATCTGGCGGGCCTTCCAGGAAGGCACTCCGCTGCACTTCGAGGGCACGGACTACCGCTTCACGCGACTCCAGCCCTTCTTCAATCCGGGCCCCATCGCAGATCCGGAGATCCCGGTCTTCCTCGGGGCGGTGGGGCCGAAGATGAGTGCGGTCGCCGGCGAGGCCAGCGACGGGCTCATGACCCACCCCACGAGCTCGTCTCCGCGCTTCCTGCGCGAGGTCACGCTGCCGTCGATCGCCGCCGGCGCCGCGCGGGCCGGCCGCGATCCGGCGCAGGTGCCGCTGTTGGTGGGGCCGCTGCTCGTGACCGGTGCGACCGACGAGCAGGTCGCAGCGCAGCGCGAGCACGTGCGCGAGCTCCTGGCCTTCCTCTACTCGACGCCCGCCTACTGGCCGTCCCTCGAGCTCTTCGGCTGGCGGGAGATCGGCGAAGCGCTGCACCGCCGGAGCCGGGAGGGGCGCTGGGCGGAGATGCGCGGCATGATCGCCGACGAGATGCTGGACGCGCTGGCCCCCCAGGCCCCGTACGCGGAGATCGCGGACCGCGTCCACGCGGAGTACGGGGAGCTGGCCCGGCGCATCAACTTTCCGGTACCCGAGGATCCCCGCGACGACCCCGCCGCAGCCCGGGCCATCGCAGCCTTGCGCGACGCCGGATCGACGTGAGCGAGAAGGCAAGGAAGCCCGCGCCCTCCACCGTTGCCGCGCAGGCGCTCGGCTGGACGGATCCGACCTTTCGCGACCTCGTGCCGCCGATCCACCCCTCGGTCTCCTACGAGCGCAGCGAGGACGGAGGCTACCCCGGCGGCCACAGCTACGGGCGCGATCAGAATCCCACCTTCGACCAGGCCGAGGCGGTGATCGCCGCCCTCGAGGGCGGCGCCGGTGCCATGCTCTTTGCATCGGGCATGGCCGCGGCCACCACCCTGTTCGAGATCCTCGAGCCCGGCGCCCACATCGTCGCCCCCCGACAGATGTACTGGACGATCCAGCTCTGGCTCCGGGACCTGGCTGCGCGCGGACGCATCGAGCTCGACCTCGTCCCGAACGGCGACCTGGACGCGCTGCGAGCCGCCCTTCGTCCCGGTGCCACGCGACTCGTCTGGGTGGAGACCCCCTCCAACCCGATGTGCGCGGTGACCGACATCGCCGCCACGGCCGAGGTCGCCCACGCCGCGGGCGCACGCGTCGCAGCCGACGGAACCCTGGCGACGCCCGTGCTCACCCGCGCCCTCGAGCTGGGCGCCGACGTGGTGATGCACTCCGCGACGAAACAGCTGAACGGACACGCCGACGTGCTGGCGGGCGCGCTGGTCACCGCGTCGCGCGACGAGTCCTGGGAGCGAGCGCGCTTCGAGCGCGGCTACCGCGGCGCCGTCCCCGGTCCCTTCGACGCCTGGCTCCTCCTCCGCGGTCTGCGCACCCTCGTGCTCCGCGTGGGTGCCAGCGCGCGGGGAGCGCTTCGCGTGGCCGAGTTCCTGAGCACGCACGAGGACGTGATCGAGGTCTTCTACCCCGGGCTTCCCACCCATCCTGGCCACGCGCTCGCCGCGTCGCAGATGCACGGCGGCTTCGGACCGATGCTCTCGTTTCGCGTCCGGGGCGGGGAGCGTCGGGCACGGGCGACCGCGTCATCGCTCGAGCTCTTCCACCAGGCGTCGTCCCTGGGCGGTGTCGAGAGCCTCGTCGAGCACCGCGCCAGCGTCGAGGGTCCGGGAACCGAGGTCCCCTCGGATCTGCTCCGCCTCTCCATCGGCATCGAGGACCCGGAAGACCTCGTCTCGGACCTCGTCGACGCCCTCCGACTCACGCGCTGAAGGCGCCGCTCAGGCCGGCAGCGGGACGCCCTCGAAGAAGCGACGCGGGTTGTCAACCAGCAGCGCCTCCACGTCCTCGTCGGTGGCTCCCCCGTCCAGCAGACGAGGCACGATCCGCTGGGTGAAGTGGGTGGGGTTCCAGACCTTCTCCATCTGCGCCTGCACCTCCCGCGACGGGAGCGGCGCCCCCCGCCAGCACCACACCGAGTCGTGGGATACCACGACCTGGCGGCCCTTTCCCGCACGGATCAGCGCAAGCAGCGACTTCACGCGCTCCTCGTCGGGATGGATCATGTCCAGGCCGAAGCGATCGAAGCCCAGGTAGGAGCCCCCGTCCGCAATGCGCAGGTGATAGCCGTGATCGGAGGTGCCGCAGGAGTGCCCGATGATGATGCGCCGGGCCGGCACCCCATGGCGGGTGAGGAAGGCCTGCTGATCGTCCCCGAAGCGCCCCTGATCGGTGTGGGTCGTGATCGGCGCGCCGGTCAGGACCGAAGCCCGCGCCGCCGCCTCGAACACCCATCGCTCGTACTCCGTCAGGGTTCCGTGTCCGGTCCCGACCTTGATCACGCCCGCCCGCACCCCGGTCGAGCCGACCCCCTCGGTCAGCTCGTGCACGAAGAGCTCCGTCATCCGCTCCACGATCTCGCCGAAGTTCGCCCGGAACTTCCAGTAGGCCGAGGCCCCTTCCGCCTCCTTGTAGAGCCCGGTGGCGCAGATGATCTGGAAGCCCGTCTTCTGCGCGACCTTCGCCGCGAACTCCACGTCGCGACCGAGGTCGTTCGGGCAGGGATCCACGAGCGCTCCGATGCCGTGTCCCTTCAGCTCCTCGATGCGATCCACGCACACCGAGAACATCTCGTCCCGGGTCGGACCCGGCCGCAGGGAATCTGCATCCCAGCCCGGATAGCCGATCATCAGATGCTCGTGCATCAGCGTCCGGCCCAGTGCTGCGGGTTCCGTCGCGCCGGTGACCGTCTGGATCTGGCTCATGCTGCCTCCTGGGCGTAGAAGAGCTTGCGAGCCGCCGCGCGCACCTCGTCTCGGAATCCGGGTGCGGCGACCCGGATCAGCTCTTCGGCGCGCTCGTAGTCCAGCCGGGAATCGGCGGAGAGATCGGGAATTGCCACGCCGCGCCTTCGTAGGAGATTCTAGCCACGATCTGCGGATGGGGGCCCGAAGGCGGGCCACCGGTTGGATGCCTCGGATCCGCGCCGCGCGCGGCCATGCGCGGGGGAGGAGGCGGGTGAGCGCAGCAGCCGTCATCGGGCAAGCCATGCGGAATCCCTGGAGCGCGTCACAGCCCTCTCGCCGCAGGAAGCTCTCCTGCTCCGCCGTCTCCACGCCCTCGGCCACCACGGAGAGCTCGAGCTGGTGCGCCATGGCGACGACCGCCGAGATCACGGTGCTCGACTGCCCCTCCCGTCCGATCTCGCGAACGAAGGACTGATCGATCTTCAAAGTATCGATTGAGTAACGAACAAGGTGGGAAAGGGACGAGAAGCCCGTGCCGAAGTCGTCCAGCGCGACGCGGACGCCGTGCTCGCGGAGGCTCGAGAGGTTCGCCGTCACGGTGGGCAGATCTGCGAGCAGCGCGCTCTCGGTGATCTCGACTCCCAGACACCCTGCCGGGAGGCGCGTATCGCGGAGGATCGCCTCCACCAGGCCGGAGAGCCCCGGCGCCCGCAGCTGAAGACTCGAGACGTTCACGGAGAGCCGGGGCAGCACGAAGCCCGCGTCCAGCCATGCCCGACCCTGTCGGCACGCCTCGCGCAGCACCCACTCGCCGATCGGCTCGTTGATTCCCGCCTCCTCGGCCAGGGGGATGAACTCACTGGGGGTGACGAGTCCGTAGTCGTCCGAGGGCCAGCGCACGAGCGCCTCGAGCGCCACGATGGCGCTCGAGCGGGTATCCCAGAGCGGCTGGTAGTAGACCAGGAACTCGTCTCGGTCGAGGGCGAGACGAAGGCCCGACTCGATCCCCAGATTCCGCGTGGCGCGTTCGTTCATCGAGGATCGGAAGGAGCGGTGCAGCCCCCGGCCCGCCGCCTTCGCGTGGTGCATGGCGGTGTTCGCGTTGCGGATCAGCGCGTGCGCGTCCAATCCGTCGTCCGGATGGATCGACGCGCCGATGCTCGCCTCCATGACCAGGCCTTCTCCCGCGACGACGAAGGGCTCGCGCATCGAGTCGAGGATCCGGCGCGCAATGGGAGCGACCTCGTCGGCGGAGCCGATCCCGGCCAGCACGACGGCGAACTCGTCGCTCCCGACCCGCGCGACGGGCAGACGGACCTCCGCCTCGCCCGCCCCGGGCGACGACTCCAGGCAGTAGCTCAGTCGCCGCGCAACCGCCCTCAGCAGCTCGACGCCGGCGCGATCCTCCGGGTGCAGGGGGGCGAGCCGTGCCTCCAGACACGGGCACTCGGATTCGACGTCGAGCATGCGTTGGAGCTCCTCCGACCAGAACATCTCCGCGCTACCGGGCACCCACTCCCGGTGGCCGAGCTTCGCGATGCGCTGGGCGTTGGCGAGACGCATCCGGCTCTCGTTGAGATCCGCGAGCGTCCTGCGCAGCTGACCGAAGGTCGTGCTCGCCCTCATCAGGAAGCGCACCCGGTGCTGCACGAGCTGCCAGTCGAAGGGCTTCTGGACGAAGTCCGAGGCTCCTCCGCGGAAGATCAGCTGAAGTCGCCGGCCGTCCCCTCGCCCGGCGAAGGCAGTCCGAGGATCTTCGCGACGAGGCGCGTGACGGTGTTGTTCAGCTCCATCGCGCGGCCCTGCTCGGGGGTCATCAGCTCGTAGTGGACGAGTTGCTGCGCGATGCGCAGCATGATGACGGCGAAGCGGTAGCCCGCGAAGACCTGGTAGTAGTCCAGATGCTCGACCCGGTGCCCCGACCGCTCCTCGTAGAAGCGCAGCGTCTCCTCGTAGGAGGCGAAGCCCTCGAGCCGCGGCGTCTCGATCCCCTCGCTGTGGTGGCGGTCGAGGAAGATCGCCCAGCCCACGTCCCGCTCCGGGCTGCCGACGGACACCATCTCCCAGTCGAGCACGGCGGCCGGCGTCGTGCCGTCGAAGATGATGTTCCCGATCCGGGCATCTCCCCATACCAGGCACTCCGGCTCGTCCGCCGGCTTGTGGTCGATCAGCCACTCCCGTGCGGCCTCGATGATCGGCTGCGGACGGCCGCAGGCGGCCCACTCGAAGTAGCGATCGTAGTAGGCGATCTCCTGATCGAGAGCGGTGTCGCCGAGCTCGGGGCGGCGCAGGGAGCCGAAGCCGGTCGCATCGACGTCGACGCGGTGGATGCGCGCCATGGCGTCGAAGCCCCCCAGCCAGATCGCCCTGCGCTCCTCGGGCGAGATCTCGTGCATCCAGCCGCCCGCGTGGTACGGGGGCTGATCGGTGGGGACCCGGCCCTTCACCTGACCCATCACGTAGAAGGGTGCGCCGAAGACCTCGCGGTCGTCCTCGGCGAGCCAGAACACCCGGGGCACCGGCACGTCGGTCGAAGCCAGCCGCTGCATGGTGCGGAACTGCAGCCCGAGATCGTACTCGGGGAAGACCTGGTAGCCGGTGGGCTGGATCCGGACGACCATGCCCTCCTGGCGTCGCTCGCCCCCCTCGCGCCAGGTCAGGTCGAAGAGCAGGGTCTCGTTGGAGAAACCGGAGGATTGGGGCGCGACCAGCGGGGACATCCGAAGGTCCTCCGCATCGGGCAGCTTCGAACGCAGCCATCGCTCGAAGCCGGGCGCATCCGCCTCGAGATCACGTTGCCAGGGGGTGGGCATCCTGCCTCCTCGTCGGTCTCCTGGTCACCCGTCCCGATCGATCCGCGCGGCATTCCGTCGCCACCCCGATCCCGACACGAGGACACTCCGGTTCAGCGCAGCGACTTCGCCACCCGCTCCAGGGCCTCGGAGAGGATCGTCCGAGAGGTCGCGAAGTTGATGCGCGCGAAGCCCCGTCCGGGTTCCCCGAACGCGGCGCCGTCGGTGAGGGCCACCCGCCCGTGCTCCAGGAAGTGGGCGTAGGGACTCGGCCGCAGGTCGAGCTCGCGGCAGTCGAGCCAGGCGAGGTAGGTCGCCTGGGGCGCGTGGATCCCGACCCCGGGCAGCTGCTCGCGCACGAACTCCACGACGAAGCGCCGATTGCCGTCCAGATACGCCATCACGTCATCGAGCCAGGGCTGACCGTGGCTCCAGGCCGCGCGCAGCGACTCGATCCCCAGCATGCCAATGCCCCCGCGCAGGTGTCGCGGCAGCGCGCAGAAGCGCTTCTTCAGCGCCTTCGAGCCGAAGATCGCAACGCCGCAGCGCAGGCCCGCGATGTTGAAGGCCTTCGAGGCGGCGGTCAGCGTGATGCTCCGCGCCTCCGCCTGCGGAGATATGGAACCGAAGGGCAGATGCCGATGGCCCGGATACGTGAGGTCCGAGTGGATCTCGTCGCTCACGACCACCAGGTCCCGCTCCTCCGCAATCGCGGCGATCCCCTCGAGCTCTGCCCGGGTGAACACGCGCCCCGACGGATTGTGGGGGTTGCAGAGCAGGAGCAATCGCGTGTCTCCGTCCGCGGCCGCGCGCAGGCCGTCGAAGTCGACCTCGTAGCCCTTGGGCCCCAGCACCAACGGGTTCTCGATCAGTCGACGCTTCATCGTGCGCACGCTGCCGAGGAAGGGGGGATAGATCGGCGTCTGCACGATGGCGCCTTCGCCGGGCTCCGCGAAGCGGTCGAGGGCGACGTAGATCCCCTGGACGACGTCGGTCAGGATCTCCACCCGCTCCGGCTCGATCTCCCAGCCGAAGCGCTCGCGCATGCGCCGGGCCGTGATCGCGGGAACGTCGGTCGGCGCCGGGTGGATCGGGTAGCCCAGGTCGGAGCGCTCGACGGCGAATCGCAGCACCCGCCGGATCGGCTCGGCGATGGGGAAGTCCATGTCCGCGA
>Ga0209536_100012684_pt1 | contig 12224 bp, 9 predicted proteins | sample DeeMarSeWOR28_12_FD_187461 | JGI IMG/M metagenome (GOLD analysis project Ga0209536, IMG submission 187461) | Marine sediment microbial communities from White Oak River estuary, North Carolina - WOR-2-8_12 (SPAdes) (version 2) | ecosystem: Environmental > Aquatic > Marine > Intertidal zone >...
TATTTTTCATCAGCTTAACCTTCAATAATCGCTGACAATCTCTCAGGGATGCGATTTCTGCCTTTTCTCCCTCTTTTTCAGAAAGTTAATTTCAGAATTTCAAAAAAGTGTATATTTGCCAGGGCTGCAGCAAAGCCGCCGGATTTTATCGTTTTGGATATCATGATGCCCAAAGTGGTCGGTATTGAGGTCTGCCGCTGTATCCGCGCAAATCAGGTCGCTGTGCGACACGGTCCTCGATCAGTCCGCTCAAATCAACGTTCAGCTCAAGACGGCCACCAAGATACAATACTGGTTCGGCCGGATATTCCTGAACTGGAGGCTGGAGGTCACATTTGGGCGGTGTCCTTGCCCGCAGGCTATGTCGGCGGACAGGGCTGATTCTAAATAATAAAACGGATTTTCTTGACTTGACGACTCGTTTTCATGATATCTGTTTTATAGCTTTCGATCCGACTCGCGTGGACTGAACCAAAATCCTATTTTGGAGATGCTTTTGACAACATTCAGGCCAATCGGCTTAATTATTTTCAATCTTTTTTTGTTGGCCATCTCCGGTTCGAACGGTGTTTCTTCTGATTTGCAACCTGTGGATGAAAAAATATTGCCGCCGGCCTCCGCAGACAAATCGACCCGCTGGTTTCAAGGCAAAAGCAAGCAGGGTGCGCGGGGCGTTGCTCTGGTCATCCACGGGCTGAATTTGCGGCCGGACAGGATGCAGCCCCTCATCGAACAGTTGACGGAATCCGGTATCGACGTTTTAAATCTGTCTTTGAGCGGCCATGGCGACAACTTTGCCTCGCGGGATGGCGGTGACAGCTCAAAAGATCGGCTTGAGTCATTTAAAGCCGTTTCCTATGAGCAATGGATTTCAGAGGCCTGCGCAGCTTATCGGCTTGCCCGCACAAAAAGTCATCAACGGAAGGTGCCGCTGTCATTGGTTGGATTCTCTCTAGGGGGGCTGATCGGAGTCGATCTGTTTGCGACTTTTCCGGGCGTTCGGTTCGAGACCATGGCGCTTTTCGCCCCGGCGCTGAAAATACATTCAAGAAGCTATATTCTCAGGGTGCTGTCACCGTTTCCAGGACTAACCCTTCCGAGTTTCTCTCCGGAGGGCTACCGTGCAAATAATAAAACACCCATTGCGGCATATAACGCTCTTTTTAAGGCCATAGATCATCTGGAAAAAAATGCCAGCCCAAAGATAAATGTGCCCACCGTTATATTTGTGGATGAGCAGGACGAATTTGTTTCCTTCAGGAGGTTAAGGACATGGGTCGAAGATGAAAAATTGGATCTGTGGAAATTTTTCATGCTCCGGCAGGAAGCAAGCGCTAAAGCCGTCAACATTCATCATTTAATCATCGACGAACCTTCAACCGGAAAAAAGGTCTGGAAACAGATGACGGGTGCTTTGGTCGGGCACCTTTTGCAGGATTAGAATATGCTCTCAATATTTTTTATTTGGCTTCGAAACGCCTTGTTTCTGGTCAGAATTCCTCGATAATCTCACACTTTTCAACGAAATTTTCAATGCCGGCGCGTGTATTGCTGAATACCCCCATGGCGGCCTGGAGTTTTACAAAAACCGGATCGTCTTCCCCCAGCAACGCTTCCGCCTTGTTGAGCAATCTCAACCCCGCTTCAAGATGGGCATTGATGTCTTCCAATATTGCCTTGCGCTTACGATGCTTTTCCCGCTCCCTGATAATTACCGGCAACAGCCGCTGTATTGAATATTCGACCAGCGCATCCCGCGGCGCATTATATTGTCTGGATACATCCTCCAGACTTGACAGGGTTCGGCGGCTGATGACAAATGTTTTTTGAACGCGCTTGAGAGAATCAAATTCCTCTGATTCAAGCTCACGAGCAATCAGGCTCAGAGAACGGGCGTCCTCAATCAGCTGATCGAATAAGGATTTTTGCTTGATGCCCAAATGAACGGCAACGATGCTGAGGGCCTCGATGGACCGGGTGGATAACTTGAAAGTGGCCCGCACCGATTGCCGGCCCCTTAGGTCTGCAGCAGACGGCTGGGGCAAAGATATGTCGTCAGACATGATAAATTTATCCTTTTTTCCCATTTTAGTAATGCAATATTTATTTTTATGATTAACTCGAGATATTTTTTATAATTACTAATATATTTGGCCGTGAAAGTAAAACGAAAAAAGGTGAAACCGGTCAAAAAATCGATAAGGCTTTAGATTACGGTAGATTTTTAAAAAAAATGATTGACATGTCGCTAAACATCGTATGAAATAAAAAGACCGGTTGGTTTTTTATTTAACAGGATCCATTATTGAGCACAACTCAGCAAGTTGGAGCCCGCATGGAAAGCAAAGGGGCGCGGACTCGCCGCCACATTATTGACAAATCTTTGCCGCTTTTCTCGGTCAAGGGTTTTTACAACACCTCCATCAGCGATATTCAGGAAGCCACCGGCCTGACGAAAGGAGGATTGTACGGCCATTTTGCGAGCAAGGAAGATATCTGGTACGCTGTATACGATGAAGCCGTAAAGATATGGAAAAACATTGTTTTTAATGAAATGCGCAGCAACACCGGGCCGCTCGATCGCATCGTCAAATTTATCGAAAGGGATTTAGACGACTATCTGGGCTCGGATGTATTTGACGGCGGTTGTTTTTTTCTAAATATGCTTGTCGAGCTTTCCGGACAATCCGCCTCGATGTGCAAGAATATCCTGCACGGTTTTGTCAGTTTGTCCAAATTACTGCAAAAGTGGCTGGAAGAAGCCGGAAAAGCGGGACTGTTGAAAGAAGGCCTGAACCACAAGGAGATAGCCAATTTTATCGTCATATCTTTGAACGGCGCCGCGGCACTGTATATCTCCAGCCGCGATAGAGCCATTTTGGAGCAAACCATAAACCAGCTTCGATTCTATATCCATCAATTGAAAAAATAATGGGCAAGTGATACCGAATTCAAGGAATCAACAAGCGATTGTCTAAAATATACCGACCGGTCTTTATTTTACGCATACATATTTGGCTGGTGTTAAGCAGCTGCGGTGGGCAGCTCAAATCGGAATCGTGAAACGTTTATCGCTCCGAGGCAACCCAACCACCGGATAAACCGGCTTACCCAGCCGATAAACGAATCCCATGGCCACATGGTTTCAAAGTGTTGCAAAATTCCGAGTTCAGATCATCTTCCTACAAGGAGTAGCAACATGGATTTCAGTCATTTGCTCGCCGACAGAACCAAAGCAATGGATGTCAGCGCGATCCGTGAAATATTGAAAGTGGTATCCCAGCCCGGTATGGTATCTCTTGCCGGAGGCATTCCGGCCCCGGAAAGTTTTCCCCTGAGCATTATCCGCGAATTGACTTCAATCGTGCTTGAAAAATACGCGTCAAAGGCCCTGCAGTATGACCCCACGGAAGGATTCTACCCCTTGCGCCAGGCCATTGCAAAATATTTGCAGGCAAAAAGCATCCGCACCGAAGCTGATGAGGTACTGATCGCCAGCGGCTCTCAGGGTGTTCTGGACGCTGTGGGCATGGTCCTGATTTCAAAGGGCGACCGGGTGGCGGTGGAAGCCCCGACCTATCTGGGAGCGCTTCAGGCCTTCAACCCCTACCAGCCCGAATATGTCAGGATGGACACCGATGAGGATGGGCTTATTCCTGCATCCCTTGAAAAAATACTTCAGTCCGGCGGTATCAAATTCGTCTATTTGGTCCCTACTTTCCAGAATCCCACTGGCAGAACCATAGGTATGGAACGCCGCAGGGAAATAGCTAAAATTGTTAAAAAATACAATGCCCTGCTTGTTGAGGACGATCCATACAGCATCTTGCGCTACCGTGGAAATGCAATTGCTCCCATTAAAACCCTGGCGCCGGCACATGTGGTTTATGTCAGCACCCTTTCCAAGGTGTTCGCCCCGGGACTGCGCATCGGTTTCTGTGTTGCTCCCGAATTGATACGAAAATGGCTGGTGATCGTCAAGCAGGGTATCGATCTGCATACCAGCACATTTAACCAGGCCCTGGCCGCTGAATATTTGACCGGCGGGTATCTGGAGCGCCACTTGCCCAACATCATCAAATTATACCGGCCCAAGCAGGAAGCGATGCTGGCCGCTATGGACCGATACTTTCCGGACGGCTTCAGCTGGTCAAAGCCGGAAGGCGGCATGTTTCTTTGGGCCGAAGGCCCGCAGGGGCTAGACATGGAGAAAGTTTACTGGAAAGCCGTTGAGCGCAAAACGGCTTTTGTACCGGGCAAATATTTTTACACCCAGAAGGGCGAGGGCCTCGAGACCATGCGCCTGAACTATACCATGGCGGATGAAAAGGCCATCGACAGGGCGATAGGGATATTGGCTGAAGTAATCAGGGAAGCGCTGTAGGCTTCTTGCTCAGTATTGGGGCCCAAATATGGCAAAAGACCATCCTCAAGATAGAAGATTTTCAAATAACCAGCGCTGACATGTCCCGCCCGAAAAGCCCGATTCGATCGCCGGCTTTCACCGGTATATCGAGGTCCCAGTCAAAGGGATTGCTGCGCATTTGCTGTTAAATCAAATCATCTCGTAACCGGCCAGCGGGCACTCCAGCGGTTTTATTGAACATCTGCAGGGCGGCACGGGCATCGTGTTAAAATGATCGCGTGGTTTTTTGAAAAGATATTGACAAATATGACGGCATACATGATTCATTAACCAGACTTTGCGAAAATTGCCGAATTGGCGTAAAAACGGAATCGTTTTAAAAGCAAATCAAAGGACAACGAGAATATGCCGGGACCATTGGCCGGGGTTAAGGTTTTGAGCTTTGGGAGAATGCTATCGGGTCCCTATGCAGCCATGTTGCTGAGTGATCTCGGGGCTGAAGTCATAAAAGTGGAAGCCACCGGATACGGCGATCCGGCGCGGTTTGCCGAGCCGTTTATCGAAGAGATCAGCTCATATTTTTTAAGTATCAATCGCGGCAAGAAAAGCATCACCCTTGACCTTAAAAAGGAAGATGGCAAAGATATCGTCTTCAAGCTCGTCAAGCAGGTCGACATTCTCATTGAAAATTTTCGACCGGGGGTGATGGATAAGCTGGGTATGGGGTATGCGTCAATTTGCAGCCGCAACCCCGGAATCATTTATGCTTCTCTTTCGGGATTCGGTCAAACCGGTCCCTATGCCCTAAGGCCTGCCTTTGATATGATTGCACAGGGCATGGGCGGTGTTGTCAGCATCACCGGCGAGCCGGGAAGGCCTCCGGTAAGGGTGGGATATTCCATTGGTGACATGGGTGCTTCCCTGTTTGCAGCGGTTGCAATTCTGGCCGCATTGCACGAGCGGAAAAACAGCGGCAAAGGCCAATACATCGATGTTTCCATGCTCGACAGCCAGGTGGCTCTGGCCGAAAACGCCTGTGCCCGGTACTTTGCCACCCGTAAAATACCGAAACCTGCAGGTTCCAGGCATCCTCTTTTTACCCCTTTTCAGGTTTTTCAGACCAACGATGGCCACATTGTCTTGATCGCATTTCATGATGACAAATGGGAAGCCTTCTGCAAAGCCGCAGGCCGGGATGCGTGGATCACCGACAGTCGTTTCAAATCCAATGCGGCGCGTCTGGAAAACTACGATATCTTCCTGCAAGAGATGAACGCGGTGATGAAAAGCAGGACCACGAAGGAATGGATGGAAATACTCGAAGCCAGTGACATCATGCATGGCCCGGTGAATACGATCGATCAAGTGGTCAAGGATCCCCACATTCGACAAAGAGACATGATTCTCGAAGTCTCTCATCCCAAAGCAGCCAAACTCGAAGTTGTCGGCACCCCCATGAAGTTTTCCAGAACACCCTGCAGAATCGATACGGCCTGCCCGGATCTGGGAGAGCATACCGATGAAATCTTGACAGATCTGCTGGGGTTATCAACGGAGGAAATACAAAAACTGCGGAAGACCAGGGTTATCTGAAGCCAAATAGGAGTGAACATGACTAAGAATAAACTTCTTTTATTAGCGCAGCAAGATTATGTCGCCACATTGACCCTCAACCGTCCGGAAAAGCGCAATGCGCTCTCGCCGGGTCTTTTGATTGAGCTTTATCAAACCCTTGAAACGCTGAGCCAGAGAGACGATATCCGTACCGTCATCCTCAGGGGTGCGGGAGACAAGGCATTTTCGTCCGGCTACGATGTTACCGCGATCCCGACGGATGTACCCGAGGATCTGGCCGATAGACTGAAGGAAGAAAATCCTCTGGACCTGGCCATTTCGAGCATTCTCAATTATCCCTATCCGGTTATCGCCATGCTCAACGGATATGCCTTCGGCGCCGGATGCGAGCTGGCCGTCAACTGTGACATTCGCATTGCTGCAGAAGATGTGAAGATGGGGATTCCGGCGGCAAAACTGGGGCTGGTCTATCCCCTAAACGGTCTGATGCGATATGTTCAAAATGTGGGATTTTCGGTTACCGGCGAGCTGCTATATACCGGCCGATCATTCGATTCCGGCAGGGCATTGCAGATGGGACTCATCAATTATGCGCTGCCCCGCAACGAATTGGAAGTATTCACTTATCGCCTTGCGCAGGAGATCGCCGCAAATGCCCCCCTGTCTCTAAAAGGTACCAAACGCATTCTGGGAATGATGCGGCGATCCTTTCAAATACCCGATAATCATATTAAAGAAGCCGAGACCATCATCGCCCGGGCATTCAACAGCGAAGATCTCAAAGAAGGGCAGGCAGCTTTTTTAGAAAAGCGCCGGCCGGCTTTCAAAGGGCGCTGAGCGCCGTCTTAAAATAGAATCCATCAGGCATTAAGAGAAATGAAGCCTGGCGGCGACCGCCTCATACTCTTTTTGATCGATGTAATTGTAGCGTTTCAGCGCATCCAGTATCCACCGGGCTTTCCACTTGAGCCAGCGACTGTCGCCCGTGGGTCGTTCTTTCAGGGGTTTGGGGATGACCGCGGTCAGGCGAACGATCTCTTCCAGCGATAAGTCGCTGACGCTTTTTTGAAAATAATGCCTGCTGGCCGCCTCCACGCCGAAGACGCCCGGTCCGAATTCGATGATATTCAGATAGAGATAAAAAATGCGGGTTTTGCTCAAGTAGGCTTCCATTTGTTTGGCAATGAAGTACTCCTTGATTTTGCGGAAAATACTTCTTTTGGGGGTCAAAAAAAGGTTTTTGGCCAGCTGCTGGGTGATGGTGCTCGCACCCCTGACATATTCGCCTTCTTCCCAGTTTTTTTTCACCGCTTCTTTCAATTCGGTGAAATCAACGCCCTGATGCCGATAAAAGCCCGCATCTTCGGTAATACGAACGGCATCTTTTAGACGCTGAGGAATTTTATCAAAAGAAACCCATTGTTGTTTGATGCGATAATCCCGGCGGTCTTCCCGGGCTTGTTTAAGACGGTATTGGATCAGTGCCGTGGTTGCGGGATTTGATTGTTTCAAGGGGCGAACATCCGGCAGGCTTAAGTAAATATATAAGGCTGCTACAACAAAAATCGCGAAAACACCAGCAACCGCAAACAACAGCACCTTAAGGATGCATTGCGGCAAGTTTCTTTTTAATTTAATTCTTCGCATAGAGATGATGAGGTTATAAGCACTTGCTTTGCGATAAGCAAATAAAATCGAAAGCGAACAGAATCTTTTCGGTCCCGTGTTATCGGCAAGCAGCAAAACCACCTCAGGATACAGAAATGAAAAACGGGAAAAATCTTTAATTGGCGCAGTAATAAAAGAGCGGCGCTATTTTATTAGCACCGCTCTGGTTTTAACAGCGCCGCAAACGGCTGTAGCGTTTGAAACGCTCAAAACCGTTTTAGGCGACCTGCCTGGAAAGTTAAATCGAACGATTGAAAACGGGTTTAAAAGTTTTAGATTTTGTCTGATGACAAGGCTCGAGGAGGAGAAAAGGCGCAGCGTACATTTTAGTACGTGAGCATTTTTCGACGACGAGCTACGCTGTCAGCGGGCAAAAGATGAGATTTTTTAACCCGTTTTAGGCGACCTCTTCGAAGTCAGCATCAACCACATCATCATCCGGCTGGGTCGCACCCGTTCGTGCGCGTGTATGGCCCCCTTGCCGGGTTTGCTGCGCACCTGATGGGCCGGTCTGCTGATACATGGATTCGGCTACCCTGTGGGAAGCATGGGTCAATGTCTCTGTCAAGCGTTTGATTTCAGCGACATCCTCGCCTTGCATGACGCGTTTCAAATTGCTTATCACGCTTTCCACCTCAGATCGCGTCGCACTGTTTACCTTATCTCCCAATTCCGCCATCGTCTTTTCGGTCGAATAGATCAGCGCATCGGCCATGTTGCGGGAATCGATCAGGTCTTTTTTGCGCTTATCATCATCGGCATGCAGTTCGGCATCCTTGATGAGACGATCGATTTCCTGCTGACTGAGGCCGGAGGAGTGGGTGATCTTGATCGATTGCTGTTTTCCGGTAGCGGAATCCTGGGCAGAAACCTCCACAATACCGTTGGCATCGATATCAAAGGTCACCTCGATTTGAGGGGTGCCGCGCGGTGCCGGCGCAATACCCGTTAATTCGAAGCGACCGAGCGTTTTATTGTCACCGGCCATTTCACGCTCACCCTGGAGCACATGGATGGAGACTGCCGGCTGGTTATCTTCCGCCGTGGAAAAGATCTCGCTCTTTTTGGTCGGGATGGTGGTATTTTTCTCAATCAACCGCGTCATTATACCCCCCAGGGTTTCGATACCCAGCGACAGCGGTGTAACGTCAAGCAGCAAAACATCTTCGACATCGCCTTTGAGCACGGCGCCCTGGATTGCTGCGCCCATGGCGACCACCTCATCCGGATTCACGCTTTTATTGGGTTCTTTGCCGAATATTTTCTTAACCCTTTCGTATACCGCCGGCATGCGGGTCATGCCACCGACCATAATCACTTCATCAATGTCGCCGGGGGTAAGCCCGGCATCCTTGAGCGCCGTGTTGCAGGGCCCTTCCAGTCTATCCAGCAGGCTGCCGACCAGCCCTTCGAGTTTGGCCCGGGTGAGCTTGATATTGAGGTGCTTGGGGCCGCTGGCGTCCGCAGTAATGAACGGTAGGTTAACGTCCGTTTGCATGGAAGAGGAAAGCTCGATTTTGGCTTTCTCTGCTGCTTCTTTTAACCGTTGCAAAGCCATTTTATCGCCCCTCAGATCGATGCCCTGATCCTTTTTGAACTCATCGGCCAGGTAGTCGATCAGACGCAGATCAAAATCTTCGCCGCCAAGATGCGTATCCCCATTGGTGGCTTTAACTTCAAATACGCCGTCACCAATTTCAAGAATCGATACATCAAAAGTGCCTCCACCTAAGTCGAACACGGCAATTTTCTCGTCGCTTTTTTTGTCCAGGCCATAGGCCAGTGAAGCCGCGGTGGGCTCGTTGATGATCCGCAACACGTTAAGACCCGCGATTTTGCCGGCGTCTTTGGTGGCCTGCCGTTGACTGTCGCTGAAGTAGGCCGGAACGGTAATCACCGCGTCTGAAACCTTCTCTCCCAGATATTCTTCTGCGGATTTTTTAATGTTTGCCAGAATATAAGATGAAATTTCTGCCGGGCTGTAACGCTTTCCCTGCAGATTGATGCAAACATCCCCGTTATCTGCCTTTTCAATTTTGTAGGGCAGCACTTTGATGTCGTTTTGCACCTCGGTTGAGTCATACGGTCGGCCTATGAGACGCTTGACTCCAAAAACAGTATTCTCCGGGTTGGTGATGGCCTGCCGTTTGGCAATTTGGCCCACCAATCGTTCGCCATTATTTGAAATTGCGACCATGGACGGCGTCGTCCGGCCGCCTTCCGAGTTTGTAATGACCTTGGGCTCACTGCCATCCATTATGGCAACACATGAATTGGTAGTTCCAAGATCAATTCCGATAATTTTGCTCATTTCGTCCTCCTTGATGTATGCAGCAAACGGCATCGGTGCCAGGTTCGAGCTGCATATGATTATTATTGTTAAAAAACCGTTCCGATTGGAAAGGGTTTTTTTGCTGCAATCACTGTGCCGCCATCTTTCTTAGGGGACCTTTAAGATGACGAGCAATATATAGATTTTTTCAACTCGAAACTTAATAATGAAATGATGTATGTCAAATTAAAAATATTACTTTTGATTAAAAATATAAAAAAGTAATTCTATTATATTGACATAATTTGAAACATAATTATAATGATTTCAGAAATGGTCAAGTCAATCAAAAACCCAGGCATGAGCCTGTTATTATAAGGAGGTAAACACAATGATGAATTTAACCAGATGGAATCCCTGGAGGGATGCGACAACGCTGCAGCATCAGATCAATCGTTTATTTGACGATTCTATGATACGCGCAGCCGGAGCGGATGATGATTTTATGGGTACCTGGTATCCGGTGGTAGATTTGTTTGAAAAAGATGACAGTTTCGTCTTCAAGGCCGAGCTGCCCGGTCTCAAGAAGGAAGATATTTCGATTGATCTCAAGGACCGTGTTCTGACCTTAAAAGGTGAGCGCAGGTATGAAAATGAGGTCAAAGAGGAAAACTACTTTCGCCGGGAAAGATCCTATGGCAAATTTCAGCGGGCGTTCAGGCTGCCGGCGGAGATAGATCCGGACAAGATCAAGGCTGAGTTTAAAGATGGCCTCTTGGAAATTGAAGTCCCAAAACCGGAAGAGCACAAGCCTAAAGCAATCACCATCCATTAAAAGCCAGCTTGGTGTGATTGTCCAAAAAACGTTCCGATCGGGGGGCGTTTTTTGCTACAATCATTTATGCAGCAGTCCTTTTATCGCAAGATTGTTACGAAAAGCGGCATAAAAAGTGGCCGATAATTATCAAAAACAGGGGGTGGCATTTACGTCACCCCCTTTTTTTTGTCATATTTGGATATATATTAACGATGTTGCTGAAAATACTTATTCCTGCAGCCGCCTTTACCGGATCCAAAATCGATTGCCAGGATCGCCTGCCGGGATAGGTTTATGCGCATTACCTTCAATTATGGCCTTGGGAACTAAATGATATGAAGCATGAAAGAGGTAAATTTCGTCGCATTACGGGTTCGATATGGGGTGCGATCTCTGCTTTTCGCAGAATTGTTGCCAACTTGCTGTTTATTCTTGTGATCATCATATTTTTCTCCTTATTGCTGGTTAACCGGGGCCCTAAAGTTCCCGATGGGGCCGTCCTGGTTTTATCACCGGTCGGTGATGTCGTCGAGCAGAAAAAGGCGTCCATGCTTTCCAACGAAATGTTCGGTAATGCAGCCGAAAGTGAAACCCTTCTGAGCGATATCATCGATGTTATCGATTTTGCCAAAAATGATGACCGCATTAAAATATTGCTGCTCGATCTCGACAAAATGGGAGGTGCCGGCCCCAGCAAGCTTCAGGATATCGGCGCGGCGCTCAACCGTTTTAAAGATTCGGGCAAACAGGTCATCGCCTATGGTGAATACTTCAATCAGCGGCAATATTACCTGGCGGCCCATGCGGACAGCGTCTATATCAGCCCAATGGGAGGACCCATGGGCGGGGTGATGATGTATGGCTACGGAATTTATCCGAAATATTTTAAAACCGCGCTGGAAAAATTAAAAGTCCAATTACACGTGTTCAGAGTGGGCACCTATAAATCCGCAATGGAGCCTTTTTTGCGTGACGATATGTCCGATTATGCCAAAGAGGCGAATACGGCTTGGCTAAACGTGCTCTGGGACCATTTTGTGGCAGATATTGCCGGCCAGCGGGGATTGGAGCCGGACGGTATTAATGATTTCATCAACAACATGCCTGTTTACCTGGCGCAGGTAAAAGGCGATACGGCCGCACTGGCGCTAAAACATGGCCTGGTCGATGCGCTAAAAACACGCGATGAGCTTCGCACTGAGATGGTCGAGCTCGTCGGCATGGATGAGGACCGCAAATCGTTTAAACAAATTGAATTTGAAGATTATCTGGAAATTATCCGCCCTCTCCTTTTGCCCGATACCACCGATAAGGCCAAAGTGGGTATTATCGTTGCCAAGGGGATGATTCGTGACGGCGACCAGCCTGTGGGCACTATCGGGGGCGATTCACTTGCTGATCTGATCCGGCAGGCACGGGAAGATGAGAACATTAAATCAATCGTGTTGCGAATTGATAGTGGCGGCGGCAGCGCCTTTGCCTCCGAGCTTATCCGCCAGGAAGTCGTGTTGGCCCGTCAAGCCGGC
>Ga0209536_100012685_pt1 | contig 12223 bp, 6 predicted proteins | sample DeeMarSeWOR28_12_FD_187461 | JGI IMG/M metagenome (GOLD analysis project Ga0209536, IMG submission 187461) | Marine sediment microbial communities from White Oak River estuary, North Carolina - WOR-2-8_12 (SPAdes) (version 2) | ecosystem: Environmental > Aquatic > Marine > Intertidal zone >...
GTCGCCCGTTCTTTGTGAACTGCGCAGGGCAAGTCCGCCTTTGGTGGACCAAGTGAACGGCTGCCCTTTTGGGTTCATTTTGTCAGCGAACAATAATCGCTGACATTATGGGGGTTATAATTACGGCTATAGAGTTCCCAAGGTTTATGTTTCAGGTGCTTTTAAAATTGGGCAAGCTTTCTGTCAATCATCTGGTTGTTTCATTACCAGATAATCGTCGGGAGTTTCGTATACCGACAAAATGAACAAAAAAAATATTTATCACAATGTTGCCAGCATAGCATGGATGAGACCCACCAGCTTAGCTGGTTGATTAAGTCAGATATTGAAATTTGCTTTCACGTATCTGGAAACGATTAAACCATGTGCTCCTTGGCATGAATACTATAAAAAAGGAGAAGCTGATGATGCATCGATTTGTGCTAGTTCTTTTGCTGCTCGTACCCCTCACCGTGGCCGGTTGTTCCGGCGGAAATTCCGGTGCAGCTCCCGAAGACCCTGACGGCCAGGCGCCTCATCCGCTGGATGGGACCTATCTGGACGGCGCAAACCACGGCCCTGATGCCAAGGCGAACCTGAGAGTTTGTCAGGCCTGTCACGGCCAGCCCGGTGGACCCGGCAGCAATCCCCGTTTTAACATCGGCATCAACAGTGTTGCCGGTACCGGTTGTGAGGCCTGCCACGGCATAAACTATGCCCATCCCGTAAACTGGGCCGGCCCCAATGACACGTTCCATTACTCTGCAGGTACTATCCAGGATGCGTGTACGCTTTGTCATGGTGCAGGCCTTGACGGTATCGGCGGGACCGGTGACAGTTGTCTCGGCTGCCATGATTCAACAACTGACTTTACCCTTGACTGCGCTTTCTGTCATGGACTTCCGCCGGACGGAAGTGCCGATCTTGCAACCGATACCGGTGTGAACCACGGTAATGTTGCTGCTGTCTTACAGCATGAAAGCTGTGTTTTATGCCACGGCATGAAGGAATCTGACACCGGCTCCAGTTTTGCTGTTACTGCTGAGTATCTGCTCTTTGACAAGGGTACTGATACCATTGGTGACCACTGGGACGGATGGCTAGACATGAATTCAAGCACGGGCTACAACGAGGCTGATTTTGGCTGCAACAGTGGTTGTCATGCCAACGATATTGACCATCAGCTCTCTGATTCCGGTTTGCCGGTAAAATCAAAAGATTTTGGTTTTGGCGAAGCAGTCCCCCACCCGGTGGATCAAACATTTTTCAACCCCCTTAATCACGGTCTCGCTGCAAAAGGACTGACAGCGGCCTTCGCCAACGGCTTGGCTGACTGCCGGATTTGCCACGCCACCCAGGCCGGTGCCAATCTTCGCTTCAACGAAGGTATCGTTTCCGCTGGCAACAACGGCTGCGAGGGCTGCCACAACGACGGAACTGCCCATCCCTCGTTTGGGCTTCGGGATAAAGTGCATTGGTATGACGGCATTTACAGACATGGGGATATAGATGTGACCAAGTTCATGACCATGTGCACTCTCTGTCATGGTGTCAATCTCGGAGGGGTGGCAGATGGTGGCGTAGGCCCGGCATGTACTGCCTGCCATACAAATGACCCGTTGGACAACCCGAGCGGCTGTATTTCCTGCCATAATCTGCCGCCAGACAGCAACGCTCCGGCCGGCAACATACGGCCCAACCGCCAGGGGCGACATGAGGATCACGACTATACCTGCGATCGCTGCCATAACGCGGCCGGCATCGGGACAGGCGCACATTTTGATTTATCCAGCCCGGCGGATGTGCGATTTTTATATAGCCACCCTGACGATGATATAACAGCGGTTTCCACGGGCGACAACACGACCTGCAACGGGACATGTCACGGTGACCCGATAAACGTGGAACACATCAATGCAACCTGGTATCCCGCACCATAACGATCGACTCAAGAAAGCTGACCAAAAAAAATCCCCGCTGCTCTAAGAGTAGCGGGGATTTTTATTTTTTCTTGAAAACTGCCTGTTACTCCGGCTCATCGTGGCACAGGTCGCAGTCCATCGTGATATAGTTGCCGGCCTCGGAGGTATGCTCCTCGTCATGGCAGCGGAAGCAGCCGAAACCGCTTTCATCAAAGTACTTATGACCTAAGTGCCCCTGGTATGTTCCCCAGGTAACATTCATCTCCGGCCAGATATTATTCAGGTAGGATTCAACCAGGTATTCACCCGCCTCCCGGATGTCCTCGATATTTTCTTCTGCCTGCTTTTCGCCACGCAGCTTCTGCAGGGACAGCAGGTGCTCACCTATCCTGGCTTCAGCCTCTTCCCTGGTCGGATAGTCCCGTTGCAGAGCTATCAGGCTGTCCTCACGGATTCCTGCAATTTCCGGGTTGATCCTTTTGCTGAGCAGGCCGAAATCCACGACCTCATCAGGCATGTCATAGATATGGGTGGGCCTGTTGTGACAGTCGATACAGTCCATGACCCGCCATTCCAGTTCTTCTCCTTCAGGAACCTCGATGTCCTCCTTGACAAATTCCTCCTCAGAGCCGTCAGGACGTTTGACCCTGACCCTCGCAACCTGGGTACGCTTGTCATCAACCGATAGATAGCTGACCTCCACATCTTTACTCACATGCCAGTGGATGCCCTCAAACTCTCCGGTCTGGGGGTTATGGCCGCCGATATGCAGGGCCATTTCATTGACCTCCGGGTTTGCCTGGTCTTTATTTGTAAAATGGTTGAATATCTTGATCTTCTTGCCGTGAAACTTATCAGGCCAGTGGCACTGTTCACAGGTATCCCTGGCAGGCCGCAAATGTTCAACAGGTGCCGGTATAGGCCGGCTGTAGCTGTCAGCAATAACTGCGAGTACCTGACGCAGACCTGAAATCTTGGCCTGGACAAACCACTCTGCCCCCGGCCCTATATGACACTCAACACAGGCAACCTTGACATGGGGAGAACGCTGATAAGCTGTATATTCCGGCGCCATGACATCATGGCATACCATACCACAGAAATAGGGAGAATCTGTAAAATGGTAGCCTTCGTAGCCAACGAGAACCAGAATTGTTATGTTAACAATCGTTATAATTATGAAACCGATGATAAAGCTGCGGTGTTTGTGATCGCTAAGATTGATCTGCAGGTGCTCTTTAACGATGCCATATTTATGGTATTGTCTTCTTCGAAGCCAGGCAGAAATAGGAATGATGGTCAACCCCATAATCATACCGCCCGGCAAGACCATGTAGGTTATGATCCCCACATAGGGATTGTGGATGATTCCCAGCAGATCTACAACCATGCCAAGGATCATCAGGGTGATACTGACAGTTGTCAGGACTACACCGAACATGCCGAGGGGTGTACGCCACATACCACGGATAATATGGCCCCAAGGCCCCCTGTACTTTTTGGGGTCGCCGCTTGGAGGAGTTTGTCCTTCCTGTTTTGTTTCGTTCTCAGCCATTGTCTCAACGCTCCTTCAATATCTTCTTAATACATTCAAACTATATTTAGATTTTCCTTAAATAGCCATCATGACCAGGATACATACAACCCGGCAGGAACCTGGTGGTTCATTGCTGCATCAGGGTGAACTGTATACCACAAGGTAGCAAACTAGGTCAACACATGAAAGAAACCCCCTTATATAACAAAGGGGGTTTTAAACCTCAACAATTTTTATGTACGCAAAATTACCTATTTTACATACAGAAAAATCATGGAGTATATAATGGATACAACGAGAGACAGGCCGATAGCTAACGCGGTGAATCCAAAAATATGGGATACAACAAAAAACCAGCGCGGAGTCGGGGCCACCTTGATCTCGTCAAGCTTGCCGGCAGCAACCAGTTCGGCATATTCCCGCGGGCGCTCATGCATCAATTCATCCAATGGCATGGTACCGGTAAAAATAACAGGGTCCATGGGGAATTTTTCTGGGCGCAGATGCGTATTGAAAAAATGGATGGTAAAAATAAAGCCTGATGCGAGCAGGGCCTCATCGCTGTGGATAATGGTGGCGATATTTATCCAGTAGCCTGGAATAAACAGGGTGAAAATTTCAGGAAACCAGAGGCATAACCCTGTAGAACCGATGACTGCAACACCCCAGAAGACAGCCATGTAGTCAAACTTCTCCCAGTAGGTCCAGCGCCCGTATTGCGGCTGCGGCCCCATACCAAAAAACCACTTGAAGGTCTGTATCAGTTCCTTGGCATCGTTTAGATTGGGGATCATGCTGTCCTTCTGCAGCATAAACTGGATCATTGACTTGCCTGACTTTCTCCAGTTCTGATACATGAGCACGAAATTCAAGGCAAAATAGGTAAAGGTGACAATGGCCATTAACCTGTGCAGGGCACCCAACACCTCAAAACTGCCGAAAAAAGCAGCAACGATTTCTGCCCAGCGCTCAGAGGCAAACTTAAGTGCCATCCCTGTGACAGCAAGGGTCAGAAAACTGATGATTACCAGAAAGTGCAGAAATCTGGGAAACATTGTGAAACGCTGGACATATTCTACTTGTGGCTTCTCCATGATAAATCTTCCTTCTCAAAAATTCTCGGCTCTGCCGACATTTCTGTTTGCATTCAAATTGCCCTAAAGCTCTTTTTATTTATGCTGAATCATCCTTCTTCAATATATTCTCACGGCTGTGTTCACGACGCTTCTTGAAACGCTCCCTGAATGACCGCGGTATCCAGAAAAGGGTATGGATACCAAAAAAGGCAAACGTGCCGACCAGCAGTCCGGTCATACTCCAGAACGTATAATACAGGTAGGGATATTTATCCCGGTCATGATGGGTGGCATGGGTAAGATAGCCGGTGAATTTCCTGTTGGAGCCCGGATGGCATTTCCTGCAGGTCTCCACGACGTGGCGCCGGTTCAGGCGGGACTCCGAGTAGTATGCCGGCAGGATGTCATGTGATCCGTGACAGTCGGAACACTTGGCTGTTTTCTCGCCGCCTGAAAGCATAGACGCCTTACCATGATATGTTTCAAAATAGGTGTCTGTTTCATGTTCATGGCAGGTGCCGCACTCATCAAGGATCAAACCGCGAAAGCCGGCAGTATCATGACGGCTGATGGTATGCGAGGTATGACAGTCATTGCAGACCGGCAGCTTTTTATCCGTCTTGGATACCGTGGGACTATGGATCGAGGAAGTGAACTTTTCAGCAATGCCCAAATGGCACTGGGCGCAAGCCTTTATGATATTGTTCCGGTTGACACTTGATTCCGGATTGGATGCCGGCAGCATGCTGTGCGCCGTATGGCAGTTGGTACAGGTGGCTGAAACCATCAGTCCTGATTGCGACAATCCGCGGCCGTGGATACTCATCTGGTAGTGCTTGATGATATCATGCTGCGTCCCAGTATAGCGCAGAGCCGCCTTTTCCCCTTCCCTGTGGCAGCTGCCACAGAGGTCAGGAATATTGCGGGCAAATATTGGGGATTCAGAATTGGACCTGGACATTATGCCATGCGATCCATGACAATCCGAACAGACCGGCGCATTCTTGTCATTCTTGGCGGCCAGCATGCCATGGGTGCTTTTATTGTAAAGGTCAACCACCTGGGCATGGCAGATGGAACAGTCCACTTTGCCTGAATCTTTGCAGACCGGATTTTTCTGGTGATCGACGTTGACATGGCACTTGGCGCAGGCGATACGCTTCTCCTTGTGAATCGAATGCTCGAAATCCTCGACATTGACAAAGAGACTTCGTTCATCACCGTTGGCCATGATCATCTTCAGGTCAGGATTGCCATGGCATTTCAGACAGAACTGGTCGTTCAGGCTGTCTTCATAAAGAACTCTTCTGGCCTGATGCGGTCCATGGCATTCGACGCAGGCCGGTACTTTATGCGGTTCAGTTTCCCATAATTCACCCCGGACGATCTTGGTGTGGGCCTCTTCAATATTTGCATGACATTTCATGCAGGTCTTCACTACATTCAAACGGCTGATTGTGGAATTCGGGTCTGTATGGGGCAGGACATTATGGGCCGTATGGCAGCTGGAACATACGGCGGTCACGGTCAAACCCTTGCGGTACAACCCCTCACCGTGAATGGACATGGAAAAGTTCTTCAGGATATTCTTCTTGGGGATATCATGGGTCAGGGTCATGGGGCTGCCTTCCTGGTGGCAGCGACCGCAGGTAAAGGGCACATTCATTATATAAGTGGGTGAATTCTTATCCTGCTGTGAAAGGATATCGTGCTTGCCATGACAGTCTATGCATTTCGGGGCATAGGGATCATTTTTCTCAAGTGCCTGACCGTGCAGACTGTTGGCAAAAATCTCGGCAACATCATCATGGCAGTTGGCGCAATCAACCCGTGCCATGGGATATGGGTGCGGAGCATCGTCCACATCCGCCTCTTCATGGCAGGAAACACAACCGTTATCCGCATGGACAGATTTGAAGTACTTATCACCGTCAACGTTCAACTGCACAGTTTTGCCGTCAACTTCAACGGTAAGATCCGGATCGGTATGACAGTCAAGGCAGTCTTCATCTGTCATGGCGGCTGCGTTCTGCGCCAGACCTGCCAGCAGCAGTGCAAAGATAATAAGCAGGAACTTCAACCAGTTTTGTTTTTCCGTAACTTTTAGCATGATCCTTCTAACCTTGGTTTTAATGATCTTTGGGTATAAGATTCTTTAATAAATCCATGGGCACAGGCAGTAACGTTGTGTTTTTGCCGGAAACGCCTATTTCTCTTATGGTCTGTAAATAACGAAGCTGCAGGGATGCAGGTTCCTTGGCAATAAGACTGGCAGCTTCACAGAGTTTGACTGCAGCCTGTAATTCCCCGTCTGCGTTGATAATTGCCGCCCGCCGCTCCCTTTCCGCCTCAGCTTGGCGTGCCATGGCACGCTGCATGCTTTCCGGCAGATCTATCTCCTTCAATTCCACCTTGCTTATCTGTACGCCCCATGGCTCTGTTTCATGGTCGAGTATTTCCTGCATTTTCTTGTTCAGGGCATCACGTTCAGAAAGAATATGGTCCAGGTCTTCCTGGCCGCATACGCTCCGGAGAGTGGTCTGGGCCAACTGAGAAGTTGCAACCTTGTAATTTTCCACTTCAATCGAGGCCTTGATAGGATCAACAACCCTGAAATAAACAACAGCGCTTACCCGCACTGAAACATTGTCCTTGGTAATGATGTCCTGTCCCGGCACATCATGGGTAATGGTCCGCATATCAACGCGTAGAATTCTCTCCAGTACGGGAATGACAACCACGACACCCGGGCCCTTGGGAACCCGAACCTTCCCCAATCGGAAAACAACGCCGCGTTCATACTGCGGAACCATCTTTATCGTGGCATACATAAACATCAGGAGAAGAGGAATCAAAAAAATGGCAACATATAACATCATTATACCTTCTGCATATTTTTCTTACTGCCTGACATCCTCTGTTCTGAGGCGGATCTTATACTCCAGATGTGTGGCTTTATCCATTTTCTGCAACATATTTCAGGAAAAATGCAACACTTGTGTGGCAAACCGAATATACGGTTATTTTCTTAAATTGCAAGCAAAAAAGAGAATTTTATGAATGGGCATTCAATCATTTTCCCCGCCTTTCCAGAGCTGCAACCCTGTGAAAACTCACTAACATTTTCCTTTCATCACCCAGATTGCAGAACAAACATTAATTAGTTATATTTTGTAACTAATTGAAATGTATGCATTTAATTATCTCTGGCACCAAAAGGCCAAAAAAATGAACTGCACAGCCTCGACGTCTTCTATCTGGGCAACAAATTTTTCCCCGCAGCCATTATTATAATCACGAAATTTTTTAAGAGCTATACCTCTGAATAATTATCCAATTTGGCTTGACATTTTTTGCTTTCCTGGTCTATTCATTGCATTGATTTTTACTGGATGAATGTCCTCTTTAAAAATAAATACCACTATTGGCAAAACCGTTTTAGCCGGGATGCGTATGCCTCAATCCTGAAGGAAACTCCGTAAGTGGATCTGACTCTCATTTTCCATATTTTTTCCACCATCGGTTTCGGCCTGGCTTTGCTTCTGGCATTCCGTATTCAGAAAAATCTTCTAGGCCACCCCTCAAGAATATTCCTCTCCCTTTTCCTGCTTATTTATTTTCTTGTTGGAGTTTCAAATGTCCTCAGAGAGGGAGGGGTGACCAATTACTTCGACCGCTTTGAGTATTTTGCCGAAATCCTTTTCCCGCCGGCCTTCCTCTTTTTCATATTTCCCATTTTCTCGCTGTATATTTTTTCCATATACATGAAGCAGGATTTTGAAAAACGGATGGAGATAGAGGAATCACTCATAGAAAGTGAGAAAAAATTCCGTAATTTGTCTGAAGAAATTGCAGATGGTGTAGCAGTCGTAATCGATGGGAAGATCAAGTGGGTCAATAAGGTCTTTCCGCAAATTTTTGGCTTTGAGTATGATGAATTGTTAGATATGAACATTGATTCCCTTATACAGGGGGCAAAGCTTCCCCTGCAAAATAATAGTCCCCGGCCTCGCAACAGCACAAGCGATCTGTCAGAAACCCGGTATGAAACTACCGGTATTTTAAAGGGCGGCGCCACCATTGCCATCGAGGCTTCAGAAAAACCTATCACCTTTGATAATAAGCCCGCACTTCAGATCATTACCCGTGACATAACGGAACGCAAATTGGCGCAGGAGGAAATCTCCCGGGCCAAGATGGAATGGGAGCAGACATTCAATACTGTTCCGGACATGATCACAATACTTGACAGCAGCAACAAAATCATGCGCGTCAATAAGAGTATGGCACAGCACCTTAACTCTTCCCGGGAAGCTCTTGTCGGTAAAAACTTCTACATGCTTGTCCATGGAAAGGAAAATCCCGATGAAATTACATCCCCTGAATCCATTGCTGCTTACTGTAACGGACAATCTGTTGAAATTTATGAAGAACACCCCGATGCCCATTACCTTGTCAGCATCTCCCCGCTTCATGACGACAGGGGCAACTATATAGGCTCTGTCAGAGTAGCTCACAATATTACAGAACTGAAACAGGTGCAAAATGAACTGGAGGCCACCAGAGCATTCCTCCAGTCAATCATTGACGGCGTGACGGAATCCATTATGGTTATCGATAGAGACTACCGTATACGCCTCATAAACCAGGCAGCTACAAAAGTGCATGATCTTGATCTGCCCTTATCAGAATCGCTTCTGTGCTACCAGGTTTCACATCAGGCAGACAAACCCTGCCATGGTGATGAACATCCCTGCCCCCTGAGAAAGGTTCTTGAGACAAAACAACCGGTGACCCTGATACACAAACACAAACGGGCAGACGGCACTGAATATTCTGTAGAAATCAGTGCCTCGCCAATCATAGGAACTGATGGCGAAATTTCCGGTATTATTGAAGTAGGACGCGATATTACGGAAAAATTACGCCTGGAAAAAGAGGAAAAAGAATTCCGGGCCCGGCTATTTCAGCAGCAGAAAGACCGGTCCATCGCTCTCATTGCCAAGGGTATTGCGCACGATTTCAACAATCTCCTTGGTACTGTCATCGGTAATGTCGACCTTTTGCAGATGGGAAGCGCCCCAAAAGAGGATGAGTGTGGCATTGTGGAAGCTATAGGAAGTGCTGCCCACCGCATGAGCGATCTTACCACCCAGCTGCTGGCTTATGCCAAGGGAGGCACGTATAAGCTTGAACATATTGTTATCAATTCTCTTATTCTGCAAACCTTGAAATTCTCGCATACAGGCGAGGCTTCAAAAATTAAGATTTCCCATACCCTGGCCAATGATCTCTGGCCTATTCTGGGTGACCCCAACCAGATGAAACAGATGCTGGTGAATATTTTTACAAATGCTTTTGAAGCTATGGAAGAGACGGGCGGTTCTCTGGCTGTGAAGACCAGCAATGTAATCAAGGAAACCGATTGGGAATGTTTCTTTCATAATATTCACCCTGAAGGCAGCTATGTATCGATAGACATTACCAATACAGGTCCTGCAATCCCTGCAGAAATTTCCACCCAAATATTTGAGCCTTTTTACACGACAAAACAACTGGGACGCGGCCTAGGTCTTGCCGCTGTAGCAGGTATAGTACAGAATCATGGCGGCTGTGTCTCGTATGACAGCAGTCCGGAAGAAACGACTTTTCATATACTGCTGCCCCGAGCTGCAGAAAAAGAATCTCAGGCCGAAAATGAAATTCGCACCCAGACACCTATGACTTCAGGGCTGAACCGAATACATTAAATAAAACCCGTTACAGGTCCCTGCCCCATTGAGCATCATGAGCAAAAATCTTTAATCTCTCTGATAAATAGCCTCCCTGTCAACTTCTCGCCTGCAAATGTATGTGCCGGTTTTATTCCCGGCATCAATGATTTACATACAATCTTTGCCGGTTCGGTTGCCTGTTTTGACCCACCTGTATTTTGTAGTTCCCGGCCTGCCAATTTAGGAAAACTCGTTAAAGTTGTTGTTAATTTCTTAAAGAAACACCCTGGAGATTTACATTTTCAAGGTGCAGTTTTACCAGTTGCTGCACTTATAGATGCCTTTCCCTTCCGTATAAATCCTCCGGCATAATGATTCTCAACTGTTCGGAATACCGCGTTGTCAAATAATATTCATCTGACAATGGTGAAGATGTCACCGTGCTTTACCGAGGAGTAAAAAAAATTGCACCATGTGTATGAAAAGACATACACGCTGAAATCCTTTGCAGCAGTAGAGATTTCTTGCCAACTCAGCAAAAACGGAAAGTGCAGTGTAGACATAAAGCGACTCATTGTCCTGCCCTCCAATAGGAGCCTTTCGTTCCATAAAATTTATTTATTCAAATATATCAGGACGATAGTATTGCTATCGTCACAAGAGCCACAATGTGGCACACAACTTGCTATAGTTGATAACGATTCCTATTAACTGGTTTCTATGGATAGGTGCAAGAAAGTTCCTGCTATGCCAGGATTTTTATCATGTGTTTTTTAAAGCGGCTAAGCCGCTCAATTCAACAAGAGGAGGTTTACAGTGACCCATTATCGTACCCATAAATGGATCTTTTATCTTTTAATCATTCTGTTTTTGGCAGCCTGCAGCGACAGCAACAACTCTGCGGTCAATTTACCCGGAGGGGATGTCATGCAAGGTGTTGCAGTGGACCCTTATATTGAGGGTGCTGTTTTCCAGGAAATAGATGCTGACACAGGTGCGGTTCTGCAGGAGTCTTCGCCCTCAAATGCATTGGGTGTGTTTGTCTTCCCGGACCCTTTAACACCGGGCTCTATCATTGAACTGAAGGATACTGAGAAAGGGCTGCATGGCGGAGCCCCCTACCTAGGCATGTTGCGGCGTGTGATCGCTGCTGCTGACCAAAATCCAGTAGTAGTCTCGCCCTTGACCACATTACTGGCAAACGGCATTACACCGGAAGAGCTTATTGCTGCATTGCACGATGCCGGCCTGACCAGTCTGACCACCTCTGACCTTTACGCTGATCCAATGGTCCGCCTGTCCAATATAACAGCCGAGGTAACCGATCAGGATCTTGCACTGCTCCAGGCCTCCATGGCAGTTAACGCCTATATGGAAATTACCGGTCTCTTTGAGGCTGGACTGATCGAGATGAATGATCCCGCTCACCTCGCAATCTTTGATACCATGCTGAACATTATAGTAAATCTACTGAATACTGGTGAGTTTGAGACTATTACCGCGGCTTTGGCCAACGACCCGGATGTAACGACTCCGCTGATCCCTGAGGATTTTGTCCATGCCGCAATGGCGGAGCTGCGTACCATTATTGCTCTGGCCCAGGAAGGAATGGCAAACAACAACGGCACCTTTGATCCGGTCATAATCATGCAGGCGGAACAGGATGCCCTGCAGAACTGCGTGGAAAACGTCAAATCATCATACAGCCAGCGGGTTCCTGCTTCCACTGCCCATGATGGGGCTTTGCTGTATCATGACAACTGTGCCGCCTGTCATCAGCCGCTGGATGTAACCGAAAAACCAGGCAGAACCGCAGCCGATATCCAGAACGCAATTGACAATAATTTGGGCTATATGGGCTTTCTAAGCACCCTGACTGAGGGAGAGGTGCAGGCCATTGCCGATGTACTGCCGGCGCCACCGGTTGTTGACCCCGGAACACCGCCGGACGGTACTGCCCTGTACAGTTCAAACTGTGCCGGCTGCCACAACCCC
>Ga0209536_100012686_pt1 | contig 12223 bp, 10 predicted proteins | sample DeeMarSeWOR28_12_FD_187461 | JGI IMG/M metagenome (GOLD analysis project Ga0209536, IMG submission 187461) | Marine sediment microbial communities from White Oak River estuary, North Carolina - WOR-2-8_12 (SPAdes) (version 2) | ecosystem: Environmental > Aquatic > Marine > Intertidal zone >...
AGCTAAATCTGTCTCTAGTTTATTTTTATTTTCTTACGAATAAGTTATACAGAAACTATCAATCTTACCTTAAAAAGAATCATTTTTTGATAATAACACTGGATTTTTTATAAAAACTTTATATAGACAAATAAAGATTTGAATATACCCGGGGAGAAATGGAAAAAAATTAAAATAATGATATTTCGGTGAATACATGGAAATTAATATTAAATACAACAAAATCCTTATTTTAATAATCTTAACGATGATATTTTTTATTAATTTTTCAGGTTGTATTAATGAAATTAATAAAACAAAAAAGAATGTCTTAATATTTGCTACTTTTAATAATGAATTTGTTCATCCTTTTGGTAATTCAGCTTTTGCTACAATTGGTTGTAACATCTATGACGGACTAGTTGAATTTAATGAAACATTCCAAATAATGCCATCTCTAGCAATTTCGTGGAATAATCCAGACAATCTCACATGGATATTTAATCTAAGAGAGAATGTGAAATTTCATAATAATTATAATTTCACAGCTGAAGATGTTAACTATACTATAAAGAATATATATAGTGGTTATAAATCCATTATAGACAGAGTTATTGTTGTTAATAGCCAGACAATAGAAATTAAAACTATAAAACCTTATTTTTCATTTTTACAAGAACTTGCATGGAATTTCAAAGTGTTTTCAAAAAAATATTCTGAAGAAGCAGATAGCAATTGGTCTGTAGGAACAGGTCCATATAAATTAAAGGAATACGTTGAAGGTAATTATACTACTTTAGAAAGATTTGATAATTACTGGGGTGAAAAACCGGAGATTCAGACAGTTACCTTTAAATTAATTGAAAATAACCAGGAGAGACTTGATAATCTCATTACTGGAAAATTAGATGTTATAGATTATAATGTAGATGAAAAATTTGATAATTTATCACAGATTGAAGGAATTAAAATTGTTAAATATCCTCCTTTAGCTACTTATTTAATCGGTTTTGATTTAAGGGAAAATGGAAGCTATGGTTTTCCTGATGGACAAAATCCAACAGCAGATATACGTGTGAGAAAAGCAATATATCATGCAATAGATATTGAACCTTTAATAAAAGGTCCATTTAAGGGTTTAGCAATACCAGCTTCACAATTATTAACACCATATATTTTTGGTTATAATCCAAATATTTCAAGACTTTCATATGATATTGATTTAGCAAAGCAACTTTTGACAGAGGCAGGATATGAAAATGGATTTGATATAGAAATGGATATTATAACACACTTATATGAATATAATCTTGAAAACTGCAGATTAATAGCTGAACAACTATCAAAAGTTGGAATTAACTTAAGTCTTAATAAACTATCGACAGATGAATTTAATAAAAAAGTAGTGATTGAAAAAAACACATCTATGTGGTTAGTAGGATGGGGTTCTATTTCAGCAGATGGTGGAATTTTTTATGATCTGTTTATTAGATCCAAAGGTGATGGATATAACGGTTTTTATAATAGCGGATATTACTCTAATCCTGTTGTAGATAGTTTGGCTGAAGAAGCTTCCATAGAAATGAAATCAGAAAAAAGAGCTAAATTATTAAAAGAAGGATTTAAAATAGCGTTAGTTGATGATGTTATATTGGTCCCTCTTTTTTCGCAAGAATTGTTTGTATTAACTACTGAAGATGTTTTAATGCAACCTAGGGCTGATTCATGGATTGTTGTAAAAGATATTAGATTTAAATAAGATTAATTGGTCAGCCAATATATTATTTTGCAAAACAATAAAATATTGACGAGATATAACTAAATTTTACTTGGAGGAAAAAAATGTATCTTACAAAAGAAGAAGAAAGAATTCTTGATGGTGAACAAGGTGAAGTAATGGAGAGAATGTTTAGACTATTAGTTCGTCTTGGTGAAATTTACAAGGCAGACAAGATGATATCTGTTGGTTCTGTTCAAGTTGCAGGTGTGTCTTACAAGTCCATTGCTGAACCAGGTACAGAGTTTTTAGAAGATCTTGCAAACAAAAATGCGAAGGTAAGGGTTCTTACTTTTCTTAATCCTGCTGGAATGGATTTAGAAAATTGGGAGAAAATAGGATTTCCAAGAACCTTTGCTGAAAACCAACTACGTATTATGAATGCTTTCAAAAAAATGGGTATAATTATTACTTCCACATGTACACCTTATTTAGCAGGTAATCTTCCAAGATTTAGAGAACATATTGCTTGGTCAGAAAGTTCAGCTGTATCTTTTTCAAACTCGGTAATTGGCGCAAGAACAAATAGAGAAGGTGGTCCTTCTGCTCTTGCTGCGGCAATATGTGGTAAAACACCAAATTATAATTTACATCTAGATGAAAACAGGCATCCAAATGTTAAAATAAAAGTTGATGTTGATTTGGAATTTAGTTCAGATTTTGGCGCACTTGGCTATTTTGTTGGCAAACAGGTAAAAAATAAAATACCTTATTTTACGGGTATAAAAGATGCAAATACTGATCAACTTAAAGCATTAGGTGCTGCAATGGCAGCATCTGGAGCAGTTGCTCTTTATCATGCAGAGGGATTAACTCCTGAAGCAGAAATTGTTAAAAAAGATAATTTGGAGACAATAAATGTTGGTAAACAAGAATTAAAAGAAGTATATGAAAAATTAAATTCAGGTAAAGAGCCAGATATTGTTATTTTAGGTTGTCCACATGCATCTTTACGAGAAATCTCAGTTTTAGCTGATAAACTAAAAGATAAAAAACTAAAAAAACCACTATGGATCTGTACATCAAGAGTTATGAAAGAAGCAGCAGAAAGAATGGGTTTTATTGAAATAATTGAAAAAGCAGGAGGTTGTATTGTTGCTGATACATGCATGGTTGTTTCGCCTATTGAGGAAATGGGATATAAGATTACAGGAGTTGATTCTGGTAAAGCAGCTAATTACTTACCGGGTTTTTGTAAACAAGAAGTTGTTTTTGCTGATATAAATAAATTAATCGAGGTGCAAACATGAAAGGAAGAACTATTTCTCCAGGTAAAGCAGAAGGTATAGCTATTGTTTCAAAAGAACCAATAGGTTTCTACGGTAGTTTTGATATAAAAACTGGTAAAATGATAGAAAAAGGCCATCCTCTTGAAGGAAAAAACATAAAGGATAAAATCCTTGTTTTTCCCTGTGGCAAGGGATCAACTGTTGGTTCATATGTTATTTATGGTTTAAAGAAAAATGGTGTGGCACCTGCAGGTATAATTAATAAAGAAACAGAAACAATAGTTGCTACAGGTGTGATACTTGCTGGAATTCCCTGCATAGATCAAATAAATATTGAAGAAATTAAGAACGGAGATACATTAATACTAAATGCAGATGAAGCTAGTGTTGAGATAGTAAAATAATAATTATGAAATTGTATTTTTCAGGATGAAATTTTATAGTAAAAGGTCAACATAAATATATTAACATTTTGTGCTTATAATCACATAAATTTCTTATATCTATTGTCAAATTATAATACATATGAAGAAATTGGGGGAGTTTAAAAAGAATGAAAAAAACGAAAAAATAATTCTAGCAATTGAGTTTATTGTATTAATTATAATCTTATTTTATGTAACAATAAAAATTACAAACACTTCAGAAAATATTAATCCAATTGCAATAGCTTCTGCTGATATAACATCAGGTCTTATACCCCTTAATGTCAATTTTCAAGGTTCAGGGACTGATAGCGATGGAATTATAGTTTCTTATTTTTGGGATTTTGGTGATGGATTAACGTCAAAATCACAAAATCCAACGCACACATATCAAATCCATGGAAAATTCACAGTAACTTTTACTGTTACGGATAATAAGGGTGATATTGGAAGAAATAAAATTATAATTGATGTAATTGATAATACTCAAACTGAAATAAAACCTGTAAATCAACAAGAATATTTTTCAGATTACATCTATTTTGATTTTACTTGGAATCCTCAATACCCTGATGTAGGAGAAAAAACCACATTTAGAATAGTTAATTATTATGGTGGAATAACACTAAGTAAAATTTGGAATTTTGGTGACGGATCTATTGGATGGGGCTCGGTTGTTTCGCATACTTACACAAAAAAGGGTAGATATAGGGTGTCTTTGTCAGTCTCTGGAAGAGAATTTTTTACAGGAGAATATTCTTCTGGATATAAGATAAATTATATAGAAATAGGTGCCTCTCCTTTTCCAAGATTTACTTGGTCGCCCAAAGAACCCACAGTAGGAGAAAAAATCAATTTTGATGCATCACAAAGTACAGATGTTAATGGAAAAATCGTGAAATATAGTTGGAGTTATACAGAAGCAAGTAAACCAAATACTATAATTAATATGGGAAATAATAAATCCTTTACCTATACATTTAACAAACAAGGAAATTATAAAGTAAAATTAGCTGTAACTGATAATGAAAATAATACAAATGAATTAACAAAAACTGTTGTTGTTTCTATATTAAGCATAAAAGAAATTATAGGTGGTTATCGCAACTTTGAATTTCAAATTACAAACAGAGGAAATATAACAGCTGAAAATATTAATTGGAAAGTTTTTGTTAATAGAAATTTATTATTTATACCACTTTGGAAAATATTCTCAAAAAAAGGTACTTTAACTATTCTAAGAGCCGGGGAGACAAGAACTATTGATGTTGGTCGATATAGAAGAGGTTTTGGAAGAATTACTGTTACTATTATTGCTGAAGGAAGTAATGCAGTAAAAATTACGCGTTCTCAACAAGGATTTATGTTTAGCAAATTTATACATTTACGGCTTTAAAAACTTCTCATAAACCAAGCAGATGCTATACCTTTTAAATCAACTTCTTGTTCACCATCATCATTCCAAGTTATTTTACCTGTTACAGAATTCAGACCTAATTTCATTCCTACATATGTTGGGAATTTCCAGATTTTTTCATATGTATTTTTAGCCTTTATATCAAGTTCAAGTTTTATATTGTAATTTCTTAAAAGTGGTTGAGAAAGAACCTTTGGTTTTGCATTTAAAAATAAATCATTTGGTATTTTTAAAAATAAAAAGAGTTTATCATATTTTTCAATTGTTATATCAACATTTTCAAGTTTTGTTATTTTTTCCCCTTTTTCATTCGTTATAACAATAATAGCAAGTGGATGGATTTTTGTTGTATCTGATGAAAGTATCTGTCTTGTTAAATAGTAGTTACTGTAGTATATGCTCCAACCATTTTCTAGTACAATATAACACCAATCCCATCCTTTAATCGCAAATTGTAGAAATCCTGGTGACCAAGAGTGTTCATAATGCCCTGTTCCTTTTACATTAAATTCTAAATCATTTATTTTTACCGTTCCTTGAACTTTGCATCCTGAAAAAATATAATTTGCGATTTTTCCTTCCCCTTTATCAATTAACCTATTACTATGAATCCACAAAGGATTTGATGACGCAAAAAAATCTAAATCTATAATTATTTCATTTTCTTCATCTATATCTTCATCTTCACCATGTACATGCCATTGCGGAGAGTTACCTTTTGCCCAAGATTTACCATATTTTAAATCAACTCCAGGTGTTTTTGCATCAAGTGTTAACAGTCCTACAACTCCAAGTATGCCTCCCCTTTTTTTATTAATCATTCCACCATATTTTTCACCATTTGGACTTTGTAATGTTACAACAATTACATCTGGTTTAAGTGTTAATTTCAAATCACCCCAAGCTAAGTGACAAAAACCTATTGTTGCAACCCAACCAGGTAGTTCACAATCATTACTAAAAACAACTGTATAATACCACCATTCTCTTGTATTAATAATAGATTTAAAATGAACTCCTTCATCATGTGGCGAAACATCTTTTTCATTAGGTAATAAAATTGAGTACGGTAATTCAGGTGCTGGTGGAAAAGTCCAACTTCCTAGTTCTGAAGCTGTTGGTTTATGAATGATTTCAATATTTCCAATGCAATTTTTAATCTTATCCTCTTTTGTTACATAATCTCCTAAATCTGATTTATCACATGTACCAATTATTTCAATATCCACCCATAATAAAGTTTCTGAGAAAGATTTTACAGTTAAAATTCTCTTTTCAACATCTTGATTAAACTGAATAACTGGAATAAGTTCTTTTTCCTTTTTAGGTAGAATACCAAACTGATATAAAACAATACCAGCTATTACTATCATAGCTACTATTATTATTGCATCTACCTTTTTCAGTTTAATATTCATATTAGTTATCTCTTATGCTTTTGTGTTCATTTTATAATTCTTAATATTTATATTATTAAGATTTTCTTTACAACTATTACCTGAATATATAAAAAAAAGAAATTTCTAAAAATCAAAGTTATAAAATAATTAAGATTGCGTTTAATTTTAACTGAAATTTATCGTTCATTCTATAAAGAATAAAATTATACAATTATTGGGGTTTTAAGCTGTGCATTCTGAAAAACGGTATACAAAACTTGTTCTAGAAGACGGTTCTGTTTTTCAGGGATATGCTTTTGGATATAATAAAGCTGTAAATGGAGAAGTTGTTTTTAACACTGGCATGGTGGGATATCCTGAGAGTTTAACAGATCCATCTTATAGAGGTCAAATATTAGTTTTAACATATCCATTAATTGGTAATTATGGTATACCAGACTACGAGAAAGAAGACAATTTGTTAAAATATTTTGAATCAGAAAAAATTCAAGTGCAAGGGCTAATAATAACTGATTATTCAGAAAATTATTCTCACTGGAATGCTAAAAAATCATTATCGGATTGGATGAAGGAATATAAAATACCAGGTATGTATGGTATTGATACAAGGGAATTAACTAAAAAATTAAGAAAAAAAGGATCATTACTTGGTAAAATTCTTTATGATAATGAAAAAATACATTTTGAAGATCCAAATAAAAGAAATTTAGTTGCTGAAGTAAGTATTGATAAACCTGTTGTTTATAAAAAAGGGAAAAAAAGTATTCTTCTAATAGATTGTGGTACAAAAAATAATATAATACGTGCTTTTTTAAAAAGAAATTTCACTGTTATAAGAGTTCCATGGAATTACGATTTTTTAGATAATAAAGTAGATGGAATTATTATTTCAAATGGTCCGGGTGATCCAAAAAATTGCCATGAAACAATAGAAAATGTAAAAAAGTCAATGTCTAAAAATATTCCTATTCTTGGAATATGTTTGGGTTCTCAGATTCTTGCACTTGCTGGTGGTGCTAAGACATATAAATTAAAATTTGGTCACCGTAGTCATAATCAACCATGTATTGAGGTTGGAACAAATAGATGTTATATAACATCTCAGAATCATGGTTATGCTGTTGATGCTGATACTTTGCCTGAGGATTGGCGCGAGTGGTTTTATAATAACAACGATGAAACAAATGAAGGAATAAAACATTTTTCAAAACCATTTTTTGGCACCCAATTTCATCCCGAAGCATCTCCTGGACCTGATGATACAGAGTTTTTGTTTGATCTATTTATTAGGTCGATGAAATGATAAAAAGGAAAAAAACAAAGGTAAAAAAAGTCCTTATTCTGGGCTCCGGAGCAATAAGAATAGGTCAAGCTGGAGAGTTTGATTATTCAGGTAGCCAATCAATAAAAGCATTAAAGGAAGAGGGGGTAAAAACTGTTTTAATAAATCCAAATATCGCAACTATTCAGACATCTGATTATTTAGCTGATAAACTGTATTTTTTACCAATAGATACCTATTTTGTTGAAAAAGTAATAGAAAAAGAAAAACCCGATGGTATACTACTTAGTTTTGGTGGCCAAACCGCTTTAAATGTTGGCGTTGACCTTTATTTAAAAGGCATTTTAAAAAAATATAATATAGAAGTTCTTGGAACTCCAGTACAATCTATTTTAAATACAGAAGACAGAGATCTTTTTGCTAAAAAAATTCTTGAAATAGATCTTAAAATCCCCATAAGTAAAGCAGTATGTTCAGTTGATGAAGCAGTTGAAGCTGCTCATGAAATTGGTTACCCCGTTATGTGTCGAATAGCTTATGCTTTAGGTGGACTGGGTTCAGGTGTTGCTTATGATAAAAAACAACTGGTTGACTTAACAAAAAAGGCTTTTTCATTTACTAAACAAATTTTAATAGAGGAGTACTTTGGTGGTTGGAAAGAACTTGAGTATGAAGTTGTGAGAGATTGTTATAATAACTGTATAGTTGTTTGTTCTATGGAAAATATTGATCCCATGGGCATTCATACTGGTGAAAGCATTGTTGTTGCACCAGTTCAAACATTAACCTCATCTGAGAATTTCAGATTAAGAGCTCTTTCTATACAAGTAATTAGAAAACTTGGTATTATTGGTGAGTGTAATATTCAATTTGCTCTTGATCCAAAATCAGAAGATTACCGCATTATAGAGGTAAATGCTAGACTTAGTAGAAGTTCTGCTTTGGCTTCAAAAGCAACAGGATATCCACTTGCTTTTGTTGCAACAAAACTAGCTTTGGGTTATAGTTTAACTGAAGTAAAAAACATGATAACTGGAGTAACATCTGCTTGTTTTGAACCAGCACTTGACTATGTTGTTGTTAAGTATCCAAGATGGGATTTACAAAAATTTAGGAAAGTTAGTCTAAGTATAGGTTCAGAAATGAAATCTGTCGGAGAAATAATGGCTATTGGTAGAACCTTTGAAGAAGCCTTGCAAAAAGCAATTCGTATGCTTGATGTAGGAATGAATGGGGTTACCTGTAACAATCTCATCTTTAACAATATTGAAAAAGAGCTTAGAGAACCGACAGATAAACGTATGTTTGCTGTAGTTGAATCAATAAAAAAAGGATTTTCTATTGAAAAGATTTATCAGCTTTCAAAAATAGATCCATGGTTTTTATATAAGATAAAAAACATTGTTGAAATTGAAAAAAAATTAACACACTTTAAATTTGAAAAAATACCTTTTTCTTTGTTTCAAGATGCAAAACAAAAAGGTTTTTCTGATAAACAGATAGCTATTCTTACTAATAGTAGAGAATTAATAGTAAGAAAACGTAGAAAAAAACTAGGAATACTACCCTATGTTAAACAGATTGATACTCTTGCTGCTGAGTATCCAGCAAAAACAAATTATCTTTATTTAACTTACAATGGATGCAAGGATGATCTTGAATTTAAGGTTAAAAATCAAGTTGTTGTTTTAGGTGGAGGTGCATATAGAATTGGTTCATCTGTGGAATTTGACTGGTGTTGTGTTAATGCTGTAGCAACTTTAAGAAACATTAAGAATAAAACGATTATGATAAATTGTAATCCCGAGACAGTAAGTACTGATTATGATATTTGTGATAAACTTTATTTTGATGAGCTAACTTTTGAACGGGTTATGGACATATGTGAAAAAGAAAATCCTTATGGTGTGATTAATTCAATGGGGGGCCAAATACCTAATAATTTGGCTTTACCACTTAGTAATGCCGGTATAAACATTATTGGTACATCACCTAATTCTATTGATATGGCCGAGGATAGACATAAATTTTCTAAACTACTTGATCAGCTTGGTATTGATCAACCAAATTGGAAAGAATTAACGAGTTTAGATACTGCTGAAGAGTTTGCTAGTAATGTTGGTTACCCTGTTTTAATTAGACCTAGTTACGTTCTTAGCGGAGCTGCAATGAGTATTGCTTTATGCAGAAATGAACTAATCGAATATCTTAAGAAAGCATCTGAAGTTAGTAAGGAGCATCCTGTTGTTATTAGTAAATTCATTACTGGTGCTAAAGAAATAGAAATCGATGCAGTAGCAAATAAAGGAAATCTATTTTGTTATGCAATTTCTGAACATGTTGAAAATGCGGGTGTACATTCGGGTGATGCAACAATGGTGCTACCGCCTCAGAGAACATATCTAGAGACTATGCGCAGGATAAAAATTATTGCAAAGAAAATAGCAAAAGCATTGAAGATAACTGGGCCTTTTAATATACAATTTATTGCAAAAGATAATGAAGTAAAAGTTATTGAATGCAATTTAAGAGCCTCCAGAAGTTTTCCTTTTGTCTCAAAAGTTTTTAAAATAAATTTTGCAGATTTGGCCACAAAAATCATGATGGGTAAACGTTTGCCACCTATTGATAAGTCTTCTTTTGATTTAGATTATGTTGGTTTGAAAGCACCGCAGTTTTCTTTTACACGATTAAAGGGCTCTGATCCTATTTTGGGTGTTGAGATGACCTCTACTGGAGAGGTTGCATGTTTAGGTGATGATTTCAATGAAGCTTTTTTAAAAAGTTTAATTTCAGTTGGTTTTAAAATCCCTAAAAAAACTATTTTGCTTTCAACAGGACCTATTGATAGTAAAGTAGAGCTATTAAATAGTACTAGAATCTTGAATAATATAGGTTTTAAATTCTATGCAACAAAAGGAACAGCTGATTTTATGAAATCTAACTGTATTAAGGCAGATGTTTTATACTGGCCCTTGGATAATAAAGAACCAAATACTCTTACATATATTGCCGATGGTAAAATTGATTTGGTAATAAATATACCTAAAAATATTGAGAGAGTAGAACTTGATAATGATTATCTTATAAGAAGAAAAGCAATTGATTTTGATATTCCCTTAATTACTAATTTACAATTGGCTAAAAGATTTATTGAATGTATATATTCAGCACATCTTGAAGATTTAAAGATTAAAAGTTGGGATGAATATCGTTAATTTGGCATTTTTTATTTATAGGTATTGTATGAAGTGTATATGCAAGTACCTATTTATCTGCGAAAAAAATCTTTAAATACCTATATTATTGAAGCAATTGGCAACTAATGGGAAGGGATGAAGCCCAATTTTATATTCAACCCATCCAATTACCCCCTCTAAATCACCTCTTCTTCCTTCCCATATTGTTGTTTTTTTCATGCTATAAGGTTTTATCATTTTGTTAAAATTACTAGAAACATTTAAATAATATTATTAACAGAGTATAACATATAAGATGGTGATGAGAAAAATGAAAATCGTCAGTCAAGTAACAACCCAACAGGAATTTGATGAGATGAAAACTGTTTTGGAAATATTCGTAGTCAGCAATAGAATAAAACAACTTGCAAATTTAGCATAAACACCTTCTTTGCTAAAATATTTTATAATAAGATAGAAAAAATTAAAATAAAATTTTTTTTTTAATTATAAAAATAATATTTTTTAATGTTTATCTGTAGAGTAAATATTTTTTAAAAATATCTTTAAAAAAACAAATTTTTTACAAATAATACAATATCCATTATATTAAAAAGTAGATGAGAATGTTAATATTTGTGATATAGATTATAGAAAAAAATATTTCAGAGGCAGATTATGGTAGAAAAAATAGAAATAGAATCAATATTTTCAAAAGAATTACAATTAATTAAAAACCAAGATTTAAAAAATAAAGTAGTACTTGTTTGGAAAGAAGCATCAGACAGAGGAAAATGGAAATCTTTGGATGATACTCCTTTTACACTTTTAATTGAAAATTCTGGTAAACTAATAGATCATACTAAAAGAATTACTAAACTAGCAAAAAGTGTATTAGATAATAGGGAAGAAAAATTAAATCAAGATTATTTAATTGCTGGTGCGCTTCTTCATGATGTAGGAAAATTGTTGGAATATGAATTTGTTAATGGTAAATATATAAAAACTGAATTGGGTAAAAAATTTAGACACCCTGTATCTGGTGCACTACTTGCAAAGGAACTTGGTTTACCAGATGAAGTTGTATTTATTATCTATGCACATTCTCATGAAGGAGATGAACTTAAAAGAAGTCCTGAAGCAATAATTGTAAATCACTGTGATTTTATAGATTTTGAAATTAGAAAATCATTGGTGTAAAACATGAGATCAAATAATGCTTCTATTAAACCAAAAGAAATTCAAATTAATGGTATGGTTTTAAAACCATTTACTGGTGCAAAAAAATATTCATACTCTTCAAAAGTAACTAGTTTGGAAGAAGCTCTTAAAAAATGCAATCTTAAAAATGGCGATACACTTTCCTTTCATCATCAACTTCGTAATGGTGATAATGTTGTGAACTTAACTCTTGAAGCTGTAAAAAATCTTGGTGTTAAAAATATCCGTGTAGCTCAAACAGCAATGTTTGATGTGCATAATCCAGTTATTGATTATATAAAAGATGGTATTGTTAATAGAATTGAAGGTAGCTT
>Ga0209536_100012687_pt1 | contig 12223 bp, 9 predicted proteins | sample DeeMarSeWOR28_12_FD_187461 | JGI IMG/M metagenome (GOLD analysis project Ga0209536, IMG submission 187461) | Marine sediment microbial communities from White Oak River estuary, North Carolina - WOR-2-8_12 (SPAdes) (version 2) | ecosystem: Environmental > Aquatic > Marine > Intertidal zone >...
AATGCGGAATGGCTGGAAGAACTCCGTGCCATGGACTTATAAGCTTGACCCCAGTCTGGTTTGGTTGCCATCTGAGGGCGAGTTGGAAATTCTCAGCAAAACCCTTGATCTGTGATTTCGATCTGGAATGGGTGTGGCTCGTCAATACATCGATCATTTTGGAAACAGCCCCACTAGCGGTTGGTGATGCTTTTCGATGTGGTGCACGCCTTGGAGGATTCGGATCTTAATGCCAGCTTACCGGAGGATGAAAAAGGCCAATCCCGAGGGAAACTCATATTGTATTGGTTGATTAGGTGCGGTTTGGGTAATCACTGCTATCACTTAATACCTTCCCGTTCTTCTGGATAATCCAGCGCCACACAAAGTGGGACTTCCCTCTATTGATTAGTTGATCCTAGGGAGCAATATTTTCTTCTGAAAGGATGGTGGATGCAGCCATAAAGGAAGATACTCTCACATTGAGTATGGCGTAAGAAGAAATAATAAGGTAACACCAGCGTGACTTGACGAACCCAGATGCTAATATTTTCTTCAAAATAGGTAAATTCTTCGTGACTCAATATCCCCAATGATTTCTTCTCAAGAACCCTGGGGAAGGTGGTTCGCCCTAGTGCCCATCACAAGGATTTAAGTTTCGTACAACACCACGCACAAACTGAAATGGAAATGCTCGATTATTTACGAGTAGTTTTTGTTTTTCAATGACGAAGGAATGATGGACCAATTGGAGTTGCGAATCGATTCAAACATACTATTATCCGGGGATTTGAGAATCGAGTCTGGTTTTCGTCAACCAGTAATAAATCCTTCTCAACCATCAGCTTTCATTATCATATCCCCCTGGTGAAAAACCATTTAGGTAATACAACATGCGATATAATACCTCGAATTCACCGTGGTCTGAAAGTGCTCTTCATTAATAAAAATATTTCCCAGGATAATGAATTCATCCCAGCGATTTTTGTCAGGATGCCCTAAGGGACTGGGATAACCTGAAAATCCAGCTGCCCACACGCACAACCTGGCGCTGCAGGTCGTCCAGAAGTAAGTATCCAATCTTTTTTCTGACCGTGCACGCGGAGGGATTGCCCTGCTTTTACCTTGTTGTAGAAGTCTTGAGTATTTTCATCTCAGTTCCTGGAAGCTTAATCATCTGGAAAAGGTACGCTGAGTAATGAAGACATAATTTTTCCGACCTTCGTAAAAATTTTGAAAGTTTAATGAATGGAGAAAATATTATGATGACACAAAATCCTACCCCCAATTACAACACCCATATCCCGGAAGAGATCATGACTCCAGACACCGTGGAAACATCCATTGGGACGCTGAAATACTTTGATGGCGTTCCTACCCGTGAAACGGTTGAGATGGTGTACGACAACCTGGATCGCATGCGGGGCATCGAGGCTTTTCTTAATGCCATGCCGGGTGCCTCCGTTTATGCGCTGGTCAAAGGGCAGCAAAGCATGGGTGCGATTTCCAACCACCAGGTAATGATCACCGAACAGTTAATGGATTCCAATCCCTTATTCCTGACGGCGAATACAAGCACGCTTTATGTGGCTCCTTCGATCACCACCAAAGAGGATGGACCCATCGTGATGGAAGTTCCCCCAGGCATGTTAGGCGCTTTCAACGATATGTGGTTCCGTTATGTGCAGGATATCGGTCCTGCTGGTCCAGATAAAGGGCAAGGGGGCAAATACCTGTTGCTGCCGCCCGGATTTGAAGGGGAAATCCCGGATGGGTACTTCGTTGTGCGTCCTAAAACCTACCGCGTATGGGTTTTCATGCGCGCATCGATTGCGAATGGTGTGGAAGCTGCGGTGAAAATCGCCAAAGAAAATTTAAAAATCTACCCGCTCTCCCAAAAAGAGAATCCACCCCAAATGGAATTTATTAATGGTTCAAGGAAATTCTTCAATACAATTCACGCCAATAATTTCCATTTTTATGAAGAGATTAATGACCTGATCCAGGAAGAAAGCATGGAAATGCTCGATCCTGAAACGCGTGGACTGCTGGCTGCAATCGGTATTACCAAGGGTAAACCCTTCAACCCAGATTCACGCATGAAAAAACTGCTTACAGAGGCGGTAGCAATCGGCAATGCCACAGCGCGCGCCATTGTCTGGTATCCACGGATTGAGGGGGCAAAGATTTACCCTGACACCGATAGTGCCTGGATGATGGGTTATGCAGGTAAGGATGTATTCTTTGAGGTGGATGGTGCTCGTAATATGGATGCCCGGGTGATGTTCCATTATCCCTATACCGCAGTGACGCCGGCCATGGCTGTAACTCGCCCCGGTTTGGGTTCGGATTATGGCATTGCCTATCTTGACTCGAAAAAACAGATTTTGGATGGCTCGAAAACTTATAGATTACACCTGCCTCCCAATGTGCCGGTGAACAATTTCTGGGCAGTCACGATTTATGACCCGCAAACCCGCTCCCAGCTGCAAACCAACCAGCCGTTCCCAACGGTGGGTAGCCAGAGCAAAGGTTTCCAGCAGAATGATGACGGTTCCTATGATGTTTACTTTGCCCCGCAACCCCCGGCAGGCAGAGAAAACAACTGGCTGCAAACCATTCCCGAAAAGAGCTGGTTTGTGGCTTTGCGAATGTACGGCCCCCTTGAGGCATGGATTGATCAGACCTGGCGACCTGGTGAAATCGAGCTCGTTGAGTAGACATGATATTAATGTGTCTTGTGCAAGGAGCATGGCCATATCACAAAAGTTTTGTTAGCCTCTCTTGATGATTTTATTCGGTGAACCTTAACCTTCTAAGCACAGAATCCAGGACTAAGTGCCTCCATGATTGAAATTCGGTGAAAAATCATGGGGAAGATAGTTCCCCGAAAAAGATTCATCTTCCGTCCGGTTCCACCAACCAGCACTGCTCGATCTCTTTGTCGAGCAGTGCTTCGCGTTACCACCAGGACGATAATAGGCTGAGGTGGTTCAGCCGGGAGTTTGGTACTCGTTTCTTAGTTTGCGGGTTATCTTAATTGTGTGCAGTCTCAGATTTTGAGTGCCACTTGAGGTTCTTTGGTTTCAGGGTAATCCTTATACTAGGAAGGAAACGACTTGAAACTCTATAATATATGTATTAAATATTTACAAAATATTAATTATTATGGTATATTTTCAAAAACTTAGCTTACGGAATATCTTCATAATGCAGGTAGAAATTTTATATCGTCCTACCTATTCGGTGGCCAGGGTTTCCCTGGACCACAAGGAAAAAATCCAGGTAGAAAGCGGTGCCATGGTGGTCATGTCACCTGACATGGGGATGGAAACCGAAGCCAAAGCCGGCTTTCTAAAGTCAGTTTCCCGCTCAATGTTTGGTGGAGAGAGCTTCTTCATGAACACTTACACTTGCGAGAAATGTGGCGACCGCATCCTGCTTGCTCCACACCTGCTAGGTGACGTTGCTGTGGTTTTGATATGAAAAATGACTCAATGCTGGTCCTATCGGGTTCCTATCTGCTTCATCCGAAGGCATCCAGGTGGAAACCAAGTGGTCCGGGGCGAAGACTATTTTTGGCAGCCAAGGCTTGATCTTGCTGCAAGTCAGCGGAACAGGCACCCTGATCATTTCCAGACATGGAGCTAAGCACCATGTGGAGCTCAATGCTGGTGAGAAGTATGTCGTGGATACCGGGCACCTGGTAACCTTTGAAGAACGAATTAATTACGAAGTTAAAAAGGTGGCGGGTTGGAAAAGCACCTTCTTCAGCGGTGAAGGCCTGGTGGCGGAGCTGATCGGCCCGGGTGACATCAACCTGCAGAATCGCAGCCAGGATTTCTTCTTATCCTGGTTGATCCCTCGCCTCTCAAAGCAGACTACTTACGTAAGCTCTGGCAGCTAATGGAAAACCGGGAGTTTTTCTGCTAATTTGTATCCGATCTGGATAGAAGGCGAGCATATTTTTGCCTGAATACCCTTATCGCTCAGCCCGGTGAGTTATTTATTCTCATTGCGAAAGTGGCAGTTAACCGATCTCAAAACTGGAATGTGGTACAACCTTGATAATATAATGGGGGTTGCTGAAAACATGATCACCTACCTGTATGGTTTCACCTGTAGATTGGATTAATTGGAGTAAATCAATGTCTGAACAAAGTGAATCGGCCGAACTGGCCAGCGAACTATTTTTGGATCAGGTGGAGCAGGACCCGCATGACCCCCAGGAAAGAAACTGGCACCGGCGAGTGGCTTTATCCACTTTGATCTTTGCCATGCTGGCTGCCCTGGGCGGTCTCCTGTCAGGTATTACCGCCCATGATAGCCAGCTCGAAAAGACCGAGGAGATCATCAGCCTGACCATCCTGGAAGGGGACCGGATCAGTGTGGAAATTTTGAAAGCCAAGCACGATATCCTGCTCAGCATGGGGGAATCCCCGGACGAAGGTGAACTGGCTGCTATCCAGGTTTTTGAAGCCGTGATCGCTGAGAAGCGAGAAGAAGTCGTCGAGGAAGATACATTGGCGCAGGTGTTGGGGCAAACCCACCTGGTTTTCGCAATCTCGGTGGCATTCCTGGCTGCCGGAATCTCGCTCAGAGGCATGGCAGTGGTGGTATCAGAGAAATGGTTATGGATAATCGGGTTGTTCATCGGCGTGGTTGGCAGCATGGGGATCGTATGGGGTATCAGCAAGATGCTTATTTGATTCACTTGAATGACCAGTCGATTTTATCGTCACAGATTAATAGAGAAATAAGGAGGAAAACCTTGATTGGAACAGGAACCAAGTATATTGAATGTGAGCAAGGGGGTTATCCAGGTGGTCGATTGTAGCCAGCAGAATAACCATTAAGACCTGGTTTACGCAGCTGGGAAGTCAAGACCAATATCTGATTGAGGGCACGAGTTCTGAGGGGAGATCAATGGTGAATTGTGCCAAACAGAGGGTGCTTTAAGCTACGCGCGGCTCCATGAGAAGGAATATCTTCTCCAACGATGTAATTCAGCCGGGATAAAAATATTATCGAACCTGGAACTCATTTTCCAGCTTCCAGAACTAATTACGAATCTTGGTGTTATACATTTGAAGGGTATTAATCGACTGGAGGTGAATAAGGGATATCGATAAGGATATCGGGAGAACAAGAATCTCGTCACCATAATATTTTCCCTTTTTCACTGCGATTGCTGAGAACCGTAATTAAAACCCGATTGGCTCTATCGAAATAATTCGATTTTTTAGCAAGGCCATCTGATTACTACCCGGTCACATTCAAGGGAGCGTGATGCCTATAAGACAATAATATATAAATCAAGAAACCATACTCATTATTTTTTTTTCAAAATTCATTTAGTAAAGGAGAATCACATGACTTTCTTAGGAATAGTCTTAGGGATATTGATCGGAGCTTTGTTCTCCGGCTTTATCATCTGGATCGTTGGCAAGCTCGGCTGGGGGCTCGAGGTCGATGGTTTTGTTCCTGCTTATTTGGCAGCGATCGCCATCGCTGTGATCAGCTGGATCATTGTATGGCTGCTGGGTCTGGTCGGCCTCGATCTCGGGGTAGGAGGTTTGTTATCGGCCATTGTCCACCTTGTCATCGCGGCTGTCGTCTTGCTGCTCGCTGGGAATATGATCAGCGGGCTCAGGGTGAAAGGCTTTGGAGGCGCTTTGGTCGGCGCAATCGCCCTGGCAGTTGTGGCCTTCGTGGTCGAGTGGGTGATCGGTTTGTTCCTATAATCTATTAAACCTGAATGGTGTGAGGTGAATGCCTCACACCATTTTTTTGTTTAATCTGGCAACGATACATCTGGCATTGGGCGCGTAATCCCAAACCCTGGGGTTTTCCTCCTGCTAAGTAACCAATTTGCGGTTTCACTCAATTTGGGGCTCACAAAATCGTCTGGGATGGCAATCGATCTAGGAGGAAAAACGTGAGAATGTGGAGTTTATGCTTCCCAGCCCGTCGTGTCCTGTTTGAGCAGTCCCCTGCCAAAGATCACAAAAAGAATTGTCGCAAGCATCAATACCAAAAACGATCCCAACTGGATATCCAAAACTTGCCCTGGAAGTGTCTCACCGGTTATATATATCCCGGTCAGCAGAAAGAAAGCCGTGTCATACAGCGCGTGCAACGCGATGGGGGCTAAAAGGTTATTAAATACCCTCCTGCTGACATAGAGAATCGTACCGCCGGTAACGACCACGAGTAATAGAAACAGGTTGGCACCCCCGCCAAGCACGTTTACCAGGTGTAATAACGAAAAAACCGCCATGGTGATTAACCATGATATCCATTCCGCGATCCTGCTATTACGCAAACCAACCAGCAAGATACCCCGTGTGACAACTTCTTCATTGACCCCAATCACCAGAGCCGCAACCAGGACAAGCAGAATTTCAACCGGCGAGTAAGATGAAAAATTGACATTGAAGAGGGCAAATACAGATACGCCGAGCCAGGTTAATGGCAGCAGGTAATAAAGCTTTGATAAATTGAAAGTCTTCCTCTCGAAGAAGATGTCCCTCCTGCTGTCCATGAAAATGTAGAAGCTGATCAACAGCAGCGCGATCATAACGATCATGTTTCCTACCATGCCGCTGCCTATATAGCTGTCGATGATCCGCACACCGGTTGATGAATTGATCCCCCCAAAAATGATTCGTGCCAGCAAGGCGGCGAAGATAGAAAAAACAAGATAAAAAAAGATGACCCGGAAAGCTGATTTTGCGTTTAACTTGGTTTCCATGAAGCACCGTTGAAGTTCGTTGTTGTGGAATTAATGAAGCATCTTAGCACGCCGTTTTAGATCCGGCAAGCATGCTTATTTTAGTGGCACTGGATGCAAGTCTGCTCACAATTGTGGTGATATGGTGGATCACACGGGGACTGATAAGGTTTTTCTACCTGGATTGAATATCGGTTGATTGCCATAACATGCATCATGGTTTTGATTTTGGTTTTTTGAATTCTGAGCCATTTCAGCGAATATTAGATATAATATGGCGTCATTGTGCAATCTGAATGTCCATGTCCCGATTTTTCCCCCCAATCCTGATCCTGATGATACCCAAAGGTTCGTTCTAACAACTTTTTGGGCAGCAATGGCTTGGGCATGCTGCGAGAGAATTATCGGTACCTGATGAAGGAGCTTCTGATTGCGAATGGAAAACGCGCCTGCTTGGTGAACCCAATTGAACAGCGCCGCAGTGTGGACTCCGCTGATATCACAAACACATCATTAGACCACCAAAGGTTTACACAGGCGGTGCTTGAGAAAAAGGATTTGATATGAAAAACTGGTTCCGATCGAGACCCAAATTGAGCATATTTCTGGGGATTTTGGCAGCATTGATTCTCTTTCTCATCGTCCTGGCTTATAAACCATTCTCCTTACGGGAAACGATCCTTTCCAATCCTGCTGAAAGTTATGAGGAGGCTCTGTCACGTGTTGAGGCGATTCAATCTGCTGAATCTACACTCCCCGATCTGAGCCCGGAGTGCGGCTCACTGCTGATGAGCCATGGGGAGAAGGTCGAAAATGCGATTGTCTTTTTACATGGCTTTACCAGCTGCCCGGATCAGTTCGCTGCCCTGGGAGAAGAATATTTCAACCAGGGTTATAACGTCCTGATCCCCCGCCAACCGCGGCATGGTATCCAGGAATTTGATGGTAGCCCGCTCAAGGGGTTGACCGCGGAAGAGCTGGCCACCTTCGGCAGCGATATGGCGGACATTGCCCAGGGGTTGGGCGAACGTGTTGTGGTGGTTGGACTTTCCGGTGGTGGGTCGGTTGCCACCTGGCTGGCACAGGAACGCAGTGATATCGACCTGTCGGTACCGATCGCGCCTTTCCTGGGAATCGGATTTATTCCACGACCGTTGACCCGGGAACTTACCAACCTGATCCTGCTCATCCCAGATTTTCACCAATGGTGGGACCCGGTACACAAGATGAACAACCCATTATCCGCACCTTATTCCTACCGCGGCTATTACATGCACTCCTTGTTCGAGAACCTGCGCCTGGGATTTGCAACCGAAGAGGATTCAAAGAAGGTGAAGCCCGCGGCCGGGGGCATCCTGGTGATCACCAATGCCAACGACGAATCGGTCAATAACGAGGTCGTGGCCGAGTTTGAGCAGCTGTGGCTCGAACACGGGGAGCAGTTCCTGCAGACCTACCAGTTTGAGAAGGAGCTGGGCATCCCGCATGACATGATCACGGTCGCCAGGCCTGATGGGCGGGTTGATATCGTCTATCCGAAGTTGTTGGAGCTCATTCATTAGCAGCGCGGATGAGATAGCCTATTCAAAAAAATACTCGTGGAAATCATAAATCTGTGCCATTCCCCAGAAACCATGGCCCGTTGATACTCTTGCTTGGCGAACATTTTCGTGGCTGCCAAATTGTTAAAAGTTCTCCTGCTTCTCAGCCTGCTGCTTGCAGGCTGCTCCAGCATGCGTGAAGGGATAGAAATGGACGGCAACTGCGCCTTGAAGGATTTACCTTATCCCCGGCCCGAACCCGATTACAGCGGCAAGCAGGCACTCGATTTCAGCCCTTTTGCCAGCGCCATGGAAGGATATGGGCCAGAAGCGCTGGCGGCTTTAGAGACGTTAATCAGCGGCAAGACCATCCCCGAGCTGCAGGTGCTGATGGAAAACGGCCAGCTCACTTCCGTAGATATGGTCATCTACTACCTGGAACGCATCCAGCGTTATGATGCCAACAAGCTCAATTCGGTGCTCGAGCTGAACCCCACAGCGTTGGATATAGCCCAGGCACGCGATGATCAACGCGCGGCTGGGGCGGTTCACGGCTTGATGCATGGCATCCCGATCCGGCTCAAAGACAATATTGCTACCGCTGACCAGCTGCATACCGCTGCTGGGGCAGCTGCCATGCTGGGTTGGGACCCGGCGCGGGATGCTTTCCTGGTCAGCCAGCTGCGCCAGGCTGGGGCGGTCATCCTGGGGAAGGCAAACCTTTCAGAATGGGCAAATTGGATGGATAGCTGCATGCCCAACGGCTTCAGCTCCAATGGTGGTCAAACCCAAAATCCCTATGGCGCCTTTGAAACCTACGGATCCAGCAGCGGTTCGGCGGTGTCCGTCGCTGCCGATCTCACCACGGTCAGCGTGGGCACGGAAACACAGGGTTCGATCATCAAGCCAGCAGAAATTAATTCCGTGGTGGCATTGAAAACCAGCCGCGGCCTGGTCAGCCGCGATCACATCATCCCGCTGCTGCCGATCCAGGATGTGCCCGGTCCCTTTGGACGCAGCGTGACGGACGTTGCCGTGTTGCTCAGCGCCATGAGCGGCGTGGACAGCCGCGATCCGGAGACAGCCAATGCGGCCGGGCTGGCAGGCACCGATTTCACCCGCTATTTGAGCGCGGATGCGCTGCACGGTGTACGGGTTGGGTTGCCGCTCTGGAATGAACAGGCATTCAGCGAATACTTCGAACAGCTGGGTATCAAGGATGAGCAAGCACGGGCAGGTTTACGCGCCGAACTGGAAGAAGATGACCTCCAGATGCAGGCGATAGGGGAGGTGCTCCGGGAGGCAGGTGTGACGGTGGTCGAAATTCCACCCAGCGCTTTGCCGGGTAGAGTGGATATCATCCCTGCCCTGACACACGGCTACCGCTTGGCCATCAACCAATTCCTGGCAGACCTGGGAGATGAGGCGCCAGTCGCTTCGCTGGAGGCGATCATCGCTTTCAACAAGGAAGACCTGGCTCATCGCGCTCCCTATGGGCAGGATCACTTGCTGGCTTCGCAGGATTCCAATCTGGAGGTCCAGGAATTTGAAGGCATGATCCAGGATAACCAGCGAATAGCCCGCGAGCGAATCGATGGTTTATTTAAACAGCATGGGATTGACCTGGTTGCCTCGGATTTAGGCCAGCTGTACGCCCCGGCTGGCTACCCTGCCCTGACCGTGCCAGCCGGGTACGACCAGGATGGCGAACCTTGGGGCGTGATTTTTGTGGGCGGTTACCTGTCAGAGGCGCAGCTGCTGGCAGTTGGTTATGCATTTGAGCAGAGTGCTCAGGCCAGGGTCGCTCCTGACCTGGAAGGCACGATGAATTTAATTGCCGCGCCTGGTGGGTAAGGGTTTTTGGAACCTAAACCCGTTTGTGGTCATATCTTTGGTTTGAAGAACGGAGGATCAAATGAAGAAACAATTCATTTTTTCTATTCTTTGCGGGGTGCTGCTCCTTCTTGCGAGCTGCCAGGACAGCGACTCAATTGGTGATTACCAGTCAATCCCCCAGGTATATGAAAGCTGCCCCGGTGGATGCGGTGAAAAGCTGTCTTGCGAAGGCCAGCTGGTCAGCGTGTGGGGCTACCTGGACCAGCATAATATCTTCGATAATGCGGATGGTGAGCATGGGGATCAGCGATTCTTGATTGCCCAGCAGCTCGATTCCCAGGGATTTGCACAGGGAAAAAGGATCGAAGTGTACCCTCCCCAGGGCGGAGACAATGCACCATTGTTTGAAGCATTAAGCGCTGTTGACGCATCGCAGAGAATATTGATCACCGGGCTCGCAGGCGGCTTTGACGCGCCGACCAACCTCGACTGCCAGAAAATGATTACGCTTGATATCGAGGGGGAGAGTAGTGTAAAGCTCGAACAGGAATAGCAGAACTCCTTTTTCAGGCGAACTTCTTCTGATTGGAAACAGGTACGAATTCTCCTGGAAATCTCCCCTGGGTAAATACTGGCATCCTGACTGGTTTCAATACCACGAGGATCGCTCGAAACAGCCTCAAATTGAGAAATCCTTCAATCCGCTGGCGAGGCTGCCAGTTCCATGGGGGCATATTCCTGTTCGAGTTCGCTGCGGAACTGGGAGGTGTAGAGCCGGTAATAATGCCCTTTCTTGCGCAGTAGTTCGGGGTGGTTGCCATCCTCAATGATCGTGCCATCCTTGATCACCAGGATGCGGTCCGCTTTCTTGATCGTGGACAACCGGTGGGCGATGATGAAGCTTGTGCGGCCGGCCATCAGGTTTTCCATCCCCTTCTGGATCTGGGCTTCCGTGAGGGTATCCACGGAGCTGGTGGCCTCGTCCATGATGAATATTTCTGGCTGGCGCAGGACCGCCCGTGCCAGGCTGATCAGCTGCTTCTGTCCGACAGATAGCAGGTTGCCGCCCTCGCCGACTTCTTCATCATAGCCCTTGCCCAGGCCCATGATGAATTCATGCGCGCCAGCCAGCTGGGCCGCGGCCCCGATCTCTTCGTCCGTGGCAGCCAGCTTACCATAGCGAATATTATCGCTGATCGTGCCGGAGAACAGGTGCGGGGTCTGCAGCACCACGCCGATCCGGGATTGGATCAGGTGCAGGGAATAATCCTCATAATTGTGTCCCCCGATATAAATCGCTCCGCCCTTGGGCTCGAAGAAGCGGCACACCAGGTTGACGATCGTCGATTTCCCGCCGCCGGTGGGCCCAACCAGGGCGATCGTTTCTCCACGCTTTACATGCAGGTTGAAGTTTTTCAGCACGGGCTTCTCTTCTTCATAATAGAAGTTGACATCGTCGAAGACGATATCACCCTGTATGGTGCCGGGATCGATCGCCCCTGGCCGGTCTGAGACCTCCGGGACTGCATCGACCAGGGAGAAAATCCGCTCGGCAGAAGCGATGGCGCGCTGCAGTTCGGCGTACACGCGGGCCATCTCTTCAATTGGCCAGATCATGAAAACCACGTAGGTGACGAAGGCTTGGATACCGCCGATGGTCATGTTCCCGACCTGGGTCTGGTAACCCCCGATGGTGATGATCGCTGCCACCGCAAATGAACTGATCAGCATCACCGCCGGCAGGAAGAGCGCGGAAAGCCAGGCCGCCCGGTAACCAGCCCGGTACATTTCGCTGGTCATTTCGTTGAACTCTGCCAAGTTTCTCTCTTCACGCCCAAATGCCTTGATCACCCTGACGCCGGTGATGGTTTCGTTGTAGGCACCGGTAATTTTGGAGTTGATCTTGCGCACTTCACGGAACTCGACAATGATCTTCTTCTTGAACTGCACGGCAACCACGACCAGCACAGGTATCGCCAGGAAAACTACCAGGGCCAGTTGCCAGTTAATCATCAGCATGAAGATCGCCGCGGTGGCGATGTTCATGATGCCCCAGGTGACATCCAGGAAACCCCAGGTGACCAGTTCCGCCACGCGCTCGGAATCGGATGTCACGCGAGACATGATCCAGCCG
>Ga0209536_100012688_pt1 | contig 12222 bp, 13 predicted proteins | sample DeeMarSeWOR28_12_FD_187461 | JGI IMG/M metagenome (GOLD analysis project Ga0209536, IMG submission 187461) | Marine sediment microbial communities from White Oak River estuary, North Carolina - WOR-2-8_12 (SPAdes) (version 2) | ecosystem: Environmental > Aquatic > Marine > Intertidal zone >...
CCGCCCGTCCGGGGTCGGAGCAGGCTCCTGGGCCCCGAGCGATGCCGGGAACACGGACAGCGCCACCACGCCGAGGCCGCCGAGCACCGCAGCATGCAGGTTCATCGGCCCGTCTCGGGACCTACCGGGACCACCAGCCTCCCCAGCTCGGCGAGGTCGTGGACCTCGAGCGGACAGCCGAAGGTCTCCTCCAGCCGCTCCTTCGTCAGGACCTGCTCGGGCGTTCCGCTGGCGGTGACCCGTCCCCCCGACAGCAGCACAATGCGGTCGGAAAACCGGCTCGCGAGATTCAAGTGATGTGTCACTGTAATCGTCGTAAGTGCATTTTTTGCAGTTAGTTCGGCGATCTGTCGAAACGTGTTCAGCTCGTGGGCCAGATCCAGGTGTGCGACCGGCTCATCGAGCAGCAGGTTGTCCGCCTGCTGCGCCAGCGCGCGGGCGAGGCGGGCCCGCTGGAGCTCGCCTGCCGAGAGCGTGGCTGTCGGCCGCTCCCGCAGATCCTCCAACGCGACCTCCCGGAGTGCAGCCCGGACGATCTCACGGTCCACGGCGGACGGGCTCCGCCACGCACCGAGATGCGGATGTCGGCCCATTGCCACGAGTTCGCGAACCGTGAGGGGGAACGCGAAGTCCTCGGTGGCCGATACCAGGGCTACCCGGCGGGCCATGTCCCGTCTGGGCCAGTCGGCGCTCGGCCTGCCTTCGAAGCTGACCTCGCCAGATTCCGGTCTGACGGTACCCAGCAGCGCCCGAAGCAGTGTGCTCTTCCCCGCCCCGTTCGGACCGAGAATGCTGGTGTGGACTCCCGGCTCGAACGACAGGTCGACGTCGGCCAGAGCCGGCAGGCTCGCTCCCGGGTAGCGCACCGTCAGTCCTCGCGCCTGGAAACTCACGCCGCGTCTCCGCCTCTGCGCCGAAGCAGCACCAGGAAGAACGGCACGCCGAAAAATGCCGTCACGACACCGATCGGGATCTCTACCGGGCCACCTGCCGAGCGCGCCGCGACATCCATCAGCATCAGTGCACCGCCGCCGGCCAGAAAGCTCGTCGGAATCAACTGCCGGTGCGCGCTGCCCCAGAGCATACGCACCGCGTGCGGCACCACGAGACCCACGAAGCCGATCACGCCCGCGACGCTGACCGTAACCGCGGCAAGCAGCGAGGCGAGCAGAAAGGCCATTCGCTTGATCCGTTCGACGTCGGTGCCGATCCCCGCCGCCGTTTCCTCGCCGAGGGCGAGAGCATCGAGGTGCCGCCCGAGGCCCCAGGCGGCCACCGTCGCGGGAATCGACCAGGCGACCAGCACGGCATTCATCCGCCACGAAATCCCGGACAGGCTTCCGAGCGTCCAGAAGAAGGCGGAGCGCAGCGTCTCCGCCGGCGACAGGGTGAGAATGAGCGTGATGCAGGCGCCGAAGAAGGCGCTGACCACGACCCCGGCCAGAATCAGGACGCGAGTGTCCAGCTGGTCGGAGACGCGGGCCACGGCGAACACGATGGTGATCGCCGACACGGCGCCGGCGAGCGCGGCGACGGGCAGCAGCAGTCCTCCGAATCTGCTCAGGCCGAGCGCGATCGCTCCCACCGCGGCCAGTGCCGCACCCGACGACACGCCCAGCAGGTACGGCTCGGCCAGGGGATTGCGCAGCAGTGCCTGGAACACCGCACCCGAAACCGCGAGGGAGGCGCCCACGAACAGGGCGGCGACCGCCCTGGGAAGCCTGAGCTCGAGCACAATCCGACGCGCGACCTCGTTGCCGCCTTCCGGGCGCAGAGCGCGCAGCACCTCGTCCGGAGAGAGACCAGCGGGCCCGATGAACAGGCCCAGGACGAGCCCCAGCAGGATCAGCAGGATCAGCGACGCGTACCGGCTGCCCGGCTTCACGGCGCCGATCGGGGTTGAAGGACGGCTGCCAGCGCGCGTGCGGCGCGACCGATTCTCGGACCGAGGCGATGAAGCAGCGCGCCGTCCACTTCCCGGACGGCACCGTCCCGGACCGCTCCCACCGCCTGCCATCCGGGCCGCTGACCCGGTTCTGCAGCCGACCCGCCGGGGCCCGACGGGACGAGCACGAGATCCGGCGAGCGGGCGGCGATCGACTCCAGCGCGACCTGCGGCGAAGGGGCCGCGAGGTCATGAAAAATGTTCTCGCCACCGGCGATCGAGATGAGCGTGTCCAGATAGCTGCCGCGACCGACGGTGATCGCCGGGGGCCACGCGACATCGTAGTACACTCGGGGCCGGAGCCGCCCCTCGTGCAACCGCCGAACCTCCGTCAGTTCGCCGTCGATGGAGGCCCAGAGCGCTGCAGCGGCGCTGTCCCTGCCCAGAAGCGCGCCGAGGCGGGTGATGTTGCGGCGCAGATCATCGAGGTCGTCGATGCGGATCGCCAGAGTGGGAACACCCAGTCTGTGAAACTGCTGGACCGAGCGCGAATTGTCCGCACCTGCGTAGAGGATGACCAGATCGGGGTTCACTGCCAGGACCCGCTCCGCATCGGCCCGGAGCGCATCCCCCACGCTGGGCACGCTCGATACCTCGGGTGGATAGTCGTCCCACACGGAGCGTCCGGCGAGCCGGCTGCCCTCCTCCAGCGAGTAGACGATCTCGGTCACCGCCGGCACTAGCGAGACGATCCGGGCAGGCGCCTCCGCATAGCTGACCGATCGGCCGATGTCGTCGGTCACCGTGACCTGGGCGACCGCTCCGGAGGCCTCGCCGAGCGACGCGCAGCAGACGGCCGCGAACGCCGCGGTCGCTCTCAGGTGCCTGCGAATCGACAAAAAAGAACCCGTCCTTTCTCCAGAAAGGCCGGGTATGACCGAGTCAGCTGCGCTGCCTGCCTCGCCCACACCCTTCCCGCGAAGAGCGTCCGTGGGCAGGGATGGGCTCGTCTCCTGGCTCGAGGCGGGTCGAATCGTTCCGAAGCCGTCTCTCACAGTGGCGGGGCCGCGTCGGATTCACACCGACTTCCGTGGGCCCGATCCCTGATGTCCTGAAGCGGAGTGTAGCTGCGGATTTCCCGCGCGCGCAAGGGCGCCGCGCGGGCTTCGCGACACGGGCCCCGTCAGCCCGCCGGGCGCCTCGCGGCCCGGGCGGAAAGCCCTGCCGCGACCAGCAGAGCGGATCCGATCAGGGCCCAGATCAGGACGGGCCCGCGGGAGAGCGGTTGAGACCGGACGGTAAGCCCGACTCGACTGCCCGACGGCAGCTCGGACCCGACGAATCGTTTCGCGGCCGTGCCCGGCGGGAGATCCGAGCTGTCGGCCGGTCGCAGACCGGACAGTTTCTTCTCGTCCGCCCCCACGAGAATGACTTCGAATCTCTCCGTCTCATGCTCGACGGGGAATTCGAGCTTCGAGCCCTCGGTATAGTAACTGAACGACAGGCGCATGCCGCTCGGGGGCAGCGTCGCCCGCGCCTCGACCCGTCCGTTCACGAGGGAGAGCGCCTCGGCGGCCAGGCCTCCCTCCATCGGCGACCAGGACTGCACGCCCGCGGGCAGCTCCATGGACCAGATCGGCTCCGACGCGTCCTCCCTCTGCAGGGCTCGACCCGGCACCCCGGCCACGTCCACCACTTCGGCGACCTGCAGCAACCCGTGGGCCGTCGGACTCACGACGGCATGGCGCAACAGCACGGCATTGCCTTCGACCGGCGCGGCGATGCGTTCCGTCTCGTACACGAAGATGAGATACGGGTCCGGCGTCTCCACGCCGGCATGCATGATCGGCCCGAAGTAGCTCACGCCGCCCCGCACCGCCGCCGCCGCATACAGCGTCCCGGCGGCCGTGTCGGCCGGGGCGATCGTCAGCGAAAACCGTCCGTCGGCATCCGTCTGCGTGGAGTCCACCACCTCTCCTGCAGTGGCTGTAATCCTGTGCAGGAGCACCATCGCCGCCGGGACGGAAGAGGAATCGGTACCGGCCAGCACCACACCCTCCAAGCTCTGCGCGGGGGAAGTCGAGGGTGCTCCGGATTCGAGCGCGATGAGCAGCAGGGCCGCGAGCCCCGCCCGCGACATCGGCCCCCATCGGCCGGCGGTCACGGCACGAACTTCCCGAAGTCTTCGGGATCGAGCCCTTTCAGGTAGTCGCGCAGCGATTCGCCTCGTGTCCGTTCGTCGCTCCCCTCGGGTCGCGATCCGGACTCGGGCTCGGGCGGCATCCAGGGCGGAACTTCGTCGTCCTCCTGCGGCTGCTCGATCTCCAGCTGGGTGGTGCCCAGCAGTCGGGCGGAGGCGAAGATCGGGGCCGACGCCCGGAGCGCGAGCGCCACACTGTCGCTCGGACGGGAATCGATCGAGATCACTTCCCCGTTGCGCCGGAATACGAGCGACGCGAAGTAGGTGTTCTCTTCGACCCGGGTGATCAGCACCCGCACCAGCTCGCTTCCGAGGCTGCCGACGATCGTGCTGACCAGATCGTGCGTCAGAGGCCGGGAGAACTTGATGCCCGCGAGTTCCATGGCGATCGCGCTCGCCTCCGCGGGCCCGATCCAGATCGGGAGCAGGCGGTCGCCGTCCACCTCTCGCAGGATCACGACCGGCGTGTTCGATGCCTTGTCGAGCCCGAGGCTCGCGACCTCAACCTGGACCAGGTCTCCGCTTCCCACGTCTCCGCCTTCGTGCATGCTCTCGAGTTTCCGGAGTCAGGTGCCGACGTCCCAGGACTTGAGGTACTTGACCTGCGCCGGGGTCAGCTCGTCGATACGGGTTCCCATCGCTGCCAGCTTCAGTTCCGCGATCTGCCGATCGAGCAGGTCGGGAACCCGATGGACCTGCTTCGACAGGTTCCTGCCGGCGTCCGACAGAAGATACTCCGCCGCGAGCGCCTGGTTCGCGAACGACATGTCCATCACGCTCGCCGGATGTCCCTCCGCTGCCGCCAGATTGATCAGCCGACCGCTGCCGAGCAGGGCGATCCGTTTCCCATCCACGACGTACTCGTCGACGAACGGGCGAAGCTCTTCCGGACCCGAGTCCGCGATTCGCTTCAGGCCGGGGACGTCGATCTCGATATCGAAGTGACCCGAGTTGCACACGATCGCCCCGTCCTTCATCCGACGGAAGTGCTCTTCGCGCACGACGTGGGCATTCCCGGTCAGAGTCACGAAGACATCCCCTTCCGGCGCCGCCTCTTCCATGGGCATCACCCGGAACCCGTCCATGGTCGCCTCGAGCGCCGCCAGCGGGTCGATCTCGGTGACGATGACGCTGGCTCCGGCCCCCCGGGCACGCATGGCGACCCCCCGGCCGCACCACCCGTAGCCGGCCACGACGACCGTGCTGCCCGCGAGGAGGATGTTCGTCGCGCGCAGGATCCCATCCAGTGTGGATTGACCGGTTCCGTAGCGGTTGTCGAACATGTGCTTCGTCAGGCTGTCGTTGACCGCGATCACCGGAAACTGGAGAATCCCGTCGTTGGCCATCGCGCGCAGTCGGACGATTCCGGTGGTGGTTTCCTCGGTGGAACCGGCCAGGCCGGATACGACGGCCCGTCGCTCCTCGTCCGTGAGCTCCCCTGCCCAGGAACGTACCGGCGCCTTCAGGTCGTCCAGCCTGCCCAGGGCCATCATGTGGAGGGCTCCGACGAGATCCGCACCGTCGTCCATCGTGACGGCAGGGCGGTGGGCCAGCGCAGCGCGGATATGCTCGTAATACTTCTCGTCGTCCTCGCCCTTGACCGCGAAGACTCCGATTCCGAGCTCCCGGACCAGCCAGGCAGCGACATCGTCCTGGGTCGACAGCGGATTGGAAGCGCACAGCACCACGTCCGCGCCACCGGCCTTCAGGGCATGCATGAGGTTCGCGGTCTCGCTGGTGACGTGAAGACAGGCCGATACCCGCACACCCTCGAACGGCCGCTCCCGTTCGAATCTGTCACGAATGCTCCTCAGGACCGGCATGAACCGGCCGGCCCACTCCACCCGCCGTCCGCCCGCTTCGGCGAGATCCAGATTCGCCACATCGTACCGCTCGACATCGACACTTGGATTCACTGTAGCCCCTGTCGTTCTGAATTCACTCAGCCCCGGCACACCGAATCGTCCGGCGCCGCGGATCCGCCGCTCCCCGGGTCAGACGGCAGCCAGCAGATCCTTGATCCGGTTGACCCGCTCCCACGAGAATCCACCGTCCCTGCGTGGCTTCCTGCCGAAGTGCCCGTAGGCGGCCGTCTGCCGGTAGATCGGCTTTCTCAGGTCCAGCGCTTCGATGAGCGCCGCCGGGCGAAGATCGAACGTCTTTCGTACGATGCGCACCATGTCCTCATCGGGCATCGATCCGGTACCGAACGTGTTGACCATCACCGACACCGGCCGCGGCACACCGATCGCATAGGCGACCTGGATCTCCACCTCGCGGGCCAGTCCCGCCCCGACGATGTTCTTGGCGACCCATCGGGCGGCGTAACTGGCCGAGCGATCGACCTTGGTCGGGTCCTTGCCGCTGAACGCCCCGCCTCCGTGGCTGCCCAGCCCGCCGTACGTATCGACGATGATCTTCCTCCCGGTCAGCCCCGCATCGCCATGAGGACCTCCCGTAACGAAACGGCCGGTCGGATTTATGTGGTAGTGGAGTCCCCTTGCCGGCATCAGGGCCGGCGGGATCTCGGGATGGATGACGTGTTTCTTGATCGCGTCCTCGAGCTCCTTCTTCCCGATCGACGGATCGTGCTGGGCGGAGAGCACGACCGTGCGAACGCAGAGCGGTGTACCCTCCTCGTACTCCACCGTCACCTGCGCCTTTCCATCCGGCCGAAGCCACGGCAGCGTTCCGTCCTTCCTCACCCTCGCCAGCCTGCGCGTGAGCGCATGGGCAATGGCGATGGGCACCGGCATCATGCTCTCCGTCTCGCTCGTCGCGTATCCGAACATCATGCCCTGGTCGCCCGCTCCACCTCTGACGACACCGCGGCTGATATCTCCCGACTGCCTGCCGATCGTGGTCATTACGGCACAGGATCGGTAGCTGAACCCGTAGTCTTCGTCGTCGTAGCCGATCTCGCGAACTGTCTCCCGTGCGATCGCTCCGAAGTCGGGGTGCGCGGACGTGGTGATCTCCCCTGCCAGCACGATGAGTCCGGTCGATACGAGAGTCTCGCAGGCCACCCGGGCGTCATCGTCGACCTCCAGGATCGCGTCGAGCACCGCGTCCGAGATCTGATCGGCGATCTTGTCCGGATGTCCCTCGGTAACCGACTCGGACGTGAACATGTGGTGGTTTCTGTGGGCCACGTTCCCTCTCTCCATACCTGGATTGAAAATGCGCGCCAAGCTACCCGGCGGCTGTACACCCGGCAACCTGATCGGACGGCACTACGTGGCAGCTTCTCCGACCTTCAGAGCACCCGTTCTCTCGAAGTAGGACTGGACCACGGAACGCACCTCTTCCCCGCTCGCGCACCGCGAATTCTGGGCGCACATGCGCTCCAGTTCCTGAACCGAAAGGTGGCGGATCAACTCGCGGATCTCGGCCAGCGACGACAGGGACACGCTGAACTTCCGATAGCCGAGGCCCAGCAGCACCGCGACCCCGATCGGATCGGCGGACAACTCCCCGCATACCGACAGATCGAGGTGATGCTTCTCGCACTCGTCGACGAGCCGCCCGTACATACGGACCAGTGCGGGGTGCAGCGGATCGTAGATTCCCGCGACCTTCGCGTTGCCCCGATCGGCGGCGAGAACGTACTGGGTGAGGTCGTTGGTTCCGAGGCTCACGAAGTCCGCGTAGGGAGCGAGCAGGTCGAGCGTCTCCAGGGCTGCCGGAGTCTCGACCATCAGGCCCAAGGGAATCCTGCGCTGCGGTTCGTCCTCGCTCAGCGACTCGTACACGGCGGCCAGGTGGTCGCGCGTGCGGACCATTTCCTCCACCGTCGTGACCAGCGGAATCAGCAGACGCACGTTGCCGTATTCGGAGGCGCGGACCGCGGCCCGAAGCTGATTGCGGAACAATTCGGGGTCGTCCAGACAGACACGGATCGCCCTCCAGCCCAGGTAGGGATTCTCCTCTTCCTGCATGGACATGAACTGCGGATACTTGTCGCCGCCGATGTCGAACGTTCGGATCGTGACCTCTCGTCCCGGAAAGGCCTCGGCCACCGATCGATACGCCTCGTACTGCTCCTTCTCCGACGGAATCTCACGATGTCCGATGACCAGAAACTCGGTGCGCAGCAGCCCCACTCCCTCGGCGCCCAGCCGGATCGCATCCGCTACCTCGAAGGGCTGATCCAGGTTCGCCTGCACGACGGCGTGAACGCCGTCCACCGTCTCGGTCGGGCGGGCGGCGAGTTCGGCCAGGATCTTCCGACGCACTTCGAGTTGAGCGAGCGCGCGATGATGGCCTTCGATCTCCGCCGGGGTGGGGTCCACGATCAGCCGTCCCGAACGGCCGTCGACGAGCAGCTTGCAGCCATCCCTGATCTGGCCGAGATGCTGCCCGATACCGACGACAGCTGGAATCCCGAGCGAGCGGGCCAGCAGCACGCTGTGCGAGCCACGGGTGCCGGAGGCGGTGATCACCCCGAGGACCTTGTCCGGACGCATGCGCACTGCCACGCTCGGCGCGATGTCGCGCGCCACCACGATGGCGGGCTCTTCATCCTCCGACATGTCCAGTCCGGGAGCGGGACGATCCATCAGGCAGGACAGGACGTTCCCGCGCACGTCACGCAGATCTGCCAGCCGGTCCATCACCATCGCATGCACGGATTCCAGCATCTGCACGCGCTGTTCGAGCAGCTGCAGCTCGAATGCGCGCTCCGCGGTGAGCAGATTCTCCCGAATGTACGCCTGGGTCCCGGCCACGAGATCGGGATCTTCGATCATGTAGGCCTGCGACTCGAACACCTTGCCCTCGAATCCCCCGAGGAGCTCGGCAGTCTCCTGTTGCAGGTCGTGCAGGCGCGCGAGCGCCTGCACTCGAGCGAGCCGGAAGCGCTCGATCTCCGCGGACACCGAGCCGGACTCGATGGAACGGTGCGGGATCGGGGGGATCTCCCACTCGATCACTCGCACCGGCCCGAGCGCTCGTCCGGGCGAAGCCCCGATACCCTCGAGGAGCAGGCTCATGTCGCGGCCGCCCCTCCTTCGGCCAGATCCTCGTAGTCACCCTCGCGCTCGCCGAATCCGGTCGACACGAGGCGGGAAAGCTGCTCGACGGCCCGGGCCGCGTCCTCTCCTCGGGCACGGATCCGCAGCCTGGATCCGTATTCGGCGGCCAGCATCATCACTCCGAGGATGCTCTTGCCGTTCACCGCCAGGCCTTCCTTCTCCAGTGTGATCTCCGAGTCGAAGCGTGACGAGAGCTTGACGAACTCCGCGGCCGGCCGCGCGTGCAGACCCAGGCGGTTCGCCACCATTACGGTAGTCTCCGCCGTCGCCATTCCGTCCCCTGGTGTGTCATTTCCTTCGTGCAACAGGTCGTTCTCCAGTCACCCGTTGAGCAGCGCCAGGCCGAGCCACGCGAGCGGTATGAAGACCACGAGCGCTGCGGCGATCCGACCCGTACGCCTGGGCCAGCGAAAGGCCACCAGCGCTACGAACACAGCTACGGCTGCGAGACCTCCGAAGAAACCCTCCCAGCTCACGACGTCCAGCACCCGGCGACCGAGAAGCACGGTATCCAGGCCGAGCAGGAGGAGAATGACGGGCGCGAGCAGACGCGGCACTCGGACCAGCCACTCCTCGTGCAGGGACTTTCCCACGCCCAGACCTTCACGCCAGCCCTGCCGGAATCCCCAGATCCGGACCCCGATGTGACCGACGTTGAAGGTGATCAGAAACAACAGCGCCGACCAGAGCGGGTCCAGCCCGATGCCGTAGGCGGCGATCGCCGTGAGCAGGCAGGCGGGCCGCCAGGATGCCCATATCAACCGGTCGCCTACCGTTCCGAGCGGGCCGCGCAGGGCGGTGCGGAATCTGTCGATACTCGCAGGGCTCGCCCCCTCCAGCTCGGCCCGGGCCAGCGCCCCGGCAGCCATGCCGGCGAAGTACGGGTGCGAATTGAATGCCGACTGATGCCTGGCGACCGCATCGCTGAGTCGGACCGGGTCGCCGGCGTGGATCCTGCGCAGCAGGGGAAGCATGGTGAACGCCATCCCGCCCCCGATCATCGTGCGGTAATTCCATGAACCCTGAACGGCGAAGCTCCTCCACCAGGCCGAAACGAAGTCCTTGCGCAGCGGCTTCACCGGATCACCACACGAAGCCCACGATCAGGGCCCCCAGAACGGAACCGGCGACCAGCAGCGGCCAGCCCCGAAGACCGGAGGAGCTCGTCCGTCCGCCGGCCCCTGCTGCCGCCGCCAGCGCGGTTACGAGCATCGCAGCCCCGAGGGCCGTCCCGGCTGCGAGAGAAGGCTGATTCACCGACCATGCCCCGGCGAGAATCGCGGGCAGGATGAAGCCGGCCGTCAGCAGGGCGCCACGGACGGCATCCAGCCGAATCGCCATTCGATGCCTTCCTTCCAGGAACTCCGGACGTGCCGCCAGCTCAGCTTCGTCGGCCAGCAACCGCTCGTTCCCCCTTCGTCTCAGCTGGACGCTGACCGCGCCGATCCACCCGATCGCCCACCCGGCGAGTATCGCCGCGACCAGGGAACCCAGCGAAGCGGCTCCAACCGCTGCATAGGACGCGCCTGCCACGAGACCTGCAGGTCCGGTGTCCGGGTACCGGGAGGCGCCGAACGGAGGGTGCCGGAGGCTCATCAGTTCCAGGATGGCACCGACCAGGAATCCAGCCGACGCATCACCCAGCAACCAGCCGCCCAGCGTGCCCGAAATCAGCGGCCGGGAAATCATCACCTGGGGCCACGACACCGCATCGAGGGCGAGGAATCCCCCCAGAACGACGAGGATGATCCAGTTCGTGGTGTGCAGCGGAATATCAGCGAGCGGCACGAACGAGCTCCTCGAACGGGACTTCCGGTGCAGAAGGAAGATCTCTCGCGGACACGCTCCCCGACCGCTCGGCGATCACCTTCAGATCCGAGAGGTCGTCGGGGGCGAGGAACAGGAACGGCAGGATTCGACGTCTCTCACCTCCCGCGTGCAGGCCTCCCAGATTCACCCGCCGACCTGCCAGCACCCCTGCTTCCGCAAGTTCCCGCATCGCGACCGGATCTCGCGTCAGCAGGGCCCCTCTTCCCGAGTGCCCGTCCAGTTCATCAAATCGTCGGATGCATTCCGTCGTGCTCAGGAAGTACGCGTCCACCCCTTCGGGCAATCCGGCCGAATAGAGGTCCTTCTCCCATTCACTGGCGGCCACCTCGTCGTCCACGATCACGTAGTAGTCGAGACCGAGTCGCATTCCCCAGCCCACGATCACCTGACCGTGGAGCAGCCGTTCGTCGATGCGGAACAGTTCAAGCGCCATTGCCATCTCCACATTCCGCGATCACGACGGCTCCCGACTTCGCCTTCTCCACCACTCTCCGCGCGAGTTCCTCCGGCTGCATGTCTCGATTGAACAGGAAGTCGACAAGCATGGGAAGGCTGACTCCCGTGACGACGACCACCGCGCCGCTGCCTCTGCCGACGGCCCTCCCGGCGAAAGTGCAGCTTCCGCTGGCCAGGTCCGTGAACACGATGGCCGGCCCCCGGCCGATCGGTGCCTCGACTCTCGCCATGAGCTCCTGCGGGCTCAATCCGTCGTTCGACACCGGGTGCAGGACGCCCCGGATTCCGGAGATGCTCTCGGCCGCTTCGACGAGCGCCGATGCGAGGTTCGCATGGGCCACGATGACGCCCGTGGTGGGCGTCATTCGTAGTCCTCTTCCAGGTAGTCCCGAACGGGCTGCATCAGGGCTCGGAGGTTCTGCTCAAAGAGTCGGGCCGAATCGACTCCGGCGTAGCGCAGCAGGTGCCGCATGGCGACCACCTCGCTGATCACCGTGATGTTCTTTCCGGGATTCAACGGGATGATCACCCGCGGCACATCGACGCCGAGGATGCTGGTGGTTTCCTGGATCAGTCCGGTCCTGTCATAGGTGGCTTCGTCGTTCCAGTGCTCGAGCTGCACGACGACTTCGATCCGCTTCTGCTGGCGAACGGATCGGATCCCGAACAGGGCCCTGATGTCGATGATCCCGATTCCGCGGATCTCCATGTGGAACTGCTGATGCTCTATCGCCCGCCCGATGAGCACGTCCACACCTCGGCGACGGACGAGCACCACGTCGTCAGCCACCAGGCGGTGGCCCCGTTCCACCAGGTCC
>Ga0209536_100012689_pt1 | contig 12222 bp, 10 predicted proteins | sample DeeMarSeWOR28_12_FD_187461 | JGI IMG/M metagenome (GOLD analysis project Ga0209536, IMG submission 187461) | Marine sediment microbial communities from White Oak River estuary, North Carolina - WOR-2-8_12 (SPAdes) (version 2) | ecosystem: Environmental > Aquatic > Marine > Intertidal zone >...
CGATGACCTGGCGGACGCATGACCACTATTCGAGACCTCCAACCGCTCAACTACTTCGGCGAGGAGTTCACCGGTGTTCTCCGCGCCGTTGGCTGGCTGGGGCGTGACCAGGATTTTGAGACCGGGCGCATAGGCTCCGAGTTCTACGAGCGCCTCGTCGCGTTGCTCGCCAGACCGTATCAACCCATAGCATTCGCAGGATTCCACGAATGCGAGGTCTGTCAGTTCGACGGCGTCTGCGGCGCCGCTAACCTGTGGGTGCCTGCGGACGGCTTCATCATGGTGTGCCCTGAGCTGATCCTGCACTACATCAATGCACACTATTACAAGCCTCCCGAGGTGTTTCAGGAAGCCGTAATGGTGTGTCCTGACATAGCCAGCAGGGAATACAAGAGGGCCTTCCTCAATAACGGCGGGCGCCTAATCACGAAGTTCAGATATGGCGGTTAGACCGAACGAGTGGCAGATCGCTGCAGATAGGCACAAGTGCGTGGTAGACAGGGGATAACGGCCGTCAACGCTTTCCCGTGCCGGTGACGGCATCTGTGGCGAGCCGGAAGGCCATCTCAGGTCCTCGCCCTCTCCCACTGCAGGCTGCGTAGCCCAATCGGCTTGGGGGTTTCGTGCAACAGCGCCGACCTCCGCTGAGTAACGGAGGGGGTTTTCTCTTGTGGCTAGGGTGCAACACCGACTGTTACTAAGAACCGCGCAAACGCTGTAACCGTATATTACGCAAGGGTTTAGGGCGCTTTCCCGGCGCAGTCCGGAAATTGCACAATGCCGAAGCGGCTAGTAGTCGCGTGGTGCGCCTCGGGCGTACCGCCCTGGTTAACTCCCACGTAAAAGGGAGAATGTATCGTGAGCACGACGAGACGGATTTTCTCCTGGGTCCCGCCTCTTGCCTTCGTGATGGCCCTTGCACTGACTGCTGGGTGCGGTGACGACACCACCGAGCCGGTCGTGGCTGATCTCGTGATCACCGCCGCCTCATCCGGTGCCGACATCGATGCGGACGGCTACACGGTGACGGTGAACAACACGTTGACTCAGAACATCGCCGCGAATGGTTCTTCGACCTTTAGCAACCTGGCGACGGGTGACTACAGCGTCGAGTTGGGCGGTCTGGCGGACAATTGTTCCGTAGACGGCACGAACCCGCGCACGGTGACCGTAAGCAACGACGGCGGCGCGACGTCGTTCAGCGTTGTATGTAACTCGCTCACGGGCAGCGTCGAGTCGATTACATCGACGACCGGTGTGACCCTCGATCCGGACGGATACACGCTCGAGATCGATGGTGTCGACGAAGGGCCGATCGGTGTGAACGACACGGTTACGGTCGACGATCTGGACGTTGGCGACCATACCGTCGAGCTGCTGGACTTGGCGCCCAACTGTTCGGTCACGGGCGACAATCCGGTTACGGTGACGGTTCCGGACGACGTGGCCGATGTCGGTGGCGGTACGGTGTCGACGACGTTCGCTGTGAACTGTGTACAGGCGCTGGGAGATCTGGTGGTCTACACGTCCACGACGGGTGTGGACCTCGATCCGGACGGATACACGGTGACCGTAGATGGCTCGACGAACCAGAACGTGGCCACGAACGGCAACGTGACATTCCCGAATCTGAACGTCGGCAACCACACGGTGCTGCTGACCGGGATTGCGTCGAATTGCAGCGTCACCGGCGCCAACCCGAGGGACGTCGACGTGCAGTTCGGTGTCAACCCTGACACCTTCAACGTCACGTGCGAGTCGGTGGGCAGAATCGTCTTCGATTCCGACGGCCCCGGTAACCGCGAGATCTATATCTTCGATGGTGACGGGTCGAACTACTCCAGACTAACAAACAACCTTGCGGCCGACCGGATGCCGGTCTTTTCGCCGGGCGATACGATGATCGCTTTCACCAGCGACCGTTCCGGGCGCGACGACATCTGGGTGATGGACGTCGACGGCTCGAACCCGGATCAGCTGACCACGCAGTGGAGCAACCGAGAGCCGGACTGGTCGCCCGACGGGACGCGAATCATTTGGACGCGGGATAGAAGCGATGTCATCGACGTCTGGATCATGAACCCTGACGGAACGAACCAGTCGAACATCACCCAAAGCGGCACTTCCATTGACGACCAGGCGGAGTGGTCGCCGGACGGAACGAGAATCGTGTTCCGCTCCGACCGCGGCGGTACCTTCAATGTCTATGCGATGAATGCCGACGGAACTGGAGTGACGCAGCTCACGACCGGGAACGGCAACCTCCCCACGTGGTCTCCGGACGGTACGAAGATCGCCTACGTGAGCGATGCCAGCGGCAACCTGGATGTCTGGGTGATGAACGCCGACGGAACGAATCAGGTGAACGTGACGAACAACGCGGCTCAGGACGGTTGGCCGGCCTGGTCCCCAACGGGCTCGCAGATCGTTTTCTCTTCGGATCGAAGCGGGACGATCGATCTCTGGGTGATGAGAGCCGATGGGACGGACCTGACGCGGCTGACGGACGAATCGGGTACCGACCTGTGGCCGAACTGGAGCGGGCAGTGAGATAGGATCGAGGAAGTCCCAACGCTCAGCGAGAAGGCGCCTACCGGGGCGCCTTCTTCGCGAGTACTTCCTGCCACTATGATGCTGCAGTCAGGCAGGATCGTCGCCTGCCGGAAGTCGCGGACCACGTGGACCCTTCACGAGTCCTGACAAACGCTTCAGCAATCCAGACAGGGTATGGGATCGTCGCTTGACGAATCGTTGGTACCAGGCTCGCATCACCGCGTACTGCCCCGCCCAGGTCACGGCCCCGATCGCCAGGGTGCCGGGAATATCGATACCCAGCTTGGTGTGGACGAGGACGCCAACCACCGCGGCGATGACGACTCCACCGGCCACCGAGGCCATCACGAGTTCCTGCTCGGCGCCCGCATGCTCAGCGATACGGATCGCCGTCTTGCCGTCCTTGGGCGACACCGTCACCTGCACGCGCCGCGTCCACTCACCGAGCCCCGGCCTGAACTCCCAGGATAGTGAATCGTCTAGGGTCTCGACGACCCGGCCCGATTGTCCAATCGTGTGCCGGATCTCCTCGAGTACGGCGCCGTAGTCCTTCCGCGTCATCTCTCCGTCGAAGACCTGCCCCAGATCGACTTTGCCGGTCACTCCGTAGAAGCCGCCCCGGACGATTTGCGTTTCCGGCTCCGCCAACACTCGGGCGGCTTCGCGGACGTGCTCCGCTGGGATGCCGGCCTCGGCGGCGACCTGCTGGATACCACCCAGAGACAGAGTGTTGTCGTCGGTGGGCTGCACCTCCAGCTGGGCGGCTCGCTGGATGATCTCCTGGGCCTGTTCCTCGCTGTAGCGGCGTGTACCGCTGAACGCGTCTTTCAGCGCCCGGGCGAACTCGCCGGCGGTGAGGAACCGATCCTCCGGTTGCAGCCGCATCGCGTGTACCAGGGTCGCTTCGACGAAACCGGGCAGACGATCCAGCCGCTCGCGATGATGCGGCGGCGCCTGAATGAAGCGGCCGACCTTCCCGGCCTCTTCGGTGACCCACATCCTCGGCGTCTCGCCGATCACCATCTCGTAGAAGACGCTGGCCAGGCTGAAGATGTCGGTTCGTTCGTCGAGCTCGACGCGTCCGGCCGCCTGCTCCGGGCTCATGTAGCCCAGCGTGCCCACCGGGAAGCCGGTACGTGTGAGGTTCTCGCCGCCCGCCGTAGTGATGGCCCGGGCGATCCCGAAGTCCGCCACCACGGCGTGACCCTGGGAGAGCAGGATGTTCTCCGGCTTGATGTCACGGTGCACGATGCCACTCCCGTGAGCGTAGCTCAGTGCATCGGCCGCTTCCTGCGTGATCTCCAACGCCCGTTCGGCTTCGATCGTCTCCCTGCGGCTCAGGAGTTGACGCAGCGACCCCTCGACGAAGGGCATGACGTAGTAGAGGACGCCGTCGGTGGCGTCAGAATCGATCAACGTGAGGATGTTAGGATGGTTGAGCTGTGCCGCGATGCGGATCTCTCTCAGGAATCGCTCGCTGGCCAGCGATGCGGCGAGGTCGGGACGCAGGACCTTGACGGCCACCGAGCGCTCGTGGCGCAGGTCCGTGGCGAGATAGACGGTTGCCATGCCGCCCCGTCCCAGGATGCGGATGAGTTCATACCGGCCGGAAAGAGCCGCCTGCAGAGTCTCGGGAATGTCGCTCGGTTGATCGTCCTGGTTCACGACAGGAACGTAGGTCCGCGTAGAGTCCACTGCCAGAGGGATCGACCGGGTGATGCCGGGGTCGCAGGATTACGTTGCTCGCTGTCAGCGCGAGCACCATCTTGTAGCCGTCTCACCATCAGCCCTCGGATCGCGCCTCTTTGGAGGGGCGGACCAAGCTGCGATCGGATGTGGAATCGCACCATGGCACGCACCAACGAGTCATGAGCAACATCGATTTCGGGAGACACAGCGAAGACTACGCGGCCTATCGCCCGGGGTTCCCCGCGTCTTTCTATCAGCGAATCGATGCGATCGCTCCTATTCGAGGAACTCGATCGCTCGACCTTGCCACCGGCCCCGGGACGATCGCCTTGGAGCTGGCTGCGCTGGGTGCTTCCGTCGTGGGCATCGATACCTCAGCTGAGCAAATAGCCACGGCCAAGCGTGTCGCGAAGGAGCGGAAGCTGGAAGGCCGGGTGAGCTTCAGGACCGCCAGCGCCGAGAACACCGGTCTGGATGCCAGTTCGTTCGACCTGGTGACTGCGGGCCAATGTTGGCATTGGTTCGATAGTGGAGCGGCGATGGAGGAGATACACCGTGTTCTTCGCCCGGGCGGTGTGTTGGCTATCGCGTACTTCTCCTACCTGGCAGAGCATAGCCGCGTGGTACGCGATACCGAGGACCTGATTCTGGAGTTCAATCCGGCCTGGACCCTGGCCGGATGGACGGGAATGTTCCCCGAGCAGATTGACGAAGTGATCCACGGCGGGTTCAAGCTGGTCGAGGCGTTTTGTTACGACCACGATGAAGAGTTCTCGCATGCGCGTTGGCGTGGGAGAATACGGACGTGCAGCGGAGTGGGCTCTAGCGGCCTTTCTGAATCGGAGGTCCTACGCTTCGACGGCGCTTTGAAAAGCCTCCTGAGCCGAGAGTATCCCGAGCCCTTGGTCGTGGAACATCGCGTGTGGTGTGTAACGGCAAGGAAGCCATGATGGACTTCAAGGAGCGAGTCGTCCTCGGTAGGACGGGACAGATGGTGAGCCGGTTGGGGTTGGCGTCGGGCTACGGCGTACCCGCGTCAGCCATCGAAAGAGCCTTTCACGAGTATGGGACCAACTATTTCTACGTCTCGCCCTTCCTCAACCTGGGCAGCATGGTGCAGGCCGTCCGCAACCTGGCGCCCGGCCACCGCGACGAGCTGTTCCTCGTGCTGGCCAGACCGATGTTCCGGAGTTTCCGCCTGGAGAGCTATGTCGACCGCTGGTTGAGCAAGCTCGGCATCGAGTGGGTCGATCTGCTGTTCCAAGACGTGCGTAAGCCCCCCAAGCAGAAGCTCATCGACCGGGTGGAACGGCTCAGGGAAAGCGGGAAGGTGCGCTTCGTTGGCCTGTCCAGCCACAACCGGCCGCTCTTCCCTCAGATCGCTCGCGGGGAAGTGAAGGCGCCGGGGGACTTCTTCCACATCCGCTACAACGCGGTGCACACGGGAGCCGAAGAGGACGTCTTCCCGCACCTGCCGCAGGAAGACCGTCCGGGGATCGGGATCTTCACCGCCACTTGCTGGCGCAAGCTGCTCAAGCCCAAGCTGATGCCGGCCGGCGAAAGCCCGCTGACCGCGGCCGACTGCTACCGCTTCGTCCTCTCTCATCCCGACGTCAACGTCTGTATGGTGGCCCCCTCCAACGCAGAGCAGATGGACGACAATCTCGCGGCCCTGGCCGCCGGGCCCCTCGAGGAGGAAGAGATGGCCCGTATCCGGCGCATCGGCAAGCACATCTACAAGACGGCTCGAAAAGGGCTCATGGAATAGCGGATAGTGAGCGGATCATCGGCGGATTCTTCACGGCTACTATGACCTAGTTACATCCTAATATCTGAGTCCAGTTTCAGGGAATAGGAGGACGCCGTGCGATCATCCGCGATTGCTGTCTCTCTGTTGGCGGCCGTCTTGATGAGCTGGGCCTTGCCGTCTCAGGCGGCGGCACAGGAGTGGACGGACGAGCAAAAGGAAGTCTGGAGTGTGATTCTCGAGACGTGGGACGCGCTTGTGGCGAAGGATGTCGAATGGACCGACACCTGGGTGCACCCGAGCGCCGTGGTGTGGGGCACTGGCCTCCCCGCGCCTCGACCCAAAGCCTCCCTCAAGAAGTGGCACAGGTACAACTACCGGAACTCCACAACCTTGGTCAGTGAGTGCAGCTTGGGCGCCTTGGTCATCGAGAATAATACGGCGGTTGCACACTACTACTATTCGCTCGGTACCGAGGATGCAGAGGGTAAGCCCGAGACCGTACACGGGCGCTGCACAGACATCCTGATCAAGGAAGACGGTCGATGGCTGTTCCTGGGCTGGAACTGTGGAGACATGGCAACGGACAACGATTGACCAAGTAGTTCTTGCAGGCAAAGGCCATCACATTGGCCCAATGGCTCGCCGCGTTTAGAAGTCCGAAGCGCGGTCTGCCTTGAAGGAGTGCGATGGCTGGACTCGAGCAGTTCTATCGCGAAGTTCAGCGCCGCCGTGTCTTTCGTGTAGCTTTCGTCTACGCGGCGGTTGCCTTCATCATCTGGCAGGCGGCGGAGATCGCCGTTCCCGCGCTAAACCTACCAGAATGGATCCTGACGTTCGTGGTTCTTGTCACACTTCTGGGCTTCCCGATCGCGGTGGCCCTGGGGTGGGCGTTTGATATCACGCCGGAAGGAGTGCGCCGGACCCAACGCTCTCACACGGCATCAGGTGTAGGTTGGCGAGTTCCGCGCTGGCTGCGGCAGGTCGAGGTCATCGTTTTAGTGCTGGCCGGCCTGTTTCTGTTGGTCTGGTGGCCGTGGGGCAAGCCTGATCGGCTGGCGGCTTTCTCCGAGATCAGCTTTGTCGATTCAGTGGCGGTTCTGCCTATCGAAAATCGCACGGGCGATGAGGGCTTGGACGACCTCTGCGTCGGCATCAACGAGGAGATCGTCTCGCATCTCAAGCGTGTAGGAACTTTGAAGATCGTCGATCCCTATTCGGTACAGCGGCTGCGAGCGCTGGACTTGTCGCCGCAGCAGCTTGCGGATTCGCTTCAGGTCCAGAAACTGATCTTCGGTTCTCTCTTCCGCTCGCTTCGCGGAGTAACGCTTAACGTGCGCGTGTCAGACGGTCACAGCGCGCACGTGCTCAGCGCGAACCGCTACGATGGGGATTCATCCGCCGGTTTCGAAACGGCTAGCAGTCTGGCGTACGCCTTTGTGAACGACTTCCTGGGCAATGCCACAATCCGGCTCGCCATGTCCGCCGAGGCGCCCAGCCCTCAGGGTCTAGGCTACGATCACTACGCGGTAGGTAACTCCTGGCTGGGTCGGCGGACGCCTGAAGGGGTAGCGCGTGCTCGTACTGAGTTTTCCAAAGCGTTGGAAGTCAGGCCCGATTATGCGTATGCCTACAGCGGTCTATCCAAGGCTTACATGCTGGCCGACACCTACAGGTATCGCACGAACGCGGATGGCTATCGCACCCTTGGGTTGGCTTTGGCGTTGGCGGAGCGTTCGATCGAGTTGGAGCCGAATTTGGCGGACGGATACAGGGCGCGCATCGTGATCGAACGTCGAGCCTCCGCTCCGTCGGCTGTCGTGGCGGCGGACTGTGAGCGCGCGTTAGAACTGGAGCCCGGCGACCCCGATGTACTGAGCTGGTGCGCACAGACACTGATTCATGAGGGAAATATCGAAGCCGGGCTTCAGGCGGCGGAGCAGGGAGTGGCCCTGAATCCCCAGAACGCTGGCCGGCGCATCGGACTGGCGTACGTAGCCCTGTCCTTGGGTCTGCACGAGGAAGCCGCCAGGGAGGCTAGGATGGCCCGGCTGCTGCAGCCGGGCTTGATGTTGCCGCGGGCCATCGAAGGCTGGGCGCTGTTACTCGAAGGCAAGGCGGAAGACTGTTCCTCTTTGGACATGGGACTCTACGCTGTGGTGCTTGCGACCTGCCTTCACGAGTTGGGGCGCGTGGCGGACGCGAAGGTCGTAGTGGATTCGGTGGAGTCAGGCCTGATGAGCGGGACGCTGGAGGACAGCCTTTACACAGCCGCTGTTCACCTCGAAGCATTGGCCGTCCACCATGCCTGGTTGGGTGACGCGGGCGCAGCCCTCGCCTGGCTGAGGCGAGCCTACGAGGAGTCGCCCAGCGGGATTGACACGCGCGTGCTGGGTTCAGGTCTGTTCGAGCGCGTGCGGCAAGACCCCACGTTTGTTCGGAACGTGGGTCTCATCCAAGCTGACATGTGGCAGAGGGTTCAGACTGAATCCCGAATCGCCTACCAACAGGTTGTTTCGGACACCGGTTTCCACTTGCCGACGTTTGTGGCCCCGGCTTCCGAAGAGCCGTAAGCGGCCGCCAAGGGGAAAAGCAACGCGTTGCATCGGCAAGCACATCTGCAAGATTTCTGGAAGAGGCTCATGGAGTAGCGGATACCGAACGGATCATCGGCGGATTCTCCGCCGCTAATGTGACCGAGTTTCGCATTCCCATGTCGTAGTCCAACAGCGCGGAGTTGCAGGGAGCTTAGCAGCAACGCGGTAGGTGCAGCATGCCTGGACTGCTCGCTCTTTTCGCTGTTCTTTTCGCAGCGGATGCCTTCTTCTCGGCACCGCGCCACCCCCACGTGCCGGGCGCAAGAGCCACCTTCCAACAAGTCGATACGCTGGCCCGGCTCAGCTGCACGCCCTTTCTCGCCGGTGCTGGTGCGGACTCGCTGCTCAAGTGTGCCAAACTCGGGCAGGACGAATTCGAGAGGCTTCGACGCAGGTGGTCGCCTTCGCTGGGGATCTACGGCCCCAGTCCGTCCTGCGATGCGAAGACAGGGGGGCATTGCATTCTGTTCATGTCCGAGCGCGCGGGGACGCTCCCTCGTGTGGTGCGCGAGACCCGAGAAGAACTGCTCGCGATGTTGGGCGTGGCCTCGGAGAAACTCCCGACCAACGATTGGATCACCAGGCAGCGGGTCCGCTACCTGATCGAGGCGGGTCGTGAGCGTGAAGCGATGGCGGTGGTCCAGCCATGCAAGCTATCAGAACGCTGGTTGTGCCCGGCGATCGCCGGATACGCGCTTCACAGAATGGCGCTGTTTCAGCCGTCTCAAGACTCGTTCGACGTTGCTCTGGCCGCCATGCCTCCCGACGTCAGGGCCGAATGGACGGACATCTCTCTGTTCCTCGATGGAGAAGTTCGGGAGCGCTACACCCACGGCTCTGACGAGTTGCGGCAGTCGTTGTCACGAAAGTTCTGGTGGTTATCGGATCCGTTCTATCTAACCTCCGCGAACGATCGTTGGACCGAGCACCTGTCCCGTCACGTCGTGTGCCGGCTGTACGCCGGCTCGCGATCTGGTTTCGGTCGCCGCTGGGGGGGTCGCCAGGACGAGGTCGCGCTGCGTCACGGCCTGCCGGACCGCTGGGTAGACGCGCATATCACCATCGAGAGGGTGACCCGCAACGTGCGGATGTCCTATAGAGGGGCCGCCGCGTATTCGTCTCACACGCGGAGAATCATCCCGCGTCCGAGCTTCTTGCTCGACCCAACGTCCATACATCCGATGGACTGGATCGTCGAGTCCGAAGATCCACCGGCATCGTACGACCTGAACTACGTGTACAAGTTCGTTCGGCTGGAACATCAGGTCGCCGTCTTCGTCCGCGGGGATTCCGCGATCGTCGTCGCGGCGTACGACCAGACCGCAGACCCACTTTGGCGTAACGTGGTCGGGGATATCGGACTGATCCTTATGAGAGACGAGCGCTCGAGGCCGTTCATGGTCCGTACGCGGACGGACGAGCCCCGCGGCGTGTTGATAGCACGAGTCGAGGCGCAGCCGTACCTGATGAGCTTCGAGTTTCTTTCCCAGAGAAAGCGGTGCGCTGCCCGGGCGCGCTACGGGCTTTCCATCAGGAAGGCCGTACCCCTCGTGTTCTCGCTCTCCGATCTTCTGATCACCAGACGCTCTGATCCGCTACCGGAAGACTTGGGGCGCGCGAGCACCCTGGCGCGGGGTTCGCTTCGAGTCAGGGCGGGAGAACGCCTGGGTCTCTACTGGGAGGGGTACGGACTCGGCCCCGACGCCGAGACGCTGTTCGTCGCCGTCTCGCTGCACAGGGTCGGAAAGGGCCAATACGGTCGCCTCGAGGAGGTAGTTTTCGAGGACGAGCCGCCGATCAACCTGAAGTGGGACGAAGTGGTTCCAGCCAGAACCAAAACTTGGAAGCGCTCGATGTCGTTGGACCTGCCCGACGATCTTCAGCCGGGTCTGTATGTGGTTTATCTCGTGGTCAAGTCCTACATGCGTGAGCCGGTGCAGCAAGCCCGTGCGCTTCTGGTTCAGCGCTAGGGGCTCTGCCGAATTCCACCGGCGTTAGCACCCGACCGTCTCTCTTTGGTGGCGACCTCGAGCATTTGCCTGTACAATGGTGAGGAAGCCCAGCACGTCTCATCGATTGGAACATGAAACCTCCGACGCCGTATCCGTCTCTCAATGCTGTCTTGCAAGAATTGGTGGGCAGCGCTGAGCAGATACTCCGCGACAACTTCTCTGCGGCTTGGCTACAAGGATCCTTCGCGGTTGGCGACTTTGACCAGCACAGCGACGTCGACTTCGTCATTGCCATTGAGCAGGAACTCGCCGACTCCCAAGTGCAAGATTTGCAGGCGATGCACGAGCGCATCTATGGCCTGGATACAGAGTGGGCGAAGCACTTGGAAGGGTCGTATTTCCCCAGAAGCGAGTTGCGGGACTACGCTGAGAGCGGTCGAGAACTGTGGTACCTCGACCATGGAAGCCGCCAACTCGAGAGATCTGATCATGACAACACGGTCGTCGTCAGGTGGATACTGCGAGAGAAGGGAGTCACGCTGGCGGGACCGCATCCTTCGACGTTGATCGACCCAATTCCAGCGAGTGCGTTGCGGCGGGACATCTTGGAAACCATCAACAACTGGGGAAGCCAGATCCTCACCGATCCTGAACGGATCAACAACCATTTCTTCCAGACCTTCGCCGTTCTGAGTTTCTGCCGGATGCTGCACGATCTGCACACGGGTGTGGTTGGATCCAAGCGTTCCGGTGCTGATTGGGCGAAGGCCAATCTTGACGAGTCGTGGACAGATTTCATCGATCGCGCTTGGGATGGTCGGCCGAACCCTGCACGTTCGGTTCGACAGCCGGCCGATGAGTTCGATTTCCGAGGTACGCTCACATTCATTGAGGAAGTTATCGGAGCGGCCAATGATTTCGACACAGGCAGTCCTTAGGCTCTTTTCTGTCTCTGTGGCGATCGCTCTGGTTGGTGCTGCCACACCCTCGCGCCTTCACTCCCAGTACCCCGATCACTGGAGCGTTCAGTTGGAGGGCTATGCAGGCTGGCTACTTCCGAGTGGGGACGTAGCGCAGCTTGCTGACGGGAATGGGAGTCCAACGAGCGTGCAGGTGAGTTCCACGCTTGCGCTGGGTGGGCGAATACTCTATCCGCTCGTGGACCAGCCGAAGGGGATGCTGGGCCGAATCTCCCTAGGACTCTACGGTCTGGTGGCCCCTTCAGCCGACATGACCACGACTGAGTCAGAGACCCCGATCGGCAGTTCCGACTATTACCAGGCCACGGCTCTTCTCAGCGCCGGCCACTTCATAGCGGTCACGCCAATCACTATGACATTAACAGGAATGGTGGGGGCCGGGGTCGGCCATCGAGTGCTCGAGCCGAATGACGGGGTCAGCCTGGCCGGAGAGGACAATTCGACCACGTCCTTCGTGCTCGTGGCAGCGATCGGGTTCGATATGTTCGTGCACTCGAGGTTCAGTATTCTGGCAGAGGGAGGCATCAACCTGGGACTCAATGGCCGGGAAGGCGTCGAGACATCGTTTCCCGTGCTGATCGGCCTCGGCGTACGCTTCTGACCTGGACCGCTGAGTCGCGGCCGCTCACTCGGACGTCAACGCCGTCGATAGTCCTTTAGGGACTGTTCGGGCCGGCGGAGCTGGTCCCAGCCGACTTCAACAC
>Ga0209536_100012690_pt1 | contig 12221 bp, 10 predicted proteins | sample DeeMarSeWOR28_12_FD_187461 | JGI IMG/M metagenome (GOLD analysis project Ga0209536, IMG submission 187461) | Marine sediment microbial communities from White Oak River estuary, North Carolina - WOR-2-8_12 (SPAdes) (version 2) | ecosystem: Environmental > Aquatic > Marine > Intertidal zone >...
ACATGCCGCGGTCTCAAGGGTGAATCGATAATCGGGAGTGGTTTCTCCTTCATCAACATTTAATTCTTTTTTCATTAACCGAATAATACTGCGACTACCTCTTACGTGACAGGCGGTACCACGGCATACTCGGATGACGAATTTGCCTTTCGGTTCCAACGAAAAACCGGCATAAAAGGTGATCACCCCCTGTACCTGCGAGGGAAACATGTGCATTGCCTCAGCAATGGGTTCAACAGATTCCGGTGGGATGTAACCAAAATTTTCCTGAACTTCCTGGAGTAACGGAATCACCCCCCATTTTTTGTCTTTGTGCTTTTCGACAATCGCCGCTAATTTTTCCAAGTCGATTTCGGGTTTATTCATTGTATCCTCTAGTGTTTAGTTTTTGGTGTTTCGTGTTTAGTACATAATTTAAATAATATCCAAACACCAAACACGAAATACAAAATAACAATTTTATGCCTTCTCCAGTTTGACCTTGACAGTCTTCCAACCGGGTGAATTCGGATCGGCAAGATCGGTAAGCTCAATAAGATTCATGGCATCATTTGAATTTACTGCGATAGGCACAAAAACTTCGCCCGGACTTATTTCTTTTTTCAGCGTGATGACTCGTTGAACCGCACCAAACGGGGAGATGACCTTAACGGAATCGCCATCGACTATTTCAAGTTTGGCGCCATCTTCAGGTGAGATTTCTATTTGTCCGCACAAATCAAACCCCTGGATGCGTTCCGAAGCATTGGTGCGTGTACCGCTTCCCAGATGATAGCGCAGGGAACCGACAATTGCGGAAAACGGATAGTCGCTATCTTCGGATTGCGCTTCGGTTGTCACAACCGGATAAAACGTTATTAATCCATCTGGCGCCTGGTTGTTAAAAACAGCCTTTTTGCTGATTTGTGTGATCCACCCCTGTCTTTGTCCGTCGATTTGCGCATAGGCAGGCACAAGTTTACGAATCTCCATTCTGATTTTTTCTAACGTTTCATAGCCCTTGGTTTGATCCATTTTTGCAATCAGAAGGTCGAGGATTTCCCAGTCGGACTTGGCATAGCCCGGTGGGACTACCGCTGGATGAAACGATTGGATTCTTCCTTCCAGATTGGTGAAGGAGCCATGTTTTTCAGAAAACGCAGCTCCCGGCAAAACGACGTCAGCCATTTCAGCTGTTTCGCTGTATAAAATATCTTGCACCACTAAAAAGTCCAGCTTGGCGAGGGCCTTTTGAACCCGCTCTGGCTGCGGTAAGCAACGCAGTGGATTTTCTCCCATAATGTACATCGCCTTTAAATTGCCTTTTTCGGCAGCCTCGATCATGCGTACCATGTTCAGTCCCGGATCCGGTGAAAGTTTTACTTTCCAATACTTCTGCCACTTCTTGCGGGCAGCAGCATCATCAAGGGCCTGGCGTCCGGGAAGCAGATGCGGTGCGGTTCCCATGTCCATCGCCCCAATTTGGTTATTTTCGCGAGCAAGCACATAAATGCCGCCACCTTTTGAGCCGAGACTTCCGGTCAGCAATGATACATTGAGAATCGCCCCCAACGTATGCATTCCATATTTTTGCTGTAAAATTCCATGTCCGACTACAAATGCGATCTTTTTTCCATTCATCAGTTCGACGACCTCAGTCAGACATTCCCTGTCTATTCCGATGACACGGCAGGCCCGATCAAGATCCAGGGAAGTCAAGCTGTAACGAAATAAACTGAATCCTTCGGTATAATTATCAATGTATACCGGATCGTAGCTCTGTTTTTCATGCAGCAAAGCAGCCAACGCATTAATTAGTTCAAGGTCCGTTTGCAGCTTGGGGCGCAGCCAGAACGAGGCGAACTTTACCAACTCTGTTTTGCGCGGATCGACAACAACGATCGGTGTGCCTTGCAATGCTGCTTTTTTCAGATAGTAGCTGATGACGGGTACCGAATGATTGGGATCTGCACCTAACACGAAGATAGCTTCGGCCTTTTCCAAATCGCTCAGGGGATTGACCCGGCACCCGCTATCGGTTTTTTCATCAAAAACGCTGAACAGAAATTGCCCGGATGTGTAACCGCCGTTATCCACGTTATTGGTTCCGATAACAACGCGGGCGATTTTTTGAAAGAGGTAGTTTTCTTCGTTTGTGCATTTTGATGAGCCCATAAATGCAATGCTCTGGGGACCATTTTCACTTTTGATCTCCATCAAACGTTGTGCAACAAAATCCAGCGCCTCTTCCCATGCAACCGGAGCCCATTGTTCCTCGTTCTGATCTGCATCTTTGCGAATCAGTGGTGAGATCAGCCGATCGTCGGAATTCAGAAAATCATGGGCAAAGTGTCCCCGGACACACAGCGTTGCGCCATTGACGCTTTGCGGAAGCTGTGCGGGATTGACTTCGGTGACTTTTTCATTTGCGGAGCCTAAGGCCAGCGTGCACCCCACACCGCAGAAGCCGCAGATGGTGTGTGCTTCTTTTTCAGGATTGCCGACATAACTGCTATTCTTCGTCGACAACGCTCCCGTTGGACACATAGATACGCAGGTACCGCAAAAGGTACAGTTGGATCGTTCCAAACCCAGTTCGTGGGCGGTGGCCGGTCGCGACCGAAATCCTCTCAGATTATAGTCAATCGCGCCGACGACAACCAGTTCATGATCTGCCCGGATACACTTGCCGCAGAGGATACATTTGCTCAGATCTCGGATTATAAATGGATTGGCCTGCTCCAATGGTTTGAAATTGGGCATGTGATAGAGGTTTGTTTCGCCCACTCCGAGCTGGGCCGCCACCTGCCGCAGCCTGCAGCGATTGCCTTTGCTGCAAACAATGCACGATTCCGGATGTTCGGCAATCATTAAGCGGGCGATATTGCGTCTATGCTTGACGATGCGAGGGGTTGCCGTTTGGATAAGCATATCCGCTGCAACCGGCGTGACGCAGGCAGCCATGAGACGTCCGGTTTTTTCATCCTCGACCAGACACATCCGACAGGCACCAAAAGGTTTGAGATCCGGGTGGTAGCATAAATGAGGAATTTTTATGCCATGTTGGTCGGCAGCTTCTAAAATACTGGTTCCGGCGGGGCAACTGATTTTTTTCCCATCAATAGTCAGGGCGATGGTTTCCAAGGGAAAGACTCCTTTTTGTTTTTTGGGGTTGGCCGGTGTGCCTGTTAACCCGTTTGCCGGTTAAAAGAATTGGAATTGCGGGCAAACGGGCTCAACCGGCAAACGGGCAAACCTATTTTATTTCAGCCTGGCCGCATCCAGATAAAGCTTTAGCTTTTCTTCGGCTCCGATGGTAATAATGTGAACGCCTTGGCACAGATCCTTTAAGCCGCTGACGATATCCGAAAAGATTTCAATGCTGGCCTTTTGTTTGTCCGGAGCGCGAGCCAATTTTTGGATGATCCATTCCGGAACCAATCCGGACTTGAGGTGACGATTGAGGAATCGCGCCATCCCGGCGGTTCGCAAAATCATCACTTCTGCAACCACCGGCACACCGAATGTATTTGTGTGCTGTATAAATTTGGCAAACTTATCCAGATCGAAAACAGGTGTCGTTAAAAAATAGCCGGTTCCGATCTTGGTCATCTCCTCCATTTCTTTCATTTCCATTTCCGGGACATTTTTGCCCCAGGCGGATTCCACGCCGGATCCCAGCAAAAAGTCGGCTTTGGCTTTAAGGCTTTCACCCTCGATCGTATGGCCTTCTTTCAAGTGCTCCAGCACGGATTGTAATTTACCGGCATCCACATGGAAAAACATCATCTCCTGCAGACTGTCCCCCGTAATGCGGTAATCTTCGGTGAACACCAGCAGATTTTCAACACCGGCATCATGGGCATTGACTAAATCATTTTCCAGTTGCAAACGGTTTTTTTCACGAGTGGAGGTCTGATAAATCGGCTCAAGCTGATTTTTATTTAACAGTTGGCAGGTTTTGATTGTGTCTCCGACAACGCCCTCGAATTCGACTTCGGATAATGAAACACCGTCCACGCGGCCGCGCACCCGACTCAAACTCTGAACGAGGTCTTCGGGCTCTTGATCAATTGGCGACTGCACCTCGGAGGTGACGACAAATTTCTTTTTTTTCAAGGCATCTTTTAATTTCATGGGTGCCTCCTAAATGGGGTTAAAGATTGTCCGTTTCAGCGAAGACCCAGCAAACGGGCGACCTCATCTTTTAACTGGGGCAGTGGCAACGGTTTGGAAAAACATGCATCCGCACCGTATTCTTTCATTTTCTTAAATTTTTCTTCGTCCAGGTAAGCGGATAAAACGATGATCTTGGTGTCTTGCGTATCCGGATTCTCCTTGATTTTTTTACAAACCTCATACCCCTTGATATCGGGCATCATAATATCTAGGATCAGCAAATTGGGGGCAAAATGAGTTACCTGCAGTCCGGCTTCAAACCCATCGGAAGCCGAAATCACCTCATAATCAAATTCATCTTCTTCCAATGCTTGCACGATGGTTTCAACGATGATGGGATCGTCATCCACAACTAATATTTTCTTTCGTGTCTCCACCGGTTCTGCGTCCGGGATGGGTATCCCCTGGTTTTTCATAAACGCTTCGAGATCAACCCTGTTTATACGGCGGTGTCCACCCACGGTTTTGTATGCTTTGATGTGACCCGACTCAATCCAATTGATTATGGTTTTGGGAGATACATTGCAGTATTGACTGGCTTTAAAAACGGTAAGTACGTCCTCCATATCTGACTCCTTTTTTTTTACAGTTATTTTAGTTATTATAGTAAATATTGTTTTTACTGTTTTGTCAAGGATTTTTTCCAATTTTTATAATATTTTATAACTAGCTTAAATAAATATAAATATATTTAATTCCAGGCGATAACCCCCAAAGTTGTTAATTACAGATATTATAGAATTTATAGAATTTATCGGCGAATGGGTTGCATGTTTAACTGAACTTTTATCCAAATTATGGTATCAATTTTTCTGGGCTACTGGGGATTCGGACGATAAGATTTAGCAATAAATACATGGTGCAGGACTGTTTCTGGAAATAAGAGTCAGCCAAGAAGTAGCGGTTGGCAGGTTGATTATGATGTGATAATAGCTTGTTAGAAAGTAATTGTGGTTTTAATTACTTAGCATTTGCGACGGATTGTGCAGGCCTATACTGAAAATTTAGCTGGTGAACGGCAAAATTATGGATCCCGAGAAAATTCTCTCTTCAGATAAAGTCCTGGAAAAAATTGAAGGCGTTTGCAAGCGGCACTTCTCTGCTGAAAACGACCAAAACGAATGCTATGTCTTTGTGATCGACCGCCTTAAATCCGATAACTTTAAGCGTCTGCGGGCCTATAAAGGCAAAAGCAAGCTAAGTACCTACCTTTATTCCCTGATCAACGCGCTTGTCGTCGATTTTAGACGCAAAAGATACGGCCGCAGGCGTATTCCCTCCGGGGTGGTAAAACTCGGCAAGTGGGCTGAAGCGGTCTACCGGCTTGTGTGCTGGCAAAAATTTTCTTTTGATGACGCCTTTGATTTCGTGCGGATTGACGGTTTGTTCGAAGGAACCTATGAACAATTTTTAAAAGAGATTGCGCCGATCCGAAATGCGCCCTGCCGAGAAAATCCGACCTTTCAGTCTATAGATGAGCTTCGTGGCAGTCCCTTACAGAATATCGTCGATTCCGACTCAAATCCCCTGGAGTCTTTGATTCAAAAGCTTGACCGGGAAAGACGGATCAAAGCCCTTAGGGTTATCCGGGAGACAACGGAAGAACTGTCGGAAAAAGATCAACTTCTGGTCAGACTTGTATACGGGTCAGATCAGCCGGTGTCCGTGGCGGCCAAAGTAATTGATCTGCCGGCATCAGCTGCCAGAGGTCGTCTGAAAGACCTTTTGACAAAATACCGGGAAAGGTTACTGGCAGAGGGTATCCGCGAACCGTAAAATGTCCGTCTAAAGATATAGAGGCAAAAAATGGGTAAATGGATCAATAAAAGTATGAAGCCGAGTGTTGAACCGGATTCCGAAGACCATATTGCGATAGAAGACCTGGCGCGCTTGGTAGATGGAGCAGTCGAGAAGGCAGAAAGACAGCGCTTTATTCGCCATCTTAACCGTTGTCAAAGATGCTACAAAATCCTCCAGGAAACGCTTAAAGACGTCTCTGCCGAAGAATCCTTGCAAATGGTACCTTCCCCCTGGTGGAAAACCAGGACTGCCTATGCCTTGGCGGCCTCCATTATTCTGGTCTTGCTGATCGGCGGCCCGCTTGTATTTAACTATTGGAATCCACGTCCCCAAGTCATTTTGGCTACCTTGAAATTGGATCAGCAATTGAAGGATATCCTGCTGGAAGATGACGCACTTCGGTGGGAAAAAGGAAAACGGCTAAATCGTCTGCTGGCTGCATTGCAACAAAAAGGGCTTCAGGTGAAAGAACTTAATCTTGTTGTGCTTTCAAAACCCTACTACCAGAAAAAGAGCCTGTTTGGCCCCGCAGAAGTCCTGCAAATTCGCATTGAAAATAATGTTGCGTATTTAGAGGTGAAGGAAATGAACCAGTAGGCTGTTGGGCAATAGCTGTCCGGTATTACCCATATTATACAGCTTCTTCATTTCAACCTACCATTCAGCCATCCCTGAAATTTCACATACTTTCGAAAAATCACTGCTGACTGTTTGAAAAAAAGATTTCGGAAAAATTGATCCACCTTTAAGACCTGTCCGTCTAATAGGATTAAAAAGAAATCTTTTATTACCAGAGTCTTGAGAGGAGGAGTGTTATGCCTAAATTGAAAAACATCGAATCTGGTGTGAGGCGGCGTGGGAGACGCTTTTATTGGATACTGGTCTTCTTTGCCGTTTTTGCTGTCGGCGAAGGAGAAATTTCTGCGGCGGCAAAACAATCACCTACCATTCGGCTGTTTCCGACCAATGTCGTGGAAAACATCAAACATACCGGCCAGGCAGCCAAGGCCATGGAAGAAGATCTTCAGGATGTGATTGATCGCCTGAATCAGCAAGAAGAGCTCTACTTGGCAAGCAAGTGCGAGGGCGCTGAAGCAGAGCAGGGCTGCAGCGAGATCGCCAGCCAACTCGGCCAAACCTACATGGAAATGCTCAACCTGATGGAAACACGCCTGCCGGGTATGGAGGATTCTGTTAGAGCCACCAGTACCAGTCTGGAAACGCGGATTCGCAAGGAACTCGGTCGCAAAACGACCCCCCGGGGCTTGCAGAAGCTACTTGAAAGAACGCCCCAAGATTCCACCGATTCGCGCCGATACAAGCGGCGTTCGGGAAGATTGAGCGAAAAGTTTAGGCAATATTATAAGCTGGTGGCCATGGGACCCCGAACAGGTTCGGGTGGCTCTCTTGCCGCAGTCGCCGCTGAAATATACCTCGATACCCAGGAGGTTCAGGATTTAATTGCGCTGACACGCGATGAAATCAGCCGCGCCAAGCTTATGATCGATCTCGATCAGGCATACGGCATTATTACGCCGGAAATGTTTGAGATGGTTGGCCGGGTAAAGACGATTTTATTTGGAGAAACCGGTGAAGAAGAGGGCATTCCGGGACCCCCGCCGGGAAACGCAAAAGCAGAATATCAAAGCCCCCTAGAAATGTAGGGCCATGTCCATCCGGATATAAATGGAGGTAAATCATCATGATCAACTTACGAAAAAATATCTATTCTGGCAAAAAGATACTTTTTGTTATCGCTGTCCTCGGACTTCTGATGTCATCGTGCGGGAATCGGAAATATGTGATGCCGACTTGTACCCTGCCCTCCGGCGTGAATATTGAAGAGGCATTGGACCATTCCAGAGAAGACCTTGGACATTTGCAATGCGAGACAATGTTTGACAGCTACTATCGGCGTCTCATTGATGTTGCCAAACGCGATCCGGGTATGGAAAACAAGCGCCGGTTCAGTGAATTTCTGGAATGGGCCAATGCCGAGGGAATCATCGACAAAATTCAGGCCCGCAGCTATTACAATCGATATTTCAACACCACGTTCATATCTCTGTCGGATGATTTTAACGTGTGTTCATCATGTTCGGAAACAACGCAAAAAGAAATCGAACTACAGTTGGAAGAGGAACTCCGTCAAAAAGAAGAAGGCCTATTAAGAGCCTGCCGGGATAAAAATGCCTATTACGCCGCAGCGGATCAATATAATTCGATCCTGCTGTTGCTGGACGCTACCTGCACGGCATGTCGGAAGTAAGGGGGAGTCTGTAAAATGGAATCCAAATCTCATCCTGCAACCGGTTTTTCGGCCGGGTTTATCAGCGGTGCTCTGGGGGTGCTGGTTCTCGGAACCATAGTGCTGTATGTGCTGAACATGTCGGAGGTGGTGGCCATATCCGTTTTGGATGTCCCCAGCGTTCAGCGGGTGCTTGGGTGGACCTATGAGAACCTCAGGCTGTCCGTAGTTCCCTTTTTTTTGGCGCTTGTATTTTATACCGGCGCCCTTTTGCGATTAAAGCATTACTTACGAAATCATAGTATCTCAGCAGAAAAAATTGCACAGGCCGATCACCTGGTGGATATTTGCATTAACCTTTTCTTCGGCATCGGTGTGATCTGGACGGCCATCGGCATGCGGGGTGCCTTGCTGGAGGGGCTGGGGGACCTAAATGCCCAATCCGCGGCAAAACTGGGGGCCTTTTCGATCCTGCAACGGCTTGTTGATGGCGGCATTTTGCTGGCACTTTCCACCACCATATTCGGAGCCGTTGGCGGCTATCTGTTGCGCCTTGTTAAATCCCTGGCCATCGGCACCCAGGTGCAAGCCTATTACAATCGACTGGCGGAGCGACAGGCCGATTCGGTCCACGCCGTTCTGAAATCCATCGACGAGCGCCTCAACCGATTCGTGTCTGGCGCGGAAAAACATCCGCTGGACCATGGGTGATACAATGAACCCTTTGCAACCAGCGCCGATATCTTTATTTCGCCGCAGCCTGAACTTGTCGGATGACGCGGAAATGCTGCAAACGGATGTCATGCGGTTTTTTGCCATATTATGCTTGTGCCTGATGGCGATATTTGCCCTGGTCAAGGCACTGCCCATAGCTCCGCCGGTCGATAGACCCACCATTGCCGAACCGGCGGATTTGAAAGCAGAGGTTAAATCGCTTCAAATACAAATTGCGGCGCTCAAAACTAAAATCGCCGAAACCCAAACTCAGCTACAAAAAGCGACGGCAGCTGCTGAACAGTCATCGACCCAGGTTACTCAGGCGGAAGAAGCCGAACAGGCAGCCCTCGCCCGGGTGGTCAAAGCACGACAGGAGCTCAAAAAGGTCTCGCAGTCCCTCAGTCAGATCCGACACGAAATTCAAATACGAGAAAAGAAGCTGGCCAAGATAATGAAAGATATTGTTGAAAAACGACGAGTCCGTGCCGCGTTGATCAATCAAATTAATAAGGAAACCCAGAGCCTGACAAAAATTCAGGCGGCGTTGGATCAAGCGAAAGAAAAAATGGCCCACAGCCTTCAGCAATATCAGGAGTCCAAAAATAAACCGCTGGAGGTAACCACCTCGCCTGAGCCTGTTAAAAAAGGGTTTTCCCTGCGCTTTGCCTCGGATGCTGCTCTGGAAACGCTGATTGCCCGCGGGCAAGTCGATTTTTATGCCATTGCCGGTAAAAAAGCCTGGCAATTGAAGTTGCCCGGTGGGCGACCGGTCTATATTTCGACCAAATTTCCCCGGGAGATTTACGAGATGGAAACCCCAACCGTGCCCATCGATTATGCATCGGCATTTCAGAAGCAAGTTGCCGTATTCGGCCGACGCACGGTGACCTGGGGGGTTATCTTGCCTGCGCAAACGATTTCTTCTATCAATCAACTCATCAAGGGTCGGGAAGGGGGAGACTTGGTAATCATGGCAGACGGTGAGGTGAGCTTGAATTGAAATGGATGAGAAAAATGGGATCGAAGATATTACCGGTGTATGTGCTTTGTCTTTGCATGTGGGTGTCGGCCTGTACCGGCAATCAAGTGGAACGCGATGTTGACCCATGGACCAGCAAACAGTCGCTCGATTTTTGGCTGGAACAAACCCTTATTCCATACCTGTTGCAGCAATTGGGTCATCACCCGCGGTTCAAAGGGCAGCCCGTTCTGCTGGTGCGCATGAAAGGAGACCTTGTCCAGGCCCGCATCGATGATTTAACGAATCATATCCGGGAAAAAATCATCGACGCGCTGCTGAAAGAACCCGGCCTCGATCTTGCCTGGCGGCCTGCAATCCGGCCATTAAACCATCACCAGAGCCTGGAGGACTTCTCCTGCGGCGATCAGCGAAAAATTCTTTATTACATTGGAATCGACAGCGGGCTGACCAAGGTGGAGCGCAAACTTTATGTGAAGGTTCGGGCATTGAACCTTGTAGAGAAAAAATGGGTTTCCGGATTTGGCCGATCGTGGCGGGGCCAGCCGAGCATGGCGCAGCTGGCGGCTTTAAACCGCGAACACCCGGATGACCATCTGCGCGGGCTGCGTGCGCTGCCGTTCTCCGGCAGACAGCCGGATATATTGGCTGCCTATCTGGCCCACAATCTAAGTTGTCTTTTGCGGCAAGGGGAAGCAGACGATCTGGTGGTTTATGTGCAAAACGCTTCAGCGAATACACCAAGCATTTTTCAGACCACCCTGAATCTTGTCGGCAAATACCTGGCACGCTTTAGGGAAGTTCAGGTGACCGACGATCCAAACCAGGCCACCGTCACCGTGGTCACCGAGATCCATTCCATTCACCAAAACCTTTACCAGGTATGGGTATCGGCCAAACACCGCCAGGGAGAAAAATATTTACCCGGTGCGGAAACCGAAGCCTATGTAATGGTTGATTCACAAAAACCATCGCCGGTCACCGGCACACCGCCGAGGCGACCTCCTGAGCCCGCAATTCCTTTGCATCAGGCAAGAATTGCACCTTCTTTGATTTCATCCTTTGATTTGCTGACGCCGTTGAACCAGGCATTTTGTGCCACCGATACGCCCTGGATAATCGGCGGGCGGCGATTGGACCCCCATGAGCACCTTCCCTCGGGAGGCTGTTTAGCGCTTGAAATGAGCCTTTCAACGCCGGCCTATGTTTTTTTGGTGGGTCAAAATGCCGCAGGCGACTTGACGCATATATTTCCATCCGATTGCCCGGCCCTAAGGAAGATAGATGCGCTGGTTTCAGCCGGTAAGCTGTTCCAGTTCCCGCCGATTTCAAATCCGGAAGCCGGGCTTCTGAAACTGGATGAATCACCCGGAATGGAGAGGATTTATGCAATTGCCATCACCAAACCGGAACTTGCAAATCGGTTTGCAGAGCGGCTTGAGGAGATCGAGGGTTTATGCCGAGTCGGCAGTAGTTCTGCAAATTCTTTATTTTCAGGTAATACCTGGCAGCCTCATGAGCGGGTTCAACGGTGGCAAAGTTACTTAAACCAGCTTTCGACACGGTATCCGGAAAAGGTGCAGTGGCGGGAGATTAGCTTTTGGCATGATCCACCGTGATTGTGGATTTCGGCATACGGCATGACAGTATCATGAATCTTTTTTATTATCTTACAAAATTGATGTTTTGCTTGTTTTTGATCGGATATTGGCAGCCGGTTTTCGGACTTGTCAAAGGCAATGCGCCGAACATTGCGAAGCTGTGGGAAAGTTATCTGGCCAATGATGCCTGGAAATCCCCCATCATAAAATTTCCTTTCGAAAGGTGCTTTCAATCAGCGGCCCAAACAAACGATCTTCCCTTATCACTCCTGCTGGCGGTTGCCCGAGGTGAGTCCAATTTCAATCCTAGGGCGAGATCAAACCGCAATTGTCATGGCCTGATGCAAATCCGATGGCCTGAAACCGCAAATCACCTGGGAATTGATCGGCTGGCTGCGCTGTATGATCCATGCACCAATATTCGCGCCGGGGCCAGATATCTCAGGGAGCTTCTGGATCGCTATGACGGAAATCTGCACAGGGCTTTAGCGGCTTACAATTACGGGCCGAACCGTATTCCAAAGCAATCAAACTCCGCCAACATTCCCGAAGGCGCGCGATGGTACAGTGCCTATATTTACCACCACCTGAAAAAAATCATGCATGGGGCGGCTATCACCGCCGGGATCGCACCCCTCAGAGAGGCGCCGGTTTACACGCCGACAAGGCGGGTTGCCATCATAACCTTCAGCAAACCCTGGCGTGCGGCCGGATTTTA
>Ga0209536_100012691_pt1 | contig 12220 bp, 11 predicted proteins | sample DeeMarSeWOR28_12_FD_187461 | JGI IMG/M metagenome (GOLD analysis project Ga0209536, IMG submission 187461) | Marine sediment microbial communities from White Oak River estuary, North Carolina - WOR-2-8_12 (SPAdes) (version 2) | ecosystem: Environmental > Aquatic > Marine > Intertidal zone >...
GGACTCTCCTTCCACATATTCAAAACTAATGCTTGAAGTATTGGGCAGCCGTTGTTCAGTATCCCCGTTTATCATGCTGTTGGGGATTTGCTGCAACAGACCGCTCTCCAGTTTGTCGCGCAAAGCCTTTACCCTCAATCTCTCGTCTTCCAGATCCCTGTTTGCCAACTCACAAGCCTTTCCCAGGCCAATGATGTAGGGAACGTTTTCGGTGCCACCACGGCGGCCCTCCTCCTGATGACCGCCGACCACAAATGGAGAGAAGCGAGTACCCCGCCTGACATATAAAACTCCGACTCCCTTGGGCGCATGAAGCTTGTGACCCGAAAGGCTCAACATATCTATTTGACTGTGGGCCACATTGATGGGTATTTTACCCACCGCCTGCACCGCGTCCGTGTGAAAAATTACCCCTCTACTCTTGGCCAACTCGGCTATTTCCTCCACCGGAAAGAGAACCCCGGTCTCGTTGTTGGCCCACATCACGCTCACTATTGCGGTATCGTCGGTTATTGCTCGGGCCACGTCTTCCATGGAGAGAAGACCATTGCGGTTCACAGGTAACTCGGTAACACGGTAGCCCTCACGCTTCAGTCGCACCACCAAATTCTTGACCGCGGGATGTTCCACCCTGGTGGTTACTATGTGTCTCTTATCAGGACTGCACCGGAGTGCACTCATAATGGCGGTGTTGTCACTTTCTGTCCCGCAACTGGTAACAATGACCTCTTGCGGCTGTGCCCCGATCAGCGCGGCCACACGCTGCCGCGCCTCTTCAACCTTTCGCTGCACCTGCCCGCCAAAAAAGTGCATGCTCGAGGGGTTGCCGTACAACTCGGCAAAATACGGGCTCATTTCCTCCACAACTTCCGGGGCCACCCTGGTTGTCGCATTGTTATCCATATATATGGCTCTCATTGTGCAACCTCCTCAACCACCAGGGTATCAGTGACAAGTTCTCGCAGTTTGCTCTCCACATAATGCTTCAGGGTAATATCCGAGGCCACGCAGGTGGCGCAAGCTCCCCGGAGAGATACCAGCACCCTGTCACCGATAATGTCCACGAGTTCAATGCTGCCCCCATCTTTGGCCAGCGTGGGCTGAATCTCCTGTTCCAGGGTTTCCTCGATGAGTTTCATTTTCTGAATATTACTGAGTTGCGGTTTGGCGGACACTTTGGGCTCGTGCCCAACCGCTGTCTGGCCCAGCATCTGCTGCAGGATAGCCTCGATGCGTTCGTGACAGGTCCCACAGCCACCTCCCGCCTTGGTGTAGTCGGTTACCTGCTCCAGAGTGGTGAGGTGATTTTGGCGGATGGCCTCCTCGATCTCATTCTCCGTCACCCCAAAGCACTCACAGACAATCTCGGAGTCTTCCTTGGGAAGCTTCTCTCCGCGGTAGTTGGCGATGGCGGCCCGGAGGGCTTCCTGCCCCATCACTGAGCAATGCATCTTCTTGTCCGGGAGTCCCCCCAGATATTCAACGATGTCCTGGTTGCTGAGCTTTTCGGCTTCTTCCAATGTTTTTCCGATGATCATTTCGGTGAGGGCAGAGGAGGAGGCAATGGCACTGGCACAGCCAAACGTTTGAAACTTAGCTTCCCTGATCCGCCCTTCCTCGTCGAGTTTAAAGGTAAGCTTGAGGGCGTCACCGCACGAGAGGGAGCCCACTTCGCCTACACCGTCAGCATTGTCGACCTCGCCAACATTCTTGGGGTTATTAAAAAGTTCTTTTACTTTGTCCGTATAAACCCACATATGGCAACCTCCAATATGAACATTCTCCAACAGCGGAACCGGACTCACCTGCCCGCTGACTATCCCAGTCACGTTAAATTACAAAGTTTAACTTAACTCTCCTGGTGTCAGATTACAAGTGGCACATCATATCTAGGAGTTCCCCATTTTTTCGGGACTAATCCATTAACACCCACGGCCAAGTGGGGGGGCTGAGAAACAACGAGCAGCCGAGCACCTCTATCAAAGTCCGGCAGAGCCCAGCATGAAGATCTGGTGCTCTCTCTACCCGAACACTGCCGTGTCATACGACCTGCGAGCCTCACACCGCATCTTTACTTGGAATTTTGTGCTTTTTTCATTTATATTTGTGGTTCTTCTGGAATTTGCTTGGATGAGCGTCTATGAGGATCGATTCTCTGCCTTGACTTGGCCAGGCCAGGGGGAGCTGCGGAACAAAGAGCATTCTGAGCCACCTCTATTTCGGCCATCTCAGCCCGGCAAGGGCCAGCATGTAGATTTGATGCTCCCTCCACCGAAACACTGCCATCAATGGCGAGAATATGCTCCTTTGTGGAGCAGCTTGCCCTGGCCAGAGCCGTGGTTTTCTCTCCCCTCCAAGCAAATTCCGGAAAAACCATATTTGTTTGGTGCTTCGGCCCGCCCTTCAGAAGAGTCTGGCTACTTCAGGCGGTGAGGACGCTATGGTCAAAAGAGGGATGGTTGATTACGGCGGAATTATTCTAGATCCCAATGAGATAAGCTACGAAGAGATCGACCCGCCCTTGAGAAGTTTGATTCGCCTGATCAATTCCCGACCCTGGATCAGGACTTACGGTTGCTGTGCCGGCCGCGCTCACCACGGAGAAGACCCCGGCGATGAACGGTCATTTTTCATCGGTCTTTTCGTACAGGGCGACAACGCGGGAATCAGTCGGGTACGATCATGGGTGGACGAGGCCAACCGAATCAATGGCTCGACGGGGTTGCGCACGGAAGCGGAGAGACTCCACAAGCACCCATTGGGTCAGGGCAGTGTCGACGGCTGGGTTGCTTACCGGCTCACGAGCCACCAGACTCGAAAGGGACGAGTGGTTGTAGGGCCGCAAGCCTACCTGCGCATGATTAGATCTCTCGAGGCGGCCTGGGATAGACTTTGGCCTGTTTCTGGCCAGCTCTGTGGTCGGTCGCCAAAGAGAAAGTAAAGAATGCAGGCCCGGAGGACCTGGCTTTGAGCTGCCCCCAGAGGGGGCTTTTATGGTCTTTCCTTGATGCGGGAGTCTGCTGGAGTAATGGAGCTCTTCTGGAGAAGTAGTTCAATGAGAAAGCGAGCACTCATGCTGGCGGCTTTAGTGATGGCGGTGTCCTGGGGGCGGCTGGCCTATGCTCAAACCTGGACCCCCTTGAGGGGCGGGGTCGAATTGAAAGACAGGCCCCAGATTAATGGCAAGGTGCTGGCCAAGATCCCGGCAGGAACAGGGCTCAGAGAACTGGCTAAACGTGGGTACTGGGTAAAGGTCGAGTACCAGGGAAAGATTGGCTGGCTGCCCATGTCTGACGTGCGTTTGGCTGCAGCGGAGGAGAAATCAAGGATAGATGTGATTCACTCGCATAGCAGACAGTCAGGTCGGATGTACGAGCACACTTTCCAAATCCGCAATAGGGGTACGTTCCCATTCGGTGGCACGGTTACCTTGCGAGGCTACATTGCTGGCGAGATAGTATTCAATGAGAGCTTCACCTATGGGGAACAGCCCATTCCTGGTGGAGGAGAACGAAAAGCTGTTGTTGCAATCAAGTCCGACTTCACCAGTCTCGAGTACGCCGTAGAGAGGTGACTCCGCAAGATGCAGCTCAGTGCAGCCGTTCTGACATCCCTCAATAGATCGTGTCAGAGCAAAACCGAGAGAGTGCAACTCATCATTGTCTTCATTCGGCCCCTCCCTCTGAGCGTCTCCATTTGAAAATGATTACTCTTCTGCATTCCTGAAGCCGCTCAAGCGCGCATATTTCATGAATCGCCTGCTGCGACCGCGAAACTGGGAACCCGCTTGCGGGACTGAGCGGAGCGCAGCGAGCGCGAACAATATGGACGTCCCTCCGGGCGTCCTCGGCTCTCACACCCTGCGCGGCGTACTGTCAGGGGTCCGAGACCCTGCGGTTGCCCGGTAGCACGACCATCTTCGCGGTCTCGAAACGGTAATTCATGAAATATGCGGGCCAATGGTGGTGCTTTGGCAAAATGGATTTTTGCCGTTTTGCCAAATCTTGCGATCTGCCAAAATAGATCACAACGAGCAAGATTCATAACTTATTGTATTCAAAGCGCTTCTGCTTTAGCTGTATTTTAGGCATCACTCTTGCTCAAAGGGAAGTAAAGCTCAAAAGCTCATCGGGGAGACACCCAAGCGGACAATCGCCAGCTCCCTAGATCTGATACTCGGTGAAAGGCTGATAGAAATGAATAGAGCAAGACGGCTTTCAGTTCGCGTTCCAGCCTCAGGATGGGAAGTCTACGTATCGACGGAACAATCTGCATGCGCAAGAGCTAAAATCGCCAATATCAGTGCAGACGGCGCTTTTCTGATCACTAAAAATCAATATCGGCCAGGTTCCAAGGTCACATTGTGGGTGCAGTCAGCTCTTGTGTGCTTTTCCGTTACGGGATTGGTGCTTCGTAACGATTCATATGGGATAGCGATTCTTTTTCTCGACCTCAGTGAATCTACCAGAAATTCAATCTTGAACATAATCTCTCGATTCTTGGTAGGAAGATGGTCAAAAGATTCAATGACTGAGGAGACTTCGGTTTGCACTTAGAGTCGCCTGACTGATTTTTCGCCATGATCAGGGACAGATTTGCTCGAGTACCCATTGGCTATCAGACATTATTTGGTGAAAATAGTAGATAAGTAACGGGGGGATCTTCATGGTCGGCTTGGCACAAACCCAGAGCAATGAAATAACCAGGGCGTGCCTATCTCGCAGTGGAAGAGCTACTGTCAGGTGCCCTTTCTGTGATAAGCGCCATTACACTGCAGTTCCCAAACATCTGCACAACAAACCGGTCCGGGCAAAATGTGAGTGTGGTCGATCTTTTCCTGTTCTTTTCGACAGCCGGGGGTATTACCGTAAAGAGGTGCGTTTGACAGGGGAGTATTGGAACGCATTCGGCAAAAAGGATTTCGTGACGGTAACGTCCCTGTCTCTAACTGGTGCAGGGTTGTCAACAGGGCGCAGCAAACCTATTGCCATGGTGGGAGAAACCGTCCAGTTAAGGTTTCTGCTTGACGACGAGCACGGCACTTGGATCAAGGTAAAGGCAGTTGTCAAAAGAGCGGCTGGGAACCAGCTAGGTGTAGAGTTCGTTGGGCTCCAAGGTCATGAACAGAAGTGCATTGGCTTTTACCTTATGCCCTGAAATAGTGCATCAATCATAACAGCATCTCTTTCTCACAAATCATCTTTTCCTTCGGAAACGGCAGGCGTCAGTATCGACCCTTTTTCCGACGAGTAGGAAATGTGGATGTCAAAGGGTTCTTGTTCTGTGGCAATTCCTATCACCCACCCTGACCCGCTTCGACTGACCATACCACTACTGGCGATTTCTTCGCCTTCACGATTCAAGATTTTGATTCTGAGGTTCTGATAAGACACATCACGAGAGTACGAGACAAAAGTCAGCGTAACGCTGTATGGACCTAATATTCCGTCAGCTTCCGTTTCAATGAAAGGCGCTATACTAAATTGTGCCCGAACAATGGGACTGAACCTCACAACAAGTTCTCCGTCCCATTTTGCCCGCCCAGAAAACCCCAGATTATTGTTATGGTCGAGTTTTCCTTTGGTAAGTTTCCCATCAAATCTCAAACCCTGATCAGCAGAGTCGTCTGCCAAAGCCTTGATGTTCAGGACTGCCACAACAAATAAGACTCCCAGGGTCAACAAACGGATCAAGCCGTACTGTCTGCCGGTCATCCTTTACCTCAAAAAATCGGTCTGCAATAGTCAGTTCTCAAGGTTCTTCCGGCATCTGCCTGGGAGAGAAAACCACGGGTTCTGGCCAGGGAAAGCTGCTCCTTGGTGAAGCAGCCTTCCACTTGGCCCAATGAATCGCATTTTCAGTGACAACCCGCTCATAACCCCCCTGATAACCTGAAGCTACAACCCGCAAACATCCTTCTTGGGGGAAACTCGTGACCACACCAGGGGTGACTCTTGTATCATCAAGATGCGCACCAGCGAACCAGAGTCGATGCTGCGGTTTATCGAAAGACAGCAGCACCTCGACAAATGGGCGATGTCACTTGGCCGCAGTCTCCTTGGCCAGCTCCTCTGAGGTCATAGTCCAATATGGGGTTCCATCTCTGGTCCGGCGCACCTTATATTCGTGGAAATCGCCTGTTTTCACTTTTGACGCAATAAATACGTCTTGTTCATTGATTTCGGCCCATACACCTTTCACGGTCACCTTGTCACCTTTCCTGATACCGATGCGGTTCGGGTTGACAAACGATCGCGGGCCAAGGTGAACCGTAACCATCTCACCGCCTGAGTCCTTGACGACCAGCGCGAGGGCTGGCGCCATGCCCGGAAGAGGTGTGACTTCCTTGAGCTCCACCACAAAACCCTTGAATTTGTCGGCTTCGGTTGGGTCGTAGAGCTTGTTGTAAGCGCTGTCTTTCTCCCAACCCTCCATGCCTACTTTTCCTCCGGCGTAACCCATTCTCAGGCTCAAAACGCAAATTACCAGAGCTAGCCCTAAACCAAATACCACACGCTTACAACCCACAATCATGGCAACCTCCTCAGCACCCGTGATCGCTCCATTTTTTTACCCGATGAAACAGCACCCCCCCCAAATGAGATTCAGGAACATATTGCAAAAACCAAAAGCTTCAAATGCACTCTATAATAGCTCCACAAACCTGCGAAGCAAAGAGGCAATTCCACCCATAAAATGGCAAATCCCGCAGCCGGAACAGTTTTCATGAATGAGTCTGAACATCATGAGTGAAGCTCCTTGAGCATTTCTGTCAGCTGTTCATAGCCTTCTCGAGCGCATCCTCTCCCGCGGGCCGAAGCCCGAACTCCTCACCAGCATCGAGGATGGAGTGAACCATATCTTGTCCGTAGCCCCTGGCGCAGGTCAGAAGCACAATGCCGCCCTGGCCGTTCCGCTCCAGAACCACCACCTGGCAGGGAACGTGCGAAAATGGTCCTTGCAGCAGGAAGGGAGGGTTTTTCCCCGGATCGGCAAGGTCAAGAGAGGTGAGCTTCTCTGCAATACAGAACACGTTATTGCCGGCAAGGGCCAGAAACGCGCTGGCTTCGGTCGTGTCTGTATATGCGCTTCCTTCAGGTGCTTCCGGGGCCTCGCCCTTGAGACACCAGACGGATGCTCGGGTTTCGTTCACGCGGTTGAGGAGGATGCCATTTTCCAGACGGCATGTTCCGGGCCTTTGCGGCATGGGGATGCCGAATGAACTCACTTGCGAAATATCGCGGTCCTGGAGGTCCCACTTCGGTCGGTGGCTCAGATCGACCAGCCAGGGACCGGCTCCCTCGTTGCCATATTCCAGCACCACAGTCCATCGGTCCCGGCTTTCGATTCTTACTGGGGATGCCCAGATGGTGATCGGCGATCTTCTTTGTATTTCAATCATATGGATAGCTCCATAGAGCGGCTCAAACTTCCTCTCAGCTCAATGGCAAAGCTCACATTTTCATCCGCCCGCCCTCAGGGTCATAGAAGGGCATGGAAACGACTCTGGCATAGATGAGCCGGCCATTGCACCCGTCCTCGAAGATTCCCAGCCGCGTGCCGGGAGCCGCCAAAGCTTCATCCACTAGAGCCATACCTACCGGCTCTCCGAGGCTGTAGCTGTAGCGGGCGGTGCAGACATATCCCCGAATCCGGTGGTCCACGACCAGTGATCCGTCCTTGGGAGCAGCGGCAGCTGGGTCTTCCATCCTGAAACCCACCAGCTTCAGACGTCCTTCTTGGTGTTCGGTCTGCTTCAATGCAGCAGCTCCGACGGTTTTGAACTCAGATTTGTTCCGGCACCAGAGGAATCCCAGTCCAATGTCGTGCAGGGTGGTGCGCTGCTCCGATTCGGAGCCGAGGATCACATGTCCCTTTTCCAGTCGAAGGGTGTTTTGAGCCTCCAGTCCGAATTTTCGGATACCGAACTCTTGTCCAGCCTCCTCCAGGATATCCCAGAGTGTTTGCATATAGGACGACGGCACGTGGAACTCATAGGAAAGCTCACCCACAAATCCCAGACGCATGGCTCGAACCGGAATTTCGTCTTTGACCAGGAGTTCCCGGTACCCGGAAAAGGGAAACGCTTCATTGGAGACATCGGCGGTGGTTACTTTTCGAAGCACGTTGCGCCCGTTGGGCCCGGCAAGGTTGATCACCCCATAGGCGTCTGTCAGGTTGACGATGTGGAAGTCCCAGTGATCATAACGGGTATGATAGCGGAGCCATTCCGCGGTCTCACCCGCCCGTACCGTAGAAGTGGTCAGGTAATAGTCGTTTTCGCCCACCGCAGTGACCACGCCATCGTCGATGACGCAACCGTCCTCGTTGCACATGGCCGAGTACTTGACTCTGCCTGGGGCGACTCTTGACATGTCGCTCACGTAGACCCGCTGAAGCACCTTGAGACCGTCGGGCCCGTGAATCCGAAACTTTCCGAGGGTGGAGCTATCCAGCATGCCCACGTTGTTGCGGACGTTTTCAATTTCCGACTGCGCGGTCCTATCGTTGGAAAATCGCCTGGCGCGATTCCAGAGGCCGACGCGTTCCATGACGCCACCCGCGGCCGCCTGTGAATCATGCACAGGCGTGCGTTTGCTCAGGTCGTGGTTTGACCCTGCATAGGTGGCAAGGAAAATGGGGACCAGGGGAGCCCTCACGGTCGTTGGTCTTGGTTGGGGGTCGGGTGATTCTTGAGTATGGGCCACATAGAGAGGGAGATTGTGCCCGGGCACTCCACCCTGACCGGGTCCCGTTCCCGCAGAAGTGAATCGCTTGATCAGCTCCGGAACGTCGAACCCCATGGCCATGGCCTGATCCACGTTCTCAACCGTGGTATCCTCATCAAAGCAGATGAAGGTCTTGTTTCCGCTCTTCGGGGCCATGACAAATTTGGAGCCCGCAATCTGGCCGGGAAGCCCTGCCAGTTTCTCTTCGGCCTCTCTGATGCGGCCGGCAACCGGGGCCCCACAATCGGCTGCAGCCTGAAGACCGGCCAGCCGGCCAGATGCTTCCAAAGTGGCGGCATCGTGCAAGCCCAACAATCTTCCGGCAGCATGCGTTTTTTCGGGAAGACCATCAGGGAGAAAGAAGCCGGTTTTGTGATCGAATGCCAGTCTGGCGAGAGACAGGGTGAGGGGTCCGGTGACCGGCGTCAAACCGGCAGAAGCGACGAGAGTGTCACAGGAGAACTGACGTCTTCGGATTCCGGTGAGCGAAGTCAGGGTTACACCTTTGAGGACCTTACCGCCTTTGGCTTCGGCCGCGACCCAGCCCCTCCAGAACGGGATTCCCCTCTTTTCAAGCTCCGCTACCAGTGCGGGGTCCTGGCCCTCTTCACGGACATCGGCCACGCAGGGGACTTTCACGCCTAGTTCGGATAGGTCTACAGCCGCCTCCAGGCCCAGATCATGACCGACGCTGAAAACAGCCTCTTTCCCGGGAAGCAGTCCCCAGGTGTGGGCCAGCCGGTGAGCACACCCCATCTGCATGACGCCGGGCTTTTCATTGTTCCCGAAGAGCAAGGGACGCTCTATGCAACCTGTAGCCACAACCATACTTTCGGCACGGATCTCGATGTATCGCTCGTCGAAGAAGTCCGTTTCAGCACCCCGCTGGAATGCGGTGATCAGGTTGTCATGGTACGCACCCACCATGGAAGTGTGTTTGAACACGCGGATATTTGGCGCAGCTTCGACCTGTCCCGCCAGATCTCTGGCTCTTTCATAAAGGGGAATGCCCTCTCGGCTTTCTACCTGCCGATACTCGAAGAAGCCTCCGAGCCAGGCTCGCGATTCCAGCAGGATGACACGCAGTCCTTCTTCAGCCGCGGCCAGGGCAGCGCACATGCCGGCCGGGCCGCCACCGATGACGCACACATCGGCTTTGGGATAAATCTCGTCAAATCTCCCCTTCATCTCAAAGTCAGGCGACAAGACACCGAGCCCCGCAGCCTGTCTTATGCGCTTGATCGCCCTAGGCCACACCCAGGCAGGTCGGTGGAAGACTTTGTAGAAGAAGCCGGCCGGCATGGCCCAGCTCAACTTGTCCATGAATGCCATAAGGTCAAATTCCGGACTCCCCATCACATTCTGGGGTTTGACTTCCATGCCGTTCCTGGCAAGAGTCGTTTCAGTGCGGACATTGGGAATGGAGTCCACTTGCATACAGGTATTGCTGCACTCCCCATCCAGGCTGTAAAGTCCCCTGGGGCGGTGATATTTCAGGCTCCTTGCGAAAACTCGAACCCCATTGGCATAGAGAAGCGTGGCAAGCGTATCGCCATCAACTCCCTGAAGGACCCTTCCCCGGTAATTTATGGAAATCACTTTTCCCGGATGAATTCGCAAGGTGGGCAGCTCACTGAGCCTGTTCATCTACATCCCCTGTGACTCGTGCTTTTCGAAAAATTGGACCACTTCCAGATTGGTTCTCGTGTCACGATGGATGGTAAACCAGGAGCCGCAACCAGCCCGGTGATACCACCACTCCTTCTGGACACCGGCCACGCAGTTGTTCATATGCGCGTAGTCGCACCAGGATTCCGGGGTGAGACTCCCTTCGTCAGGTCTCGGACCCTTGTCCTCGCCACCGAACCGAAACTCGTATCCGTTTCTCTTGCCGCAAATGGGGCAGGTAATGGTTAACGCCATTGCACCTTCCCTTACAGATTCCACCGCAGGGATCGTTGAGGGCTCAGAGAAATGAATCGAGAGGGATTTTCTCTCTCGGAGTCCTCTGCGGTGTAATTGCCTCTCTGCAATGTCAAAACCGTATTTAGTTGTCAGGACCGTAGCAGACCAGTGCTGCAGTTTCTCCCATAAGCCGGTGCTGCTCGAAGCGACGCAGAGTGAAAGGTTTCAAGATTTCCGGGCATTCGGTCGTCGCCATGAACTGTGCCATGTACTTGCCGGTGACGGTGGCAGACTTGAATCCGAAATAACCCCATCCGCAATCCAGGTAGTACCCTTCGATTGGATCGTTTCCCTCCATGATGGGTGCCATGTCAGGGGTCATGTCGGCCAACCCTGCCCAGTGGCGCATGAACTTCACTCCTCTGAGGCAGGGTAGCAACTCGGTGACGGCTTCGGCCTGATGCTTGATGTAGTAAGCTGTAGTTTGAGTGGTGTAATTAGGCCACGGGTCCATATGGGCGCCCGTGGCGATCTCCCCTTTAAGCGTCTGGTTGGCATAGCAATGGTACATGCCGGAAGAAACTACGTGGTGGAGAAGCGGCTTCAAAGGCTGGGTCACCATGGCCTGGATGGTCAAGACACTGATGGGTAGGCGGATGCCGAGCATCTGATGGGAAACGGCTGCAGAATAGCCTCCTGCCGCGTTCAACACCCTGGAGGTATGTATTTTGCCTCTGTCCGTATCCACAGAAATGACCTTGCCGTTCTTTACCCCAATTGCCGTCACCTCGGTTCCCTGATGGATATGTACCCCATGCTTTGCAGCACCCTTGGCCAGGCCCCAGACCACCGCATCGTGACGGACAATACCTCCTGGAGGGTGGTACATGCCTCCATATACGGGATACCGGGGCCGGTCGGAGATATCCAATGGTGGGATCAATGCTTTGCATTCCTTCGGGTCCACCAGTTGACTCTTGATCCCATGAAACTGTGCAGACGCCACCTGGAGCCGCATTGCCTTGAGAGCCGCCTCACTGTGGGCCAAGTTCAGGTTACCGCAGTTGTAAAACATCAGGTTGAAGTCCAACTCTCTTGTCAAAACGGGCCACAATTCTAGCGCCTCTTTATAAAGGGGAAGATTTTCCTGGGTTCTTTGGTTGGCCCGGACGATGGCGGTGTTTCTCCCCGAACCGCCAAAGCCGATGAATCGCTTCTCAATCACCGCAACCCTTGTGATGCCATGGTTCTTTGCCAGGAAATAGGCAGTTGCTAAGCCGTGCAGTCCGCCTCCAATGATCACGACGTCATAGTTCTTTTGCAGTGGTGCTTGCTGCCAAAGCCGCTGGTATTTTCTGAACATCTGGGCTCTCCCCAAGGGGCAAACGCATTTTACACGCTTTGGGCAAATAGACAAATAGATCTGATCGATGTAATAAAAATTATAAAAATATGTTATTAATGTCAATAAAAAAATTTTTGTCACAACTAAAAACGAACTTGACAAGATCAGTTCTGTTTAAATATTAATAATCACATTTACTTATCATTATAATATTAACTCTGCAGGAGACATCCCGAGATGT
>Ga0209536_100012692_pt1 | contig 12220 bp, 9 predicted proteins | sample DeeMarSeWOR28_12_FD_187461 | JGI IMG/M metagenome (GOLD analysis project Ga0209536, IMG submission 187461) | Marine sediment microbial communities from White Oak River estuary, North Carolina - WOR-2-8_12 (SPAdes) (version 2) | ecosystem: Environmental > Aquatic > Marine > Intertidal zone >...
TTATCTACGCAAAAATCAGCATCAATAACGAGAGGCGCGATGTTAGCACAAACGCGCAGCCGGCTCCGCCGAAACAGGCCCGGAACTGCTATTTTTAAGGGGATTTTGCTTGCCCTGCACGGTGGCGATTGATAGAGTACGCGCAGTTTATGGCCATAAGCACTCAAATGGCCTATATATTCATACCATAACTATAATAATTAAACTCTACAGGTATTCCTACACATGTTTGTTAACCGCTTTCGGGGACTGTTTTCCAACGATTTATCTATTGACCTCGGAACTGCAAATACGCTGATTTATGCCCGCGGCAAAGGTATTGTGCTCGACGAACCTTCCGTTGTAGCAGTTCGCCAGGACCGTGGCCCGGGTGGTCCGAAATCGATCGAAGCCTATGGTAAGGAAGCAAAGGGCATGCTCGGTCGTACACCGCAGAATATCACCGCCATTCGTCCAATGCGCGATGGCGTCATCGCAGACTTCAACATTACCGAGAAGATGCTGCAGCACTTCATTCGCTCGGTGCATGAATCGCAGATCTTGCGCCCCAGCCCCCGTGTCCTGATTTGTGTCCCCTGTGGTGCAACCCAGGTTGAACGCAGAGCCATCAGGGAATCTGCCGCTGGTGCCGGCGCTCGCAAGGTCTACCTGATTGAAGAGCCGATGGCGGCCGCAATCGGCGCCGGCATGCCTGTCGACGAACCCCGCGGTTCGATGGTGCTGGATATTGGCGGCGGCACATCTGAAGTTGCCGTTATCTCTCTCAACGGTATCGTCTATGCAGCGTCGGTACGCGTGGGCGGTGACAGGTTTGACGAGGCGATCATCTCTTATGTACGCAGAAACTACGGCATATTGATTGGTGAAGCCACTGCCGAAAGGATCAAGCAGCAAATCGGCAACGCCTACCCCGGACAGGAACTGCTTGAAATTGAAATCAAGGGCCGCAACCTGTCTGAAGGTATCCCGCGCAGCTTCTCGCTGAACAGTAATGAAATCCTCGAGGCGCTGCAGGAACCGCTGCACGGTATCGTCAGTGCCGTCAAAACCGCGCTGGAACAGACACCGCCGGAACTGGGTGCTGATGTCGCCGAACGCGGTATCGTTTTAACCGGTGGTGGTGCGCTGCTCAAGGACCTGGACCGCCTGCTGATGGAAGAAACCGGCCTGCCCGTGGTTACTGCAGAAGACCCGCTGACCTGTGTTGCCCGTGGTGGTGGTCGTGTTCTTGAACTGATCGACAAGCATGGAGGGGATTTTCTCGCTGTCGAATAAGGGCGACGCCATGTCGCCCCTGAACGAGCCTGTCCCAGGTTTCTGAAGCTATGCAAACGCTGTTCCTAAGAGGCCCGTCCGCAACCCTGCGCATGATCATCTTCGTCTTCATCTCGCTCGCCCTGATGACGGTCGATCACCGATGGAAACACCTGGATGCCGTACGCAATACCCTGTCCTATTTGCTCTACCCTGTCGAGTATGTCGTTGATCTGCCCATACGCCTCTACTACTGGAGCGAAGAGGTCATGAGCTCACAACGGAACCTGCTTGATGAAAACCGTCAACTCAGGGATATGCAACTGCAAAGCCGGGTGCAGCTACAGAAACTGGACATCCTCGAAAAAGAAAATGAGCGGCTGCGCGAATTACTGAGCGCCACGCCGAAAACCACGGAAGATCATCTTATTGCGGAAATTATCGGTGTCGACGTCGACCCCTATCGTCACTTCATTGTGCTGAACAAGGGCACGCACGACGGTGCCTATAAAGGCCAGCCCATCATCGATGCACACGGTGTCATGGGGCAGATCGTATATGTCAATGCAATGACATCCACTGCGATGCTGATTACCGACGTCAGCCATGCCATACCGGTGCAGATCGATCGCACAGGCCTGAGAAGTGTCGCTTTCGGGACCGGCCAGACAGATTATCTTGATCTCAGGCATATCCCTCATAATGCAGACCTCCGGGTTGGTGACAAACTTATTTCATCCGGGCTCGGTGAACGCTTCCCGCGAAACTACCCGGTCGCCGTGATAACAAAAATCAACCGCGATACCGGCGAAACATTTATCGATGTGCGCGCTGAACCACTGGCACAACTCGATACCAGTCGTGAAGTTCTGCTGGTGTGGACTCAAAACCACGAGAAAGCCGTGCCCGAACCGGAGCAGCCTGCAGAAACAACCGCTAAGGAAGCCGTCGGGAAGCCTGCCGAAGAGCCCGTCAAACAAGCCGCCGGGGAGCCTGATGCTGTCGAATAACCTGAAAGTCGCTCTGCTGTCGCTGTTTGTCGCGTTTATGCTGACGATCATACCCCTGCCGGAATGGGTCGTCGAATTCAGGCCGGACTGGGTCACGCTCGTGCTTGTCTACTGGGCCATGGCACTGCCGGAAAGAACGGGAGTCACCATTGGATGGCTGGTGGGTCTGATGCTGGATGTAAGTCACGGAGCCATACTTGGCCAGCATGCGCTTGGTCTGATGCTGGTGATTTACATTGTTCACATTCAACACCAGCGACTACGAGTCGCCTCGCTGGTACAGCAGGCGCTCGTTATATTCTTCCTGCTACTGTTGAAACAGCTGATTGTACTGTGGGTCAGCGGCATCGTCGGTCACGCACCCGATACCTGGCTGTATTTCATGCCAACCATCACCGGAGCAATGCTGTGGCCGTGGATTTACATCATCATGCGGGATGTCAGGCGCAAGTTCGGTTATCGGGCGAACTACTGACGATCGATTACACACATGATTTAACCGCAGAGACGCAGAGGGCGCAGAGAAAATATTTTTCTGCCGCAAAGCACGCAAAAATGCGCAAAATTTAAAAAACCAACATAACGATTTTCTTTGCGCTCTTCGCGTTTTTTGCGGCAAAAGATATTTTAAAAGTTTCCTTTGCGTCTCCGCGTCTGCGGTGAATTAATCCCGCTAATCAACCGGGACTGTTCTACTCCCGGCCCAGTGCTTCAGCTTCTGGATCTGCGCATCCATGACCACGGACAACGGACGGGTCGCCCTGATTTCTTCTAGCAGGCTTTCTGTTGTCATTGGGCGATCACTGCCATAACTGCTGTATATCGCGCTGACAACAGCCTGTTCTATTTCTGATCCTGAAAACCCCTCGCTTGCAGCAGCCAGTGTTTCGAGATCAATGCCTGACGGGTCCAGCTGACGCTTGTCCATGTGGATCGAAAATATCTGTTTGCGAATATCCTGTTTTGGCAAATCGACGAAAAATATTTCATCCAGCCGCCCCTTGCGTATCAACTCGGGCGGTAAATCATCGATATTGTTTGCAGTCGCAACAATAAAAACATTGGACCTTTTTTCCGCGAGCCATGTCAGCAGTGAGCCGAGTATGCGCCTGGATGTGCCATCATCATTGCCGCTGGCAATACCCTTTTCAATTTCATCGATCCACATCACGCATGGCGCCATCACTTCTGCCATCTTCAGCGATTCACGCAGGTTTTTTTCCGACTCGCCGATATACTTGTCGTACAGTGCGCCGAAATCAAAGCGCAGCAGCGGCACCTTCCAGATACCTGCAATCGCTTTTGCCGCCAGGCTTTTGCCGCAGCCCTGCACGCCAAGCAACAGCACGCCTCTGGGTGTATCAATGCCGGGCTGATCAATGAGCCCATGGAATATTTTTTCCCGCTGCTGCAGCCAGCGCTTGAGTGTACGCATGCCGCCCACTTCAGAAAACCGCGTGGTTTCAAACTCAAACGACAGCACGTCGTCACGATTGAGTAATTGATACTTCGCGCGCATGACCTCAGGCAGGTCTTCCTCGGTGATGGCACCGTCATCGACGATAACGTTGCGAACCAGGCGCCTGGCATCATTAAAAGTCAGCCCGCTCAAATTCCGCATCAGGCGTTGCAATGTATCCGCATCCGTCGCTACTCGCTTGCCTGACTCCTTTTGCCACCGGCCTGCTTCGTCACGAATGATCTGTTCCAGTGCCACGGCATCGGGCAGCCTCAATTCAAACCTGGCAACCCGTTTAGCAAGGCCTGGCGGCATGTCGACTTTATGACTGATGAAAACCAGTTTATTTCTGCCGCCTTCGAACTGCATGGCTATTTCTTTTATATAGCGCTGGTTCACCGGTTCCTGGATGTAGGGATCAAAATCCAGCAAAACATAAATACCGTCGACATCGGATGACTTGATATGACCGAGCACATCCCTGGGTTCGGCATTGTGTCGTTGCACACCCAGATCGATATCCACGCGCCTCAGGCCTTCGGTGACAGACCATTTGAACAGTGGAATGACGTTTTGAGTCGCAATCCTGACCAGCAGATCGAGCGCGCGTTTCTCTTCGTGTGTCTCGATTTGCAGAATCGGCGTGTGCCCGTGAATCAGCAGTTCGAGATCTTTTTGTTCCGGCATGGGTTGGCTGTGCGTTGTTACTTTTGTCTTAAGCGTAGTACAACAACAGATTATCGCCGCATGAAAGTAAAATTATTCACCGCAGAGGCGCGAAGACGCAGAGGAAACTTTTAAAATATTTTTTGCCGCAAAAAACGCGAAGAGCGCAAACAAAAGCGTTATTTCGGTTTTTTGAATTTTGCGCATTTTTGCGTGCTTTGCGGCAGAAAAATATTTTCTCTGCGCCCTCTGCGCCTCTGCGGTTAAATCAAACCGTCTGGTAATACAGGTTCTGTGGATGGTTGGCCTGGGCGAAGAAGAACCAGCGCTCGGCCAGCAGGCCTGCGTACTGGATGGCAAAAGCCAGCGCGAGTACCGGGAAAGCGCCGGAACCGAGTCCTGTCGAAATCAATGCAACAGGTACAGGGAAAACCAGCACCAGGAATATCCATTTGACCGAACGAAAGGACTGCGCTGATGCACCGTGAAAATATTCACGCGTATTGAATGAGCCCGCCATGAAGCCGCGTGATTTCTGTTCAATGCGTGCATGGCGTATACCTATCGCAGAGCGCAGGCTGGACCTGTACTTGATGCGTGCATTGCGGAACAGCGATGCGCTGCGCGAGATGAAAGCAGCCAGCGTGATAATGATCGCCCATGCACCATAGAAAGTAACCAGCTCGGAGCCGACATAAGCTGCAAACGCTGTCGCCAGAGAAAAACCGGAGGCCGAACCCAGCAATATGTAATTCACCACGGTTAACGGCGTCGCCCATTCCTGCAGGAACTTGATGCTGGCGTATATCATGCCGGTACTGAAAAACAGCGCAAATGCCAGCACGGTGTTAACCCCGCCGATAACGAGCGACAGATCGACGGTAAATTCACCACTGAAACTGAACAGGACCGGATTCAGGTCGAAGTAATGAACCAGGCCATACAGGGCCGTTAGCCCCATGAATGCCGGCAACACGATGACTTCACGCGACAACCAGGATGTACGCCACTGCGCTGCGGAGCGCCAGGCACGCTCGGGCCTGCCAAGATGGAAGATGGAAGCGATCAGTCCGCACACCAGGAACACCAGCGCAAGCAGGCTGCCCAGGCCGTAAAAGCTGTGCGAGTCCTGCACCGGCAGAACATTGACCACTGAATACAGTTGCCCGGTATAGAGCGCAAGAAACAGCCCCTGGCCAACACCAATCAGGGTGGTTAAAAATATTACTGAAAATGCAGGATGCATTAATTCAACTCCACAATCATAAATATGCCATTGTTATCTCTCGCAGAGGCGCAAAGTACGCAAAGATATTTACAGGTATTCGCAGGAGCGGCTTCAGCCGCGAATTCCATGTACATTCACGCGGGCAATTCGCGGCTGAAGCCGCTCCTGCACATAACATTGAAAGCCTTTGCGTGCTTTGCGCCTTGGCGAGATCCATTTCAAATATTTTTCAAATTCATTGTTACCAGCTGGTGATGTCATCGAGTGTCTGCTCGTCCGCGCCCGGCATCGGCAGCTGGCGTTCTTTCTTCAGCGGATTATCCACACGGATGAGCTCATCCTCGTGAATCGTTATCTGCGTCTTGCGGCGCGGCAGATAATGATTTGCCGGGTTGGTACCCCATTCCGGCATCAACTGGTAACCACCGTTGTCGCGAATGGCGGTAGACACGACGGAATCGGGCTCATTCACATCACCGAACAGACGCGCGCTGGTCGGGCATGCAAGCACGCAGGCGGGTTTCCTTTCCGACTCGGGCAGGGACTCGTCATAGATCCGGTCGACACACAGGGTGCACTTCTTCATCACTTTCTGGTTTTCATCCAGCTCACGCGCACCGTAGGGGCAGGCCCAGGAACAGTATTTACAGCCGATGCACTTGTCGTAGTCGACCAGTACGATGCCGTCTTCCTTGCGCTTGTAACTGGCGCCGGTCGGGCATACCGGGACACAGGGCGGATCTTCGCAATGCAGGCAGCTTTTTGGAAAGTGCACGGTTTCGGTGTTCGGGTAGACGCCGATTTCGAAGGTCTGTACGCGATTGAAAAATGTGCCGGTTGGATCGGCATCGTACGGATTCATATCCGACATAAAACCGGCAGGGCCTGAAGTGTTCCATTCCTTGCAACTGGTCACGCAGGCATGACAGCCAACACATACATTGAGATCGATCACCAGTGCGAGCTGCTTCATGACTTACCTCCCGTCTTGCGCATCCTGCCGGCAAAATATTTCAGCCACCTGTTACGCGACCGGCTTTCGCACTGCCCCGGCACGCAGGATATATTCGCAAATTGCGGCCAGGTTTCTCCCGGTTCATCGGCTGCGGCAGGGTAGATGCGTACACGCACGTCGTACCAGCCGGCCTGCCCCGTCAACGGGTCCGAGTTGGACAGGTGTTCGCCGTCAATATCAGAAGGCAGCTCTTCGCTGATCAGGTGATTGAGCAGAAACCCCTTCTTCGATTCGTTGGCTTTGCCATCAAGACCCCATGCACCCGACGCCTTGCCGATGGCGTTCCAGGTCCACACCGTACCGGGTTCGACGGCTTCTGAATAACGGCACATACAGCGGACCTTGCCGTGCATGGATTCAACCCACATCCAGCTGCCGTCTTCGATGCCGGCCGCTGCCGCTGTTTTTGAATTCACATGCAGATAGTTGTGTGTGTGAATCTGGCGCAGCCACGCATTTTGTGAATCCCATGAATGGTACATCGCCATCGGGCGCTGTGTAATTGCATTCAACGGGTACTTGAGCAGGTCTGTGCGTTGCGCTTCAAGGGTTTCAGAGAAAAACGGCAGTGGATCGAAATGGGTTTCGATGCGCTCGCGCAAATGATCGGGCGGCTGCTTGCCGAAGGACTTGCCCTGTGCCGCGAGTCTGAATTTCTGCAGGACTTCAGAATAGATGTGGATGTTGATCGGTTCCGCAAATCGCGTCAGGCTGTGGCGCTTGGCCCATTCAAGATAGCCCTGGTTCCAGTTGCGCATGTACTGGTACGATTTCGGCAACTCGTAGTGGAACACGCAGTTGTTCTTTTCGTACATCTCCCACTGCTTGGGATTGGGTTCGCCTTTCATGAACTTTTCGCCGCCCTGGCCGCGCCAGCCGGCAAGGAAGCCGATACCTGAACCGGGTGCCGTTTCGTAGTTGATGACGAAATCGGGGTAGTCACGGTACTTGCGCCGGCCATCCTCGTGCACAAACGCGGGCAATTTCAAACGCGTACCCAGCTCTATCAGCACTTCCTGGAACGGTTTACATTCACCCGTCGGCGGCAGCACCGGGATACGCACCGAGTCGACCGGCCCATCGAACTCTGAAATCGGGCGGTCCAGCATCGACATCACATCGTGACGTTCGAGGTAGGTGGTGTCGGGCAATACCAGGTCGGCGAAGGCCACCATCTCTGACTGGAACGCATCAGCAACGACCAGGAATGGAATTTTGTATTCACCATTCTCGTCCCTGTCATTGAGCATGTCGCGCACTTCCACGGTGTTCATCGACGAATTCCATGCCATGTTGGCCATGAAGATCAGCATGGTATCGATCTTGTACGGATCTCCGCGCCAGGCGTTGGTGATGGCATTGTGCATCAGGCCGTGCACCGCCAGCGGGTATTCCCAGGAGAATGCCTTGTCGAGACGAATGGGTTTGCCGTCATCATCGACGAACAGGTCGTCCGGGTCGGCGGGCCAGCCCAGCGGCATGCCATTCAGCGGTGTATTCGGCTGGACATCGTCCCAGCTGGTGGGAGTCTTGGCACACGGCGGAATCGGCCGCGGAAACGGTGCCTTGTGACGGAACCCCCCCGGACGGTCGATGGTACCGAGGATACTCATCAGGATCGACATCGCACGTATGGTCTGGAATCCGTTGGAGTGCGCCGCCAGCCCGCGCATTGCATGGAAGGCCACCGGATTGCCGGTGAGGTGATCGTGTTCATTGCCCCAGGTATCGGTCCACGCGATCGGTAATTCTATTTTTTCATCGCGTGCGGTGATGCCCATTTCATTGGCGAGGCGCTTGATGGTCCCGACGGGTATGCCGGTAATGTCCGCAGCCCACTCGGCGGTGTACTCACGTACGCGTTCCACCAGCAACTGGAACGCCGGCTTCACCGGCGTACCGTCATCGAGCTGGAATTCTCCCAGCAGGTAAGGATCGGTGCCCTCGGTATGCATCGAGATCGGCCCGTTCAGGTGCCGGTCCCACCACAGTTTATTTTGCGCATCGAAACAGCCTTCTTCCTTGGGTACTTCAAAGCGCACGAACATGCCATGTTCGGTCGAGTTTTCATCCATGTTGACCAGTTCCGCGGCGTTGCTGTACTTGACCAGGAACTCACGGTCATACAGGCCCTGCTTGATGATCTCGTTGATCAGCGCAAGCAACAGCGCACCATCGGTGCCGGGCTTGATCGGTATCCACTCATCGGCGATCGCCGAGTAGCCGGTACGCACCGGGTTGATCGAAATGAATTTGCCGCCCTGGCGCTTGAATTTAGACAGCGCGATTTTCATCGGGTTGGAATGGTGGTCCTCGGCGGTGCCGATCATCACGAACAGCTTTGAACGATCGAGATCCGGCCCACCGAATTCCCAGAACGAGCCGCCGATGGTGTAGATCATGCCAGCCGCCATGTTCACCGAACAGAAGCCGCCATGCGCCGAATAGTTAGGGGTGCCAAACTGCCTGGAGAACATGCCGGTCAGTGCCTGCATCTGGTCCCGACCGGTGATCAGGGCAAACTGTTTTGGATCGGTCTCGCGTATATGCGCCAGGCGCTGTTCCAGTATCTCGAATGCCCTGTCCCAGGAAATTTCCTCGAACTCATTGTCACCGCGGTCGCTGCCGGGCTTGCGCATCAGCGGTTTGGTCAGGCGGGCCGGTGAATACTGCTTCATGATGCCGGAGGCGCCCTTGGCGCAGATCACACCCTTGTTCAGCGGGTGATCGGGATTACCCTGGATGTAGCGCACCTCGCCATCGCGCAGGGTGACGCGAATACCACAGCGGCAGGCGCACATATAGCAGGTGGTATTCTTGACTTCGATCCGGCTGTTTTCGTCAGTTGTTTTCGAAATCGGGTCGTGCAGCGGTGTGGACATCAGTTTCCCCTGTGTAACAGGCCTGTCGGAATGACAATTTACTCGAACTGCATGATAACAAGCCAATCAGTAATACTGAATGATATATAAATAAATTAATGATTTCTAATACACTTTGGTGATATAGATCATATAGCGGCGCGCTTTCGCCATAGCGCCAGGATGACACAGCCAGAATCATGAAAAAAGAAGGCAGCCACATGGCTGCCTTCTTTACTGCATTTTGTGAGCTAAAGTCAGCCCACTATATCGACATCAGTCGTCGAATTATTTCCTGTCGCCGCGTTTCCTGGTTATGGCCCAGGTGGCGTCGCCGTCATCAACCGTAGAGTGCTGTACGTTGACGTACAGTGTCTTTGGATCCAGCGGGCTGAAGTAGATGCCGGTGCCTTCGGCCTTAGGATCGCTCAGCGAAGCGAACAGGTCGACATCGATTGAGGCACCGTAATCATTGGTTCTTGTGGAAGCAAACCAGATATCAGATGGGACATTGTCTTCGATCACGACAAGCTCACCGGCAGGTGATTCAGCCAGGTTATCAACACTGTCGAATCCGGTCTGAAAACCTTCATCGCCAGGTCTGCCCATTTCAACGGGCACATTGACACCCGGCTTGATGAAGTTGGTCACTTCCATTGTTTCCAGGTTGATAGCAATGACACGGCCTTCATAGACTTCTGAACCTACACCCTCTGCACGTGGACCTTCGGTGATGGCCACATACAGTGTGTCACCAATGATCTCGATATCTTCAGGACGCTGATAGCTGCTTCCGCCGGCTTCTGTGCCGCTCTGACGGGCAATTGCCGGATCAATTGGGCCTACCCATTCACCCTGACCTACGCCATCAGGCCCAACAACTTTCAGCACATACAGGCTACCCGAAGAGAGATCGCCATAGAAATCAGGTACGAACTTGTAAATACCACCGCCGCAAGGTGTGCCGACAACGCAACCGGAAGTCTGGCCACGGTGCTCATCGACAATATAAACATTGCCATCAGCATCAATGTCAATACCTTCGTGAGCCATACGACCTACCATGGGACGATCAATCACATCAGCCGCAGTCATCAAATCGCCGTCAAAGGTAATTTCGAGCAGTCGACCACCGTCAGTTTCTTCTGCGAAAAGCACTGTACCCCAGGGTGTCCAGCGGATGCCGTCCAGTGCCGTCCAGCTCGGGTCTTGAGCCAGTACTTTTGAATTACCGGTTTTGAGGTCAACCACGGAAACAGCGCCGCCATCTTCGTGGTCGCGAACTTCGTGTGTACGGTACATGAAACGACCGGCCATCGTGCCTGATTCATTGACGGTGTTCATATCATGCCAGTCATTACTTTGAGGTACACCGTCATTTTCCCAGGTGGGCGTTGTGTAGATATTCAATGCTTCTTCATCTGATACTACAGTCTGGGTGTAGCCCTTGGGCAGTTTCCAGGGTGCAGCAGGATTAAAATCAGCCGCATCGGCTGACCCATCGATCGGCTTGAATGTGAAACCGCCTTTATGATCAGCAACCGCAGCGCCTGACACGGTCACGGCAACGGCAATCGCGGAAGCGAGTAAACTCTTTTTAAACATGTTATTTCCTCTTGATGATTAATTCAGGGCTGCGTAAATACACACGTAATCAGCCTGAGTCACAGTTGTTGTGCGAGGCATATTATTGTTTCGAATTGTTATTGTTTGATTACGGACGGGTTATCAAAATGTGATGAAAATGTGTTGATTTATTACGGATATGGCTGCTGTTATTGCAAACAATAAAAAAGGGAGCGATGCTCCCTTTGAAAAATTAGCTGTCTAAGCAGAAGCCTAATTCGCTTTCTTTTGATACATCAACAGGCCAATACCCAGCATCAATACCAACGCCTGAAGGCCCAGACCCTGCGCAGTCGGATAGACACCCAGTACCTCGATACGCGGGAAATCCAGCAAACTGGAACTGACAATGCCCGCCTCCTGCAGTGCGGAAATACCCTGGCCGGTGAACACAACAGCCAGCAGGAACAGCAGGATCGCATTTATCTGGAAGAACTGTCTTATCGGAAGCCTGACCCCTGCCTTGTAAACCAGCACGGATATAACGACGAGCAGCGCGAGCGCGGCAGCAATTCCAGTAAAAAATGATTGCTCAGAACCGGCGTCGATTTGTACCCACATCGCCTGGTAAAACAGAACGGTTTCAAACATTTCTCGATAAACGGCGAGAAATGCGACCGTTGCCAGCACCCATAAAGTGCCGGCCTCCATTGCATTATCAACCTTGTGTTCTACAAACTTTTTCCAGCGCTGACTATGACTGGCGTTGTGCAGCCAGAAACCCACATAAACCAGGATAGCCGCTGCAAACAGTGCTGCGAAACCCTCAGTCAGTTCCCGGCTGGCGCCGCTGATTTGAATCAGGTTATCAGCCACCCACCAGGTTGCAATTCCAAGCACGACGGCACTGATCCAGCCGATATGGATATATTTCATTGCCTCGCGCCGGCCTGTCTTGATCAGAGCGGCCATGATGGCAGCAAGTACCAGGATCGCTTCAACACCTTCTCGCAGAAGAATGATAAAAGAGCCAAAAAATGCTGCCTGCTTCGACATACCATTCGTGTTCAGGGTCTCCTTGGCCTCGTTGTCAGGGAGGCTTGGCTCGGACTCCTTCCAGGCCTCCTTGACCAGGGCATTGGCCTGCTTCCTGGCATACTC
>Ga0209536_100012693_pt1 | contig 12219 bp, 5 predicted proteins | sample DeeMarSeWOR28_12_FD_187461 | JGI IMG/M metagenome (GOLD analysis project Ga0209536, IMG submission 187461) | Marine sediment microbial communities from White Oak River estuary, North Carolina - WOR-2-8_12 (SPAdes) (version 2) | ecosystem: Environmental > Aquatic > Marine > Intertidal zone >...
ATAGTATATCTTTTCCAAATCCGGATGAAATTATTACACTTAAGGAAATGGAACGAGTTGTAAGAGAAAAATATTTCAGTTATGTAAGAGAAAATTCGTCTTCCGATACCGAAGCAGCCAGTAAATTAGGTCTTGCACCACCAAATTTTCATAGAATGTGCAAGGAGTTGGGACTTAAGTAAGTTTTATTAAAATAATAAGTACCCTTATTAAATTGATAAAACATCATAAAATATCTGTACGATATTAAAGCCTTTCAGTTGAAATTAGTGCATAAAATTTTGGACTGATTCTTGGAAACACTAAAAATATTTCACTATAAGAGGGCGTACCATGAAAAATCTTTTTACAATAATTATCCTTTCACTTTGCATTGGTTTTAGTAACTCAAAAGCTCAAGGGGATGAAACTAATGCTACACCATTTGTTATATTCGATGGTTTATTTGTATCTGGGAATTTATCATCTTTTACCTGGGGGCAATCAGCATTTGATGTTGAATGGCTTACCGGAGCTACTTCAAACACAAATTCTTTAAAATGGATTCAGGGAGATGAATGGGGAAATGGATGGACAGGGGCTGGATTTAACATTGGGCCTGCAGTAGATCTTTCAGTTGCATGGACTGAGGATGATATCAAATTTAAAATGAAGGCAGAACCCGGAACCGACAGTATCAGAATTCAGTTTGAATCCGGAGCTGATGGTAAAGTTGGATATGAATTTCAACCGATTGGAGATAACACTTGGCATGATTATTCAATTCCACTCAATAGCTTCTGGCCTGTTGATGGAACAACTAATTTTAATCCTGGCGCAGTAACTGTTTTTCAAGTTATGGCTTTAGCAAATAGCGTGGCTGGACGTATCTTGTATTTGGATGATTTGTGGACGGGAAATCCAACTATTAATCTTACAATGCCTCCGATTATGGTTGATGGTGACGTTTCTGACGCTGCTTATGAAAACCTTGCAAGTTGGGATGGTGCTGATAATTGGGGTTCAAACAACGATCTTGGTGACTTTAAATTTTTCACAGATGGAAATCAACTATATATCGGCCTATCGGGTAAAATTGAAGAAAACTGGAATAAGATGGCAATATTCATGGATTTTGACGGTTATAATGGAATACCTGCTGGTACTCCTATACCAGGCGGAGGTGTTCCCGGATTTTTTCAGACCGGAGGAATTGGAGGATCAATTCTTAACATGGAATTAGATTTTGCATTTAGTGTTACAACTGATCCTGGTAATCCATTATGGTGTGATGCTGCACATTATGATGCAACAACTGTAGTTGCTGCTGATGGAATTGGCAACAGTAACAAAAACGGAAATCCAAGCACTTTACTATCTGCTTCTCTGTCTTCAATTTTGGGCGGTACCTCATTTTTTGGGGTTCAGGCTTACAGAAATACATTTGATAGAACTACTAACACTACTCATGGTTTAGAACTCTGTTTCGATATATCTGCATTTCAGGGGGTAACTAATTTACAACAAGTTCGTTTCTTCGTTGCAATAATCAACAGTGATGGAAGCTGGTGGTCAAATGAATTTTTACCGGATTATTACAATTCCACTGGCGGAAGTGGTGGTCCCTTTGCTGGAGATTTTGGAACTGATCCCGATCTAAATACTGTAGCCATAACTGCATCTGTAGATCTCTTTACGTCTTTTAGCGCGCTTCCTGTGGAACTAATCTCGTTTACCGCCCAAGTATCTCCTACCTCTGTATTGTTAAACTGGGCAACTTCAACTGAGATAAATAATAGTGGTTTTAATATTGAGAGAAGTGTTGATGGAGTTAATTTTAACAAGATTGGATTTGTTCCGGGAATTGGAACGACGTCTGAAATGAATTCCTATTCTTTTACCGATAATAATATTTCTGATGGAACATTTTATTATCGATTGAACCAAATTGATTTTGATGGTTCTTCTACCTTATCCGAAATTATTGAGGTAGAAATTATATCACCAGTAAGTTTTGAACTTAATCAAAACTATCCAAATCCATTTAATCCTTCTACCAAAATCAGTTTTTCAATCCCTCAAAGCGGAGTAGTTATTTTAACTGTGTACAACATCCTGGGTGAAAAGGTCCTTGATTTGATCGATGGTTTTATGAATTCAGGTTACCACGAGGTTACTTTTGAAGCATCAGGATTGAACAGTGGAATGTATCTTTATGAATTAAAATCAGGAAATTTAAGAAGTACTAAAAAAATGCTTTTACTTCAATAAGTATTATTCGTTATCATATAGCACTTCTTATTGGAGTAATAATAGAGCGGTTCAAAATGAACCGCTCTTGAATTTTATTTTACCTTTTATATACGATATGAAAAAAATTTTACTTATCTGTCTGACTCTTTTACAGTATGGCTTTTCCCAATCATTTCTGCATACTTCTTCGGATAAAATTGTTGATGGTAATGGCAATGAGATAATTTTGGAAGGTATAGGTTTAGGCGGCTGGCTTTTGATGGAAGGTTATATGTTACATACTTCCGGATTTGCTAATGCCCAATGGGAAATTAAAGAACATATAGAGGATTTAATTGGTTCCACTAATGCCGAAACTTTCTATGAAACTTATCATGCTAATTATGTTCAAAGAGCAGATATTGATAAAATTGCTGAATGGGGATTTAACTCAATAAGACTACCGTTCCATTATAATATTTTAACACCCGAAGGTTCTCCCGGGATTTATCTTGAAGAGGGATTTGCTGTTATTGATTCAGTAATAAGCTGGTGCGAGGCAAATCAGATATATTTAATTCTGGATATGCACGCCGCGCCGGGAGGACAAAGTGATGAACCTATAAGCGATTATAATCCTGCAAATCCATCACTTTGGGAAAGCTCTGCTAACCGCGATAGAACAGTTGATATATGGCGAAAGATTGCAGAGCGATATTATAATGAACCCTGGATAGGTGGTTATGATTTATTAAATGAGCCAAAGTGGGAACTCGGTCCAAATAATCAGCCTCTTCGTGACTTGTATATTCGAATTACAGATACAATAAGAGTAGTGGATAATAATCATATTATTTTCATTGAAGGAAACTGGTTTGCTACCGCCTTTAATGGATTAACTCCACCATGGGATGACAACATGGTTTATAGTTTTCATAAGTACTGGAACTCTAATGACCAGGGTGCTATTCAATATTTGGTGAACATCAGAAATGATTATGATGTTCCGCTTTGGCTGGGAGAAACGGGGGAAAATTCTAATGCCTGGTTTGTAGATTGTGTTGAGTTAATGCAAGCAAATAATATTGGATGGGCATGGTGGCCACATAAAAAAATTGATGCCATTGCCGGGCCATTATCTGCTCATTTACTCACTAATTACCAGGTGCTCTTAGATTACTGGAATGGGCAGGGCAGCCAACCAACAGTTGAATTTGCTACTAATGCTTTAATACAGCAAGCTCAGGCATTATCTATTACCCAGACTGATTTTCATTCCGGTGTAATTGATGCACTGATCAGGCAGCCTGGTAACACAAATACTATACCTTTTATAGAAAACCAAATACCCGGAGTAATATACGGTGCACATTATGATCTTGGAAAAAGAGGTTTTGCATATGATGACAGTGATTATCAAAATGTAGGAGGAGGCTCCTGGAATAATGGTTGGAGTTATAGAAATGATGGTGTTGATATTGAAAAGTGTAATGATGCCTTTACGTTAGGTTATAATGTTGGCTGGATTGAGCACGGTGAATGGCTGAGACATACTGTAGTTGTCCAGCAATCCGGAACTTTTGATTTAAATCTTAGAGTATCTTCACCCCATTCGGATGGCAAGATATTAATCAAATGGGATGGTCAAAATTTAACAGATATTATTGATCTCCCGTCTACAGGCGGATGGCAAAATTGGGAAACTGTTTCTGTAAGTAATATCCAATTAACATCCGGTACCCATACACTCCAAATAAGATTTATCTTTGGAGGTTTTAATTATAATTATATGGAATTTATTCAAACCGCAGTTAATGTTGAAGATGAGGAACAACCAGTTAAGGATTTTAAAGTAATGCAAAATTATCCCAATCCTTTTAATCCAAATACTAACATAGAATATACAATTCCCTCTGATGGCAGAGTAGTAATAAAATTATATGATCCATTGGGGAATGAGCTAGCTCTACTTCAAAATTTAGAAATGGAGGAGGGGAGTTATTCATATCGTCTGGATGCAAATGAATTCAATCTTAGCAGCGGTATTTATTTTTATCAGGTAGTTTTTAATGGAGAAAGAAGCCTTACTAGAAAAGCAGCACTCTTAAAATAGAGAATATTTGAACTGTCTTTCTCAATTTCACAAAAAGTTCTCACTATCGATTAATTTATACTAGCAATAATAAAATATCCTCAATCCTTAAATCCTGCTTTACTTATTAAAATAATAATAAACCTTATCAATTTAATAAGTTTCTTTTCCTTTTAAGATAATACTTTTCTGTGTTTTGAACTCTAACTAGTTTTTTTGCTATGGCACTGTTTGTGAATAAATTGATTGTTATTATAAAAGTGTGAACAATTGAATTCAACGTTTTCAAATATTGACTTATTAGTTATACTCATTTATCTAATAGCCTCTCTTGGAATTGGATTATATGCATCCCGTCGCTCAGATAGGAACACCGAAGAATACTTTTTGGGAGGAAGGAGTTTTGGCTGGTTTGCAATTGGGCTCACTATATTTGCTACAAATATATCAAGTGAGCATTTTATTGGTTTAGCTGGTTCCGGGGCATCCAGAGGTCTGGCTGTTGGTCAGTTTGAATTGATGGCAATCTTCATACTGATATTATTAGGATGGGTGCTAGCTCCAATTTATTTGAAATCAGGTGTAATGACTATGCCTGAATTTCTTGAGAAGAGGTTCGATGGAAAAATTAGAAAAATCTTTGCAGTACTCTCAATATGCATTTATTTGTTCACAAAAATCTCGGTAACTTTGTTTGCGGGAGGAGTACTTTTTTATAAAATATTCGGTTTTAACATTTACGCTTCGGTTATTGTTATTGTGCTTATTACAGGATTATACAGCTTAATTGGTGGATCGAAAGCAGTTATAAAAACAAATGTTTTTCAAGCATTCGTCCTTATTGGTGGTGCTCTTCTTCTTACAGTCTTTGGTCTAATAGAAGTAGGGGGATTTTCGGGTCTTACTCAAAAACTTCCTGCTGATTATTTCGGTATGTTCAAACCTTTGTCTGACCCCGATTTTCCATGGACCGGAATATTATTCGGTGCGCCCATTATTGCTTTCTGGTACTGGTGCACGGACCAGTATATAATTCAAAGAATTTTTAGTGCAAAGAGTTTGAATGATGCCCGCCGCGGATCGCTGCTGGCTGCTGTTTTAAAAATTACACCTATATTCATTTTAGTTTTACCAGGTCTTATAGCAGCAGCACTTTTTCCTGAAGTTAAAGGAGATGATGCTTACCCCACATTACTTGCAAGTAATCTGTTACCGGTAGGATTAAAGGGTTTAGTGCTTGCAGGATTATTGGCGGCTATAATGTCATCACTTTCCAGTGTATTCAATATTACTGCAACACTTTACACGAATGATATTTATAAACCACGTCACCCTAAAGCAGCTGAAGAGGAATTGGTATTAGTAGGTAGAATTGCTACAACGGTTATAATCTTTACTGCAATTCTATGTGTTCCATTAGTACGGGTGATGGATTCACAGATCTATATTTATCTGCAGAGTATTCAGGCATACCTAGGTCCTCCTATTGCAGCCGTATTCATTTTAGGAATATTTATGAAGATGGTCAATTCAAGGGGGGCTTTATGGGGTCTAATTATTGGAGAGCTTGTAGGATTAACCCGGATATTAACAGACATGTTAATTCAGTCAGAGATACTAAATTATTCGATATTGCACTACTATAAAAGTATTAACTTTTTACACTTTGCTATAATCAGTTTTGTAATAAGTTCAGTTTCGGTTCTTTCGATAAGTTACTTTACATCGAAAGAGAAGACAGTTGAAAAATCATTAATAGGATTATCTGACTTACCGGGAATTTGGAATTTAGACTTTGATTTTGGAAATGTTAAAACAATAAGAGCAACAAAAACAAATTTTGTTTTATCTGCATTTATAGTAATCGTTATATTGGGACTATGGAGTATCTGGTATTAGAAAACTTAAATCACAATTATTTACTCACAAATAAAAGGAGAGATTAAAATGAAATCTCTACTCCTAAGTATCGTGCTGATGATTTCGGCATGGTCTTTCTTATCTGCGCAGTCAATGATCGATAATTTCGATTCGTCTGCGGAAGATAGTGTATATGAACTGAACGTAGAGGGGGGTCTGAGCTCCATCACATTATCTGACAATACTACAGATTTTATGGAGGGAACGGGCTCGCTAAATTGCAAGGCTGTAATAGGCGAATATCACCCTTGGGGTAGTTTTGCACAGTTAATTTACCGTGAGGATAGCACTGATGTACAGGATTGGTCTATAAGCGATTCACTGAGTATCTGGCTTAAGATAAATACACCCCCGGCTCACCCAGAATATATGGTGTTCAGGTTTCATATAGCTGACAGACCTTCACCTGAGGATCCGATTGAAGAGTACGTTTACGAGAACTTAACTGTCATCGATTATCAATCAGGATGGTTCCAGTTAAAAGTTCCAATTTTTGAAAGAGAGCAAAATGTAGCCGGAGATCTGGTACCTGATTCGACAGGTTTTATTCTTGCTCCAACAACCTGGGGTGGGTTTACATACAATAACCGTGAACTCGACAGAGATAAAATTGTTGGTTATAACATTGGTATGATTACATCGGGTTGGAACCCAAATCCAAACATCCCGGCTGATTCTATTGAGATTCAGTATGATGCTTTTGTACGATTTGGTACAAGAGCGGTTCCACTAATAATATTTAATGGAATGGAAACCCCTTCAAGTCTTGAACTGTTTACCTGGGGACAGTCCAGCGTAGTGGTTGAAGAAGGAACCGGCGCAACACCTAATACAAATTCACTTAAATGGACACAAGGTGATGAATGGGGTAATGGGTGGAGCGGTTTTGGTTACAATTTACTAAATGGACCAATAAATATGGCAGGCTCCTGGGTTCAGGATAGCCTCAAATTTAAAATGAAAGTTCCGGCAGGTACTGGTCCTGTAAGAGCACAATTTGAATCTGGAGCTGATGGTAAGAATGGGACAGTTTTTCAGCCAATTGATGATGATCAATGGCATGATTATGCACTTCCATTACGTGATTTTGTGCCCCAGGATGCAACGACACAATTTGACTCATCCGCAATAATTGTATTCGGCTTTATGGCTGAAGCTTCAGCTCAGGCTGGAAGAGTAATTCTTTTTGACGATGTTTGGACAGGAAATCCTGATTTTGATGTAATACCACCTGCTGCTCCAACTAACGTTACTGCCACAGTGGTGCAGGATTACTTGAATTCAATAAGCTGGACGGATGTTCCGGGAGAAACTGGTGAAACCTACACTATATACTATTCAGAAAATCCTATAACAAATATTGAAGATCCCGGTGTTGAAGTTGTGGCTATAGGAGTTCCGGAAAATACAGAATTCATAAATCACGGATTAAGAGCACCTGTTACGGATCAAAGTGTAACCTATTATTATGCAGTAGGGTGTAAGGATGAAGCAGGAAATAAAGGTGATATAAGTGATAATACACCTCCAGTAACAAACATGGCTGAAGGTGTAACTGTAATCAATCCTACTGCTCCTCCAGGATTTGCCGCAGACGGTAATTTGAGTGAATGGGCAGGGATAACACCATTCAGAATGTTCGTTTCTGATGGAAGTGGTACTGTTGTTACAAATACCACAATTGATGATGATGCCGATCTTTCAGTAAACGCTTATGTAGCAATGGATAATGATTACCTCTATATTGCTTACGATGTTACAGATGATCAAGTAAGTAGATGGGTATCTGTTAATTCTTGGGAAGTGGATTGCCCCGACTTATTTATTGGATTGTATAATTGGCATGGAGCTCCACATACTTCTTATCAAACCGGATCCGAGCCAGATTATCATTTCCGTTTTAACTCAAATCAGGTAATAATTGATAATCTCGGTGGACACGTAGTGTTTGACTCGTCTAATGTTGATTATTACTGGGAAGAAAAATTTGGTGATCCGGGTTATGTTGTAGAAGCAAAAATATCCTTTGTTGATATCGCTGCTGTTAATGGATCTAACTTATTCTCACCAATAGTTGGAATGAGAATCCCAATTGATCACGCAGTTAATGATGCTGATGGGGCTCCCAGAGAGGGAATTCTAACTTACTCGCCGAACAATCAGGATCAATCCTATCAGGATGTATCCAGATGGTTATACACATGGATAGGTGACCAATGGGTTGGTGTTGAGGATGAAAACAATGTTGTACTCTCATATGAGCTTGCACAAAACTATCCTAACCCATTTAATCCCGTAACACAAATTCAATATACTATTGAACAATCAAGCAACGTAACACTTAGAGTATTCGATATTTTAGGAAGAGAAGTTGCATCCTTGATAAATGAAAACCAGAATCCCGGAAGATATGTTGTAGATTTCAACGCATCTAACTTTGCCAGCGGTATCTATTTTTATAGATTAGAGGCTGGCTCATTTATTCAAGTTAAAAAAATGATACTGATGAAGTAATCTTTAGTAAAGGTGCAGGGCGAAAATTCCTTGCACCTTATTTATTTTAATGAAAAAATATGTATAGTATTAAATAATATTACTATTTGAACCATCGTAAAACGGAAATAATATGAGTTCAGAACACAATTTTGTTAAGATTTTTTTAGCGCTGCTTTTTTTCTCATCCTCCTTATATGCAGGAACTACGGGAAAATTGAATGGTTATGTTACCGACAAGGAAAATGGTGAGATAATTTTAGGAGCGAACATCATTATTGAAGGAACTTACTTTGGTGCAGCTTCTGATTTAGACGGATATTATTACATTAATAATATACCACCGGGAAACTACCGGGTAATTGTTAGTGCTATTGGTTATACTAAAGTAATAGTTAATGATGTCTCTATTCGGATTGATTTAACTACAAATATTGATGTTGAGTTGAGCAGCACTATAATCGAAATGGAAGATGAAGTTGTAGTTACTTCAACCAGACCCCTCGTTCAAAAGGATTTAACATCAACTTCTGTTACAATTTCTTCAGATGAAATTAAAATGATGCCTGTAGAAAATGTAGACCAAATTGTAAATTTACAAGCAGGTGTTATAGGTGGTCACTTTCGTGGTGGCAGATCCAATGATGTTTCCTATCTAATTGATGGCGTTGCTGTTAATGACGTGTATAACGGGGAAAGAGGTTTAGAAGTTGAAAATTCTTCTATAAGACAGATGGAAGTTATCACGGGTACATTCAATGCAGAATATGGACAGGCGCTTTCAGGTGTTGTTAATATTGTTACACAAAGCGGTTCAAATTCATTTCACGGAACTGTTACGGGATATGCCGGTAATTATTATTCCGGTAATGATAATATCTTTAAAAATCTTGATAATATTGATCAACTTGCAACTAAAAATCTTGAATTCAGTTTAAGTGGACCGGTGCTGCCTAACATAACATTTTTTATAACAGGTAGATATTTTGAGAATGCAGGTTTCTTATATGGACAAAGGTTTTATAATATTTCGGATAGTGATTTTCTCATGCCATCCGGTGATGGTGTATTCGTATCTATGAATCCATATAAAAAATACTCTTTTAATGGTAAGCTAACTTATTCGTTACAGGATATTAATTTCAGCTATGGTCTTTTCTACGATGATAACTTTAACAGGTATTACGATCACTTCTTTAGCTGGACTCCTGATGGAGTTATGAATCACTATAGAAATAATTTACTTCATAATTTCCAGATTAATCATTTCCCATCGCAAAGTACGTTCCAGACATTTAAATTTTCTATAAACCTTCAGGATTATGAAGGATATCTTTATGAAGATCCATTTGATCCACGGTATGTAAATCCAAGGCAGGGTTTACCTACATCCGATTATACATTCAGGACCGGAGGTAACCAGACCGGCAGATATGAACGATTTACTAATACATATATAGGTCAGTGGACAATTTCATCTCAGGTTTCAAAAGAACATAAACTGCAATTCGGTGCAGAGGGAAGATTTCATGATTTATTTAATCACAATAGAGATCTGATTAACTTAACAGACGGACAGGTTGACAGCTTATTAAATCCTATCTTTACACCTGGTTATCCCAATGTTGGAACAATTACTGATCAGGGGGAAAATATAAGGTACAGTAAGCAACCGTACGAATTATCAGGATATTTGCAGGATAAGATGGAATACGACATTATGATAATCAATGCCGGGCTTAGATTTGACTATTTTGATCCGCAAAGTCATTTACCAGCAGATTTAAGAAATCCCAGGAATAATCCTGATTTTCCAGGTGCAAATCAATATGTTGATGCATCCCCCAAATATCAATTTAGCCCTAGATTGGGTGTATCTTTTCCGATAACTGATCAAGGAATTTTACGATTTTCATATGGTCATTTTTTCAAGATCCCAAATTTTGAAGTCCTTTATAGAAATCCTGATTTTATAGTTAACCCTGGTAATTCTCTTAATCAAATAACAGGTAATCCGGATCTTGGTCCTGAATCTACCATAATGTATGAGATTGGTTTACAACAAATTTTATTTCCGAATTTTGCTCTTGATGTAACATTATATTATAGGGATATCAGGAATTGGTTAGGCATGGAAATAATTAATACCTACGAAGGATTTAAATATGCAAGATTTATAAACAGAGATTATGCAAATGTTTATGGATTGATTCTTACGCTCGATAAAAGATTTGCTGATTATTTTGGTTTAAAGATTGATTATACATATCAAATTGCAGAGGGTAATGCATCCGATCCTTTTGCAGTTTATAATAATAATCGGACTTCTCCACCTATCGAGGAAAACAAAACTGTTGTTTCTCTGGATTGGGATCAGAGACATACATTTAATGTTCAACTAAATGTTGGTAACCCCGGAGACTGGCTTGTTGGCTTAATTTATAAATACGGTTCCGGATGGCCCTATACAGAGGATGTTAAGCTTTCAAAGGGTGTAAGATTTGAAAATGGTGGAATTAAGCCTTCGTGGAACTCAGTAGATTTAAAGATTGAAAAAGTATTCAAGGTCGGTGCTGTTAATATTAGCGCATTCTTGTGGGTCTACAATATGTTAGATATTCTTAACGAAGAGGATGTTTATTCAACAACGGGCCGGGCAAATGTAGATCTCAATACTCAATTAGCAGGTGATATTGTTGGTCTTAATTCAATAGAACAATATGTAAATAATCCTGATTTCTATTCAACCCCAAGAGAAATAAGACTTGGTTTAATTTTTGGATTTTAGATGTTTTATTCCGGAGGAAAATAATGTTTAAATACTTCTTGTTTTTAATACTGTCTTTTTGCTTTATAAGTATAGTCTATGCGCAGATAGACCCTCAAACTCAACTCTATAGAGATGAGCCGAGAGGCGATGTCCAGTTCCGCAGGGAAGGAATAATGGATGGGAATTTAATCAGAACACTGTTTTATAATAATGGCGAGGTAGGGCAGTGGCCTTTTCAGCCTTCAGGTGAGTGGCCAAAAGGTACAGGTCAAACCTACCTTGATGGAGTTTGTGTTCTTGTTGCATCGGAAGTTACTGCACCCGGAAATGGAAACATAATTCATCCGCTGGAAACATCCTATAGAGAATGGATGGATAAAGATCCTCTCGATGGAACAATATGGGGATTTGAACCGGTTCCAGGTTATATAAAGGAAAATTCTGAAACACCTGCAATAAACACCAAACCCTTTTCATGGCCGGATCAATGGCCTCAAGCCCTCAATCTAACACAGGAATGGGATGGCTTCTGGTACGGATATTTTGGCAGAGGGGTTCAGAATTCCGATTTTGAAACCTTCTTTGTAATGGATGATTCAAAGGATGGTGAATGGAATCGTGCCCCGTATAATTATTTTCCAATAAGTGATATGCCTGAGTGGGGAGGATTAGGTTTACGTGTAGAGGTAAGAGGTTTTCAATGGTCACACGTATTAGCGGAGGATATTATTTT
>Ga0209536_100012694_pt1 | contig 12219 bp, 5 predicted proteins | sample DeeMarSeWOR28_12_FD_187461 | JGI IMG/M metagenome (GOLD analysis project Ga0209536, IMG submission 187461) | Marine sediment microbial communities from White Oak River estuary, North Carolina - WOR-2-8_12 (SPAdes) (version 2) | ecosystem: Environmental > Aquatic > Marine > Intertidal zone >...
CAGGCGCTGGAGCAGCTCGCGACCCAACCGGACCTGCTGCTGTGCGATGGTCAGGGCCTGGCGCACCCGCGCCGCTTCGGCCTGGCCTGTCATCTCGGTGTCGTTACCGGACTGCCGAGCATCGGCGTGGCCAAATCACGCCTGCTGGGTCAACACCAGGAGCCGGGGCCTGACAAGGGCGACTGGACGCCGTTGCACGACAAGGGCGAGGTCATCGGTGCGGTACTGCGCACCCGCAGCAACGTCACCCCGGTGTACGTCTCGATCGGGCACCGTATCAGTCTGGCGACGGCGATCGACTATGTGCTGCGCTGCACCACCCGCTACCGGCTGCCGGAGACCACGCGCTGGGCCCACCGCCTGGCATCGGGCCACGATTGAGTCTGGCATCTCGCCGCCAAACTGCTTTATTTAAAGTAACCGGAACCGAGATAGGGACGAGCCGCCATGATAAGCCGTGTTTTCCTGCTGATGTCGCTGCTGCTGGCCGGCTGGCTCGCCACGCCGCCCGCAATCGGTGACAGCGATAAGAATTATGCGCTGCAGCGCCAGCGGCTGGTGGAAACCGTCGAGGCACATGTGCGCGAAACCAGCGACTATCTCGGCCGCGACGCGCTCGATGCGCGCGTGACAGCGGCACTCGCCAGCGTGCCGCGGCATGAATTCGTGCCGGAACGCCTGCGTGAGCACGCCTACGAGAACCGCCCGCTGCCCATTGGTCACAGCCAGACGATTTCGCAGCCCTACATCGTCGCCATCATGACCGACCTGCTGGAGCTCGGCCCGCAGCACCGGGTGCTGGAAATCGGCACCGGCTCCGGCTACCAGGCCGCCATTCTGGCGACTCTCATCGAGCAGGTTTACAGCATCGAAATCATCGAACCCCTGGGTGAAGCGGCGCGCGAGCGTCTGGCGCGGCTCGGCTTCGACACGGTACAGGTGCGCATCGGCGACGGCTACTATGGCTGGGAGGAGCACGCGCCCTTTGACGCGATTGTGGTCACGGCCGCTGCCAGCCATGTCCCACCGCCGCTGATCCAGCAGCTCAAACCCGGCGGGCGCATGGTCATCCCGGTCGGCAGCCACTTTATGACCCAGCAGTTGCTGCTGGTTACCAAGAGTATGAACGGCGAGGTCCGCACCCGGCAGATCCTGCCGGTCGCATTCGTACCGCTGACCGGAGGGCACTAGCCTCGCGCCCCTGGGCAAACCATGCAGTCGCTGCCCGCATCCGCCCACACCGCACTGCCGCGCTACTCGGTGCTGCTAGCCTCCGCCACTGCACTCGCCTACGAAATATTGCTGGTGCGACTGTTCTCAATCAGTCACTGGCATCACTACGCCTACATGATCATCAGCCTGGCGCTGCTCGGCTATGGCATCAGCGGCGCCTTTCTGGCGCTGTTCCAGCGCCGACTGCAGGCGCATTTCAGCGCTGCTTACGTGCTGAACCTGGTGCTGTTCGCCGCTGCCATGCCGTTCGGTTACCTGCTAGCCGGCAAAACCGGCTTCAGCCCCGAGGAGATCCTCTGGGATCCCGGTCAGTGGGCGCGGTTGGCGGCGATTTACCTCTATCTTGCGCTGCCCTTCCTGTTCGTCGCCAACGCCATCGGTCTGGCGCTGATGCAGTACCGCGACAACGTGGGGCGCATCTACGCGGCCGATCTGCTCGGCGCCGGTCTGGGTAGTATCGGCGTTGTCGCACTGCTGTTCGTGGTGTTTCCCGCCAGCGCGCTGAAACTGCTCACGGCGCTGGGTATCGGCGCGGCCTGGGTGGCGGTTCTGGAGCTGCGCATGCGCCCCGCGGCGTTGCGTGTCGCGCTGCCGCTGGTGGCTCTGCTGGCGTTGCTGCTGCCGGCAGTCTGGCTGCAACCGCTCATGTCCCCCTACAAAGGCCTCAGCGAAGCGCTCAACATCAGCGGTACGCGGGTCATCGAACAGCACTCCAGCCCGCTGGGGTTGATCAGCGTCACCGAGCACACCGGCATCCCGCTGCGCCACGCTCCGGGACTCAGCCTGACCGCCAGCGCCGGCCCACCGTCACAGCTCGGCATCTTCGTCGACGGCGACGGCCCCAGCGCCATCACCACGGCGCGCGGCGACCCCGCCGCGCTGGCCTACCTCGACCAGCTAACCTGGGCGCTACCCTACCACCTCAAGCAGCCCCAACGGGTTCTGATTCTGGGTGCCGGCGGTGGCAGCGAAGTGTTGCAGGCACGGCAGCTCGGGGCCGGCCACATCGACGCCGTGGAACTCAATCCGCAGATCGTCACGCTGGTGAAGGACACCTATGCCGATTTCGCCGGGCAGCTGTTGAATGCCGACAGTGTACGCATTATCACGGCCGAGGCGCGCGGCTTTATCAGCACTACGGCCGAGCGCTACGATCTCATCCAGGTCGCCCTGGTGGACAGTTTCAGCGCTTCGTCGGCGGGGCTCTATGCCCTGAGCGAAAGCTACCTCTACACCGTGGAAGCCCTGCAGGCCTATCTGGGCAGGCTCAGCCCCGGCGGCTACCTGGCCATCAGCCGCTGGATCAAGATGCCGTCGCGCGATGCGCCCAAGCTGTTCGCCACCGCCATCGCCGCGCTGGAGGAACTCGGCATCGAGGACCCGCAAAACCGGCTGGCACTGATACGCAGCTGGCAGACCAGCACCCTGCTGATCAAGAACGGGCGTTTCGGCGCCGCCGAGCTGGAGGCACTGCGGCAGTTCTGCAGCACGCGCAGCTTCGATGTCGTCTATTACCCGGGCATCGACGCCGCCGAGGTCAACCGTTTCAACGTCATGGCCGAGCCGCAGCTGTATCGGGCCACCCAGGCCCTGCTGGGTCCGGAGCGGGAGCGTTTCCTCGCCGACTACAAGTTCAACCTGGAGCCGGCGACCGATGACAAGCCCTACTTCTTTCGCTTTTTCACCTGGCGCGCGCTACCGGAAATTCTCACGCTCTTCGGGCGTGGCGGCGTGCCGCTGCTGGACACCGGCTACCTGATCCTGGCCGCTACCCTGCTGCAGGCGGTGGCCGCGAGCCTGGTGTTGATCCTGTTGCCCTTATGGTTCCTGCGCCGCAGCCCTGCGCCGGGCGCCGCCGGCGCGCAACGCTGGCGGGTGCTGGTCTACTTCAGTGCCCTGGGGCTGGCGTTCCTGTTTCTGGAAATCGCCTTCATCCAGAAATTCATCCTGTTCCTGCACCATCCCCTGTATGCGGTGGCGGTGGTGCTGACGGCGTTTCTGCTGTTTGCGGGCGCCGGCAGTCTTTACTCGCAGCGCCTGGCACAAGCCAATGCCGGCGTGACCGTGGCGGTCGCGGCCATCGCTGCCGCGAGTCTGGTCTATCTGTTCGCGCTCGACAGGCTGTTGGCGCCGCTGGCTGGCCTTGCGGACAGCCTGCGCATCCTGCTGTCGGTCGTGCTCATTGCCCCGCTGGCGTTTTTCATGGGCATACCCTTTCCCCTCGGTATCACCCGGGTCGGCCAACGAACACCCAACCTGATCCCCTGGGCGTGGGGCATCAACGGCTGCGCATCGGTGATCAGCGCCGTGCTTGCCACGCTGCTTGCCATGCACTTCGGATTCACTGTGGTGGTGCTGACCGCGGTGGCTCTGTACGGAATCGCCGCGCTCAGCCTGCCACGTTGAAGCCAACGCCGCTCACAGCCATGCTCTTTTTACTTTGCAGAGTTACTATTGCTGGTCAGCTTGCTTATCTATTCAAACTTACATAAGCAACGTGTCCGCGCCAGGCGCGCGCGCCCTAGGCCGCCTGCCAGTTCGCGGTTAGGACGGGCTGCAGCTGGTCCTGGAGATCAGCTGAGAGGTCCAGTTCGCCGCTGGCCGGTGGCTTAAAACCCGCCATCGCCTGGACGAGCTGGTCGACTTGGGTATTGGTCAGCGTGTACCCGTCACCGGCCTGGACGGCCTCGATCTGATGATCAGGGCCCGAATACCAGTCGTCGATCGCAATCCGATCGCTGGTACCTACTATGTCGATATTGAGATCATTGCCCGCCCGGCTGAACCAGAGCTGGTCACGTCGAATCGTCGAGCCCAGTTGCAATCGGTCGTTGTTCACACTCAAGTCCAGGTCGACGATGCGATCCCTCCCGTCTCCGCGGTTAAAGCGATAGACATCGTCACCGGCACCTCCATTCAGGGTGTCGTGGCCTTCGCCGCCGACAATAACATCGCTGCCGGCCGACCCGGTCACCGCATCATTACCCGCGCCCGCATCGATGTAGTCGATGTTGCTGACGTGCGTGGCACTGAGATCAATGCTGTCATAACCGCTGGTAGCGGCGACAATGTTGACGCCGTCAGCCCCGTCGATCAGCTCCACACTGTTGCGCGGACCGAGTCTGTGTAGCCGGATGGTATCGTCGCCTCGGCCGCCCGTTATGGTGTCGAATCCCGGGCCGCCGAAGAAAGCGTCGTAAGCATCATCATTGCCGGTAACCACAAAGGTGTCATCGCCGCGGCCGGCGAAAAGAGTATCCCGCCCTCCGCCTCCGGTCACTCGGTCATTGCCCTGCAGAGCAAACACAAGATCCTGTCCGTTTCCTGCATCGACCACATCGTCTTCGGCAGTACCGACAAGGATATCCCCGTTGTCCGATCCAAAGATCGTTGGGTCGGCCGTATCGGCCGGAATCATGTCTGCGAGCAGGGCCTCGCGCCCGTCTGCAAATTCCAGCGTCGACACAATCCGGGAGTGATCCCCATTGATCGGGTCCTGGTGCCACAGGTTGATGGCGTCTCCGTCACTACCGACGTGGACGGTGACGATATCGTCACTCAGGGATACCCTGAGGTCTGTCAATGCAATGTCCGATCCGAAATGGATGCGGTTGGCCTCGGTTGCCGTACTGGCGTCGATTACGGTGTCAACACCATCACCCAGGTTGAATATGTAGACATCGTCGCCGGCACCGCCCCGCAGGGTGTCATTGCCCAGCCCGCCGGTCAGGGTGTCGTCACCGTCCCCGCTCGACAGAGTATCGTCGCCGGCCAGCCCTTCCATGCGATCCGCGATGTTGGTGCCCGATAACACATCATTGCCGATGGTACCGGCAATATGGAAGCCCTGGCTGATGAACTCGGCATAACTCAGTTGGACGCCGTCGTTGAAGCGGAAGGTGCCGATGCTGGTGAAGCCGTACACGTCGTCGGGATCGAAGTCGGTCAGGTGCAGTTCGCTGCCGTCTGCGGCGCGGATCACCAGCGAGCCGAGCCCGAAGGAAAATCCGCTGTTAGAATCGTAGCCGCTGAAGGTCGCGACCGGGCGTGGATCCGTGACGCCACCGGCCCCACCACCGTTGCCTCCGATGGTGACGGTGCCGAAGTTGCTGCTGAAAATGTAATGGTTGCGCCCGGAACCCGAGGTGACGGTGCTGGAACCTCCGGGATTGGCGGCGAACCACAGGGTGTTGTCCCCGGCACCGGTGTCGATCAGGTCGCTGCCGTTGATGAGGATGGTATCGTCGCCCTCCCCGCCAAGCACGCTGCTGCCTCCCGTCCCGGTGATAAGCGTATCGTTCCCCGTCCCGCCGTGTAGGGTATCCTGGCCCGAGCCCCCGAAAAGCACATCATTGCCTTCGTTTCCGAACAGCTCGTCGTTGCCGGCCTCCCCCACCATGAGATCGGACGCACTCGTGCCCGCCAGGGTGTCGTCACCCTCGGTGCCGTTGACCAGATTCTGATCGGCGCTGTCGCCCACCGTCAGGGTGAACTTATCCTTGACACTGAACCCGGTTGAATCAGTGGCCCGCACCTCAATGGTCAGGCTACCAGCGTCGGCACTGCCCGGTGTGCCCGTGAAGGTGCGGGTCAGCGGATCGAACGTTAGCCAGGCCGGTAGGGACTGTTGCCCCGGTGACCACTGTTGTTCCGGCAGCGTGGCCGAGAGCGTTTGGGTATCCCCGGCGTTGGGGTCAGTGAACAGGTCGCCGGGCAAAGTGAAAGCGAAGGGCGTATCCACCTTGATGGCGCGGTCCGCCAGCGGCTGGTTCACCACCGGCGGCTTCTGGTCGAGCGCCACCGTCTCCCCATTGGCCAGCGCGTTGATCTGGTCGGCTGTCAGGTGGGTGCCGTCGGCAAACACGAACTGCTCGATGCGCCCTTCGCCGCCCCAGCGATCCAGTGTGATGGTGCCAGGATTGCCGGTGATCGTGATGGACAGGCTGTTAAACGGGTTGCTGGTATCACCCGCGAACGCCAGATGCGACGCGGTGATACCGGCACCGAACACCAGGCGGTCGTAGCCGCTGAAATCCTGGATACCCTGCCCCTCATCGCCCAACTCGTACAGGTAGGTGTCGTCGCCAATCCAGTTCAGCACACTGTCGTCGCCGGGACCGCCGGAGAGGGTGTCGTCGCCGTCGCCCTCACCCCAGAAGAGATCGTTGCCTTCACCGCCATACAGAAGATCGTCGCCGCGGTCGCCGATGAAGGTGTCGTTCCCGGCACCGCCGTACAGGCGGTCGTTGCCGTCGCCGCCATCGAGGGAATCGCTGCCGTCGCCGGCGAACACCGTATCGTCACCACCGTAGGCCTGAATCGCGTCGTTGCCGGCGAGCGCGTCGATGGTTTCACCGCTATCCGTGCCATGGATGTCATCGTCGAACGCGGTCGCGGGCGTCGCCTCGATCCGCTCGAGGATCTGCTGCAGATCCCAGGCGCTGCCGTCGTCGAATTCGATGCGCTCGATCTGGTTGGTGAAGACACCCGTGAGACGGTCGGCCTTGAAGAAGCCTTCGACAGTGACTTTATCCTCGGTGCCACGGAGACCAACCATCAGGGCGCCGGAATCCCGGTTCTGCGATATATACACATCCGTCGGCATAATGAACGCGCCGAAGCGCAGCACATCAAAACCGCCCCCGCTGTCCTGCAGCCGATCCTGACCGTCGCCGAGGTTGAAGACATACGTGTCGGCGGAGTCGACATCCCGGTCAAAGAAACTGTCGTTGCCGACACCCCCGATGTAGGTGTCCTTGCCCGCATCCGAGCCCGTCCCGATGAGCTCATCGTCGCCACCGCCACCGATGAGCACGTCATCGCCTGCCTGGCCGTAGAGGTAATCCCGCTCCTCACCACCCAGAATGACGTTGTTACCGGCATCACCCAAAATAGTGCCCCCATAGCTCGGCCCGATGATGAGATCGCTGTCCTCGGGCACCTGCGAGAATGCCGCCTTGATCGTTGCGGGCGTCCAGGCGACGCCACTGGAAAAACTGATTTCCTCGACTTCGTGTTCGGGGCCGAGGAAATAGTTGGTGAACGTAACTGAGTTGGCCGCATCGGCGAAACCAATAACCAGCTCGGACCCGGAGCGCTTCAGGCGGGCCTGCAGCGCCGATAGCCCCGCGCCGAAGGCAACACGGTCGGTGTTGGGGTTCGCATCGCGGTCGACGATCACGTCGTTCCCGTCGTCGGCATCGATCACGTACACGTCGCTGCCTTCCCCGCCGATCAGGGTATCGTTGCCCAGGCCGCCACGCAGTTCGTCGGCACCCCGACCGCCGTCCAGGTGATCATCGCCGGCCCATTCGGGCTTGATGTCGAAGTCGCCTTCCAGGATGTCGTTATCGTCGCCGCCGAACATCACGTCATCGCCGAACCCGCCTTCCAGCAGGTCGTCGCCGCTGCCGCCGATCAGCACATCGTGTCCCAGGTTCTCTGGGTCGTCGATCAGCGCGCCCACTTTGACGTCGCCGCGCAGATGGTCGTCACCCGCGCCGCCGTCCAGGTAGTCGTTGCCGTATTGCCCGAGCAGTGTGTCCTGATCGCCTTCGCCGAACATCAGGTCATCGCCGCCACCGCCCAGCAGCACGTCATCGCCGGCGCCGCCGTACAGCTCGTCCATGTCATCATTGGACGATATATCCGCACCGCCAATCTCAGCACTATAGTCGAATCCAACATCGACCTTGAAGGTACCGGTCCGCGACACCGTCCAAACGGGATCAGGTTGCTCGAACGACCAGGTGGCATCCCCCCAGAGATCGTCGTTGCCTGTGCCGCCCTTCAGGGTGTCCTGCCCGGCGCCGCCTGACAGCACATCATCGCCCTCATTGCCTTCCAGGTAGTCCTCATCCCCCATGCCGGACAACAGATCCTGCTCCGTGCCGCCAAACAGGCGATCGTTGCCATCGCCCGCCTCCAGAGCATCGCGGCCGGACTCACCGTAAAAAATATCGTCGGAGGGACCCACCGGAAACTCTCCCGCGTAGTCCGGAGCTGGGACATCGCCGGTCCAGTCTTCGAACACGACGTCATCGCCGCCACCGGCGTGGACAATATGGTTGCCCGACCCCCCTAGCACGAGCCAATCGTTCTGGTCGGGCCCCCAGATTTCCTGGTCTTTGTAGACACTGAACTTCGAAGCGGATGTGGGTACCGCCAGGTAAATGGCCTCATAGCTATCGGGGTCGACGAACGGTGTCTCGCTGTAGGACTTCAGGGTCATGTTTAGTTCACCCGACTGAAAATCCCTGATCTGGAAACTGTCGGCACCCTGGCTAATGGTCAGCAGGCCGTTAGCCTGGGTCGTGTCCAGAGTGTAGCGGACATCATTGACCTCGTCGTACCAGGTGTCGGCACCAGCGGCGGTCTGCTTGCCGCCGCTTAGCGTAATCGCGTCGTTGAAACGGATTGCACCCAGGCCATCGGCATCGAAGATGGTGTCGAAGCCGTCACCCGAATTGTACTTATACGTATCGTGGCCACCACCCCCGTATACATAGTCCGCGCCCCCGGCCCCTTCGAGTACATCCCGGCCGCCCCCACCATAGATATGGTCCTCAAGTGCCCCACCGGTATAAGTGCTTCCTATTTCATCTTCGCCCAGAGTCGGATCGCCAAAAAAGTAACGCTGGGTATTGGGAAACAACCCGCCTTGCTGTATCTTGCGGCCGGTACTGACATCCTCAAAATACTTGGGCTCATTCTGAAACTCATGGTTATCTTCTGAGTACTCCAAACCGGGATCCAATGGATTTATGTCGTTTCTATTGAACCACAACACGCGTTCCAGAAAGGCTACTCGATCGATTAGATACTCTTCCGTGACCGACCCCTCGCCTGTCGATGCGTCGTAAAGGTCCAGCACACCGTCAGCATTGTGACTGGCATAGAGCGCCAATGTATCTGGATGGTTGGTCGTCTCAACGATAAACGGACTCAGTCGCTGCAGAGCATAACGGCGGGCGATCCCGGCAGCACCATCATCAACGAAGGCTGGTTGTAGAAGAGTAGAAAGATCGTCACCGCTCAAAGACGTGATTGTGTAATTGCCTTGTCCTGCGGTCAGCTTTGGAAGCAATTCCGTATAAAATTCCTCGGCGTTTTCTTTATTTGCCAGTGTAGTATCGATACCGAATAATTCGGCGACGACGTGCAGCACAGTATCGAATGAGTGATCCGCCTGGTGATTCGAAGCTTCCAGAATCGCGTGGATCTCGGCGTAGTCGTCCTGCGACGCAATAGGCGCAAGCCGGTCCAGTATGCGGTAGATGGAAAGCGCATCGGTAACATACTGGATTAGATGGCTGGAAATGAAGCCATTTTCCTCAACAAACAGAGGCACTGCTTCGCCATACAGCGTGCCTAACCCGGAAGCAATTTCCGGCCCACTGGTTCCATACAGGTTAGTGATCTTATCGTTGGACCGTGTCGTGCTCGCACCCAGAAAAACCTCCAGCGCCTCTGTCAATGCACCGCCGAGTACCGAACTGCCAATACCGGGAGCATTGTAAGTGTAGGCATGATCCACCGTCACCAGAGCCTGGATCTCGGGATCCTCATCCAACGCCAATTTCATCGCCAGATGTCCACCCAATGAATGCCCGGCGAGACTAATAGACTGAGTAAGCCGCCCTTCAGCCTTCAGCTGATGCAACAATTGCTTTAACTCGTCGTATTGCGCGGTTGCCGTACCATTTAACAACGCCAAATCCAGATCTGCGATCAAGTCTCCCACGTCTGTCGGCTCGGTGCCGCGAATGGCGAGGACTTGCTCATCGTCTGTGAAGTCATCAGGAGTTCCTTTGGTATCCCGGAACACGGTCGCCGAGAGTCCAGACACAGTATTCTCCTGGTGCCGAACCACCTGGTAGCGCCGAAGGAACTCATCGGCTTGCGCATCCGTAAAGCCGCGGGCCCTCAACTGGTCCCAGATATTTGGATTGTCATTCCAGTCCAGATAGGCCGCATCCGCCAGTAGCGCATGCTGATACATCGTTTCAATTGATTTCTGTGCCATTATTCACGTCCCTGTTCCGATATGGTTAATTTTGGGTTTTTCCCGGTATCAACACTGTATTGGGTTTGATTAGTGCAACGTCATTCTCACATTGGACAGTATGCGCGGTCACATACACCATACTCTTTGGAAAAAATGAATAATAATTATATTGAGACAGATATTGACCGGTATCCATATGGATGATGCTTGTTCGTCCCGCCGTAATCATCCCTTTCTTTCTGCGGACCGCACTATGGTTACCACCGTACTTCTTATCGATATCATCCTGGTAATACTGTTTGCCTTCGTCGATATATACATACTCATGGAGCTCCATATACCGGCTCATCGGCTCCCTAACTTTGTTCACGACCAGGCATCTACCTTCTAACTTATCTTCGTGCTGCTTCTTATAATTACTGATGTAGTTTGTCTCTTTATAAGTTTGACTATCGCCGCGATATGTTCGCCTGGAATAATCCACCAAACGCTTTTCACCCGTCCCACAATCCGGGTGACCTTCGGGCTTCAGCGTGAAGCGATAAATCTCAGCTGCATCCGGCAACACATGACTTGTTAGCCTGGCAGTTGTACATTCTGCATAGTGATATCCATATTGGAATATTGGGTCCCAGCCTGTCAGGCAATTATTAACCCCACTGCTTGCCGACAAGTACCCAGATGCCTCAGTTGTTCTGTAAACAATCGACCGTTCCTTGGCATTACACAGCTGACTAAACAACTCCCGCTGCTTAGCAACGACGCCTTCATCCTCGAAATCTTTGACGATACTGCAGCTGTTGATCCACGTTGCCGGCAGTATGACAGCACATAATCTTGTGAACTTCTTTTTCATAAATTGGTGGTAAATTGGGGTCAGAGAACAATTATTCCTAATATGCTATCCGCTTCAGACGCGGGCGCCCCGCCTTTCCTCGCTTGACCCGGCGCGCCAGATGGCGCTCAACATCATCTTTGAATTTATCCGTGCCTATCACCAATTCCTGATTGAGTGTTTCCCGAATACACTGCAGCGTTTTCTCATCAACATGAGAGGAAAACAGCTTGCGATATTCGGCTTGACGGTCTTTGTCCTTATCGCCTAAGGCGATATAGAGCTCGTGCGGAGTCACGAGCGAATTGGATTTCCCGAGCGCGTTGCAGCGGTAACTCGACCAACCATAGTCACCCGGGCTTTGTACCATCCCCGCCCGCACCGGGTTCAGTTCAATATACCTATAGCAGGTCAGCAGGTAGCTCTCTGCGTCGACCAGACTCGCCTTGTACCGGCCCTCCCATAGCGTGCCAGTGCGTCTGTAAGTGTCGTTGACATGGCGCACATACTTCCGGCCCACCGACTGCATCAGCTGCGAAACGCCGTACTCCACTTGCTGGGTCACCAGCAGGTGAACATGATTGGTCATCAGCACATAGGCATGAATGGTGCACCCGTACTTTTCGCTGGCCTGGGACAAACTGTCCAGGTAGAACCGGTAGTCTGTCTGATCAAAGAAACAGGCATTTCGATTATTACCGCGCTGAACAATGTGCTGCGGCATTCCGACCATATTAAATCTCGGCTTCCTTGCCATAGATATTCTCCTCGCGAGGAGTTCGGACATGTCCCCGCATCTCAAGCAAACTGCATATTAGAAATAATTGTTCTCTGACCCCTATTTCCCTATTTCCCCTATTTCGCATCAGCGCTCACCGAGACTCTCGCTCTTATACCGCAGCAGCGGACTCAGGATGAATTCGATCAATTTGCGCGTACCAGTTTTCAGTTCCACCGTCACCGCCATGCCCGGCGTAAGGTTCACCAGCTTTTCGCCCACTCGGATCACCGAGTCTTTCATCAACACGCGGGCAGCATAGACCAGGCCTTTGCGCTCATCTGTGACCGCATCGTTGGATACGTCGATCATTTCCGCATCGATGGTGCCGTAGCGGGTGAAGGGGAAGGTTTCGATCTTGACTTC
>Ga0209536_100012696_pt1 | contig 12218 bp, 8 predicted proteins | sample DeeMarSeWOR28_12_FD_187461 | JGI IMG/M metagenome (GOLD analysis project Ga0209536, IMG submission 187461) | Marine sediment microbial communities from White Oak River estuary, North Carolina - WOR-2-8_12 (SPAdes) (version 2) | ecosystem: Environmental > Aquatic > Marine > Intertidal zone >...
AGTTGTGCCAGCGATTGCTAGTTCCGCTAGAGGAGGGCGAATTTGATGTTGCGATGGCACACGACGGTGAGCGTGCCCAGTTTGCCATCGCCCTGATCCGGTGTTCGCTTGCCCCTCATCTGCGCGGCTACCTGGAGAGCGGCGAGCGCCGGATGGAATCTTGGCTGCGTCAGCAGCGCCTGGTCGAGGTGCCGTTCGCCGAGGAAGCCGGCGCGTTCGCGAATGTGAATTCGCCGGACGACCTTGAATCCATGGAAAAAAGAGGGGGCTGTTAAGTGGCCGGTCACCAGGCCATTGTCAGTGTCGGTTCCAATATCGAACCGGAACAGAATATCGAGCGGGCCATCGAAATACTCCGCGCCGAACAAGACCTGATCGACCAGTCCACCATGATCCAGACGAGACCTGTTGGGCTGGAGAACCAGCCAGACTTTATTAACGGTGCACTATTGATCGAGACCGAACTCGATTACGAAGCCTTTAATCGCTATCTGAAAAACGTGGAGGCACGGTTGCAACGGGTCAGGGAGGGCCAGAGCTTCGGCCCGCGAACGATGGATCTGGATATCGTCGTCTGGGACCGAAAAGTCGTGCATGACGATTACCACCAGTACGATCACACACGCGATCCCGTCAATGAATTGGTTAATCGCCACCAGCTGGGGCTCGATCAACAGGGGTAGGGGAGCAGGCGACATTCAGTCGGTGCCAAAGTGGTGCGGCTCACCACATCAGTGCAAATAAAAATCCCGTACTCTTTTGGACAATTTCGATATACTTTCGACTGTCTTCTCTAATTTAAAAGCAGTTAGTTCCCATGAGTGCCACACGATTTACTTTTGAAGTTCAGCCCCGGATCCCGGAGCGCCTTGCGCGTTTGCAGGAACTGGCAAATGACCTGTTGTACAGCTGGGACCGACAGGTTCGCGGCCTGTTTTTCCGCCTGGACCGTGAGCTATGGGAGAAGTGTAGCCACAACCCCAAGCTGTTTCTTCGGCGTGTGTCCCAGGAGGTTCTGGACGCGGCGGCAAAAGACCGCATCTTTATGGAAGACTATAATCGCGCGCTAACGATTTACGACGTTTATCTGGGGCAAACCATGCGCTCCGAGGTGACCGGGCACCTGGACCCGGAAAAAGACCTGATCGCCTATTTCTGCGCCGAGTTCGGTTTGCACGAGAGCGTGCCATTGTATTCCGGTGGTCTTGGTATTCTCGCCGGTGACCATTGCAAGGCCGCCAGCGACCTGTCGCTACCGTTTGTTGGCGTCGGCCTGCTCTATCGACGAGGTTACTTTACCCAGACCATTGATGGTCAAGGCAACCAGATCGCGCATTTTACGCCAACCGACTTCGACGATTTACCGATTACCCCTGCGCTCGATAGCAAAGGCAACGAGGTTCATGTCTCGGTTAACATGGCGGGGCGGGAAATCAAGCTTAAGGTATGGATCGCCAAGGCAGGCCACATCTCGTTGATCCTGCTTGATAGTTATCTGCTTGAAAACAGTGACGAAGATCGGCGCATTACCTATCAGCTATACGGTGGTGACTCGAGCACGCGCATTCAGCAAGAGATCGTACTCGGTATCGGCGGCGTGCGCGCGCTGCGCGCACTGGATTATCTACCCACCGTCTGGCACATCAACGAAGGCCATGCGGCATTCCAGATTCTCGAGCGCACACGTGAAAAGATTGAGCAGGGGATGGACTTCGCCAGTGCACTGGAGCTGACGGCTGCCGGAACCGTGTTCACCACTCACACACCTGTCCCGGCGGGTCACGATATATTCGATCCGCAATTGTTTTCTGCGCACTTCCATGACTATGCAGAGCAACTCAAGATTCCCCTGAATGAATTAATGTCGCTTGGCCACAGTCCAAGTAATCATGGCGGATTTAACATGACGTCACTGGCATTGCGTGGATCGCGTTTTCACAATGGTGTCAGTCGTATTCACGGTCACGAAGCCTCCCGCATGGAAGCGTACATCTGGCCGCAAATTCCCTACGACGAGAATCCGATCAGCTATGTGACTAACGGCGTGCACGTACCGACGTTCCTCGCGCGGGAGTGGGTCAACCTGTTCGACATGCGCTTCGACCGGACCTGGCGCAGCGAATTGCTGAGCGAGGAATATTGGGAGCGTATCGATACTATCCCGAACCAGAATTACTGGAGCATCAGACAGACGCTGAAATCGGAATTGCTGGAGGACGTGAAGCAGCGCTCCCATCGTCAGCATCGACGTAATGGTTGCAGCGACGTACAGATCGATCGACTTCTGCAAAATCTCGCCAGCGGCGAAACCGATATCCTGACACTCGGCTTTGCCCGGCGCTTTGCGACCTACAAGCGGGCATTGCTCCTGTTTTCGGACCCGGAACGTCTGGCACGTATCGTCAACGATCCGGACCGACCGGTGCTGATTATGTTTGCCGGCAAGGCACACCCGAGTGATGTACCGGGCCAGGAACTGATTCGCACCATTAGCGAGTATTCGCGCCAGCCGGAATTTGAAGGCAAGGTTATTTTGCTCGAGGGCTATGACATCAGCCTCGCGCGCAAACTGGTTACCGGTGTCGATGTCTGGGTCAATACGCCGGAATATCCGATGGAGGCCAGCGGCACCTCGGGAGAAAAGGCGAGCATCAATGGTGTGATCAACCTTAGTGTGCTCGACGGCTGGTGGGGCGAGGGCTACAACGGTGAGAACGGCTGGGCCATTACCCCGCACGGTCCCAAGTACGATCCCGGTTTCCGCGACAAGGAAGAGGGGCAAACACTGCTCGATATTCTCGAACATGAAGTAGTGCCGCTGTACTACTCTCGCAATGGTCACGGCTATTCGGAAGGCTGGGTGACCAAATCCAAGGAATCAATGAAGTCGACCATGCCGCATTTCAACGCTCAGCGAATGGTGATGGACTACGTGAAGCATTTCTATGGTCCCGCTTCGCGCCAGCATGCCTTGCTTGGCAAGGACAAGGGAAAGCCCGCTATTGAGCTGGCGAAATGGAAGACACGGGTCGCAGAAGTCTGGGGCGGCGTGTCCCTGTATCGCGTCGACGAAGCGCCAACCGAGATCAATGCTGGTGATTCCTTGCCGATTCGAGTTGCCGCCAACCTTAACGGCCTGTCTCCGAAGGATGTCCGGGTCGAGTGCCTCGTCGGGACGCACTCGGAAATGGATGAAATGGTTGTCGACTCCACCTACTTCTTTGAATCCGCGGGAAAGAACGATCAGGGCGAAGATGTGTTTGAACTGAATTTGTTACCGCGTCTTGCCGGATTGCAGTCCTTCCAGATACGGATGCATCCCTGGCACGAGAGTCTGAGTCACCCTTTTGAAACCGGGTTGTTGATCTGGATCTAGCTTATTGCGGGCACCGCCCGTAAAGCATTAGCAAATGCCGCAGGCGCGCTGCCAGATCGTCGGGCAGTTGCGCCCAGTCGAAGCGCCACTGCCAGTTGTCTTTCACCGTACCGGGTGTGTTCATGCGGTTGCCCGCGCCCAGTTCCAGCAGGTCCTGCATCGGCATCATCGCCATACAGCCTACCGATTCCAGGGCTGCCCTTATCAGTGGCCAGGGCATGGCTTCTTCGGGATAACCCAGATACTCACGCACCCGATCACGCCCGCTATTATCCAGCGCGTCATACCACGCCAGTGTCGTGTCGTTGTCATGGGTACCGGTGTAGACCGCGTCATCGTTTTCATGCTGGTGCGGCAAATAAGGGTTGCTGCCGGACCCGTCAAAGGCAAACTGCAATACGCGCATACCAGGAAACCCAAACTGCTTGCGCAGCGCGGTCACATCATCAGTAATCACACCGAGGTCTTCAGCGACGACCGGCAGCGAATCGAAGGCTTTTACCATTTCGGTAAACAGTGCCTGGCCCGGGGCCTTCACCCACTTACCGTTTATTGCCGTATCGGATTCCGCGGGAATGGACCAGTACGCCTCGAAACCGCGAAAGTGATCAATGCGCACCAGATCGTAGAGCATAAAGGTGGACTGCAATCTCGCCTGCCACCAGCTGAAGCCGTCAGCGTGCATGTGCCTCCAGTCGTAGTGCGGGTTGCCCCAACGCTGACCGGTTTCGGAGAAATAGTCGGGCGGCACGCCGGCCACGGTTCGCGGCGACCCCGAGGCATCGAGATCAAACTGATCGCGTTGTGACCAGACATCAACACTGTCAAGCGAAACGTAAATTGGCAAATCACCGAACAGTACGACACCTTTTTCATTGGCGTAGTCTTTCAGCGCGTGCCATTGCCGGTTAAAAATAAACTGTTCAAAACACACCTGCTCGACGCTACTGGTGAGTCGCGTGCGCGCCTGTTTGAGCGCAGCGGCATCGCGATTCTTGAGTGGCTCTGGCCAATCGAGCCATGATCGATGTTCCTGCTCCTCGCGCAGCGCGATGAACAGGGCATAGTCATCAAGCCAGGAAGCCTGTTCTGTGCGAAAGACGCTATAGGCCTCGCGGTCATTATCATGCGCGCCGTATTCAAAACCGCGGTGAGCCAGGCGCAATTGCTGGTAACGGTAGGCATCGGAATCGTCGGTTGCCGACGGCAACTCGAGTTTCGACAGCCAGCCGGCTTCAACCAGTCGGTCCAGGCTAATCCACAATGGATTGCCGGCATGCACCGACAGGCTCTGATAGGGTGAACGGTCTTCGTGGGTCGGTCCATGTGGCAGTATCTGCCAGACACTGAGTCCGGCGGCATGCATGAAATCGACGAAACGATAGGCGGCATCGCCAAGGTCGCCATTCGCCAATGGCCCGGGTAACGAAGTAGGGTGCAATACCACGCCTGCACGACGTTGCGAGAATATGGACGCGCCGCCGGTCATGCGTTGGTCTGCCCGCGCTTCATGGTGCCGCCGTGAGAAGGGTGGCCACCGCCGTGAGTAAACGGGTGGGAAAGGTAGTCGGGCGGTTCCTTGCCGAGAATCTGGTACAGGCGCGACAGATGCATGCGATAGAGTTCATCAAAGTCGCGCACCGCTTCGGCCGGGTTGTCGCCACCAAACCACCAGAACCAGTCGGAGCCTTCGCAAACCGCCAACTGTGCTTCGGCATCGTTAAGGTGCTGTTGATCAAGACCGGCTGCAACGGAAGCGTCGAACACGGTCTTCGCGTCACACAGCATTTCCCAGCCCCGGTTCTTGTCGGCCTCGCCAATCCATGTGGAAAACGTGCCATACACCCAGCTGCCGGGAACCAGGTGCGGAAGCTGGTTAATGGCGACTTCTTCCAGGCTCTCTGAAAACGTGGTGAGCTTCAGCCGCGGATGTGCCGCCAGTTGCGCATACAGGGCGCTCAGGAAATGGTAGCCGTTCTCGGGGTAATACTCCCAGGCGTTTTCGCCATCCATGATGATCGACACCACCGACTTGCGGGTATCGGCAAGGCTGTCGGCGATAGTTTCAAGGTGATGCACGAGGTTCGCTACCGCATCATCCGCATGCCAGTCGGCGTAGACAAAACCGATTTGATCCGACAGGCGATCATCGCGAAAGAAACAGGCGGTCTTCGCGGCCCCGCTTCGATGCGGTTGAAACAGGTAATGCGCACTGCCATCCTGGTCGTCCAGTTGATTCACGCTGTTGTGTAGAACCGTTTCACCGGTCGCCGCCCATTGGAATCCGAACTCGTCCAGCAGCGCCAGGGTGGCATCGCTGACGCCGCCCTCGGATGGCCAGCATCCCTTCGGCTTAAAACCAAAATGTTTCTGAAAGCACTCTAGCCCGCGTTGCATATGCCAGCGTGCGCGTATGTACCCACCGGGATAGGCTTCAACTGAAGGAAGCGGTGCACCCGGCATTGCTTCGCTGGCGCATTGGATGTCCAGCAACAACGGCACAATCGGATGCGCGTAAGGTGTTAGCGACAATTCAACCTGACCGGCCTCGGCCAGCGCGCGATAGCGTGGCAACAGTCCGGACAGGATTTCGCTAATGATCGTTAACAGCTCACGTCGCTCGTGCAGGCTGAAGTGAGATTTCTTTTTCATTAGTGCCTTGATCCGGGGATCGTCCCGGCGCACGGTTTCGCCAATCCATGCCAGGTGATACCAGACCAGCAAATCGGCAAGAAAATCTTCGCTGAGGTAGTCGAGCACATGCGGCTGGTCCAGGAAGGTCCTGGCTAGCTCGGCCAGGCGCGCGAAGGCCGGAAAGCGATGAATCATCCGGGCCTCGTTAGCGCGCAGGCAGGCGGCGATCAAGGATTCCTGTGCGCCATGGCCAGTGGGCAGGGCCGGGTCGGCCAGTGCCGACAGCAACGGATCCGGTATCGCGCCATGGTTTTTCAGTGCGCCGTTCACGCTAGTGGCATAGTCGTGAATCTGCTCCAGCAGCACCGGGGCGAAGTTGACCACTGCCTTCGCCGCGGGATTGGCCTCGAGGTGGGCGGCCATGTCGACGTAGTCCTTGATCGCGTGCAGGTAGGTCCATGGTTGTCGATACACACCGTTGGTGCAATCGCGATAATCCGGCTGGTGCATGTGCCAGCACAATACCACCCGCAGGCGGCCGCTATCGGACACGGTGAACTTCCTGATGCATCATCTCCGGTGTTACCAACACCACACCGCCAGGTGACACGTAGTAGCGCTTCGCGTCCTCGGCCAGGTCTTCGCCAATGATCGTGCCTTCAGGTAGTCGGCAATCCTTGTCTATTACGGCCCGCTGTATCCGGCAGTTTCGTTCAATGGTGACATCCGGTAGTACCACCGAGTCAGTAATGCGGGCGTTGGAGCCCACGCGCACGTTGGAAAACAGCAGCGAGTGACGCACGATGCCGCCGGTCACAATACAGCCACCAGAGATCATTGAATTCACCGCAAATCCGAGCCGGTCTTCTTCGTCGTAGATAAATTTGGCCGGTGGCAGCTGTTCCTGATAGGTCCAGATTGGCCAGTCCGTGTCATAGAGATTCAATTCCGGCACCGCGTCGGTGAGCTCCAGGTTGGCCTGCCAGAACGCGTCGATGGTACCGACATCGCGCCAGTATCCCTTCTGTTGGCGCTGCACATCGCGGAACGGGTAGGCCATTACCCGGTACTTATCGATTACTCCCGGGATAATGTTGTGACCAAAATCATGCATGGAATCTTTAGCGTCATGATCCTTAATCACCTGCTCGAACAGGAATCGGGTGTTGAACACGTAGATACCCATGGACGCGAGCGCGAGCTCGTCGTTGCCGGGGACGTGTTCAGGATGTTCTGGTTTTTCATCAAAGCGGGTAATGCGACCGCCTTCCACCACTTTCATGACGCCAAACGCGCTGGCCTCCCTGATTGGCACTTCGATACAGCCAACCGTCAAATCTGCTTCCTCTTCGACATGGAAGGCGATCATTGGGCCGTAATCCATCTTGTAGATGTGATCCCCGGCGAGGATAAGTACGTATTCGGGCTGGTGCGAGCGTATGATATCGAGATTCTGGTAGATGGCGTCGGCCGTGCCGGCGTACCAGGTAGGTTCGGTGCGCTGCTGGGCGGGCAGGATCTCGACAAATTCGTCCACTTCCGCGCGCAAGAAGCTCCAGCCCTGCTGAATATGCTTGATCAGTGAATGGGCCTTGTACTGGGTTAGCACGCCAATCTGGCGGATTCCCGAATTGATGCAATTCGAAAGCGGAAAATCGATAATACGAAACTTGCCACCGAAAGGGACTCCCGGTTTGGCGCGCCAGTCGGTCAAATCCATCAGGCGAGAGCCTCGACCGCCTGCGAGTATCAGCGCCAGGGTGTCGCGGGTCAGTCGGCTAACGTAACGTCGGGCTGATGCCATCTCGAATTCCTTTATGAGAACAATGGTGAATATTGGTAACGATAATCGAGAAATATGACAGCCATACTGACCTATCTCAAAGATCAAAAAATAGTTCGCCGTAGAATCAACCAGGATCTAGAATCCGGTTCCGTTCGGCTAGCGTAAAAGTACACTATGCACAAAATTCTGTTTCCGGTAAGCGAGGCCTACCCGTTGATCAAAACGGGCGGGCTGGCTGACGTCGCCGGAAGCCTGCCGCCGGCACTGAATGCGTTACATTGCGATGTCCGTTTGCTGCTCCCCGCTTACCAGCAGGTGCTGGAGCGGGTGGAGTCTCCTGAGAAGATTCTGGAGATTTACGTGCCGGAGAGCAATGCCCATGTTCAGTTGCTGGAGACCGTGCTGCCCGGTACCGATGTCGTTACCTGGCTGGTCGATCATCCGGCGTCGTTTCAACGCCCGGGCAATCCCTACCATGACGACAACGGAAAAGACTGGGCCGATAACCCGGCGCGCTTCGCGCTCTTGTCCCGTGTCGCCGCCATGATCGGGCTGGGCAGCACCAGCCTCACCTGGCAGCCCGAGGTGGTGCATTGCCACGATTGGCAAACGGCGCTTGCCCCGGCATTGATTGGCTACGCCAGCCGACGCCCGGTCACGGTTTTTACTATTCACAATCTTGCCTACCAGGGCCTGTTTGGTCGCGAAACCTTTGATACCTTGCATCTCCCCGAGTCTCTTTGGTCGCCAGATGGCCTCGAATTCTATGATCAGCTCTCCTTTATCAAGGGTGGCCTGGTCTACGCCGATCACCTTACAACGGTGAGTCCGACCTACGCCAGGGAGATCCAGACACCCGAATTCGGCAATGGCCTCGATGGCCTGTTGCGACATCGCGCGAGCCAGCTTACCGGTGTACTAAACGGCATCGACGATGCGGTCTGGAATCCGGCAACCGACAACAATCTCGCAACCAATTACGATGCCAGTCGTTTTGCCGGCAAGAACAAGAACAAGCTTGCGTTACAGCGCGAAGTCAACTTGCCTGTCGCAGCCGACATTCCCTTGCTCGGTCTTGTCGGTCGACTGGTCAGCCAGAAGGGCATTGATCTTGTTATCGGTGCCTTGCGTCAACTGGTGCAAATGCAATTGCCGTTCCAGTTTGTCTCGCTGGGTGCTGGCGATCAGGAGTACGAGCATGCCTTGTCCGAACTGATGCTCAAGTATCCGGACCATGTTTCCGTCATGATCGGATATGATGAGGCGCATGCCCATCGCATCGAGGCCGGCGCCGACATGTTCCTGATGCCGTCGCGGTTTGAGCCCTGCGGGCTGAATCAGCTCTATAGCCTGCGATACGGCACCATACCGGTAGTGCGGGGTGTCGGTGGGCTTGCCGATACCGTAGTCGATGTCGGTGCCACCAGCCTGGCCGATAACAGTGCCACCGGGTTTGTTTTTGCCGAAGCCTCGGTCTCGGCGCTGGTGGAAACGCTGAAACGAGCAATCGATTTTTATCAGGATCCGCCGGCGTGGAAGCGGCTGGCGCTTGCGGGCATGGAGAAAAACTACACCTGGCGCACCAGTGCAGAACAGTATCTGCACCTATATGGAACATTGATTGCCACAAGAACATAATAGTAAGAAGTTATTATTGTGCTGGCGGCGTGAATCAGGCGTTTATCAGTGACCATTGATAAACGGTACAAGTTTTGCTGAACGAGTAAGGCGAGAGTACTGCGGAGGCAGCAATGAATACGAAATCAGTCAAGGAATTAAAGGAGATTGCCAGCGGGCTGGGCATCACTGGCTACTCGAAGTTACGTAAAGATGAATTGCTGAAGGCGATTGCTGCCGTTAAAGCAAAGTCGCCCAGTTCGAAAAAGGGAGCTGCTGCGAAAAAGGCTGCAAAGAAATCCGCGACACCTGCCAAGGCCGGAAAAAAGAAAACAGCAAAGAAGGCTGCGAAGAAGAAGACCGCAAAGAAAGCCACGCCAAAACCGAAAGCGGAGACCGTCGTCCGGAATTTGGCCGACCAGAACGAAGAGGAGCTCATCGAAAGCGCCAAGTTCATCACCATGGCGCCGGGAACTGCGGCGCTTCGTGGCCAGTATCCACCCGATCTGGGTGAAGACATCGATAACCTGCCGGCGTTGCCTGAGCCGCGTCTGACCTTCCTGCCGCAAAAGCCGGGTGTCCTGCTGGCGCGGTGGCATCTCGAGCCAGGGCAGAGCCAGCAAACTGCGCTGATGTTGCGTCTCGGCGTACTGGCCGACCAAAAGTTTTACATCAAGCAGGAAACACCAGTGGATGCTGACGACGGTAGTCACTATTTTCATGTCGATCCGTCCTGGCCAATCGAGTCAATTTACCTCCAGATTGGCTACTTCAATGCCGGTGGCGAATTTGTCATCGCATTGCGTCGTGGCACCGTAAGACTGCCGAGGCTGTTTGCGCACACGGCGCTGGGTGTTAACTGGGCAGTTACGAACGAGGAATTTGAACACGAAATTCTGCAAAGCGGTCCACTGGGCCAGGTACCGCAGCGTGCTCTTGCGAGCGGACTTTCTTCGTACGATCTTGCGCGAGCAGGCGCACTCAGCAGCAGCGGTATGCTGCGCAAAGGATAAAGTAGCAAATTGAATCCCAAGGGTTATTTTTCTCTGGTGTTGCATGCGCATCTGCCGTTTGTGCACCATCCCGAATACGATCGCTTCCTGGAAGAGGACTGGTTTTTCGAGGCACTGACCGAAACCTATCTTCCATTGCTCGAGGTGTACGAAGGCATGGAGCGCGACGGAATCCACTTCCGCATCACCATGTCGCTGACACCGCCGCTGCTGTCGATGATGACAGACCCCATGCTGCAACAACGCTTCGTCCAGTATCTTGATGAACGGCTGTTGGGGATCGAGGGCGAACTGAAACGCACACAGAACGACCCGTACTTTCATCCCGTCGTTCAATACTATCAGCAGCGTTTTACACGACTGCGTGAACAATTCGTCGATCAGTACCAGCTGGATGTGACCCGCGGTTTTCGCCGCCTGATGGAAAACGGCTACCTGGAAATTATTACCTGTGGTGCGACCCATGGTTTTTTTCCGTTGCTCGCTACTGAAGAAGAGACCCTGTACGCACAGCTATCGATGGCGGTGCGTACCCACGAGCGCATCCTGGGTAGACGACCCAAGGGCATCTGGCTGGCCGAATGTGGTTATACACCGGGTGTGGATCGCATCCTGGCCGAGTTCGGCATCGAGTTTTTCTTTGTCGACTCCCACGGTGTGCTCGATGCCAACCCGTCGCCGAAATACGGCGTGCATCGTCCCGTTCGAACACCGGGCGGCCCTGCGGCCTTTGGTCGTGACTACGAGTCCTCCAAGCAGGTGTGGTCAGCCGAGGAGGGTTACCCGGGCGATACCATCTATCGTGAGTTCTATCGTGACGCCGGGTTCGACGTCGATCAGCCGCATATCGAGGCGATGCGACATGCCGGCATCAAGAGCTTTACCGGCCTGAAGTATCACCGCATTACCGGCAAGGGTGACTGGAAAGAGCCGTACCACCCGCAATGGGCCACTGATCGTGCGGCCGAGCACGCCGGTAACTTTCTGCACAATCGCCAGATGCAAGTGCAGCACTTGTCGTCGCACATGGATAGACCACCGATTGTAGTGGCGCCGTATGATGCGGAGCTATTTGGTCACTGGTGGTTTGAAGGCCCCCAGTGGATCAATTTCCTGTTCCGCAAGATGGCATGCGACCAGCACGATGTCGAAGCCATCACACCCTGGGAATACATGAATCGATTTGGTGATCTTGAAACCGCGCAACCGCCCGAGTGCAGTTGGGGTGCGGGCGGGTATAACGAGGTCTGGTTGAATGGCAGTAACGACTGGATCTATCCATACCTGCATACGGCTGCGGAGCGGATCAGCCAATTGGCACAGCGCTTTCCTGATGCCGACGGTGATCAGCGCTGGGCGCTGGATCAGGCTGCGCGCGAATTACTGCTCGCACAATCGAGCGACTGGGCCTTTATTATGAAGACGGCCACCAGTGTCGAGTACGCGGTGCGTCGTACCAAAACGCATATTCATCGTTTCAACCGTCTGGCAGATATGGCTGAAAGTGGTCACTATGATCACGAATATCTGCGCGCCGTGACCGAGCGTGATTCGCTGTTCCCGGATATGGACTATCGAATATTTCGGAAATCGCCACTGGTTTAGAGGAGGAACAAAAATGCTAAAGGTCCGCTATCGGCCATTAGCGGACGTTTCTGTTTAGCGAAATCCATCCTCGTAAGAGGCTTTCTTTTCCTTACGGATCACCATTCTGGCGAATACCAAAACACCGTGTACGACTATCGCTAGGCCAAGCCAAATTAGTAACTCAAAGGGAAGCAAGTTGTGAGAT
>Ga0209536_100012697_pt1 | contig 12218 bp, 8 predicted proteins | sample DeeMarSeWOR28_12_FD_187461 | JGI IMG/M metagenome (GOLD analysis project Ga0209536, IMG submission 187461) | Marine sediment microbial communities from White Oak River estuary, North Carolina - WOR-2-8_12 (SPAdes) (version 2) | ecosystem: Environmental > Aquatic > Marine > Intertidal zone >...
CCATTTTGATCAAATCCAGAACAAAGCGATAACCGTAGCCCATATGTTCATAATAGGCCATGTAATTGGCCCTGTTGGACTTGCGATCAATGTAATAAATCATGTTGTTTTTCATGTTGATCCTGGCGTCCTGGAGTTCCTCGGCGGTGACACCGTCTTGGACCATCTTGTTCCAATCACGGTTCAGGGAATTAAGGGCAACCTTAACCTTGGATGTATCTGTCCCGATTGCGGCGCGAAATACGGCCCCATATTCATCCGTTACATATTGGGTATACACGGCATAGGCCAGTTTTTCTTTCTGCCTCAGATACCACAGCCTCGAACCCACATTATTGCCCATAATCTCGTTGAGTAAAACAAGATACGGTACTTCGTTTGGCTCAAGATGATTTAACATAACACCCATAAAAATATACGATTGATTCCTATCATAATTGATAAATCCCGATTTTTCGTCCTGCAACTTCAGTTCCGGAGGCGTAACAGTATCAGCCTCGGCCCTGATCCCGCCCAAATGCTTATGTATGATGGCGTTGATTTGATCGGCCGATAAATCGGTGGCTACCGAGAAAATAATATTTTTCCCGCCGACATATTTCTGATAGTGTTTTTTGATATCATCAACCGTGATCGATGAAATCGACTGCTCGGTTCCGAGAGTGGGCAGGCCGTAATATTGATCGCCGTAGGCGGTTTTCCAGAACAGCTTGCTGGAAGCCTGGGCCTGGTTATCATTGGATGCCTTAATGTCTCCCTCGACCTCGTGTTTCAGTTTCGTCAACTCCTCCTCCGGAAAAGTCGGCGATAAAAGAGACTGTGAAATAATCTCCAGGACCCGGTCGAAATTCTCGGTCAGCGAAGTAAAGGATATGGCGCTGTAGTCTCTATAACACACGCTGGAGACATCGGCTCCGAGGAACTCGAGTTGTTCGGTAATCTCGGCCGCGGTCATGGTATCGTTGCCCTTTAAAAGCATCTTTATCATCAGGTTCGTTATACCGTTATTTTCCGAGTTCTCAGTCAAGACCCCGCCGGCCATAAGAACTCTCGCCGCCGTAAGGGAGGTCGACCGATCATGATTAACCAATACATTTATTCCGTTATCCATAACGGTCTTGCCATAACCGTCGGGACCGATATCGAGCCTGGCGGATTTTTCCCCGCAGCCCAGCAATAATGTTACAAACAGCGAAAGGACCGACAATTTATAATCTTTAATTGTTCTCATCTGGGCACCACCATCGTTTTAACATATGAATCGGTATTAAGATATTCTCGTGCGGCCGAGTTCAATTCGGCTAATGTTGTTTTTTCGATGTTGTCAGGATAATCATCCACAAACTGATATCCGATGAAGGAATCATATTCCGAGTATTTATCGGCAAGGTCAAGGCCCCTTTCCATCGAGACGTAATGCGCCGTTTTAATCTTGTTTTTGGCCTTGCGAAGCTCCCGCTCGGTAAAACCATTTTCTTTTATGTCGTTTAGAACCTCATTTACCGCCTTTTCGACCTCCGGTATATTGGCGGGATCCAGCGTGGCGAACGAGGCCATTACTCCCTCGTATTTATTCGTCTCAAAAAAGAAACTGATGGAGTAAACAAGACCCATTTCATCCTTGAGTTTCACCCATAATCTGCTGGATTCGCCATCACCGAGAATACTCGACATAATATCAAGAGGGAATTGTCTGGGGCTGTCAGCTTTGGGCCCGATGGAGCTCATCATCAAATACGCCTGTCCGATATCCTTTTTTATCTCGATTTCAGCAACTTTATCGCGTCTCGTAGGCAAATTGTAATTATCTTCAGGCACCGAACCTCTCGGGAAATCGCCGAAATATTTTTTCACCAGCCCCAGAGTCCCTTCGGCATTCAGATCGCCGACTATAACCATGGTCATATTATTAGGGGCGTAATATCGCTTATAATAGGCGTAGACGGAATCGCGGGGAATATTGGCCACTCGTTCTTTGGTTCCCAGCACGTTCTTGGAGTAGGGATGACCCTCGAACAGCACTTTCAGAGTGGATCTGTAGGCTTTGGAGGATGGATTATCTTCGGAGATATTGATCTCCTCCAAAACCGCCTGTCTTTCCTTGTTCATTTCGACCTCGGGGAAATTGGAGCGAAACAACATATCGGCATGGATCCCCAGCGCGAACTCGAGATTTTCACGGGGAAGCGAGATTACGAAATCGGTCCAATCCGATGATGTGTAACCGTTGAAATAAGCCCCGTGTCTTTTCATGGCGTCGCCCACCTCTTCGCCCGTCATCTTCTCTGTTCCTCGAAACAATATGAGGTGCTCCAGAAGGTGGGTCGCGCCGTCAAAGAAGTCTGTTTCATTTTTGGCCCCCACCCTGATGGTAGTCGAGATATTGATCTGCGGTACCTGATGATTTTCCAGGATCATCACCTTCAAGCCGTTATCAAGCTCGGTAATCTGCCAATCGCCCGAGATACTAATTCCCGGCAAAAGCAATAAAAAGCAGACACCCATTAACACAAAACGCATAATAAAAGCTCCCTCTCTAAAATTACTAAATTCACGTCTATTTTATCTTAACTCCCGAAAATCATCGAAAAGAAAATCCGCGGCCTCCCTCAAGATTCTTCATTTTATAAATATACGAATGAGCAGGTAATTTGTTAAGGTTTTTGATGACGAAGTGAATAAGCGAAATACTGATCGAACATAGATCCCAATCCATTATTTTTCAATAAATTAGATCGCAATTCAAATGACAAATGTACTCTCCGGAGCTCCACTGATAAATTCGGTTACCTGCTCCAGAGGCTAAAAAACCTCAAAAAATGTTAGCTTTTGCTAAGGCAGGACTAACTTGGAATGGAGTACGACTATTGGGTACAGGTCAGCCAAGAAAATTCTCGGCTTTCTCGAGATAAGTTTTTCCATTAAAGAATAACCGCCGGTTATAGCAATATACCGCCCTGAAAAGTCTTCAATTCCTATATTCCAACCGCAGGTTGCGATTCTATAAGTATTTACCAATAACCTGCCATTGTCATCCCTGTTAACATATATCTGAGCGATCGCCCTCGAATTATCGCAAGATAAGCCATCGATTAAAATTATTTCCCATTTTTCCCTCAACATACTCTGCCCATCAAATGATTCAAGTGTCATAAGAAATGACTTCTCATCGTTTCTGAACGCCAGAATTTTGGAATTAACGGCTTTATTTTGCTGGTTTAGTTCATAATTCATAAACATGATAGCATAATATATTCTATAAAGTTTAAGGTTATCTAAATAATGGCAATCGAACATATTTCCCCGGGGTAATGATTATTATAACTACGAATCACAACTGGCAACGCACAGACATGAAACACGGACGAGAGAATTATGACTGTACTGCGCCAACCGGTCGAACCTCGCCGCCGTCAACGATAGCGGCAGATATAAATCTTTACGACCGGACCTATTTTTTACCGCGAAATCGAATATCCCGATTACCCGTAGATGCGAATATGGCGGAAAACTGAAATGCTCATAATGGCTTGCATATTTATTTCAAGCTTTTTATTTTATGTCGCTATTTATCCGGTACCGGTTAATAACAGTGATAAAAGGAAAAAAATATGGAACCATTTTACGGGTTAATCACGATAATCATTATAATCATATTTATAAGGGCTATCGTGGGTGGAGACGGGCGGAATACAGGCTTTGGCTTTAACAGGCAAAGCTCCGCGGAAATCAAGCTTCCATTTTCAAAACAGTTCAGCAGAAGGATGGGGATCTTGACGGGTTCCCGTCACATGCAGGCTTTTGAATTTTTGCTGGATAACGATTCCACCAAACCCGAAATTGGGATTACGTTTTTTTTACCCAGAAAACCGTTTGAGATAGATATAACATTTGATAATCCTGCGCCCATTAGAATCGAAAGCGTTAAAGCATTTTCCTCCGGAAAAGCCGAACCGTTATTTTACGGTGTTAAATACGAACTTCAAAAGCAGCGAAGCCGAGCCAGAATTGCCGTTACACCGGAATCCGGCATTGATCGTCTTCAAATTGAGGTGGACGAGAAGGTCAAGGAATTCGGATACCAGGTAAGGATTCTGACCAAGAAGGAAAAACAGGTTGATTTCGACTTATTATCAAAGGCTTTTATAGAATTGAACGTGGGTAATTATGAATCAGCGAAAAACTTGTTCCACGAATACGAGGAATATTGTCCGAAAAATCCCATCGTATCCCTCAACCTGTCAAACGTCTACAAGATTTCAAAAGATTATTCAATGGCGGAAGAATACGCGCTGAAAGCCGCCATAAGCGGCCTTATGGAAGATGGAATAAATTTATATCGAAGTATCCAGAATGAATATGATAGTTTCAGACCCGTGCAGGAGGTAAGGTCGCTAAATGAGCAGGCAAACGGTTGGCCTCCTGAACCTCATTACGGCGTAACTGTACTGGAAAAAAGCAAGCGATTTCTGCTCGGTCTGGAAGATTACCACATGAAGTATTGTTCAGAAATAATTTTTATCCGTAGACCGGCGGCCGCCAGAAAGTTGGCGAAAGTGGATTTCGATTTTGACGCCAGAAAAGAGATCGTGTTGAATTCGGAGATGCGAATCTTGAACAGGGAATATGATGCTGAGATCGTACCCGATGAAAATCTTTTCTTTAACGATAGTTCCAAACGAAATATCTTTATAACCGTCGAAGAAGCGAAGGAGTGCGGCTGGATCCTTCCCGACTTAGCGGTGGGAGATATTGTGGAATGGAATTACAGCCTGCTCTGCAGAAATAATCCCGATAAATCCGGGATGTTTATCCTGACCGATATAAATCATCCCCACTTTCCCACCTTTAAAAGCCAGGTTACCTTCGAAATCCCGCCCGATGCTGAATTCTATTTATCCTCCAAAGACAGGCTATTAAATGATCCTGAAAAATTTAAAGAGGATAGCGGAAAGACCATATACAAATTGAGCGATTCAAAATACGTACCGGTGAAAAACACCGGTTTTTGCTATGAAAATAATTATCTTAATCCTGTATTTGCCTGCAGCAGGGCCAAAAATACCTGGAAATCAATATCGGAAAAAATTAAAAATGACGTTCTCGGCAAGCACTTCGAACAGGAGATGCTGCCGGAGCCCCTCAAAAAAATCGCGAATGATAAAAACGAAGTTGAGGCTGTTCTGGAGCAATGCTTTTACTGGATCCGAGACAAAATAAAATACGCTTCGCTACCCTCCGGGGCCAAACAGATTGGGAAAATGGGGAGGGCCGGCGAAATCATGAACGCGGGCATGGGTAATTGCAACGATAAATCTTATCTCCTTTGCCTAGTCTGCAAAAACCTGAATATTCCCTTCGAAATTGTAGCGGTTTCATACGGAGAGGGCATCGTCTTTAAGGACCTGCCCGCCGACCAGTTCGATCACGTTTTCATGAGAGCCATGCCGGCGGACAGATGGCTTTATCTGGACGCCTCAAGTTCCTTCTCGGTCTTCGGGAATCCGCCTTTGTATATGCAGGGTTTAGAGGCGTTGTTTATCAATGAGGAAGCGCACATAGGTATTATCGATGAAGATAGCCCAAGTTCAAATACCGTAGAGATTTCCGAGATTATCGAAAATGTCAGCGGCGGGTGGATTGAAACCGAGCTTAATATTCGTTCCGCCGGTTACCTGGCGAGATCGCTGGACGAAAACCTTAAATCCGTATCCCTGTCATTTTACGATCAGAACCAGGCCGCGCAGGAGGCGTTGAGAGATTATCTGCCTTCTTTAATCATATCCAATTTCGAGAAAACAAACAATACGGCAAATTCAAATTTTTGCGATTTAAGCTGTTATGGAAAGCGATGTCCCGTCATTTCTTTGGGCGCTCAGTCAGCCGCGAATTTCAGATGGGGAATACCCACTCTACCCATGACTCTATGGAGAACGTTCATAAACGAAAAATTGTTCGTTTTTGGCTTTCCACAGTCGGTAAGCCTGAATCTGACGTTTAAGGGAGAAATCGTCAATCATCTAACCGATATTTCAAAGGCCGCGAAATATTCGAGCGATATTTGCGAGGTTGACGAAATTTGCGAAAGAGGACCGGATTATCATAAAATATCGAGATCGATTTCTCTAAAGAAAAAATATATTCACTCTAACCAGATGAAACGGTTCCCCGAAATTATGGAAAGCATCGAACGGTCGCTTCAGATAGTGGCCATATTCTCGCGCTAATGGTCCAAAATAGATATCCAGCCCGCCAGCACTGATCCATACAAACGAGTACTTGTTATCTCCAAATCCCTGCAATTCTCTAAAACATAAATAGCGGCGCAGGGATTCGAATTCCCGACACGAGGAAAATACCACAGATATTGCTGCGAGCGTTGTCGTATTTTTGATAAAGAACAAATAATAAAACCCAGGATAAGAGCATCAAAAAATCATTGCCATCGGGATAACAGTGTTTTTACTTTTATTTCTCTCGGCCAAATGATCCGACGAAATACGAATGAAAGAGCTTGAACATTATTATTATATAAAGGTAAAATTAAAATATAATTTAAGGAGGTTAAAATGAACTTAAAAGCGATAATAATATTCAGCGTTTTAGCTATTGGTATTACTTTTAATAGCGGATGGTTTTTTTTGAATCAAATAATAGCGGAGCCAACGGAAAACTCGGTTAAAAATGACGATGTCTCGAAGATTACGGCAGAGGCCGAATTCGTTATTACTCAGAAAGATGAAGATGAAATAATCAGACTTGTTGAAGATTATAATAATTGTGTGGATTCAATACAAATTCCGGCTTCATCGGCCACCTTTTATGGCGCTTTTCAGGAATGTGACGCTTATAAAAAGCTTCTTAAATATGATTATAAACTAATCCCCTACCTGATCAGACAAAACCAGATCGAAAAAGAATCCAGGGTTATCGTAGGGTCGTCGTTAGCTGATAGACATATAGCGGATCTGGAAGATCTTCAAAATTATCAAAGACAACGATCCGCCAGGCTTATCGACGGCGTAAAACCATGGTTTAAATACCCCGAACTGCCGCTTGACCAGATTGTCAATAATGTAGAATGGTACAAAGTGAGACGGAATCCTCGAACGAGATTTTCCTGGCTTGAGTGGTGGGATGATAATAAGGACAGATTTATATTTAAAACCGATAAGCCGATAACCATTGAAACCGAATATAAATATTATAACCACCCGCATATCTCAACGCAAGTTAACGGTGGTCTTCTGGATATAGAAGCAGTTTCCGCAACTTATCGCCATATAATAGAACGAGCCGCGGCCGAGCTGGGGGTAAACGTCTTTATAGGCGAACAACAGTACATACGTCACTTAACTACGGTCAGAATGCGAGGAGTGACTTTTGAGGAATTTACGTATCTGATCGGGCGAACAGTTTATGTAAGAGGTTTCGAAGATCACAAAGATGGTGATAAATACCACTTCGGGGACGAAACCGAAGCCGAACCACGGGAAATCCTCGATGGCTGGGGCATAATGATGGATAAAACTGTTTTCCGAGAAGGAGATGATATACCTGTTACCATTATAACAAGAGATACCGGAGATTTAGTCTATCCCATTGACCCTGAGCTTTTTGGAGATGGTAATTTTAAAATCACTACTAACGACGGTAACATTATTAAAGATTACGGCAACCTCAATAAAATAAAACCGGCAAAAAGACAAAAAATTAAAAGTACACGTATGACCAGAGTTGAATTGAATTTGAACGAGTATTGCCAACTTAAACCGGGCGAATACAATGTAAGGTTTAAGTATCTTTCCAATGAAACCCCATCTGTTGCAATTGAAATATATTAAGAGGATAAAAGAATTGTTAAAGAGCCAACGGCCTGTAACCCATTGCATTACAACTAGCGGCGCAGGGACTTGAATCCCGGACATTATATAAATTGCAATCACTGATTTGAGTGAAAAGGCTTTGAATAGCAGATATTTTGACTATATTTCGTGAAGAAGATTTGCATGCTAAGTGAGTAGTCGGATGTTTGAATTTTTACGCGGGCTAGTAATTTGCATTATCTTTATTTCCGTCCCTGTATCAAGAGCGGACGAAGGTCCGCTGGGAGAATGGCCACAGTTTACACCAATCGGATACATTACCGCGCCTCATCCCGATAATCCTCAAATCCAAACACATCTATATGGCGACTGGGGAGGGATAGTCGGCGAGGAGTTCATATTTATACAGGACAACAAAATAAAACTTCTCTATCATAGTTACCATGAAACATACATGACCGAACACCCGCTTGAGGAAAATATTCTAAGCAATTGGTCGTTGGGGTATGATCCGGTCACCAAGATAAAATATACACCACTGGTGAGCCCCGGGGGCCCGAATCCGGGACCGGCCTGGCAGCATACCGACACTCCCTGCCACATTCAACACCCGATAACGGGTGAACATCTGATATATAATACGGTGCGTCCCGGCACCAAGTATTTACACCCCGAATGGGACAGCTTGCCGGGTCATATCGGCGCAATTCAGGTTTCAACCAGCGTTACACCGCCGAACATCGGCGTTCCCTTTATCCAGGATTATGAAAATATTCTGGTAGCTGAATACTGGTGGGAAGAGGGGTGGGACAACAACGGTGAAATTAAGGGCGGATTGTCCGAACCGACTCCCGTGTGGGTTCCTTATCTTGGAGATCATGGTAAAGTAAGATTGTTTTATCGCGGCTTGAACGGTTCACCGGATTCATACTGGAACTGGCGGATCTCATACGCGGATAGTGAAGATGGAAAAACCGGATGGGTGAAAAATAGCGTGCCGACTTTCGATCCTTCGGATCCCGATAATCCCGCGTATCGATGGACATTGCCCTGGCCCGATGGATTTTCGTTTCGGGGAGCCTGGCAGGCTCATTGTACCGGCGACACAATAGCCGATGGTGTTCATATGATATTGGTTGTTTCGAATCAGAATTATGCGGGCTATGGTCATCTTGCGTATTACTGGTCGCCCGATTGGGGTGATACCTGGATCGGCCATCCGGATAATCCGATTATTGCACCGGGTCAATTCCCCGACGGAGTCCCCGCTGATGGATTCCAGCGAACTCCGACCCTGGTCATTGATGAAGAAAATAGCCGTTACATTATCGCCTACAATGCCGGACATGATATTAGCCAACGATGGAAAAGGCGAACCTATCTTGCCACCGCTCCCCGCCTTGCTTTTTTACCCGGTGATGCAAATACTGATGGCTTCGTCAACGGCTTAGATGTCACATACCTTGTTGCCTACTTAAAAGGCTCCGGGAATGCCCCCGATCCCTTACTGGCCGGCGATGCCAACGGTGATTGTAGTGCAAATGGTCTCGATGTGATTTATCTTGTCGCCTATTTGAAGGGAGGCCCCGCTCCTTTCAGGGGGGATTGCACTTAGAGGATATTACCATATTATTAGCGGCGCAGGTACTTGAATCCCGGACACGAGGAGATGATTCCCTTCGGAGTATTTTCGATAAACCTATACAAATCAGTGTCTTGCAATGCCTCACAAGAAGTTAACCCATGCCATACCTGCACTTTTCAACACCAGAAAACACCACAAAATACCACAAATATCGCATTGAATGTTGTCGTATTGTTGTCGCGGGGAATTCTCGATTATCTTACCCGGAGCCCAGCTATTTTGACAGCTCCCCTATGATATCCATCGGGAAATAACCTTTCCAGTTCCTCCAGATCGATCTGATTCCCTTCGCAGGCTTCATAGACCGTGGGGACCGCGTTGTTCGCTTTAAAGCTATCGCGAAGAAATTTAATCACCTGCCAGTGTTTTTCGGTAAGTTTTCCGCCAGGTATTTTCATATCATAAGCCCTGTGAACGGCGTAGTATTCATCCCAATCGTCGGGTTCCACCAGGAATCCGCGTACATCGACTCTGTAGGTTTTTTCAACGGAAATGACATTTAGATCCTCCGCGGTCGCGGGCAAATGGGCCTGCCCCAGGTAACCTTCCCTGTAGGTAATCCCGGAAAGCTTACAGGCGCCCCGAAGATATCCGGCGGGGAAGAGTTTTTTCAATTCCTTGCGACGCAGGCCGTTCATCCTGCAGGTTTCATAGACCAGAGGGCATCTACCTGTTTTACTGAATGTATCGCGGATGAAATGAATAACGTCCCAGTGCTCACCGGTCAATCCGTGAGGGATTTTTATCTGTGAGGCCATTCCCTCGGCGAAATCTTCATCCCAGCGGTTGAAATCAATTAGAAAACCGTCGGAATCGACCTCAAAGGTCTTATTCTTACAGGTAAAAGTTGCCATATCCTCTCCTGTTTTAGAGTTTATTTAATCAATCAAATCTTTATCGCTATGTTAATGCCTCAATCCGGCGATCTTTACCGCCCCCCTATGATAGCCGTCGGGGAACAATTTTTCCATCTCCTCCAGATCAATCTTATTATCTTCACAGGTTTGATATACGGTGGGTATTTCGTCGGTCTTTTTACATTTTTCTCGAAGGTAATAGATAATTTTCCAGTGTTTTTCCGTCAGGTAGTCCGGCATTTTCATTTCGTATGCTTTGTTGATGGCGTAATTCTCATCCCAGTCATTATAATCCAGCAGGAATCCGTGCACGTCCGTCTTGTAGATTTTATTTTTATAGATGTACGATATCTGATCGATATTTCCCTCCAGCCAGTGCTTTTGAATAAATACATCCCTGTATGTAACGCCGGCCAATTTGCAGGCTCCCCTGAGATAGCCGGTCGGAAATAGTTTTTTAAAATCTCCCAGTCCCAGTCTATTCTCCTTACAGGCGATATATACCAGAGGGCACCTGTTCATTACGTCGAATGTGTTTCGTATAAAATATATCACCCTCCAGTGTTTATCATTAAGACCATCTACCAACCTCAGTTTCGGGGCCATACCGATGGCGAAATCCTCATCCCAGTCCTCCGGATTTTCCAGAAAGCCCCTGTTATCGACCTTATATTTTTTATCCTTGAAAACGAACCATCCCATAATCTTATCCCGGGCTGTAATTAACGTAAAATTTTTCCCGGCCTGTTCACTTTATTTCCGCGGCGTCTTCCCTTTAAAGCTTAGCGAATCCGTTATCGTGTAATTCCGGTCTAAATCATGGCGTAATCGCCTTTCCATGACCGCAGGTAAAACCTTACCTTCTCAAGAAGCCCATCCATCGCTTTTTCAATCGGCTCGCTAAGATTCGTACCTAACTCATGACGATCTTCGATCTCCACACCGATTATCCTGATTTCATCGGGAAAATCTATCCCCAGCTTTCGAGATATATCCACCAACTCCGGCAGTCCGGTATGATGGGGGGAGACGCTTGGTATCGACCGAAAATCCTCAAGGTTGAGTTCCACAAGATCCCCGATTGAATTTTCTTTCGTTCTTATGGCATCGATAAAAATTACTTTGCTGTAGCCGGATAAAACGTCGATAAGCGAGACACCTGAGAGATTGCAGTCGATTATATCGGCACGAACCGTATTGTCAGCCCTGAGCCTTCTTGCAGCGGCTATGCCTACACCGTCATCACCCATAAGTTCGTTACCCAGCCCGACTATCAGCGGTTTCGTATTCATTCCCGGCAAAGCCTTTTTACGAGTTCATGATTTTTATCGTATATACGGATATCGGATTGAATTTTGCCGGGAAGCACGTGAGTCGCGCAGCCGTTGCAGGGATCGTACGCTCTGAATGCCATCTCTATCAGATTCAATATGCCGTCGTCGACATTGCCTCCGGATATCGTTCCCTTAGCGGCTTTGTCGACGGATAAGGCGATTCGGGCGGCGTTGTTCTGCGTGGCGACTATCAGGTTGGCTTTGGATATCAATCCTTTTTCATCGGTTTGATAGTGATGAATGAGTGTTCCTCTGGGAGCTTCCACGATTCCGATTCCCTCTGCGGGAGTTTCCTCAGGAATATTCCTGATATCTGTGCCGGTTATTCCCGGATCAGAAACAAGTTCCCGCATTCTCTCGGCGGCGTTCAGGAGCTCGATCAATCTGGCCCAGTTGGTAGCCAGCGAGAAATGAACCGGTTTGCCGCCCAGGGTCTTATAGAAATACTCATACGCTTCCTGCGCCAGCGGCGTCGACATTCCCTCCGAGGCGTTCAGTCTGGCAAGGGGAGCGACAGCGTAAATGCCGCTTTCAGGGCCGTCCTGGAATCCTTTCC
>Ga0209536_100012698_pt1 | contig 12218 bp, 11 predicted proteins | sample DeeMarSeWOR28_12_FD_187461 | JGI IMG/M metagenome (GOLD analysis project Ga0209536, IMG submission 187461) | Marine sediment microbial communities from White Oak River estuary, North Carolina - WOR-2-8_12 (SPAdes) (version 2) | ecosystem: Environmental > Aquatic > Marine > Intertidal zone >...
ATGGATTGACAGATGGCCGGATATCGGTTAATATTATCATTAGCGATTCAGGATTTAGAAAAATGCAGACACACGATGATATTCTGGAGTTAGTGCGGCAACAAGGTGCTGAGGCGGCACGAAAAATGCAGCGAGGACTAATTGTGCAACCAGGCGCTATCGGCGATTGTATATTAACACTGCCTTTAGCGGCATATATGAAAGAATCGCTGGATTTGGGGGGTATTGATATTCTCGGGCATACCGAATACATTGGCTTTTTGCCGGGCAGGTCTTGTGTCGACAGCATTCGTTCTATTGATTCCATCGATATACACCGATTATTTGCCGACACAAATCGATTTGTGCTTAAGGACGAGGACCCTCTGATTACTGCGTTTCGCGACTATGGCTGGATTGTTACCTTTTTGGGTGAGCCGAACAGCAACTTTGAACAGAATCTGATATTCACAGCTAATTGCAGTCATAGCGCTGAAGTCATAACACTGTCAATGAAACCCCCAAAAGGTTTTTCCGAGCATTTAGCAGATTATTACATCAGGCAATTTATCGACCAAAGCGGCTTTTCTTTGCAGCGACAAACGATTCAGACAAACGACTGTTTAATAAAGGCAACCGAAGCTGACATAAATACAGGTAAAGAGCTGCTGAGAGAAATAGGCCTCGGCATCGGCGAAAAACTGATGGTAATTCAGCCGGGCAGCGGCGGAACAAAAAAATGCTGGCACTTGGAGAACTTTCTGGCCGTGGCTAAAGAGCTTGACTTGAGAGGTGTTGAAATCATTTTTCTATTAGGACCTGCGGAGATGGAAAGATACAGCGATGCAATGATTAAAAATATCGGTAGCGTCGGGAAATGTTTGTCGGATTTGTCTTTAACTCAGGTGTTGGGGCTCTTAAGTTGTGTGGATAGATTTATCGGTAATGATAGCGGGATTACACATCTGGCTGCAGCACTCGGTGTCAGAACGTACAGTATTTATGGCCCGACTGATCCGGAAGTGTATAAATCTATCGGGCCGGATGTAACGGTATTTGCCAGTAAAATAGCATCTTTTGCAAAGAGGCCATCGATGAGGTTACAGCGAAAGTTCCTGGAGGTTGTCACGGCGTAATCTTTATAAGGAATCAGCTTTATGTTCGAAATGAAGGGATAGTACTGCAAATAAAAAGATTTTTCAAAGAGGTGTTCGTATGCAAGAAAGAACTTTGGGTGAATTAGCCGAATATGTGGGCGGACGGGTCTGCGGCGATCCAAAGGTAATTATCAAATCTGCCTCTACACTTGGACGAGCTGATAAAGGCGATATCAGCTTTCTGACAAATCGCAAATATGAGAAACAGTTGCGATCTACCAAGGCGAGTGCGGTTATTGTAGGAAAAGAAACACCCGCAGCCTCGGTCCCGCTTTTAATAGCCGATGATCCTTACTATGCCTTTATGCAGATAATGGTACTCCTGCATGGGCATCGTAAGCATAAAAAAATAGGCGTCAGCCCGAAGGCTTCAATTTCCGATAGCGCGAAAATTGGCATGGACTGCCATATTCATGATTTCGTAACAATAGCCGATAATGCGAGAATTAAAGACGGCTGCATAATTTATCCCGGCTCGCATATTGGGCAAGGTGTCCAAATAGGCAATGACAGTATTATATACCCTAATGTTTCCATTTATGATGGTTGTAAGATCGGTAACCGCGTAATTATAAACGCAAATACAACGGTCGGCGAAGACGGCTTCAGCTATGCCACTTATAAGGGCATACATCATAAGATTCCACAAACAGGTATTGTGATAATAGAAGATGACGTTGAAATCGGCGCTTGCTGTGGAATTGAACGAGGCACTCTTAACGATACTGTTATAGGCCAAGGCAGCAAGTTAGGTGACATGGTAACTGTTGGTCACGGCACCAGAATTGGCTCGCATTGCTTGCTGGTGGCGCAGGTGGGAATTGCCGGCTCGACTAATATAGGGCATCATTGTACAATCGGCGGACAGGTTGGTATTGTAGGTCATATAAATATCGGAAACAACGTTACGATTGCTGCACAGGCAGGCGTTATTAACAACATTCCAGACAATCAGATCGTCTTGGGAGCACCTGCTATTGATGCTAACCAGGGCAGGCGGGCGTACAGTATGATACAATACCTGCCGGACATGCGGCAAAATATTCGAGAGCTTCAGAATCAATTTAAACAGATCACTTCATCTATTGAATCTGATTACGAGGAACCGGCAGAGCATAATGGTGACTCATAACTCATATCGAATTTCAAACAGGATACTTGTTTGAACAAAACACGAGATACAAAACATGAAATGCATGATGTACTTGGTTTAATTGCCGGAGGGGGCAGACTGCCCTTTCTTGTGGCAGCGGGCGCCAGGCGGGCCGGATTCAAGGTGATTTGTGTCGGCCTGGCGGAAACGACTGACCAGGGACTGGCGGATGAGGTCGATATATTTTATAAAGCGGCAATAGCCCGGCCCGGAGGATGGATACGGAGATTAAGAAAACATTGCGTAACCAGAACGATTATGGTCGGACGAGTTTCCAAGAAAAGACTTTACACGCCATGGCGGATTGTGCAATACTTGCCGGATTGGCGGGCGTTCAGGATATATTACTGGCGCCTGCGCGGAAAGAACACTCAGCCGGACACACTTCTGTGCGCAGTGGCTGATGAGCTTCAAAGCGGAGGAATAATACTGGAGAATTCAATCATGTATTGTAAAGAGCATCTGGCAACAGTGGGTGTTATGTCGGGCAAACAGGCGCCTGTATCTGTTGAAGGTGATATAGAGTTCGGCTGGCGGATAGTCAAAAAGCTCGGCGAGCTTGATATAGGTCAGGCGATTGCCATTAAGGAAAAAGAAGTAATTGCTGTCGAGGCAATAGAAGGAACTGCCGCGATGATTGAAAGGGCCGGACGGCTTTGCAGGTCTGGCGGCTGGACGCTTATCAAGGTTTCCAAACCTCAGCAGGACATGCGGTTTGACGTGCCTTGTGTGGGACCTGATACTGTTAGAAGCCTGGCTGAAAATGGAGGCAAATATCTGGTTGTGGAGGCGGGAAAAACGGTTGTCATCGACAAACCCGAAACTATTAAACTGGCCGACAAATTAGGAATCACTATTCTTGGGCGTTAACATTGTAATTTCAATAGTCAGCCCGTATTAAAATAAAATCCATATGGATGAATTCCCATTTCAACTCATTGCCATGCGCACTTCTTTGAATAAAGGGAAAGAATCCCTTTTGTGTACGGACCTTTTTCGTATTGTTCCAGGCAGGCGCGCGGTATATGACGCCATATGGAATGAAAAAAGCGTGGTAGCAAAAGTATTCTCACATAAAATCCATGCAAGGCGTCATCTCGGAAAAGAGTGGCGAGGATTAATCCGGCTGCAGAAACTGGGATTGAGTGCACCAAAACCCTTGTTTAACGGAAGAACAGAAGACCGGCAATGGATTCTCGTGCTGGAGAAGATTGCCGAATCAGCAACAATTCTGGATATTATCAACAAAACAACCGACATGCAAAAGCAGATGGATCTGTTGATTCGTGTATACAGAGAATTGGCTAATCAACACAGCAAAGGAGTCCTGCAGAAAGATCTGCACCTGGGGAATTTTCTGCTGGCAGGTGATAAGATATACGCTCTTGATCCCAGTAAGATGCAATTCTTCCGGCACCAATTATCAAGGAAAAAAAGCGTTTCCCAATTAGCCCTGCTTCTGTGTTGTCTGCCAACCACTGACGATCAAACAACAAAAGCAGTCTGTGAAAAATATTTCGAATCCCGCGGCTGGCATTTTGAAAACCCAGATGAAGCGTTGATGAAAAAACAAATGGCTTCATACAGGAGAAAAGGAATCAGGCGCGCTCTGAAAAAATCCCTGCGGACGAGTGGAAAATATTCGAAAATAACCAGCAATCAATGCTCCGCCGTCTTCGACAAAAGTTTTTGCCGTGATGTCGATCCGATGGATTTCATCGGACGATTAGATGCACTTATGGATGGCGGAAAAATCCTTAAAGACGGCAACACTTGTTATGTGTCCCGCTTAAGCTTCAACGGCAGAGATGTAGTAATCAAGCGATATAATAACAAGGGTTTTTTACATTCTCTGCGCCATACTATAAAGAGCTCCCGCGCCAGGCGAGGGTGGCTGCACGGACATCGGCTCAGGCTGCTGAATATAGCAACGCCGAAGCCGCTTGCTTATATCGAGCAGCGCAAAGGATTGCTGTTGGAGAAATCTTATCTGATAACCGAGTACGTTGAGGGCCAAAGGCTCTATGAATTCCTGCGGGACGATGATATTACTAATGAACGGCGGTCGGAAATCATACAAATGATAAAGACTATACTCGAGAAGCTGGCAAAGTATCGAATAACACACGGTGACTTAAAACACACAAATATTTTAATAACAGAAACCGGCCCGGTCCTCACAGATCTCGACGGGATGACAGTGCATTGCTCACAATTATTGTATAGAACTAAACGGATAAAAGACATCGAGCGTTTCATAAGGGGGACAGATATTTCTATTGAGTAAGATTCAACGGCTCGTATCCCGGATTCAAGGAGAGATAAATGACAAATATATTCGACGCTTTATTCCATACTAAAGCAGCAAAACGAAATAAACCATTTGAAATACAGAAACGTCTTCTGGGCCAAAGGAATGAATTAATAATCTTTGATGTCGGAGCATACATCGGGGACATTGCGGTTACTTACAAAAAGATGTTTCCGCAATCGACTATCCACTGTTTCGAGCCATTTCCCGATTCATTTCAAAAGCTCAATAATTTATGCCGGGACGAATCTATTAAAGCCCACCAGATCGCATTTTCCAACAAAAAAGGAAATACGACATTTCATACCAACGTGGATTTGAGCTGCAATTCCCTTCTTCCGCCCACCGAGGGCCAATTCAAGTGTTATTCGGCCAAATCGATAAAGGACGGTGAAATCCAGGTCGATACAGACACCATAGACAATTTTTGCGCCGATGCCGGTATATCTGGCATCGATATCCTGAAGCTGGATGTCGAAGGCGCGGAAGTGAAGGTCCTCGAAGGGGCATCGAAAATGCTGTCAAATCAGGCAATTACATTAATCTATTCGGAAGTAATGTTCATTCCTCATTATACGGGCGGATGTTTGTTTCACGAACTGACCGCATTTTTAGATAAATATGGTTATACGTTGTTAAACTTTTATCATTTAAGGTCGGCAAAGAACGGGCAGTTAAGATGGGGCAACGCCATTTTTCTCAGTCCCGAAATCAGGGCCGGGCTTAAGGATCCGAGGGCTGTTTGAACATCGCCGGCAGCATCATGATTAAGCTCTTCGGATTAGGATAGTGCCGAAAAGATTTCTTAAGATATTTGCGGGCGACCTGCAATTTTCCTTCCTTAAGAGCAGCAGTCGCCACACGATATTCTTCCCTGCTAAATCGACGCATGGCTGTCCTTTTCGGCACTACTTTATCGCCGCCTTTTTCATAGTAGAAACGCTCAAGGACCTTTAATTCAAGGATGCGGTTCTCGGTCGAGAGAGTGGAAATGTTTCCGGTGTGACGGCGTCTTTTAAATGTAGGCTCGGCCAATGCGACAAACCGATACTCCAGTGACAACCGAAGCCAGAAGTCGTAATCAGAGCAGACCGGCAGGGAAGCATCGAATCCCCCTGCTGTTTCCAGCACTTTTTTGGGAAACATCGAGCCGCATGAGTAAACGAAAATGTTCTCAAAAAGATATTCTGTTATATAGCCGTTGTGTTGCTTCCGTTTATATCTACCACAGATGTTTCCGTGCCGGTCTATTCGTTGATATGGGCCATAAACAATGACTTGCCCACCTTCAGCTTCCATCAAATTAATCATTTTTTCGACGGCATCATGCATGAGAAGGTCGTCGGAATCGACGAAAGTGATAAATTCTCCCTCTGCAAGTTTTATCATCCTGTTTCTTGCAACAGCTTCTCCGCTGTTTTCCTGCCAGTAATACCTTATCGGCAGGCCGGTGTTTTTTACCATTTCGGCCGTGCCGTCCGTGGAACCGTCATCTACCAGTATGACTTCATAATCTTTATACGTCTGTGCGAATACGCTTTCAATGGTCTGCTTGAGATAGTCTTTTCGATTGTATGTAGGAATGCAGATGCTGACTTTGGGAGCCATGTGAAGCCTTCTTGTTTACAATTTTCGCTACATCCAGGGAGCCTGGTAAGTCCCCGTTTCTATAACATCGATTATGTATTTTGCCATTTTCGTGCAATTAAATTCGCTGTGGGCCCGTTCCATCCCCGCGTTGGCGATTTTTATTCTCTCGTCTTCGTGATCGAGATACCATTTTGCTAAATCAAAAAATTCTTCTACGGAGTCAAAGTACTTCAGATGCACTCCGTCCTGGAAGAGCCTTTCCGTGCCGGGAACTCTCTTGGCCAGAACAAACGTGCCACAGGAAAGGTAATATGTAAGCCGATCGGAGTGATAAAGTTCAATATCGTTGGCTGCATTTATACTTAAACCTATCCGGGCCCCGCTGATTGCATATAGGTAGTCGATACCTCCTATTGCCGGTCTGCCGAAACAGTTATAGAGGGCACAATTTTCCATGCCGATAAGCCTGCTAATGATGTGATGTCTTATATCTTCCGTCGGATAGCGTTTGTGTCTATATCTCGTTTTTCCGGTGAATAAAATATCACTTTTCCATTTTGGCTCAACATCGTATCGGTATTCGATATCAGGATCGCTCATGTTCGGCATAAACACACACTTAATGCCGGCGTTTTTATAAGCTTCAAGCCCTTTACCTTCAAAAGTGGTAAGTACCACGTCAAGCTCTTTGGCCGCTTCGACACGTCCTTTATGCAGTTCGGGCCACAGGTCACAGTCATAACCGATATAAAAAGCATCCGCAGCAACCCGGCGTATAGACTTGATTGTGTCCGCGTTAAGATAATTGGCGAAATTAACGAAAACAACGTCCGGGCTATACCTTTTAACCTGCTTAACCAGCAACTCATCCACATAGGATTTGCACCATTTTCTGCTTAGGATTTTGCTTGCGACAGGACTCGTTTGCCAGAAAGCGGTGTTATAGCTGAACACCTGTGTATCGTGACCGATACGAATAAAACCCTTGACCTTTTTGCGAAGCCCTTCCAATAAGAGCTTGTCGGTGAAGTTTCGTGTATCGTTAATTAAGAATATTCGCTTTGATCTCGGCATCAATTTCCCCTAAGCCAGTACAGCCTGATTGAATAAAAGCCCTCTGTAACCGGTTATATTTCTCATATTAATCCTGACAGTAAATCGTGACATAGTCGAATTGGTTTGCCTGCACTTTAACTTTTTTGCTTTTCGTTAAAATAGACCCCGGACATGATTGAGAATAATTCTCACAAAAGAACATTTTCAATATCATTATCGATTAGAATACATAGATTCATAATATTTCTGATAATCACCTGAAACAACATTGCTGAGCCAAGCCTGGTTCTGAAGGTACCAATCTATAGTATTGCCGATACCTTCTTCGAAAGTCACAGACGGCTGCCACTGAAGCTCGTTGATAATTTTGCTCGCGTCGATGGCATACCGCCTGTCGTGTCCCGGCCTGTCGGCAACATGTTTTATCAGTGATTCAGGCTTGTTCAGGTGGTTGAGTATCAAATCAATTACTTCAAGATTTGCTTTCTCGTTACAGCCGCCAATGTTATAAATCTCGCCGGGAGGTGCTTTTAGCAATACCTGCCATATCGCCGTGCAATGATCATATACATATAACCAGTCCCGGACATATAATCCATCACCATAGACCGGCAGTTCCTTATCGTTGATGGCATTGTTAATCATCAGAGGTATCAATTTCTCCGGGAACTGGTATGGGCCATAGTTGTTAGAACACCGGGTTATGTTATATTTCAGGCCCCATGTATGCCCGAATGCCCTGACGAGATGGTCTGCTGCGGCCTTGCTCGCTGAGTACGGTGAATTCGGACTCAGCGGCGTCTGCTCGGTGAATTTCCCTTCCGGGCCGAGGGCACCGTATACTTCATCGGTAGATATCTGGATGAACCGCTCCAGCTTCCTGTCGCGGGCGGCTCCGAGCAGGGTGAGCGTGCCGGTAACATTAGCTTCAACGAAGGCTTTAGGCTCGGTAATAGAACGGTCAACATGGCTCTCGGCGGCAAAATTGATTATCGCATCGATCTTGTGTTCGTCGAGTATTCTCTCAACCAGAGCGCCGTCACATATATCGCCTTTGATGAATTTGTGATTTTTGTGTTCTAAGAATTCGGCAAGGTTTTCGAGGTTTCCGGCATAAGTTAGTTTGTCGAGATTTACTACAATGCAATCTGGATGCTCGCTGAGCACCATTCGCACAAAATTGCTGCCTATAAATCCTGCACCGCCTGTAACCAGAATTCTATTCATAACTGCCTTAAAAAAAGTTCCAATGGAGCCTGCCAATGCTGAATCGGCTCACTAAGCAAACGCTTGATTTTACCGCAATCGAAGCGGCTGTTCAAGGGTCTTGTGGCCGGGCTGGGAAAATCGCTGGTTTTACAGGGCAGCAGATTGGCATCTATTGGCAGTTTATCCAATATGAATTCCGCCATACCGAATCGACTGACATAACCGGCACTTGCAAAATGATAAATGCCGCTGGGTTTCTTTCGCAGTAAATCGCAGATGGCTTTGGCCGCTTCGATTGTGGCCGTCGGCGAACCTGTCTGGTCGTCAACAACCTTCAGCGTATTTTGTGATTTCGCACGCTGGATAAGTTTTGTCACGAAATTATTGCCGGCTGAGCCGTAAGTCCACTGAACGCGAACGATGCAATGTTCACAGCCGCTGTCAGCAAGCAGTTGCTCACCGGCCAGCTTGGTTTTACCGTATGTGTTTATGGGATTGGGACGGTCGGTCTCGACATAGGGACGATCTGTGCTCCCATCAAAGACAAAATCCGTACTGATATGAAGGACCCATTTACCGGCATCGCGTGCGATGTCACCAAGCCGTCCTACCGCCTCGGCATTAATCCTGTATGCCAGCTCAGCCTGATCTTCCGCTCCATCGACATTTGTGTATGCGGCACAATTTACTATGATTTCAGCTTCGGAAACGACCTGCTGCACTTGATCATTGTTGGTGAGATCAAACTCGGGCAGATCGAGGACTATCGGCTCAAACCCCTGCCGCCGGCAGGCTGACACTAAATCAGTACCGAGCATCCCCCTTCCGCCTAAAATTGCAACTCTCAAAGCCTCATCCGCCATTAGGTTCTCCCGAATTGCGGCAGATTTTCAGGCTCAAGGTCTTTGAGTCTGGGATAGGTTGTATCTTTGGGTGAAAGTACCGGCTCGGCCACAGGCCACTCGATTCCGATATCCGGATCGTTCCAGATGATGCCGTGCTCGGTCGCCGGGTTGTAGAAATCGGTGCACTTGTATGAAAAAAGTGCCGTCTCGCTCGTCACGCAATATCCGTGAGCGAAGCCGGGCGGGATATACATCTGCCTGTGGTTTGATTCAGAAAGGACTTCACCAATCCACTGACCATAAGTCGGAGAACCGACGCGAATATCGACGACAACATCCAGAACCTCGCCCGATAAGACATGGATTAACTTGCCCTGTGATTGCGGGTACTGGAAATGCAGGCCCCTAAGAATTCCTTTTTTCGAGAAAGAGACATTGTCCTGCACGAAATGACCGGGTATCCCTGCCTGTTCGTATCGTACTCTGCTCCAGGTTTCCAAAAAGTATCCCCTGTCGTCCTGGAACACTTTCGGCTCTAATATGAGCACTCCGGAAAGTTTTGTTTCGGTAGTTTTCATTTTATTTCTTGCTCTGCAGGCGGTTCCTTTGCTACTAATTCGTTTGCCCTGTTGAGCGATTCGAAAGTCCCGGCATCCGTCCACCAGCCTTCGATGATGTCGTAGGCCAGTTGATTCTTTGCTATATAAGCCTGGTTCACATGAGTTATTTCCAGCTCGCCGCGGGCTGAGGGTTTGAGCGTTTTTATTATTTCGAAGACAGTGGAGTCGTAAAAATAAATACCGGTCACGGCATAATCCGACTTGGGCTGCTCGGGTTTTTCTTCGATGCCGATAATCCTGTCTCCGGACAGCTCGGCTACACCGAAACGCTGCGGATAAGGTACCTGCTGCAGCAGTATTCTGGCCCCGTTCTGCTGGGCGAGGAATTTGTCGGCATAGATTTTGAGATTAGCCTGGAAGATATTGTCGCCGAGAATGACGGCGATAGGATGATCATCCGCGAAATTCTCCGCTAATGCCAGGGCCTGGGCGATTCCGCCTGCTTCATCCTGCACTTTGTATGTGAATCGGCAGCCGAAATCATTTCCCGAACCCAGCAGGCTGACCACGTCGCCCATGTGCTCGACGCCTGTCACTATCAGGATTTCTTCGATTCCTATCGCAGTGAGCTTTTCGATGGGGTAAAAAATCATTGGTTTCTCCCCCACCGGCAGCAAGTGCTTATTAGTCACTTTCGTTAACGGCATAAGCCGCGAGCCCGTGCCCCCGGCGAGAACTATGCCTCTCAAATTCATATTAACCTCACTATTCTCAAGTAATTGCCTTTGTTGCCCCTGTGGTGAAACCGCCATCGACCATAATCATCTGGCCTGTTATATAAGACGAAGCGTCCGACGCCAGGAAAATAACCGCCCCGTCAAGGTCGTTCGGCAGTCCCGGGCGATTAAGGGGAATTCGGCTTTTGACATTTTCGAGCCACTGCTTGTTCTCGTACAGCGCCGCGTTTTGAGCCGTCTTGAACCAGCCCGGAGCCAGAACGTTGACTGTGATTCCGTACTTGCCCCACTCGGCGGCAAGACTTTTAGTCATCATCAGCACCCCTCCCCGGCTTGCCGTATAAGGTGCGATTCCCTCCATGCCGAAAACGCATGTGCATGAACCCATATTAATTATTCTGCCGTATTTGCGCTTTATCATTTCTTTGCCGACAGCCTGGGCGCAGAAAAAGTTGCCTTTGAGATTAGTCTGCAGAACCGTGTCCCAATCATCCCAGGAAAAATCGGCGCTCGGGCTTCGGATATTGAGACCGGCATTATTGACCAGGATGTCAATCTTGCCGTATTCTTCGATGGCCATCCGGACCATATACTCAATGTCGCTTTGCGATAGCACGTCCACCTGTACAGCTAATGCTTTTCTGCCAAGAGATTCAATTTCCTGCTTGAATTCAGTCAGACTCGATAATTTCCTGCTGGTAATTACCAAATCGGCGCCTGCTTTGACAAGTGCCCTGCCGAAATACTGGCCAAGCCCTCGACTGGCTCCGGTTACAATCGCAACTTTGCCGGAAAGGTCAAACAAATCCTGCATCTTTGATTCCTTAGTCTTATGGTTCTAAAACGATTTTAAGTAAATTTTCCTCGGCCTTGAGCAACCGGTCGAAAGCACCCGGTCCTTCTACAAGCGGTAAAACATCGCTTATTAACGGCTCAACATTAATCTTTCCCGAAGCGAAGAGCTCTATACAATCGCGAAATTCACCGGAACTTGCGTAAGAGCCGATGAAAGTATGCTCTTTGGCGACTAATTGCTGCAAATCAAATTCAGCTTTCTTTTGAAGATTACCGACGGCGACAATATGTCCGCCCATTCTCGTTACCGAGACGGCGTCTGCGAAAGTCTTTGCATAGCCGACTGCTTCGAGAGTAACGTTGGCTCCTTTGCCCTCTGTTTCCTGCAAAACAGCCTCGGACAAATCCGACTTGAGCGGATTGATGAGCTTGTCGGCACCAATCTTCTTTGCCAGGTCGAGCCGGAATTTGTTTATATCAACTGCAATAACTTTGGAGGCACCCCGCAGCCTGGCTCCCTGCAAGATGAAAAGGCCGATTGTCCCAGCACCAATTACAACTACAGTATCATCTTTAGATATGGGTGCCCTATTGGCGGCATGAGTGCCGATTGATGCCGGTTCCAAAAGGGCTGCATTTACGAATGACAATTCATCCGGGATTTTCGAGACAATCCACGAAGGTACGGCAACAAATTCGGCAAACGCACCGTGTCTTTTGAACGCCGGAACTGAAACACCTAAAACTTGACGCTTGTCACAGCGATTGATAAGTCCCGCCCGGCACGACTCGCATTTGTTGCAATAAACGGTCGAATCGAAGCAAA